>ERZ773147.4229-NODE-4229-length-10155-cov-6.700099_pt1 | contig 10155 bp, 12 predicted proteins | sample MGYA00580851_ERZ773147 | MGnify/ENA primary metagenome ERZ773147 (study PRJEB29015, sample SAMEA2737818) | human gut metagenome | biome: human gut; feature: human-associated habitat; material: faeces | place: China | collected 2012 ... | reverse complement strand
TCGATTGGTGTCGGGCAGTATCAGCATGATATGAACCAGAAAAAATTAGGAGAAGCACTTGGCGGTGTGGTAGAAGACTGTGTAAATAAAGTCGGTGTGGACCTAAATACTGCATCGGCTCCGCTGCTTTCTTATATTTCCGGTATTTCCGGAACCCTTGCGAAAAATATTGTTGCTTACAGGGAAGAAAATGGAAAATTTGAGAATAGAAAAGAACTTCTCAAAGTACCAAAACTTGGACCAAAAGCATTTGAGCAGTGTGCCGGGTTTATGAGGATACAGGGCGGAATCAATCCACTTGACGGAACCAGTGTACATCCGGAGTCTTACGAGGCGGCAGGAAAGCTTCTTGAAAAGCAGGGCTTCAAGCCGGAAGATATTGCAGGCGGCAAACTTGCAGGTCTGTCTCTTACCATCAAAGATTACAAAAAGCTCGCTGAGGAACTTGGAATAGGAGAGATCACCCTTCGGGATATTGTCAAAGAGCTGGAAAAACCGGCGCGTGATCCACGAGATGAGATGCCGAAACCAATTCTCAGAACGGATGTCCTTGATATGAAGGATCTGAAGGAAGGAATGATTCTGAAAGGAACCGTGCGAAATGTCATTGACTTTGGTGTGTTCGTGGATATCGGCGTCCATCAGGACGGACTGGTGCACATTTCCCAAATCACGGACCGTTTTATCAAGCATCCGCTGGAAGCAGTCAGCGTTGGGGATATCGTGGATGTAAAGGTACTGGACGTTGATCCGGTCAAAAAACGGATCGGCCTGACGATGCGTCTGGATCAGAAATAAGAAAAAACAAAATTTTCTCTTGATTTTTTATCAAAAACGTCATATACTCAACACGTTAATAAAGGTAAAGTTCTTCAGGGTCGGGTGCAAGTCCCAACCGGTGGTATAGCCCACGAGCCTTTCGCTGTATAAGTCAGCGGGGCATGATTCGGTGATCCTTCTGCAATGGGAGCAGACGGAAACTCCGAAGCCGACAGTACAGTCTGGATGGAAGAAGATGATAGTACAGTTGATTTTTTGTATGAATGAATGTAGTATCAGAGCTCTGAGATGGTGATCCATTTCAGAGCTTTTTATATAGGAAAATCAGACATTCATTTATCAATCATATGTAACAGATCAATTCCACCCTGCAGATATTTCTGCAGGCTTTTTTTGTATCTGGTACATCGTTTTCGAAATAACTATACCATTCACTTGTCTGTGAATCCGATTGCACATGTTTAAAAGCCTCGGCGTAGCCCAGGCAAAGAACAGGAATAAGAAAGAAGGAATAGAAATGACGGATCAGGAATATATGCTTCGGGCTATTCAACTGGCCAAAAAAGGAGAAGGCTGGACGAATCCCAATCCTATGGTAGGGGCAGTGATCGTAAAAGACGGAAAGATCATCGGGGAAGGCTATCATAAAAAGTATGGAGAACTTCACGCGGAACGTAATGCAATTGCTTCTCTTACAGAATCAGCAGAAGGTGCGGTGATTTATGTCACGTTGGAGCCTTGCTGTCATCATGGTAAAACACCTCCATGTACGGAAGCGATCATTGAACAGAAGATCAGAAAAGTGGTGATCGGTTCCAGAGATCCGAATCCGAAAGTGGCAGGAAAAGGTGTACAGATGTTAAGGGAAGCCGGTGTAACAGTAGTTGAAGATTTTATGAGAGAAGAATGTGATCAGCTGAACCCGGTGTTTTTCCATTATATTACTACGAAGACTCCTTATGTGGTAATGAAGTATGCCATGACACTGGATGGGAAGATCGCAACGAAAACAGGAGCATCAAAATGGATCACCGGAGAATCTGCACGAAAAGAAGTACAGCATATGCGGCATCAGTACATGGGAATCATGGCTGGTATTGGAACTGTGCTTGCAGATGATCCGATGTTAAACGTCCGGGTAGAAGGCTGGAAAAGTCCTGTCAGGATTGTGTGTGACAGTAAGCTCAGGATCCCGCCGGGCAGTCAGATTGTAAAAAGTGCGGAAAAGTACCGGACGATCGTGGCTTATGCAGAACAGAAAAATGCAGAAGAGAAAATAAAAATATTACATACCATGGGAGTTGAAACCATTTACTGTCCCGACGAAAAGAATCAGATAGACCTTAAGAAGCTGATGGCAGATCTTGGAAACAGAGGCATTGACAGCATCCTCCTGGAGGGAGGAGGTACGTTAAATGACAGTGCACTGCGAGCTGGAATTGTAAAGGAAGTACAGGCTTTTGTGGCACCAAAGCTGTTTGGCGGTGTGGCTGGGAAGACACCGGTAGAGGGTATTGGAGTTGAACTGCCGTCTGAAGCAGTGGAACTGAAATATACAGATATCTGCCAGATCGGTGAGGATATCCGGATAAAATGTCAGGTGTGTGATAAAAAACAGGAGGAATCATGTTTACAGGAATCGTAGAAGAGAAAGGAAAAGTCCGTTATATACAGCTGACAGGGGAATCAGGGATCCTGGCAGTGAAAGCCCGGAAAGTCCTGGAAGGGACAAGGATCGGTGACAGTATCGCTGTGAATGGTGTGTGTCTGACAGTTACGTCGATTCAGCCGGACGGATTTACTGCCGATGTGATGGCAGAGACGATCAGAAGAAGCAGTCTTGGCAGCTGCAAGGCCGGAAGCCAGGTAAACCTGGAACGTGCAATGGCTGCAGACGGCAGGTTCGGGGGACACATAGTAAGCGGCCATATTGATGGGACTGGCGTGATACGTTCCATGCTCCGGGAAGAAAATGCCATCTGGGTATCAATTGAGACATCGCCACAGATTTTGCATCTGATCGTGGAAAAAGGATCCGTCTGTATTGATGGGATCAGCCTGACAGTTGCAAGGGTTGATGAAGCTGGTTTTCAGGTGTCGGTCATTCCACATACAGGAGAAGAAACCACTCTTTTGGAAAAGGTGCCGGGGGATCTGGTTAATCTGGAAAATGATGTGATCGGAAAATACGTAGAAAAACTGCTTGGCATCAGAAAAAACGAAGAAGAGAAAAAAGAATCCGGAATTACGATGGAGTTTCTTGAAGAATTCGGGTTTTAGAACAGGAGGATATACACTATGTCACAAAATTATCAGTACAACACAATTGAAGAAGCACTTAGGGATCTTAAGGAAGGAAAAATAGTTCTGGTCACAGATGATCCGGACAGAGAAAATGAGGGAGATCTGATATGTGCGGCAGAGTTTGCGACCAGGGAAAATATTAATTTCATGGCGACCTATGCAAAGGGTCTTATCTGTACACCGATGAGTGCAGAAATTGCGGCGAGATTGAACTTTCCGCCGATGGTTGCGGAGAACACGGACAATCACAGTACAGCATTTACCGTGGCAGTAGATCACGCAGATACAACCACAGGTATCTCTGCGGAAGAGCGCTCCTATACTATCATGAAGTGTGTGGATGATCAGTCAAAACCGGAGGATTTCAGAAGACCGGGACATGTGTTTCCGCTTATTTCCAGAAAAGGCGGGGTTTTGGTACGAAATGGCCATACAGAGGCAACAACAGATCTTATGAGACTTGCCGGACTGAAAGAATGCGGCGTGTGCTGTGAAGTTATGAAAGAAGATGGAACTATGATGCGTACATCACAGCTATGGGAAATGGCAAAAGAGCATAACCTTACATTTATTACGATCCGTGATCTGCAGGATTATATAAGAATACATGAAAAGCATGTAAAGGAGGAAGCCGTTGCAAACCTCCCAACGCAGTACGGTGATTTTAAAATGTATGGTTATATCAATGATATTACAGGAGAGCATCATCTGGCACTGGTAAAAGGTGATCTGGGAGATGGTGAGGATGTGCTTTGCCGGGTACATTCGGAGTGTCTGACAGGGGATGCATTCGGATCGCTCAGATGTGACTGTGGCCTGCAGCTGCAGACAGCGATGCGCCAGGTAGAAGCAGAAGGCCGAGGAATCATTCTGTATATGAGACAAGAAGGCCGAGGAATCGGACTGATCAATAAGATCAAAGCATATGCGCTTCAGGAGCAGGGATACGATACTGTGGAGGCTAATGTGAAGTTAGGGTTTGCACCGGATCTCAGAGAGTACTGGGTCGGGGCACAGATACTGTCAGACCTTGGTGTGAAATCATTAAGATTACTGACAAATAATCCGGATAAAGTCTATGGACTTGGCGAATTCGGACTGAAGATCAATGAGAGAGTACCTCTGGAGATTCCGGCACAAAAGTATGACCGGAAGTATATGAAGACGAAGCAGGAAAAGATGGGTCATATTTTTAAAGAAATAAATTTATAAAAAACAGCAAATATCAGGAGGAAGAAAAAATGAGACAGATCAATTTAGTAGAAGGAAAAGTAGTAGCACCGGAGGGAATGAAGGTTGGTATCGTGGCAGCGAGATTCAATGAAATTATTGTGAATAAATTATTGGGAGGGGCAGTCGACGGACTGGTAAGACATGGAGTAGAAGAAGAGAACATTACTGCAGCATGGGTACCGGGAGCATTTGAGATTCCGATTACAGCACAGAAGATGGCACAGTCAGGAAAATATGATGCAATTATCTGCGTTGGAGCTGTCATCCGTGGAGATACTTCACATTATGATCTGGTGTGTAATGAATCTGCCAAGGGAATCGCACAGGTTGAACTTGCAACAGGAATCCCGGTTTTATTCGGAGTGATCACGACTGAAAATATCGAGCAGGCTATTGCGCGTGCAGGAAGCAAAGCGGGAAATAAAGGCTATGATTGTGCATTATCTGCGATTGAGATGGTCAATCTGATGAAGCAGCTCTAAAAGACAGGAAAATAAATGATGACAAAAACGATCATATTCGATTATGATGGAACGATCCATCATACCCTTGGAATCTATGAACCGGCATTTCGTGAAACCTATCAGTGGCTGACAGAACAGAAGGTTACCGAAGAACGGGAGATAGGCTCGGTGGAAATTGCCGGCTGGCTGGGACTTAACAGTAAGGAGATGTGGAATACATTTTTGCCGGAACTGGATCAGAGCTATAAAGAGCAGGCAAGCAGGATGGTAGGAGATCTGATGGTAAGACAGATCAGGAAACATAAGGCAGTGTGGTATCCGGGAGCAGAGGAGATGCTAACAGCTTTGAAGAACCGGGGATATCACCTTGTGATCTTAAGTAACTGTAAAGCTTCATATCGTGAGGCACACTGGAAGGAATTTGGGATGGAACGATGGTTTGACCGTTTTTATGACTGTGAATCATACAGATTCCGTCCAAAGACAGAAATTGTGCAGGAAATCATCCGGGAATATAGTGGCCCTTATCTGGTAGTCGGAGACAGGAGACAGGATCTGGAATGTGCCAGGTCCTGCAAAAGCCCTTTTATAGGATGCCTGTATGGATATGGTGAGAAAGGGGAACTGAATGGGGCTGATTATTATGCAGAACATATAGAGGATATACTGCAGATGGTGATATGATTTTTGCAATATAAAAATCTGAAGGAAAAAAGTTAAAAATAAGTACTTCTGTAAAATAAAAGGATATAGAAAATTTGCAACAATTTGTTGCAAATTCTGAGGCGGGGATGATTTTAGGATAGTCATAGTGATAGAGGTAATCCACTTTCCTAACCCCATCTGTACAGTAAAGTTCTCAAGTCCAGTTGTACAAAGCGCTACTGCACGGGGAACCAGATGGAATGCATCTCCACTTCCTAAAAGAACTGCCATAATTCCAAACATGGTAAACTGTCGGTTTCCTTTGCCTTTGCGGATCATTTATAGATTTTACTGTGGAAGATTTTGCATAAAGTGTTTTCCGTGCTTGTGTGTACCATTATCTGATATCAAAGCAGTACAGGGTGATTCCGGCCATGCACAGGTCAATATGGTTACGGATGCGTACTCTCATATTCCGGATGATGACCAAAGGAAAAATGCAGAGCTTTTTAAAGAAGCATTTTATGAGAAAAAGAATCTGAATCCAGAGAGGCGGGCGTTGCTCAATTCGTTGGCGAAAACGATGAAGTAATGAAAAATAGTGAAAAAATAGTGTAATTTTAATGAAAAAACAATCCATAAAACGATATAATATATGGATGAAATGAGGATATTTATTGTGTATATGGATATTCTATCTCCATCAAATCTATTGAGATCTCCATCATTACAAGCAAAATGATGGAGATATTTTTATGCTTATTTTATTGTCTAATATATGTAAGATGAAAAAAGAAGAAAAGCGACTGTCTTACATTCACTGCGCGCGTGGAGAAAAGCATTATGAAAAAACAAACAGATGATCTTGTGAAAAGAGCGAAAAGGCATGAGTCGGAAGCTTTCACAGAATTAATGCAGCTTTATATGACGGATATGTATAAGGTTGCGTATGCAATTTTGATGAATGATGAAGATGCTGCCGATGCAATCGGAGATACGATTCTGATATGCTGGGAAAAAATGAATCAATTAGTGAAGATACAGTATTTTAAAACATGGATGACAAGAATCCTCATCAACAAATGCTATGATATCAGAAAGAAAAATCAGAATATCATTTGTTTGGATGAGTACGAGGAACCAGCAGCCTGCGATGAATATAATCTGGAATTAAAAGAGGCACTCGCAGCGTTAGATGAAAAATACCGAATTATTATGATTCTTTTTTACAGCGAGGGCTATCGTATCAGAGAAATTTCTGACATTTTAAAAATTCCGGAAAGTACTGTGAAAACACGTTTACAACGTGGACGGGAAAAGCTGGAAGTTTATTATAAGGAAAAATGAGGTGAGATTCATGTCAAAAAAAGTGAGTGAAATTTTAAATAGTGATATTCAAGTGCCAGAAATCGTTCAGAAAAAAGCAGATGTCGCCTTTTCACAGATTCAATCGGAAAGGGAAACTAATATGAGTAAGAAAAATTTAAAAGTAACAAAATTGTTTGCAGCAATGGCTGCCTGTGCATCGATTATCATTGTTGCATCCACAACAAACAACTATCTCAACAGACCGCAGGAAGAAAAAGAAACAACAGTGGCTGAACATACGACAACAGAAAAAGAGAATATGTTTACCATGAAAGTAATGGCGGCACAGGCAGAAGTGACGGCACAGAAGCCGGTAGCAATCGCACAAAATGACAGGTTTGGTTATGCGATTAATGGGGACAGCGATATGAATACAGCAAGTTATAAAATTGATATGCCACTTTACTGCGAAGGTGAGAATATAGAAAGTGTAACTTACAGTATCAACAAAGGATATTTTGAAATAAGTGAAAATATTACCGATGATTTTCAGAGTGCTGTCGAGAGCGGAAAGCCATTGGATGAAAATAGCAATGGGTATCTCAATCCAATTTTTGATGATAATGGAGAAATTGCCATGCAGCAGGAAGTAAACGATTTTGTTGAATACACAGTTTCCTATGAAAATCAGCAGAAAGAAGGAGTGTGGGTAACCTTTTGTAATGATGAAATTCCGTTTTCAGATTTTGACAGTATTGTAGAACAAAAGAAAAAAACACAGGAGGAAGTGGCAGCCGCATATCAAAAACTTGTAGATGGAGTGGTTATTACCTGTACTGCAAATTATAAAGACGGCACAAAAAAAGGAGTAAAAATTAATGTTGGAGCTGCAGCGCTGACTTATGAAGAAATCGGAATGAACGTGGACGGAATGACTTTACAAGTAGAAGGAGAAGATAAAGTAGAACTTCAGCCAACAGATAAAAGAGCAGTTTTTACGTTTGAATTGCAGCCATGACAGATAAAATCAGTATTATTTTTTAACAGTGGAGCTGGTGGCTGGCGGACGTATTTGAGATTAAACAGTATTGAAAAAGATATATATTTATTTTATAATAAATAAAACTAAAAAAATAATTTCAATATTATAAATGAGGCATGAATATGAAAAAAGGTATTAGAAGATATTTCATAATCTTGATTGTAATAATAGTATGTATTGTGACATTGGTGGACTGCACCAATACTCAGACGAGACAGGAAGAAAGAACATCTGCTAGTCATTTGATTATAAATTGGGAGAATGAAGTTCAGATTTTTGATGCAGATGCAATGGAAAATACTGGAATGGTTGAAAATATAGAGGCGCTTGCCTGGATTGCACCACGAGGCGGAGCCGGGATTAACACAGTGGGTATTGAACAAGTACAGTCACAGAATGAATACATTGTAGAAAGCAGTCAGTATCTGAATCAGGATAAAGAAATCATTAATACCGAAGGATTTGATACATGGGTAAGGGTTGTACAGGAGCAGGTGATGCCCGCAAAAGAAACATCAGAGACAGGACATGGAGACTATCTGATCTATAAACACGGAGATAATGGATATCTGGCAATACAGTCTGGCGAAGATCGCACAAAGTGGACAGTCTGGGAATTACCGGGTTATGGGGAGTGGCTGGATAAGGAAGTAGCAATGTTTATAAGAATGGTAACTGGATTGTAAAAAATTAAAAAAGAGTTTACAAAAATCAATAAATTTTCTTCTTAATTATTAGAATAATATTGGATAAGAAAGAAGTGTTCATAATTATCATTGACAACTTCCACGCAATCCCTTATACTTGGAATCACATCAAAGTCGCAGACAGATAAAGCATCTTATTTTTTCTTGTCTGCAAATCCAAAACCAATTTGAGGTGGCAGGATATAATCTCAACGTTCACAGCCGGTTCGGCACGAGATTCCATTTTGATGAAGAACAGCAATGCATATAGATTCTGAGTTTCTTGTTATATTTTTAACATAGAAAATGCTTCTTATGCGTTGAAAATCACAGCAGATTCTATTATGATAAAGGGGGAACATGATTGAACACAGAAGGAGAAAAAATCCAATGGCATCCTGCGTTTGATGCGGCATTGCAGATTGAACTGGGAGAAGAGGCAAAGTACCTGACCTTTGAGCCGGAACATTTGCTTTCGAAGAAACCAATGCAGATCGATGTGTTGGTCAAAAACGAGAAGAAGGTAAAAATCAGGAAAAATATTGGAAGGATTTTCCGGCAGCATAACATTATCGAGTATAAGTCACCGGAAGATCATCTGAACATTGATGATTTTTATAAAGTCTATGGTTATACCTGTATTTACAAAACGGAAGTCGAGAAAGTGAACCAGATTCCAGCAGAAGAACTGACGATTACGTTTGTGTGTTATCATTATCTGCGGCAAATGTTACGAAATCTTCAGAATGAGAGAAATATAAATGTGAAAAATATCGAAAATGGTATCTATTATCTCTATGGAGATGCAATTCCAATACAGCTTATTATCGTACCGGAATTGTCAATCGAAAATAATTACTGGCTGAATAAACTTCGCAACAATTTGAAGTCCGGTGGAGAAATTAAATTATTTATGGAACAATATGAGAAAAACAGGGATTCAAAATTGTTCCAGGCACTGGCAGATACCGTCATGCGCGCAAACTGGAAAGAAGTGGAGGAAGAAGGAAACATGAGTGATGTAATAAAAGAAATTTTCGCAGACCAATTTCATAAATGCGAAGCGGAAGCGAGGGCACAGGGCGAAGCAGAAGGAAGAGCAGAAGGCGCAGCATCTAAAATGATCGAGCAGATCATGAAAAAGTACAAAAAAGGATGTTCTGTGGCTGAAACAGCAGATATGCTGGAAGAAAATCCGTCAGTCATTGAGCAGATTTATGATATACTTCGGCAGAACGCACCGGATTATGACGTGCAGAAAATATATCAATCACTTTTGAAAAAAAACACACAGGACAGCTTAACATAGGAGCTGTCCTGTGTGTTTTTTCAGATCTTAGATGAAAAACCTAAGAATATTAATACTTTTTTTAATATTTCTATGAAATCATCCAATAAGAGTGTGAAACAGTTTTTCTCTCCACATTGCGGTGATTTTATGTCTGTGCCGGAGGAGTCTTTCTTTATCTGAGCGGTATCAGGTAAAGAACTGTTGCCGGATACATTGGCAGATCCGGCTGTAGAAGCAGTTTCGGAAACCGGATCAGCAACAGTATCTGTAGATGAACCATCAGTGTTTGTATTACCTGATGCCGGTGGCACAGGTGCGGATGCCGGTGGTACCGGGGCAGGATCTGAAATTACAGAAAAACCAGCCGTTGCCGTTCCGGTTGTTGATACAATGGCAATGTTG
>ERZ773147.4228-NODE-4228-length-10157-cov-4.075134_pt1 | contig 10157 bp, 9 predicted proteins | sample MGYA00580851_ERZ773147 | MGnify/ENA primary metagenome ERZ773147 (study PRJEB29015, sample SAMEA2737818) | human gut metagenome | biome: human gut; feature: human-associated habitat; material: faeces | place: China | collected 2012 ... | reverse complement strand
CGAGTTTTGCTCTTTCATCAAGACCATCCAGCTCTTCGCCCTGTCCGCAGTCGATACAGCAGCAGATTACTTCATAATCAAATGTCTCCTTTAACCAAGGGATCAGTGTGGTAGTATCAAGACCACCAGAATATGCAAGAACTACTTTTTCTTTCATTGTATATAAACCTCCTAAAAATTTTCTTTTGTATTCAATTCACAACCCACTATACACCATTTTTTATATTTATGCAATAATAAAATGAAAAAACTTTTAAAAATGTTATTTTTATGCAAATAGAAGTAAAAATATACATAAAATATGCATAATTATGTATAAAAAAGGAAAGAGAGTAATAAGAAAAAAGAAGGATAGAAGAAGATTAAACAGAAAATATAAAGATAAATCAGAAAAATACTTGACATTTGCACAAAAATCCGTAAAATATAACAAAAAGTAACAAGGTAACACGCTAAAGGAAGAAAGGAACCGGCGAGATGAGTGATATGCATAAAATGAATAAGAATAACATAATTGATTTCGTTCTGACATTGCCGGCAGAAGGCAGTGTATTTTTCATTCCTACATTCCCGCATCGACCGTGTCCTTCAAGGGCACAGAACAGAAAATTCAATATTGCAGATCAGGGAATGCGTGTATCCAATATATACAGCTCAAAATGTTCATTTCGGATGGAATGAAAAAGTGATAGGTTTTGTTCAGTCATTGAAGTATTATGATTCGATAGTGAAAAAAGAAGCAGAAAAAGGTATCGCCGCATACTCTTTTTCTGCTTCTTTTATTTATACCTACTAAGAATATGAATTGAAAAGAGGAAAAACGAAATGGAATTAAGAGCCACTCTAAAGGAAAAGAAATAATCGTAGTATCTTCCGGTGTAGTCGGTATCGGGAAAAATGTCCTTGGAATCAGCGAGAAGCCGGCTGGTTCTGTCAAACAGGCATATATAATAGAAGAAAACCAAAAGGATATTATGCTTGCAAGAAAAAATAAGATGACAGAGCCACTGATCGACCGGCTTCTTCTAAATGAAAACAGAATCCGGAAAATTGCAGAGGAGGCGTTTCCGGTGATTTGTGACCGGCTTTCGGCAAAAGGGGTAGAGATCCGGGGAGACGAAGCAGCAAGGCAGATTGATGAGCGGATCGCTTGGGCATAGGAAAGCGACTGGGGGCAGGAAGCCCTTACCGCGAAAAAGTATGTGATCTTTGGAAATGGACAAATTCGCGGATAAGAAGATTGACAGGAAAAAATCTCCATTTTATAATTTGAATGGTACAAAAGTTAAGGAATTTTGTTTTTATTTTTAAGACTTTTTATAAATTATCTGAAATTTTTTTGAATTGCTCTAATGTTAATTCTTCTGGTCTGCAATTTTCATTTATTTGTAATGAATTTAATATTTCTATTCCTTGTTGTTTGTTTTCAAATATTTTATTATTTGTTAATGAATTAAGTAATGTTTTTCTTTTTTGTGTAAATGCATATTTTATTATTTTAAACATTTTTTCCTTGTCTTTTGGTGTAACTACTGGTTCTTTTCTTATATTTAATTTTATTACTTTTGATGTTACTTCTGGTTCTGGTATAAAGGAACTATTTGGTACCTCCATTATTGCTTCTGAGCTTGCATAATAATATACTGAATATGTTATTGCTCCTGTGTTTTTTTCTCCTGGGATTGCTATCAATCTATCTGCTACTTCTTTTTGTATCATTACTGTTATACTTTCTAGTTCTAGTTCTTCTTCTAAAAGTTTCATTATTATTGGTGTTGTTATGTAATATGGCAAATTTGCTACTATTTTTACTTGTTTTATTTTTCCTTGTGTTTTTTCTTTTTCTATTATATTTTTTAAATCTACTTTTAGTACATCATTATTTATTAATTCAAAATTATCATATAATGAAAATCTATCTTCTAGTATTTGTAACATTTTTGTATCTAGTTCTATACATATTACTTTTCCTGCTTTTTCTAATAAATATTTTGTTAATGTTCCTAATCCTGGTCCTATTTCTATTACTAGGTCTTCTTTTTCTATTTTGCTACATTCTACTATATTTTTTACTACTTCTTCGTTTATTAAAAAGTTTTGTCCTAGACTTTTGTTTGCTCTTATGTTGTACTTTTTCATTATAAATTTTGTTTCTTCTAAAATGTTTTCCATTATTTTTCCTCTTTATATATTTAATTTTTTGTATTATACCAGTTTTTCTTTCTTTCTTCAATATCTGTTTTCATATTTTAATTTAAAAATATTATCCAATTCTTACTGAACTGTAACATCCAATTTTACGGTAACCTTAAAAATGTTATTGAAGTATTGATTTTTATGTAAATTTAAATTATAATATATTTAGTGAAACTCGTAAATAATAAGTCCTCTGACTAGAGGCACATTGCAACGGAGGTTATACTATGGAAATATCGTATTATTTCTCACCAACTGATTATCAATTTTTAAATTTTTGTTGTTACTTAGACAATAATTCAATTTTGGATCAGTTCTTGTTTAAACATTATGCAAGAATTAATGATGCTTTTTGTTCTTTTGTTGAAAAGCATTCAGATCTACTACAACAAGAAAATGAAGTAGCAAATGAATTTTTCTGTGCTGTATGTATGGCATATAAAATAATCTTTATGAAAAATTTGTCAAGTTTTATTAGAAAAGGTAATGATGCTACACTTGCACGATTTGCGGCAATGAATATGTTGGATGAAATTGCAGAAAACCCCGATAATCCTGAATTCATAGAGCAATTGGATTCTATCATCTCTATTGTTTTAGATTCAATTTTAAAGCAGCTTCCTCGTTAAGAGGGGCTGCTCTTTAAATAATTTGTTTTATATGATTAACATTAAACTTTCCATTTTTTATTAAAATTTCAATAACATCAAATCTAATATAATTATTCAAGTATTTATTTTTATACAAATAATATTTAGCAGTTCTATATAAATGTCTTATTTTTTGTTTATTTACTGCCTCTGATGGGCATCCATATTGAATAGAACTTCGACTTTTAACTTCTATAAAAACAATTTCATTTTTGTCCTTTGCAATAATATCAATCTCCCCTTGTCTGCAATAAAAATTTCTTTCTAAAATTATATATCCTCTTTTTTCTAAATATTCACTAGCTATATCTTCACCTTTATTTCCAAACTCTTTCTTTTCATGTATTTTCATTTTTTCTTATAATTATTTCCTGGAAGTGATACTATTTTATCATCAAGTTCAAGCATCATTAATTTAGAATTAATTTCACTTATAGATTTGTTTAATTTTTTTACTATTTCATTGATATGTATTGATTCATCATATTTTAGAATATCATAAATATCTTTAAATTCTGGTTCAACTTTTTTGTCTGGCAATTTTTGAATTTCTGTTTTTTTCAAATTCAATTCTGGATATTTTATTATTATATCCTCTGCTTGTGTAACTAAAAAAGCCCCTTCTTGTATTAATTTATTTGGTGTTATTCCTTTTGGATTTTCTAAACTTGATGGTATGCAAAATATGTTATTTTCAAGTTTTTTAGTTATTTGTGCCGTAACACTTGTACCACTTCTATAACCTCCTTCCACTACTAATGTTCCAATCGAAAAACTTGCTACGATTCTATTTCTTGCAATAAATTTATCTGTTGTTGCTTTTTCGTTTTCTTTATATTCACTTATAACAAGTCCATTATTTTCTAATATTTGTTGATATAATTTTATATTTTTATGTGGAAATATATTATTAAAACCACACGGCAGTACTGCTATTGTTTTCCCTTGAATTTCTAATGTTGCAGTATGTACAAAACTATCTATTCCTTCTGCCATTCCACTCACAATTGTTAATCCATATAAACTTAAATCTTTTGCAAACATTTTTGCCATTTTTTCTCCATATTTTGTTGGTTTTCTTGAACCTATTATTGATATTCCGATTTGTTCTTAACAATTCTATATTCCCCATTGTATATAATATTTGTGGTGGATTTTTTAATTTTTTTAGTTTTTCTGGATATATCGAATTTTCTATATTTATTATCATTAAAACTTATCTCCGTATTTTCTATCTAAATTTCTATATTGAATTGCTTCTAAAATGTGCTGTTTTTCTATCTTTTCTTTTTCTTCTAAATCTGCTATTGTTCTTGCAACCTTTAATATTCTAGAATATGCTCTTGCACTTAATCCTAGTTTGTTAAATGCTTGTTCAAGTATTCTCTTTGATTGTTCATCTATTTTGCAGTATTTTTCTATCATTTGTGGTGTGAGTTCTGAATTCGAATAAATGCCTGTATTTTTATATCTTAAATTGTATTCTTCGTGCTCTATTTACTCTTTGTTTTATCTTACTTGATGTTTCTGCTTTTGTATCAGAGTCTAATTTTTGATATTTTACTGGTTTTACTTCTACATGTAGATCTATTCTATCCAGTAAAGGTCCACTAATTCTGTTTAAATATCTTTCTATTGACTGTTCTGAGCATTTGCATACTTTTTCTTCACTTCCATAATATCCACATGGGCATGGGTTCATACTTGCTATAAGCATAAAATTTGATGGATATTCTACTTTTGAATGTAATCTTGATATTATTACTTGTTTATCTTCTAATGGTCCTCTTAATACTTCAAGTGTTGCTCTATTAAATTCTGGTAATTCGTCTAAAAACAGAACACCATTATGTGCCAAGCTTATTTCACCAGGTTTTGGATTTTTTCCTCCTCCTATCATCGATGTTGGTGATATTGTATGATGTGGGCTTCTAAATGGTCTTGTTGTTACTATTCCTATGTTGTTGTCTAAAATTCCAGATACACTATGTATTTTGGTTATATCTAATGATTCTTCAAATGTTAAATCTGGTAATATTGTTGGTATTCTTTGGGCTATCATTGTTTTCCCGGATCCTGGTGGCCCTATAAGAAGGCAGTTGTGTCCTCCTGCTGCCGCTATTTCTAATGCTCTTTTTACATTTTCTTGTCCTTTTACTTCTGAAAAATCTGATTGTTCTTTGTTTTTGTTATTAAATATTTTTAGTATATCAACTCTTGCTCTCTCTATTGTTTTATTGCCATTTAGATATTCTATAACTTCTTTTAAGTTACTTACTCCTATTATTTCTAAATTTTTTATTACTGCTGCTTCCCTTTCATTTGCTTTTGGTAATATTACTTTTCTTATTCCTAGATTTATTGCTTCTATGCACATTGGTAATACTCCATTTATCCTATTTATTTTTCCGTCTAGTGATAGTTCTCCTATAAATATTGTGTTTTCTAATTTGTTGTTGATTATTTCGTTTTGGGCAAGTAATATTCCTATTGCTATTGGTAAGTCATAGCTTGTTCCTTCTTTTTTTGTACTTGCTGGTGCTAGGTTTATTATTATTCTTCTGCTTGGAAATTCTATGTTACTGTTTTTTATTGCTGATTTTATTCTTTCTTTTGATTCTCTTACACTAGTATCTGGTAGCCCTACTATTTCAAATGTTGGTAGTCCTCCTGTTATGTCTGTTTGTACTTCTACTAATGTTCCTTCTATTCCACTTAGTGATATAGTTTTTATGTTTGATATCATGATTTTTTCCTTGTCTAATATATTTAGGTTTTTAAATTGGATTTACCCATAAACCATTTATTTAAATTTTAATTATGTTATAAATGAGATTTTTGTTACTAGATAATAGTTTTGATAAATTGTACTTTTGAAATTCACTGTGCATCTAAGGGATATATTATTTATAAGTATGTCCTGTTCATTACATTCAAAAAGAAAATCTAAAATCAAAAACTGAGCCTCTCTCACTCCGGCCAAACTGTATATATGTATATTGTTTTAGAATTTTTGAATGCGATTGGAACAATATTAGAATTTCTTAAAAAATCAATGGAAAGAGTTCACAAAGTGGAAGGGTGCCATTGATTTTTTTAGAAATTCTTATGTTGTGTATTGAAGCCGAAAAAATTATCAAACAATATACATATATACAGTTTTCCGTGAGCATTCCTCAGTTTTTTATTTAAGATTTTCTATTTTTCACTCCAATCAAACGGCATACTTATAAATAATATATACCCTTAGAGGCACAGTGGATTTCAAAAGCCTAAGTATCAAAACTATTATTCAGTAACTACATATTATTTTATTTAATCTAAACACTATTAATATTATTAAAAAGGAACCTACATATTTATATTTGTACAGTTATTTAAAACTCAACAAAAATTTTACTTCCTTTATTAACATTAACCCCCTCTCTTGGAGATTGACCAGTAATAACTGTATTTTCCTTATCAAGTTCATTAGAATCATTTTGAATACTAATCTCCAAACCAGCATCTTTAACTACTTTTTCAGCCTCCTTAATACTTAATCCTTCAACATTAGGAACTTGAACTTGATCAACCTGTTCAACCTCATCTTGATTTCCCTGTGTAACCTCCAAATAAGGCAAAATCTCACTAAAAACCTGACCGCCGACAGGAGCTGCAACACCACCTCCTTGGTGTCCACCCTCACCAGTAGGATTATACAAAGTCACAAGCAAAACGACTTGCGGATTTTCAATAGGAGCAACGCCTAAAAAAGAAGTAACATATTTATTTGTATTAACTCCATCCTCAGAAGTACCTGTTTTACCCCCAATTCTATAACCAGCAACCTTAGCATTTTTTCCTGTACCTTCTGAAACAACAGACTCCATCATACTTAAAACCTTTTCTGACGTTTCCTTTGATATAGTTTGAGATTTCACTTTTGTTTCAACCTCTGTTTTTTCACCAGTTTCACTATCAATAATAGCCTTAACTACCCTTGGTTGAACTAAATTTCCACCATTAGCAATTGAAGAAACAGCAGTTACTAGCTGAATAGGAGTAATCTCAAATCTTTGACCAAAACTTATTGTTGCAAGTTCAACTGGTCCAGCCTTATTCTCTGCCAAGAATATACTTCCTGCTTCACCAGGTAAATCAATTCCTGTCTTTTCTAGTAATCCAAATTTTTTTAAATAACTATAATATGTATGAACACCCATTTTCTGTCCTAATCCAATAAAAATTGGATTACAAGAATTCATTAAAGCTTGCCTCAAACTTTCAGCCCCATGTGGCCTATAATATCTCCAACATTTTATTCTAACACCTGCAACTTCAATCCCACCTGTACAAACAAACTGTCCTTGTTTATCTATGTCTGTCACTAACCCTTCTTCAAGAGAAGCTGATGCGGTAATAGTTTTGAAAGTAGAGCCTGGTTCATAGGTATCTGTAATTGCTCTATTTCTCCAAACAGCTTGCAAGCTTTTAGTTTTTTCAGCTTGATCTGTTGTATCCCAAATCCCTTTCAATTCATCAGTATATGCAGCATATGGTTCATTTAAATTGTAATCTGGATATGTAGCCATTGCTAAAATATCACCATTTTGTGGATTCATCGCAACAATATTTCCACCATCAGTACACTTATTGTCAATACACGCTTCTTTTAGATATTTTTCTACAATTGATTGAATATTCATATCAATTGTAAGAATAACATCCTTACCATTTTTTGCTGCAATATAACTTTCACCTTCTGTTCCAATCTCTCCACCTTTTGCATCAGTATGTCTTTTAATAGACCCCTTAGTGCCGGAAAGTACTTTATCATATTTAGCTTCAATTCCATCCAATCCTTGATTGTCACTTCCACAAAATCCTATAATTTGAGATGCCAAATTGTTATTTGGATAATATCTTTTTGTATCTTCATCAATATTTATACCTGTTGAAATGTTTTCTTCTTCAATCCATTTTCTTAATTCATCAGCCTTATCTTTATTGACTTTCTTAGCAATAGTCTCAATCGAACTCCTTTTAGAAACCTTTTTAAGTGTATTTTCATAATCTAACTCAAAAATTTCAGAAAGCTTTTGTGCAACCTTTTCCTTATCTTTTTTGTCTATATTTCCTGGATTTACAGTTATAGTCTCAACTGTACTGCTTTGTGCTAGAACTTGACCAGTTACATCATAAATAGTTCCCCTTTTAGGATTTATGGCCCTATCCAAAGTTTGTTGCTCATATGCAAGCTCAGACAATTTTTTGCCATCAATTAATTGAATATACCCCAATCTTCCAATCAAAATTGCAATTACCAAAAACACTACAAACAGTGATGTTCTCATTCTTTTTTTTGTTGATATATTTATATTTATCATAAAAACACCTCTAATAATATTTATTAGAAGTGTTTCGATTTATTCATATTAAATTATTCATACTTAAAAATTAGATAAAATATTAGTTTTTACATTTAAAAATTTAAAATTTTATCAATAATCTTTTCCCACCAAGACTGGTTATCATTTATAACGACCTTTTCAGCAGCAGTTTCAACATAATCTTTTTTAGGAAGAGTAATATAAACAGTCTGTTTACTACTCAATTTTTGCATTCCTAATTCTTCTTTTGCAACTTTCTCAATATTGCTAATATTTATACTATTTTGAATACTAACATTCAACTGTTCATTTTCTTTTTGAAGTGCAGCCAATTGTTTCTTTTGATCCTGAATCTTATCAAACTGTCTATCTATTTGAGAATTTCTACAACTTATGGTTAATAACAACAAAAACAAACCGACAACAGTAACTGTCATTTTCAATTGTCTTTTACGTTGTTCACTTGAAATTTTTATTTGTTGTCTAGGTAAATCTTCAACAACTTTTAAATCTTTTCTTTTAGGTCTTTGTTTAGTTTTTCTAGTATAATCTGGCTCAATCTTTCTAGGACTAGTTCCATATTGATAATTTGCCTGTGCCATAAGTTTTTTCACCTCTCTTTCCTTCCATTCTTGTCCTATTCTTTTTCAAAAATTCTAAGTTTTGCACTTTTGCTTCTGCTATTTTCTTCCTGTTCCATCTTAGTTGCTACAATAGGTTTTCTAGTAATGACTTTTCCAAGTGATTCAGCTCCACATACACAATATGGTAAATCTGGTGGACAAGTACATTTACCTTTTGCCTCTAACATTGCATTTTTAACTGCTCTATCTTCCAAAGAATGAAATGTTATAATACATAATCTTCCTTGTGGATTTAAACAGTCAATACAATCTTTTACTGTATTATATAATGGTTTTATTTCATCATTTACTTCAATTCTAATTGCTTGGAATGTCCTTTTTGCAGGATGTCCGTCATTTTGTTTTGATTTTGGAATTGATTTTTCTATTATTTCAACTAATTGTTTTGTTGTTTCTATTTCTTTTTGTTTTCTATATTCACAAATATTTTTTGCAATTTTTCTTGAAAATCTTTCTTCTCCATATTCGTAAATAATATTTGCTAATTCTTCTTCTGAATATGTATTAACTATTTCTTTGGCTGTCAATTTCTGTGTTTTGTCCATTCTCATATCAAGTTCATTTTCGCCTAAATAGCTAAAACCTCTATTTCGTTCATCTAACTGATATGATGAAACTCCTAAGTCTAATAATATTCCATCTACTTTTTCTATATTTAATTTTTCTAGTATTTCTTTTATGTTGTCATGACATAAATAACATTTGAAAAACCTTTCAGTTTTTCTTTTGCAGCTTTTAATGCTTCTTCATCTCTGTCTATTCCTATAAGCTTACCATTTCCTGAAAGTCTTTTTACTATTTCATAACTATGTCCTGCTCCTCCGAAGAGTTCCGTCTACATAGATTCCATCTGGTTTGATGTTTAATCCTTCGATACACTCTTCTAACATGACAGGTTTATGTTTAAATTCCAATTTTTCACCCCAAACATTTTGTTATAACCCATCATTTGTACATTTGTCTTTTGTACGTTTTTCTTTAGTTTTTTATCTTTTGTTCTTTCAGTTTTCTTTTGATTTTTATCTTTAGTAATTTTTCTTTTGTATTTTATAAATTCTTTTGCATTTTGTCTTTTGTAATTTTAATCTTTAGCATTTTTTTCTTTTGTATGATTATCTTTTGTTTCTATATAAACTTTTTCAAGTTATATACCTAACATTGTCATATTTTCAGCAATTTCATCTGCTGATATGTTTTCATCACATTTTGACCATGTTGATTTATCCCAAATTTCTAATCTTGTTCCAACTCCTATTATTACTGTTTCTTTTTCTAAGTTTGCAGCTGTTCTTAGG
>ERZ773147.4227-NODE-4227-length-10157-cov-4.174817_pt1 | contig 10157 bp, 8 predicted proteins | sample MGYA00580851_ERZ773147 | MGnify/ENA primary metagenome ERZ773147 (study PRJEB29015, sample SAMEA2737818) | human gut metagenome | biome: human gut; feature: human-associated habitat; material: faeces | place: China | collected 2012 ... | reverse complement strand
GATATAACAGATTTGAAAGAGCCCTGTCGCAACCTGCGACAGGGCTCTTTTCATTTCCACCCCATTTGTCGAATCCGGCTCAGCCGGCATTACAACAGAGTTTAATTATAAAAAGAAGAATATATGAACAAAGCCGCCGCACTCTTGTGCGGTGGCTTTTTATATTGTAAAATATATAAAATAAAACTTCTTAGGGTTCAATGACAAAGGGAGGAGAAGTTTTGAAAAATAATTATACCGTAAGCAGCAGAAAAAGATTTCTGTTCTATATTCTGATGATATTAAGTCTGCTCTGTATCATAGCATTGCAGTTTTTTGGACAGAATGAAAGGGATGGAAATACAACAGAAAAAATCTTATTTACCAGGGAACTTTTACCTGGCAGAAATCAGATGGAAGCAGTGAAAAGATCAGCGTTCCGGGACAGTATGATGTAAAAGCAAAGGATACGATGACTATCCTGACCAGACTGCCGGAAGATTATCATGAGAATACACTGGCAATCCGTTCATCACTTCAGTCGGTCCGATTTTATGTGGATGGAGAACTGAGAATGGAATATGATACATCAGGGACTAGACTTGTCGGAAAAAACTCAGCAAGCTGTTATGTGTTCTGTCCGACATCAGAAGATGATGCAGGAAAAGAAGTGCGTATTGAACTTACCACAAATACAGCAAAATATTCTGGAGTGGTAAATACTGTTTATTGTGGAGATGAGGCAGCAATCTGGGGGTATCTGTTTCAGACGTATGGACTGGAGACTGTCATTGCTCTTTTTTTGTTGTTTGCCGGAATCATTACGATCATTTTTGGGTTTTCTCTCGGGATTGCCTATCAGACGAAATTTGATATGGAATATCTGGGCTGGTGCGTTTTTATGGCAGCAATCTGGATGCTTGGTGAGTCCAAGATGCGGCAGCTGTTTTTTCCGAATCCGTCAGCACTTGCAACGCTGTGTTTTGTAATGATCATGTTAAGTCCGATCGCAATCGGATATTATATGGATACGCTGCAGAAAGGAAGATACCGGAAAGTATTTGGAGTGGTAGAAAGCATAGCATTTCTGAATGCTCTGATCTGTTCAGCACTTCATATTCTTGGGATTGCGGATTATATCGAGACACTTCCTGTTGCCCATGTGATCCTTGCAGGCAGCGTTCTGATTGGGTTCATTACGATGGTCTGTGACCTGAAAAGAGGATATGTGTCAGAAAAATATACTTTTTTCAGTATTATATTGGCAATGATCGCTATTATAGCAGAGTCGAGCCTGGTTTATTTCAGAGTTTCCGCATCAGGAATCTTTATAGGAATCGGAATGATCATACTGCTGTGCACAAACCTGCTGAAAACGATCAAAAATATCCAGAAAGTGGAAAGCCGCCGTCAGAGAGCAGAGTTAAATAAGCGCAGGAAACAGATGGAAACCATGTCACTGCAGATGATGCGGACACTTTCCACAACGATTGAGGCGAAAGATGAGTATACAAGAGGACATTCTTATCGGGTGGCAGAATACGCAGCTCTGATTGCAGAAGAACTTGGGTGGGATAAAAAAGAAATCAGAAATCTTAAAAATGCAGCACATCTGCATGATATCGGTAAGATCGGTATTCCGGATAACATTCTGAACAGGCCAACCAGACTGACGGAAGAAGAGTTTCAGGTAATTAAAGAGCATACCGTCATTGGAGCAGAGATACTAAAAAATATTACGTTGATCGATCATGTGAAAGAGGTGGCTCGAAGCCATCATGAAAGATACGATGGTATGGGGTATCCGGATGGATTGAAGGGCGAAGAAATTCCGCTGTATGCAAGAGTTATAGCCATAGCAGACTGTTATGATGCTATGAAGTCAAGGCGGATTTACAGAAATCCGCTTGGAGATGAAGTTATATATAATGAAATATCCAGAAACTGTGGATCACAGTTTGACCCCAAGATCGCAGGAGTCTTTCTGAAAATGTTGAATGAAGGTCGCGTAGTGATCAGAGAAGACGGCAAGCTTGCAGATAAAGAAGATAATCTTCTGAATATGGAAGCAGAAATTGAAAAGTTCATCTCCACTGTAATGATAACAATGAAAACACAGGAAGACAGTGAAGGATTTGATTTTCTGACAGGATTGCCAATGAGAAATCGTGGTGAAAAGCTTGCGGCACAGTTTATGCAGCAGGACAGCGGTTATCTGGTATTTCTTGACATGGATAACCTCAAGAAGATGAATGACCTTTATGGACACAAAGCAGGAGACAGAGCATTGAAATTACTTGGATCTTTCTTGATGGAATATGCACATCATTCCGTTGTCTGCCGCCTGGGTGGGGATGAATTCCTGATGTTTGTGCCGAACGTTTCAAAAGAAAAGATAACAGAGATCGTCACAGAAATCCAGGAAAAATTTGAACAGAGCAAGGAAAAGGATGTAGCGATCCGTTGTGCTTCTGTTTCTGCCGGAATCTGTGAAGTAAATAAAGGAGATCCTTTTGAAGAATGCTATTCAAAGGCAGATAAGGCCCTGTATTATGTGAAACAGAATGGAAAAGGAAGCTTTTTCTTCTATCAACAGATGGAAGGGGAAAAGATTGTTGGCTATGGAACAGGAAAAGATCTGACACTGGTTTCCAAAGCACTGAGCGCCAGCGGCGATTATTCCGGGGCACTTGAGCTGGATTATCGTGAATTCGCCAAGATATATGAATATATGAATAGTATGGAAAAAAGATACAAATGTCATTGTTATCTGGTGATGGTAACGCTGGAAACGGAAGCGGATTCTGTATTAAATATCGAAGACATAGAATATGCACTGGAATGTATGGAGCAGGCAATACGACAAAAAATACGAAAGGTTGATGTGTGCACGCGTTACAGTTCCATGCAGTATCTGCTCATTCTGTATGAACCGGATGAGACACAGATTCCAAAAGTAATGGATCGTATCTTCCAATATTATGATACGTTATATGATAAGAAGGATTTTATACCGAGCTACGAATATCGTCCAATCCTGCATTCAAATGATTGAATCCTTTCTGCATTCATGTTAATATATATTTTTGGGTCTGATAACAGACAGAATGAAATTGTATGAACAGGCGCTCTGGTTTGCCGGCGTCACTGTGGAGGAAAAGAGATTTATGAGTGAAAATCAATCATCTGCTCCCATAGCAGAAAACAAAATGGGCACCATGCCGGTCGGCGGGCTGCTCTTCAGCATGGCGGTGCCGATGATGGTATCCATGCTGTTTCAGGCGCTCTACAACGTGGTGGACAGCATCTTTGTGGCAAAGCTCAGTCAGGACGCAATGAACGCCGTGTCGCTCGCATTCCCGCTCCAAACGCTGTGCATCGCCTTTTCCGGCGGCACGGGTGTGGGTATGAACGCGCTGCTCTCCCGCTCGCTGGGCGAGAAGAATCAGGCGGGCGCGGACCGCGCGGCGAATGTGGGACTGTTTTTGACGCTGTGCAATTTTGCGCTCTTTGCCCTCATCGGCTGGACGCTTGCGGGACCATTCTTCCGCTTTCAGACGGACAACCCGCAGATCATCGCTTACGGACGCGGCTATGTGACCGTCTGCATCGGCTGCTCGATCGGCCTGTTCTTCCAGATGTATAATGAGCGCCTGCTGCAATCGACGGGACGCACGAACCTCTCCATGATCACGCAGATCGCCGGCGCGGCCACCAACATCGTTCTCGACCCCATCCTCATTTTCGGACTGCTCGGCTTCCCGCGGCTGGAGGTCGCCGGTGCGGCGATCGCCACCGTTATCGGTCAGCTCGTCGGCACGTCCATCGGCTTCTATCTCAACCTCACGCGCAATCCCGACGTGCATCTGCGCCGCCGCGAGATCCGTCCTCACGCCGCGACGATCAAGGAGATCTACGCGGTCGGCGTGCCGTCCATCATCATGCAGTCCATCGGCTCGGTGATGGTGTTCGGCATGAACAAGATCCTCATCTCCTTTACCGAGGCGGCGACGGCGGTGTTCGGCGCGTACTTCAAGCTCCAGAGCTTCATTTTCATGCCCATCTTCGGCCTGAATAACGCGATGGTGCCTATCATTTCGTACAACTACGGTGCGGGCAAGCCGGAGCGCTTCCGCAGGACGATCCGCCTTTCGGCTGTCACAGCCATTGCCATCATGTGCGTGGGTCTTGCGCTCTTCGAGATCATCCCCGGTACGCTGCTCGGTCTCTTCTCCCCCTCGGAGGAGATGCTGACCATCGGCAGGACCGCGCTGCGCATCATCGGCCTGACATTCCCGCTCGCGGGCTTCTGCATCGTCTCGGGCAGCGTCTTTCAGGCGCTCGGCACACCGTTCTACAGTCTGATCGTCTCGGTCTGCCGCCAGATCTGCGTGCTGCTGCCGGTGGCGTATCTGCTCTCCCTGACCGGACGGCTGGAGCTGGTGTGGTGGTCGTTCCCCATCGCCGAGCTCGTGAGCCTGACGCTCTCAGCCATCTTCCTGCGCAGGACGCTGCGCGCAGCCAGCGAACGCCTGAGCCAAAAATAAAAAACAGGAGACGCCGTCCGATGGATGGCGTCTCCTTGCTGTATTCTGCGCTTACAGCCCCAGACTGGGGATGTTCAGACCGCTGGTGAAGCTGTTCATGCGGCTGCTCATCGCGTCGTCCGCCTGCCGCAGCGCCTCGTTGACCGCGGAGATCACGAGGTCCTGCAGCATCTCGACGTCCTCGGGATCGACCGCCTCGGGCTTGATGGTGAGCGCGGTGATCTCCTTCTTGCCGTTTGCCGCAGCGCTGACGGCACCGCCTCCGATGCTCGCGGTGAAGGTGGCCTCCTCGACCTCCTGCTGGGCCTTCGCCATCTCCTGCTGCATCTGCATGAGCTTCTGCTGCATCTGCATCTGCTGCGCCGCCTGTCCCGCGCCGTTCGAGAAGCCGCGGCGCGCGCTGTAACCCTTTGCCATATCCGTATTCCTCCTGATGTTACTTGATGTTGAAGTTATCGAACTTGCTGCCCATACGCAGCAGGTCCTGGAATTTGTCGCGTTTTTTTCCGTCCTCCGGCTCGCCGACCACAAAGCGCACGGCGACTGCCCGGCCGACGCTCTGCCCCGTCACCTCACGCAGCACCGCGGCGACCGCCTCGGTATCGAGCATGGCCTTCGTCACCGCCGTCGGACAGTAGACCGTCAGCACGCCGTTGGCGAGCCGTCCGTCCGCCTGACCGACGAACGCGCGCTTGTCGGGCGTGAGTCGGTTTTTGTAGCTCTCCATCAGCGCGAGCCAGATGTCGCTGTCACCGGTCGGTGCGGACGCTTCCGCCTTCGGCTCTGCGGCCTGCGGCGCGGGAGCCGGCGTCGCGCTCTGCGGACGTTCCGGCTCTGCCGGCTCGCCGTAGGGCGGGGGAGCGTCGTCAAAGGATCCGTCCGCCGGCGCGGGCGCGCTGTCCTCCCATGGGGGAGGAGCCTCGTCCTCCACGGCTGTCGGCTTCGCCGCAGCCCTTGCGGGAGCGGGCTTCTCCGCCGGCGCGGGCACCACCTGCGCCGTGCTTTCCGCGGCAGCATAACGCACGCCCGCGGTCATCTGCTGTTCAAGCCGCGCGAGGCGAGCGTTGATGGCGCTCAGGTCGCCGGAGAGCGTTTCGTCGCAGAGCTTCAGGAGACACAGCTCCGCATCCGTGCGGCGGTTGACGCTCACGTTCATGTCCGCCGCCGCGCGCTGGAGCGTGGTGCAGATGGCGATAAGCCGCGCGCTGTCGGCCTGCCGCAAAAGGCTGTCCATCGTCTGGCCGTCGTAGCCACCCGTGAGCAGCGCCGCGCCGCCCTCGGGAGCCGTTTTGGAAATGAGCAGGTCGCGCGCGAGCGCGGACAGCTCGCCGAGCACCGCGCCCACGTCCTTGCCGCTGCCGTAGAGCCGGTGGAGCAGCAGCAGCGCGGCCTTCGTGTCGCGCCGCAGAACGCAGTCCATCAGCTGCGCGGTCTGGAGGTTGCCCGCCAGTCCCAGCGCGTCGAGCACTGCCGCGCTGTCGATGGTCCCGCCCGCCGCCGCGCACTGGTCCAAAAGACTCAGCGCGTCGCGCAGCGCGCCGTCGGCAATGTGCGCGAGCAGCTCCGCACCGTCCGGCCGGAGGTCGATGCCCTCCTGCTCCGCGATGTAGTTCAGCCGTCCCACGATCTCGCGCGGCAGAATGCGGCGGAACGCAAAGCGCTGGCAGCGCGAGAGAATGGTCGCGGGCACCTTGTGCAGCTCGGTCGTCGCCAGAATGAACATCAGGTGCTCCGGCGGCTCCTCCAGAATTTTCAGCAGCGCGTTGAACGCCGCGATGGAGAGCATGTGCACCTCGTCGATGATGTACACGCGCTTTTTCACCTGCGCAGGGGAGTAGATGGCCTCGTCTCGCAGCGCGCGGACGTGGTCCACGCCGTTGTTCGAGGCAGCGTCGAGCTCCATCACATCGAGAAAGCCGCCGGACTCGATGCCGAGGCAGCTTGAGCATTTGTTGCAGGGGTTACCGTTCTCGGGGTGCTCACAGTTCACCGCCTTGGCGAGGATCTTCGCGCAGGTGGTTTTGCCCGTGCCGCGCGTGCCGGTGAAGAGGTAGGCGTGCGAGAGCCGTCCCTCTGCGACCTGCCGCTGCAGCGTTTCAGTGACATGCTCCTGCCCGACCACGTCGGAGAAGGTCTTGGGCCGCCACTTGCGGTACAGCGCCTGATACATACCACATTGCCCCTTTCGTGAGGATAGAAAAGGTCCTCCGTATACAGCTGCGTGACCGGCGCCCTTGCGGCACATGACTGGTCCCGCTTAATGCTGCTCGGTTCCCCGCCTGACATGGTTCGCGGGCATTCATTGCGCAAGACCGATCCCGCAGCTGTATGCGGAGGACGGATAACAAAAGATATTATACGATACGGTTTTCGGAAAGGCAACAAAAATTTTTTGAAAAAAGTGAAAAAAGGACTTCACAAATGAGAAAAGCTGTGGTATGATATGCGGGCTGAAAAGTTCATGGGCCTGTAGCTCAGTTGGGAGGGCGATCCCGACATAAAGCGGGCCCACTTGATGATCGATATTTTCAGCCAAGTTAATATTTGGGCCTGTAGCTCAGTTGGGAGGAGAAGCGGTTCGGTTATAGCACCTCTTTTCCGGTAGTCCAACTCAGTTGCGGGCAAACAGTTCACATCACCAAAAACTTCATACACGGGCCCATAGCTCAGCTGGGAGGGCGATCCCGACATAAAGCGGGCCCACTTGATGATTGATATTTTCAGCCAAGTTAATATTTGGGCCTGTAGCTCAGTTGGGAGAGCGTACGGTTCGCATCCGTAAGGTCGTGGGTTCGAATCCCTTCAGGTCCACCATAAAAAGCCGTGAAATCGAAAGATTTCGCGGCTTTTTGCAACTTATCGAAACTTTGACGCGAGCCGATTTCTGCTCGAATTTACCACCGATCGGTTCGCATCCCTTGCGATCATATACTCTTTTCAAACCGCATTACCTTACCGTCCCGCCGGTGACGGAGGAACTCCTCAAGGCCTTGCCGGTACTGGTGTTTGCCGTCTTTTTCAGCGATGACCGCAAGGACATTCTGCCCGCGGCCATGTCCGTCGGCATCGGCTTTTCTATTTTGGAGAACACCGCCATCCTCGTGCAGAACCTGACAGTGGTAACGTTGGGCTGGGCAGCGCTGCGCGGCTTGTCCGCCAGCCTGATGCATGGCCTGTGCACCATGATCATCGGCACGGGACTGCCCTACGTCAAAAAGCAAAGGAAGCTGTTTTACACCGGCATCTTCGGACTCTTTACCGTTTCCGCAACGATGCACGCCCTGTTCAACCTGCTGATCCAATCCGATTACAGCTGGCTGGGCGCCTGTTTTCCCATGGTATTGTATGTGCTGCTCTATGTCGTCCGGCGTACCGGCCGGATAAGGCTGCCGTTCCTGTCATATTAAGAAAAATCTTTAGAAATCTTGCAAACGACCTCTGGCAGCTTGAGCCGGAGGTCGTTTTTCAATGGGGTCGCTTTTACTTTCGCGGCCAGCCACTGTACCGCGGCAGGCTCAGCGCTCGGATACACTTCGTAATCAGCAGGTCAGGTGTTCGAGTCACCCCACCAGCTCCAGGCACCGCACTCTATTCGAGTGGGGTGCTTTTTTATATTCAAACCGCATTACCTTAAAAGGCCGGAGTGTCACAGGACGCTCCGGCCTTTCGCATTTTATAGGAGGATTTCGAAATGAACGATCAAACCAACATGGCGCAGCTCCGGTACCTCGAGGAACTCAAAATCAGCTTGGTACACGCCGGCTTTGAGCCGGAGCGCATCGAGGATCAGCACCTGCCCGTCCGATGGGAGAATCACTACCTCTGCCGAGTTTCCGGAAGGGGCAGTGTGCTGTACCGGCAGGAGAACGTGGATGGCATCGGCGCGCAGGACGCTTTGCAGACCGTCATCAATACCGCTGCCATGACCGCGGAATACATGACGGCGATGGAGCGCGCACCGAAGCTCCAAGCCACGGGGCTGGAGGGCGACTACCGCATCCTCGCTGACTTCGGCAGCGCGGTGCTGGCGGGCCACCCCACCGAGCGCGGCGTCCAGTTTGTGACGTGGGAGTGGGATTGGGACCGCAAGGGTGTCCACCACGGTCACTACTTCCAAAACGGCTACGAGGAGGCCAAGCACGACTTTGTCCGACGCAGCGGGCTTCTTCCCAAGGAAGCATTATTTGAACCGGAACAACTCGCCGAGATGCATCGGGCATTGGCTTTCGTTTGCGAGCAGGACGAGGACCTATCCATCGGAAGGGAAAAGGAGATCAAGACCATCATGGAGCAGATCAAGTGCCTATTGCCGGAATCTCCGGAACAGACGCAGACAATGGAACAAAGTATGTAGGCGGTGTCGATCATTCGACGCCGCTGTTTTTGTAGGAGGAACCACAAGATGAAATACGAATCCGATCGACGCAGTTCCCCGCTCTTTGCGCCCACTCCTCCGCGAGAGGAGACTGAGCCGCCTGTATGTCGCCGCAGTGAGCGGTGTAAGGACTGCCCTCATGCCAGACACGGTTTTATCTGCTGGCACAGGGACGGGACCTGTCTCAAAACCGATATGGAGGAAATTGAGGAAAGGAAGGAGCGTAGAAGATGATGTTTCAGGCGGTGCTGAGCAACCGTGAACACCCGGAATACGGTGTGGCAACCATCCCGTTCCCCATCCCCCGCGACCAGTACGCACACTGCATGGAGCTGTTGGAGGCGTTGGAAATCGGCGACGCGGTCAAGGCGGACTGCAAGGTGGAGAAGATCGACAGCTTCTATACTGTCCTCAAGCGCACGGAGATGCTCACGGTCAATGTGGAGGAGCTGAATTACCTCGCCAAACGGCTGGACAGCTTCGACACCGGCGAGGCCGCACAGTTTCAGGCAATGGCACACAAGCTGGAACTTTTCGAGCTGAAGGATTTCATCAACCTGACCGGCGCGTTGTCTGTGCTCGAAGGAGCCATTACTAAAATGGTTTTCTCTTAGAATCGCAGTAAGTAATGCAGTAAATAATTCATAATCTGCATTTGCCACACGCTGTAATTCCTCATTACAATTGATTGGTTCTGTTGTCATGTAATCCGCATAGTTACCCTTAAGATCACCCAAATCTTCAAGCAAACTATAATAAGTTATTTCTCTTCCTGGATGATCAATGACAGCCTAAATTTTTTTAATTTTTTCTTTGTTTGTCATTGTTTCCTCTATATTGTTTTTTCAATACCATTTTAAAACAAGTAGGGATTTTTTCGTATAATACAGGTATTACTACAATCCAAGTTTCTTCTTCTCCTCTTTTGACTCTGTTACCAGATACCAAAATCTTCCAGCAGACACGGTCTCATCTTTCCATCTTCCATCTTTGAGCTGATACCAAAATTTAACCTTTACATCATCCTTTTTTTGACCAAATATTATTGTCGTACGATTCCGATAATTTTGTATAACCAATCTTTCATCTTTCACATCCACTAAACAATTTCTACTTTTAGCATCATTCCAGAACTTAATTGGTAAATCAAACACCACTTTTTTAACTCCATTATTTTTTGACATCTGTTTTCTAATGCAGTTAATATTTCTCCTGTCACTAATCAGCTTCTTATAATTCTTATAATCAACATATGT
>ERZ773147.4223-NODE-4223-length-10166-cov-11.752052_pt1 | contig 10166 bp, 7 predicted proteins | sample MGYA00580851_ERZ773147 | MGnify/ENA primary metagenome ERZ773147 (study PRJEB29015, sample SAMEA2737818) | human gut metagenome | biome: human gut; feature: human-associated habitat; material: faeces | place: China | collected 2012 ... | reverse complement strand
GAGGGCAGGACGCCGTCGCAGATCATAAAGGTAGCGCTTCTGATATGGTCTGTGATGACGCGCAGGGAGACATCCATCTTATGGCTCTTGCCGTAGTAAGCGCCGGTCAGCTCGCTGACCTTATGGGTGATGTTCATAACGGTATCGACATCAAAGAGGGAGTCAACGCCCTGGCAGACGACTGCCAGGCGCTCAAGACCCATGCCGGTGTCGATATTCTTCTGCTTGAGCTCGGTATAGTGACCCTCGCCGTCATTATCAAACTGGGAGAAGACGTTGTTCCAGACTTCCATGTAACGGTCGCAGTCACAGCCGACGGTGCAGCCGGGCTTGCCGCAGCCGTACTCCGGGCCGCGGTCATAGTATATCTCAGAGCAGGGGCCGCAGGGACCTGCGCCGTGCTCCCAGAAGTTATCCTCCTTGCCGAAGCGGAAGATACGCTCGGCGGGGATGCCGATCTCCTTGTTCCAAATCTCAAAGGCCTCATCGTCATCGACATAGATGGAGGGATAGAGACGGTCGGGATCGATACCGACCCAGTCGGGTGAAGTCAGGAACTCCCAGCTCCATGCGATGGCTTCATGCTTGAAGTAATCGCCGAAAGAGAAGTTGCCGAGCATTTCAAAATAAGTGCCGTGGCGGGCGGTCTTGCCGATGTTCTCGATATCGCCGGTACGGATGCACTTCTGGCAGGTGCAGACGCGGCGGCGCGGCGGCTCCTGCTCGCCCTTGAAATAGGGCTTCATGGGTGCCATGCCGGAGTTGATGAGCAGAAGGCTTGCGTCATTCTGCGGGATGAGGGAGAAGCTGGGCAGACGGAGATGACCCTTGGACTCAAAAAAGCTCAGGAACATTTCACGCAGTTGGTTAAGGCCGAATTTTTCCATTTCATTTATCCTCCATATTATTGTTTTTCATTCTCTCGGAGAAGCTTTCTTCCTCCTCGTCGGCAGAGAAAAGCTCTATCTTTTTACAGTTCGGACAGCGGAGTATCCTCACGCTGAGGGAACCGGAAAGCATATTTGACAGGTGACCGGTAAAGAAGCCGTACTGGCCGAGCTGGATATCCTCGCAGCCCAAGTCCTCCATACCGGCGCCGCAGCGCAGACAGTTCATATAAAAACCATCAACCCCTCACATAAAAAATATACCTCCGTCCCTGTACAGGGGCGAAGGTCAGATCGCGGTACCACCCTGATTGCCGGAAAGCTCCGGCATCTTGTGCGCCCTTAACGCGGGCAAACGTCCCGGTCATCCCGGGAGGGCTCAGAAACGGCTGTCAACTCCGGACATAGAGCCTCGCAGCGAACGGCTCCTCTCTGCAATGTCCTCGGCTGACTCTCTTCGTCATAGCCAAATTACACATATAACTTTTGTGATTTTACCATAAGCACCGGATTTGTCAAGTGTTCAGCGGCATTTTCTGACTATCGACAGGCGCGGAGCGTACTTCGGCAGGCGCATATGTATCTCCATCATGGCGTGGCGCGTGTCGTTTATCTCCTCACCGTCAGCGTTATACATGTGCTCGGGGGTAAATTTCACGGGCGCACCATCCGGCGTGAGCAGCTCAAGCTCATCGCCGAGGGAGAATTTATTGCGCTGGTAAAGCACCGCTTCCCCGTTATCATCACAGCTTTCGACCACGGCGGCGACGTCCGCGCCGGTGGTGTAGCTCGCCTCGGCGTAGTGCTGGCCGGGGTAGCCGTAATAAAAGCCGGTGGTATACGGGCGGTGGCTCACCTTCTCCGTCTCTTCTATCCATAGCGGATCGAGCGGCCGTCCGGCCAGAGCATCGTCTATCGCGTGGCGGTAGGCATTCGTGACGACGGCGGCATAGTAGGCGGACTTCATGCGCCCCTCTATCTTGAAGCTCGTGACACCGGCGTCGATAAGCTCGGGCAGGTGCTCGATCATGTTCATGTCGCGGGAGTTCAGGATATACGTTCCGCCGTCCTCGGTGATCTCGAAATACTCACCGGGGCGCTTTTCCTCGACGAGGTGATACTTCCAGCGGCAGGGCTGGGCGCACTGGCCGCGGTTTGCGTCCCTGCCGGTCAAATAATTCGACAGCAGGCAGCGCCCGGAGAAAGACACGCACATCGCCCCGTGGACAAAGGCTTCAAGCCGCAGCTCCTTCGGGGTGTTTGCGCGTATCTTGCGGATATCCTCAAGCGGAGTCTCGCGCGCGAGCACGACGGTGTCCGCCCCGAGGTCATAGAGCGCGTTCGCCGCGGCGCTGTTTATAACGCCGAACTGCGTGCTGACATGCAGCTTCACGCGCGGGGCGTATTTCTTCGCCATGGCGATGACGCCCATGTCGGCAACGATGACCGCGTCGACGCCCGAAGCGTCGAGCATCTCCAGATACTCCGGCAGGCGCTTGAGTTCGTCCTCACGCGGGAGGGTGTTGCAGGTGACGTACACACGACGTCCCATCGAGTGCGCAAGCGCGACAGCCTTTTGGAGCTGATCGCTGTCAAAATTCCCGGCGGAGGCTCTCATGCCGAACTCGGTGCCCGCGAGGTACACGGCATCCGCGCCGTAGCAGAGAGCCATTTCAAGCCGCTCCATATCCCCCGCCGGGGAAAGGAGCTCGAGTTTATCATTCATAATTCTGCGTCGCAACAAAGTTATTGAAGTCCGTCTCGTTGGTGAAGAACTGGTGCGTTCCGGTGGCGGTGTCGAGAGCATAGTAGAAGTAATCCGTCGCATCCGGCCAGAGCGCGGCATTGATGGAGGCAATGCCGGGGTTACTGATAGGCGTTGGCGGCAGGCCGAGCTTTATACGGGTGTTATAAGGATCGTCCTTGGCAAGCATTTCCGCCGTCGGCGCGCCTTCATGCTCGGGGTACGGATAGAGCACAGCGGCGTCTATGCCGAGGGGCATGTCATAGTTGAGGCGGTTATAAATGACGGAGGCAATGACAGGGCGCTCGGAATCGTTCGCGGCCTCTTTCTCGATAAGCGAGGCGGCGTTGACGATCTCGCCAAGGCTCATGCCGAGCTCATCGAGACGCGCCTGCATATCCTCGGTTATCTTGCGGTTGAAGTTATCGAGCATCTTGTTGATGGCGCTCGACGCCTGCATACCGACATAGAACTCATAGGTATCCGGGAAGAGGTATCCCTCGAGCCTGTACGCGCCGAGGCTTTCGGTGCCCTCAAGGAAGCTGTAATTAAAGACTTCGTTCTCCGCGGCGTCCATCAGGTCGTTATAATCCGCGACGCCGTTCTCCTCAAGGCGCAGGAATATCTGGTGCATGGTAAAGCCCTCGGGGATCGTGACCTTGACAGTTGCGGCAGAAGTCGAACCCGCACGCATATTGGCCACAAGTGCGTGATAGTCAAAGGTCGAGCGCAGCTTATATTCGCCGGGGCTGACCTTGGTATCGGCATGGGTGAATTTGCAGTAGGTCTCAAATAGCCATTTATACTGGATGAGTCCCGCATCCTTCAGGGTATTGGCGACATACTCAATATTGGCATGGGTCTCACGCTTGGTGCCGACCTTATTGCCGTTATCGTCCAGCTTATCGACGGTCTGGCAGGCCAGCACCCGGATGGCTGCCTCCATATCCAGCAGGGCTGCCCGGAGATTTTCCGCCGTCCTGCGGCGGTCGCTCTTGTGATACAGACAGATCAGGTTTTCTTCTTCTACGGTGAAATACATTTCTCATACCTCCAATTCCTTTGATTGCTCCCTCTTTGGGGGCTTCTTTTTCTGTTCCTCCTTGGCGGCGGCAAGCTGCGCCCGGATGGACGGCTTTTTCTGTTTCTGCGCCGTCCTGCGCGGCTGCTTGGGCTTTTTCGCCTCCGCCTTGGCTGCCTCGGCCACATCCAAAAGGGAAACCGGCTCCCCGGCTTTGGCCCTTGCTTCCAGTTCTCCCATGGATGGAGCATTGTTCAAAATGCCGTCAATCATGGTTTCGTTTTGCTCGGTGGACATTTCCGCCGTCTTGATATGGCTTTCCTGCCGGGCAGAGATGGCAAAGGCCCTTGTGCCGTTTGCCATGATAAGATACCTGCCGTCCTCCGACTGGTGGTGGAATCCATACCCGGCGGCCTCCATCTGTTCCCGGCTCATGGCGGTTACATAGAAAGTCCCCCTCGGCGTTTTAACGGTTTCGCCCGTTTCCAGTTTGTCGGGGGTAAGCGGCTGTCCCTGCTCCTTGAAAAATTCCGGCACCTCCCGATAACCGACGCTATCCACATAGTAGGCAGTCTGTTTCCCGTCCTGCCGGAATACCACAATATCCCCCAGAGAGAGAGAACGTCCCGTGTAATCAGTGGGATGTTCCATATTGAAGCGATGGTAAATCTCGTCCAGAGAGGTGTTCTTATCCAACGGGGCTGTGTAGACAAGCTGGTAATTTTTCCTGTCTACTGAAAGCCCGTCCGCCTGCAAGCCCTCATAGGAACGGTAGCGGAAGTCGCGCCCCTCCGGGCCGCGCGGTACCTGGTAGATGGAAAAGTTAGGCTGCGCCGGGGCATCGGAACCAGAAGCAATATATTCCTCCACCGTCAAACCGGCGGCCCCGGCCTCCTGTGCGACCTCGGCCTGTACCAGCTCCTTGTAATCCTGCAAGTTCTTATCAAAGTCGGAAAGCTGCGGCGGCTCCGGCAACTGATACTGGCCTTGATTGAGAAGTGGGCGGCACTCCGTTACATAGTCTACAAGGGCGTTCAAATAGGCGGTCTGCTCTGGCGGGAGGGAATCGCCGGATTGTAAAAGGCGCTGGGCTTCCTGTTCCATACGGGAAAGGGTACAGTGCTGCTTCATATAAGGGATAAACTCATTGAGAAGCATTTCCCGCTGGGCCTTGTCCGCCTCCCATGCCTCCGGCCCCTCGTGGTGCAGCACATGGTTTTTCCAGCTTTCATCCTGCGCGTAGTATTCGTGATAACCTTGGATATGCTCGATCAGGGAACCATCGCCGTCGCCAAAATCCTGCCGCCCCTCGTAGTTGTCCGGCTGGCCCTGCATCGTAAAATCAATGCGGAACTTGGTTTTATCGTACCAGCTCCCCGCGTGGTCTGGATGTTCCCGTTCCAAGCGTTTGGAACTGTCCAGCGCCCCGAAAACGGCCTCGGCCTCGTGCAACGGCATTTGTTGGCCGTCTTTTAAATGGGGGCTTTCACTCCAAAGAATCGTAACAATCGGCTCCGCTGCCGGGTCATGGGCGATTGTCTGTTCTGCCCTTGCAACGGCAATCTCGCTTTCAATCTGGCTTTTCATAAAATCATCCATGTGGCCGTGCTGCATTTCATAGCCCTGTTCACACAGGCGGTTGATAAGCCCAATCGCCTTTTCGGTATCATCCATGGCCTCGGCATAGGCCACGATCAACTGCCGTTCCTCGCTGCCCAAACGCGGGGCGTTTTTCTCCGCCAGCTCGATCAGGGCAGCGGCTCGGTCCGCCGGGGACGCCTCCGGCATGAACGGCTTTCCATTCAAAAGGCCGTCGATCCCGTTCCACGCCTGCGGCTGGGGAATGGCGTTGGCCTGTTCAGCGGCTTCCAGAAAACCGGCCAGAGCGTCGCCGGTCAAGGGTTCCATCGTCCTATCCGGTCGCTCATGGATGGCAAGGATTTCTTTTCCAGCTTCCACAAGGGACAGGTCGGGGTTGTCAAGCTGGCCTCCGTCCAGTTCTTTGTAGTCGGGGTCATACAGTGTGTAATCATAGCCGGTTTCCGATGTCTGGATATACAGGTAATCGCCGTTTTCCAGACGGTAGGCGGCCTCCTGCGGGACTTCTGCCTGTTCCAGCGTTCCATCCCCGGCAATGGTAAAGCCCTGCGCCTGCGCCGCCTCCTTGGTTCCCTGCGACACTTCGCCGGTGGATTTCAAATCCGCTTCAATGAGGGTTTGCAGCATGGCTTTTACGCTGTCGGTCATTTCCTGCTGTTGCTCCGGGGACAGCTTGGAAAATACACTGTCCGGGTCTGGCTGCTCGGCGGCCTGTTCCAGTGGTGCGGCCTGCGGCTGTTCCTGCTGGGTCTGCCGCTGTTGCTGAAGCTGGGCAAGGTGGCCGTCAATGGTGCTAATCAGTTCATGGGCGGTGGCCCGGATGGTTTCAAGGGAGGCTTTCAGCTCTTTCAAGTCCTTGCCGGAACTCCAACCGGCCACATAGCCAAAGGAATAATCGGAGGTGTCCAGCCCGTAGTGCTGGCAGACGGCATAGGCCACGCTTTCAGCCTGCACCTCGCGGGTGCGGCTGTCGGGGCGGTCGGCCTGCTCTATGGCCGGGGCTTCCGGGTCGATGGCGTGGAGCTTGGAATGGGCGATCTCGTGGATGGCCGTCTTTAGGGTCTGTAATTCGCTCATGCCCTCCTGAATGGCGATCCGCTTTTCCGTCAGGTGGTAGTAGCCGTGGGAACCGCCCGGAATGTCCTCAAAACCAATGGGAACCGGGGAGATCTGTTCCAGTGCCTTGAAAAATTCCCCGTAGCGTTCCACGCTGCCGGTCAGTTCTTCCACGCCGATAGAGGGCAGCGGTTCCCCCTCGGTCTGGCTCACATCAAAGACGGAAACGATCTTAAAGGCCGGAACCTGTATTTCCTGTACTTCGGTAACAGGCTTTCCGTCTTTTCCCATCACCGGCCTGCCCTGTGCGTCCAGCTTTTGCACTTCTTTTTTCGCCTTGAACGGGGCCGGGGCCAGTATCTTGATGGCCTTTTCGCCTTTCTTCACATTGCGGTGAAAATCGTCCCGCCACTTGTTGTAGCCCGCCACAAGCTGTCCGCCCTGCATGGCGATCAGGAGGGTGTTGTTGAAGCTGTAACTGTGGAACTTGGACATGGTGGTGAGATAGGCTTTGTAGCGTTCACTCTCGAAAAGCTCCTGTATGCCGGTTTCCAGCCGGTCGGTGATCTCTTTCATGCGCTCGGCGCTGTTCTGGCCGTTTAAGAGAATGGGGGTGACAGGCTGCGGGGACTTTGCGGGCGCTGCCGCCTCCGGCTGCACTTTGCTTTCCTCCCGCAAGATTTCCGACGCAGGATAGGCCATCACCCGGTATTCCTCCGGCACTGGCTGGCCCTCATGGACGCGCTGCCATTCCTCCCCAGCTCGCAGAAGGTAGCCGTACTCGGTGAATGCGCCTTGTTCCTCCTGGGCGATAAACTGGCCTAACCGTTCGGTATCAATGGCCGGTTTCCATGCATCGGGAATCACCATCAAGCCCGAATGATTCAAGTAGTAATCCCCTAAGGTGCAGTAGTCTTTGGCGTCAATGAGGGTAAAGCAATCGGTGTTTTCGGCATAGTCAGTGACCTGTCCAATGGTCTGAAATTTCTCTGGGGACTGCATGATGGCGTTTAACTGTGAACGTTCCACATCGTCCAGCTTTTGAAGCTGCACGGCAAGGAAGTTCAGTTCGTCCACACTGGCAGCCTGTATCAATTCCTCAGGCAGTTCCAGCGGTTGCCCATCCGGGGCGGAAAAGCCGCCAATAAACAAGTCCTGCTGGTTGTCGGCGGTGATATGGATTTCCTTTAGGGCTTCCTGTACCTGTTCGGCGGAAGTCGGCAGGGAAAGCCAGTAGCCATGCGGCCCGCCGGTCTGCGCCTCAGCGCGGTTATCAAGAAAAATGGAAAATACTTCGTTCACAGGTTCCCTCCTTTCCGGGGTGGCTGCGGTCTGCGGCGGCTGTGCGGCTTCCTCCTGTGTGGGAAGTGCTGCGGCTTTTGCCGGTTCCTCCCCCTCGATGGTGTAGCCGGGAAGCAGGCAGCCGTTGACCTTGAAACAGTCGGCGTATTCCTTGGGGATGGCCGGTGAGATTTCCGTAAAGTAATGGGCGTGGGCCTTGATACGGCCATTCAGATATTTGTCCAGTGCTTCCCGGCTGGCAAAGACTTTCCGATCCTGTCCGGCGATCCGGGCCTGCCGATAGGTGCCCGGCGCGTTGGTGCGCAGGCTCCAGCTTAATGTCCAGGAATAAGAGACGGAGGCTTGGGCGGCCCTGTCGTACCGGGTGTTCTCGGAAATGGAATAATACATCTGATAAACCATGTTGCTGCGGATATGCCGGTAATGATCCGGCTGCTCCCACTGGTTGGCAGTGTGGGTGACGGGAAGTGTCCGGGCATATTCCAGGGCTTTGTCCAGAAGCAGGGTCTTTCCGGCCTGTTCCTCCCATGCGGCGGCCTGCGTTTTCAAACGGTCAAACACTTCCTGTTCTGCGGCGGCGCTTTCCGCCCGCAGGGAAAGAAGCTCCGCAAGGGGGAGCTTCACAAGCTCGGACAGATCGGACTTGCCGCTTTCAAAGTAAATCCGGCGCTCAATTTTCATGGTGTCGGCAGTTTCTAAGTTGTCGTAGTCGTAAGAGCTATAAGACATTTAGTTTCACTTCCTTTCTAAATAATGGCATAAGAAAAGCAGGAAACCTTTGAAAGATTTCCTGCTGGGTGATGCCGCCCATGGGCGGCTGGTATTTAATTGTGAATAAGAGGGCCTACACGCCCTTTGTTTTAAATGTGTGTCGATATTTCAAGTCTAAGGTCATACGGACTTTTAAGAATCTGGTAACTCCGTCAGCATGTTTATGGTGCGGTAAATTTCTCCGCAGGCAGGGCACTTCCAATCTATATTACTCTTTTTCGCTTTCTTATGAAGATGCACTAATTCCGCTTGGCGGCATTTGGGACACATGGTTGGAAGCCCTGCCCATAACTGTTTCAGTAATCGTACTTCGTTTTCTCTGCTGTTCGTATACATTATCTCACCTCATTCAGCCTAATCGATCCGGTTTATTTTGACAAGCTGAACGCTTCCAACAAGTAGGACATCCGCATAGAGCAGACGGACTACCATTCATTGATGGCATATAATAATCCAAACCGGATTTGTTTCAACAGTTCCGCAGACAGTGTTTCATACTCCTGCTCCAATCCTTTTTCGTGCGCTGCCCACGGAAGCGAATCATTCCATGATCCCATCGCTCCAAATACATCCGCTCGGCTGGCTGCCTCAAACACACGCAAGTGATCGTTCGGTAGTGGCGGCAGTGAAAGGCCATATGCTTTATCGGGATATTCCTTGCCGCCGTCCAAAATCGTTCCTGCTTGATAAAAGATGTTTGCAAAGCCTTCAAATCCAAGCCGGTGCGCCAAGTCCTGAATATCGTGCAAGACACTTCGGAACGCTTGCGTGTTATTTTCAAAACGTGGCCATGCTTTCGGCGGGTCATTCCATGGATGTTCCGTATAGAGGACATTCCACTTTCGCTCTTTGGAATCAAACTTCCAATCAGCAATAAAATAGGTCATTCGATTTCCCTTAAAAAAACACACTATACTTGCCTGGGTCGTATTGGAAAACCCTAACAGGCTGCGATCTCTGACAGAAGTAGGGCAATAGAGTTGAATATCTGTCAAATGTTGCTCTTTGAGATATTCATACCATTGTGATACATCGTGAGCGGTATATGGTAAGCCTCCACTCCCCGTCAAACACAGAAATTGTGAGGGGTTCTCATAGTCTGCGGGTATGTAACAAATCGAGCTGCGGTTTTTTAATGCCCTTCTGGCGGCTGCCACTATGGAGCATATCTGATACATCTGTCCGTTCATAATCATCCACCTACCTTTTCGTTGTCATATTTCCAAAGCCAGCCAATGACGCTCCCATCAAAAGTCCAAGCGGGAGGTTCTCCCATAAAATCCCGAACAGCAGGCCAAGCCCCATCCCAATCGCAGCCATACCATGAAAACGTTGTTTTTTATCTGGTTGTTTCATTGGTGCCTCCCTTGCATGATATGCTCTTTACGCATAGTATAGCAGGGCTATCCGATTTTGAAAAGTAAATCTGAATGAAATTAGTCCTACCAGAGCATCCGTCATACAGGGGATTGGGGCTTCCCCAAAGAGAAAATCCCCGACCCGGCAGAATGGCCGGGACAGGGATTTTTCCGGGTGTGTGGCTACACTCCCTATGCTTGCTGTTTTTTAGTTTTTGTCCCTCCGTTCAATGCGATAGTTGACGTATTTCCCTCCAGTATCGGCCAGAAGCACCGTCCCGTCGTAGGTTTTCCCGGTTTTTATGGAGCGCAGGCCCTTTACCTTTGCCGTTCCGTCTTTGAGCAATGCGGCGGCGATTTTCGGCGTGAACGCCTTGCCCCGTTCCTCAAAAAATCGGTCATTCTTCCACATGACAAACTGGCAGGCC
>ERZ773147.4220-NODE-4220-length-10176-cov-10.450054_pt1 | contig 10176 bp, 11 predicted proteins | sample MGYA00580851_ERZ773147 | MGnify/ENA primary metagenome ERZ773147 (study PRJEB29015, sample SAMEA2737818) | human gut metagenome | biome: human gut; feature: human-associated habitat; material: faeces | place: China | collected 2012 ... | reverse complement strand
ATTATGCAATAAATAACATAAAAGAGGGTGCGCCATAGACTTATGACACACCCTCACGTTTTATAGTATGCCTTACATTTTACACCTTATTATATATAAGAATATTCAGATAGAGCCTCGCTCATGTGCTGCTCCAAATCAAGCAAGGCATGAGCCAACACCATTACAGGCATAGCATCATTTGACACTACATGTGCAACCTGCTCTTTGACAATTCAATACAAGGCTGTCAGCCAATTTTGTTTCTCTTTGATAGGAGCAAAAAAATAACCTCTGTGTTATGTGCGCCAATGGCGTTTGTACGTCCTCAGCGAAAATCTATCGTTGCTGTGTGCGATTTAGTTCGTGTTTGTTGAATTATGCAGGATACGGCAGGTAGGTTTGCCCTCGGTGCTTGTCATCGAGTTTTTTTGAATATGTAACAACAAAGCTATTATCCGGCCTAACAATACATCTAGCTAAAAAAACTTAAGAAAATGAGGAATTCTCGAAGTTTATTTATACCTTTGCAAGCACTAATAAGCCCTCGACAGCACGGTTAAGTCAACAATATGGATGTAATACAATTAGCGTTAGTACATTATTTCGATGGCAATATATGGGAATGGAATCCGAGTATTAGACCACAAGACATAGACACTTTTGAGCTAATGAGTTCTAAGCCTTGTGAAGTTGTTAAAATAGGTTACTACCAACTACCAATAGGAATGAAAGAGATTAATGACTCAAAACATAGAGAACTTAGGTTCTACAAAGAAGGGTCTAGCAATTTTTTCTCACTAAAGAACACAAATGGTAATCGTCCTATACTTATTGGTGATCATTGGAATGAGAAGTATACCCTCAAAAAATATAAGATGCCAAGAATTAAAAAAGAAGATCTTCTACGTTTAAAAGATGAGTTAGAAGATGAAGAATATTTTGAAGAATAATTTTCTCGGTACATATAAATTACAGTAAAACAAAGTGGAGAGTTATCTCCACCTTGTTTATGGTTACACGCAAACATTTACGTATTAATTACATGAATACTAATCACTCTGTTGGGGAGTATGCCAATATTCCAATTTGTATCCTAGTCTGATTGTATATGTCCTCGATAGCTGCCCAGGAACATTTGTCTGACCCAAATATCTCTTGGGCTTGAATCAGTTTATGCAGTTCTTCTTGTATGTCTCGCTTACCATAAGGTATACGAAGTACCATGTTGATGGCGTTGGCCAGTCTAGTTGAAGGCTTTAGTAATACATGCATGAAGAAATCTTTCAAATCACCTTCATTGTCATTTGTTATGAACTTATACTCCTCTGTCTCCAGAACTTTGCTGATATTCGTATATTCTTGTGGCCCAGCAATGATGATGTCGCCATCAAAGAAAAAATCCAATATGTCTTTTTTCTCTTCATTCATATAGTAATATTTTAATTCATTATGGCTTAAAAAGGAATCACTATACCAGGATTGTATGATTGCAATGTTTTCTCCTGAAAGTACGAAGGATTGTATGAAATGATCGTTTTGCCTTCATAATGCGTAGAGGAGAACAGAGACTTGTACCTGCCTTTCCAGTTTTTAAAAGCCTCTTCCGAATATACCTTTGGTGGGTACAGTTCGTCGAGTTCCTTTTCCCTGCCTACTTTCTCATTGAGAAATGATGGTTGTGAATTACCTTGCTCGTCATATTTGCTCTTGGAGCACAAAACGTAGGAAGAGAATGGCATTTCCCTGGATCTTTTCTCCATCCAATCAACACCATTAATCAGGCTTTCCATGTGAACTTCCCTTATCCTAACCCATGCACGCCTTGTAGGTTTGGCAGTTTCTTGCATGAAGTCAGAATATGCTCCTATAGGTATACGGCTTATCTTGCATACCAACACCGAGTCTCCTTTTGCGACAGTAGTCATTCGGGAGAGCATCTCTTTTGCAGTCATGTTCTTCGACAGGTTCCATATTGCAGTACGCTCGGAAAACTCATTTTCATGTGCCTGTCTGATCTTGCAAAGATATTCATTGAATGTACTATAGGCTATGATTCCGGCTATACCTATCGATAGGACACCGACTGCCATAAAGACTTTTTTCTTGTCAATCATCATTTTTCTTTTCATCTTCTTTCTTTATTATTGAGTTTTACATATGTCAGGAGTATTGCATATAGTAAAGCGGCTCCACCAATTGCCCAAAGCAGCATTGAATAAATCTCGTAGCGATTACAGGACTGATGCAGCATATACCCGATATAGTCAACGAAGCCCATATCTAATGGTGATGGATGGCTTACCATGCCAAGTTTCATGTAGTGTATGGACAAGGCGATAGAAATCACCCCTACAATAGTTGCTACACCTATTCTAAGCATCATTTTTCTTGGCGATGCTTCTTTCTTTTTAAATGTTCTCATATTCTTCTTTATGTTTATTTTCTATATAACTTTTCGAAACGACCATGATAATCACAAACCTGTTCAATCGTGATTGTAGAGGTTGTTGTATCCAGTCGCATGATGCATCTGAAAGGATGTCTCAGCGTTACCGCATAGACATTTTCTATTGGAAGATGCCGTAACCTATGAAAGTTTCCTGGCAGTTCAAACAGCTGTCTGACATCAACTATATTCCGTAGCCGATTCATTAGCTTGAAAAGTGAATCTGCTATTTCCTTACCCAGCTTCTTTCTGCAGGTTGCCTCGTTCTCGAGGCAACCTGCTAGTTTCTTACTATTTGCAATTTTCATGTGTTATCACATTAACAACTTATTTATATCCATAGATGTATATATTAGCCTATGAATCAGTTCCTTAAAAAGAGATTGGTCATTCAATTCCCATCCACGATAAGAAAAATGATATATATCAATAATTACAAGCTTTTTAATCTTATCAATATAGATCCATTTATCTCTTCCATTACCATAGTTCTTGTCTATGCATTCTAAGTCTTTATATATTTTTTTGAAGAAATTCATACCAGGCTTCCCTGCAGAGTTTATGATGACTGTCGGATTTATTAATTCTATCTGTTTCTGTAAAATTTCTCCATATAACGAAATATAGCTTGACAGACGTGAATCATTAATAGAGCCATTTCCAGGTTGTTTCTTCAGATTAATACGGGCTATAGGGGCATTATTCCAAATGCTCCAACATTTATCTATATCAGCAAGAACTTCTAAAATTTCGTTTTCACTATGAGATTGATACATCATAAATATGCTGATTATACTGATATAATTCTTTGCGAAAGTATTATTTATACAAATTTCTTCGCTCTTATTACTTCTTAAAGTTTCTGTTTTTATATCCCACTCTACACCACGATTTGTTGTATCTTCGTTTTCTTCAACATCTTCGTTGCTGTCTTTTGTTACAACTAAGACTCTGAAAAGCGAGTTTAAATAATCCACGATTTCGTGACCATTGGAATTTCGTGTCCAATGATTTCCTTTGTATTCACATTTCCCACGAAGGAGAATGTCATCTTTACAAATAGGCTTTTTGATACCATTCATGGTTACCAAAGAGTTCATAGATCTTTTGCGGTAATTTACCTTATCTATTAACTCCGGATGAGAAAGAATATACTTTGTTCTCTCATCATACTGCTTGAAAATATCCTCCAATTTAATCTTGAGCTCTAAAGCTCTTTTTTCATTTTCTTTCATATCTAATCTGTTTTATTGTTATTAACTATACTTTTAGCATCACTAGCTTCCGTATCGGCAGCCTTGTTGGCAATTAAGAGTATTTCCGGAGAATGAAGAGAAGTATCTTCGTATACTCCCCATGATACCCGTTTCTCAGAGTCTATGCACCACCTATCTATATAGGTTTCTAATTCATTGATTGCATTCTCTGACAGCTTTTTCCATTTAGGACTAATGTAGATTATACATTGCCATGTGGATTGAGCGACATGTTCTATACTCAGAGCATTGCTGAATGCTCTTCTCATAAACTCTTCAACAGCTTCGTCTGGTTCTGCTGCCAAACGCAACACCGAATGAGTTCCGCTAAGAAGAACCCGAAGGTCATCCGTTACAGAGCAAACAGCATTGCCTCTAACTATTTTTTTTTCTGTTTCCATGTTTTATTTCTTTTAAGACTAATCTCACAGTGAGAAAGCTGGTGCAAAGATACGCATAAATGCGGTAATAACCGAATAAACGGGTTATGTTTAGAATTCTTTAAATGGTTGAAAATCAGCTTGTATGTTCCTTTGGATTTGAAAGGTGCGGATTCTGCGAACCCGCACCTTTCAAATCCAAAGAGTTTTACCCCTGGAATTCGGTCTTAATACTAATATACAATATATTACATTATTTAACTATGGAAAATTGCGAAAAAGAGGTGGAGAACATTCTCCACCTCTATTCTCAAAGTTTGGCGATTTTTCAAGAATCTCGACGAACATAGAATAAGTTCTGTGAACGCCTGCGTTTACTTGACTGCAAAGGTACTCATTTCTGATGAAGATCCCAAGCCATTTCTTCAGTGCCTCGCTCATACGCTGTTCCAGGTCTCGCAAGCCAGGAACCTCTACCATAGCTAGTAAATGACGTGTTTGGTTACGTACATATACCAGACATTTATGAAGAAGGGCTGTCTGTTTGGTTAGCTTCTCATTCTTGCGCTTAGCAGCCTCTAGCTGCATCGCCTTATCCTTTAAAGAAGGCATCTTTTTCAATTCCTTCTTTGCTTGCTTCAACTCCGCTCCTTGGGTAGCTAGGGCTGCAGAAAGTTCTTCCACTTCTTTGCGAAGCTCCATATTCTCTTCAACCTTGCGGTCGTAGTCCTTAACTATGAACATCATCTGATGCTCAAAAGGTATATCTTGATTCATTTTTTCCATAACTTTTCCTTTTGTTATGCAAAGATAATCATAATTTTGCAACTAGCAAAACTATAGGGGTTTTGAAAACGTTAATTTCAAAGATATATCGAGATCATGACTTATTTTACTGAAAATATGGGTAACTTTGTAGCACAGTTTAATCGTATTAGAATTTTACAAATTCAGTTTTTTATAACAGCGCAATTGGTCGTCTGGGAAGATGGCTCATTGCAAAATATCAGTTTTCTCGTTTTGAACACTAGGTAAATAGTTTTGTGGTTTAAGCTATGAAAGCTAAGGTGAGGAATGCCCCACCTTAGCTTTTTACTTATCGTCTGCCATGCCTGACATGGTGGCTGACGGAATCTTCAGCCTGCTGTTCCTGGTTTTCATTGCTGCCCTGTTTCTGATCTGCAACAAGATTTTCCTGGCTATCCACAATTCCATTTCCATCGGAGTCGATATTGATGGGCGTGGCTGAGCGCATATCGATCTCATTACCTAGCTGTGGCTTTATGCCTGATATGCGTGATTCTACCAATGCCTGGGAGATACTTGCTGAAACCAAAACATCTCTTGCATAATCCGTGTCATTGCGCAGTCTCTTCTTCCAGATTGCACTCTGCTGTGGAACGGAAACGTTGAAACGGTTTTCCTGTCCGAGCATATTGGCTCCTACAAGGGAAATCAGCTCTTCCTTTACCAAAGCATTGTATTTGGTATTTCGGGCTTCTTTCTGTCTTGTACTGCGGATGAGTCCTTCTGCCAAATCTCTATAGAAATCATCTTCCTTATCATACTGGTCCTGTCTACTAATATGAATGACATCCTCTTTGCTATTGTAGGATGCGAGGTTTGGCTTACCGTCTTGGACAATAGCAGAACTCCATCTATCAGGCTGCAACAGACGAGGGAGCCGGTTGTCCTTCTTATTCTCCTGTTCCTCGTCAAGCAGCTCGTTCTTCAGGGAAGCATACTCCTGGGGATAGCGGAAGGCATAGTTGGTCTGTTCTATATTATAGACGTTCACGATTCCACGTTTTTCAATGAGAGGGAAACTGCTGGCGTCCTTTTTGACAAGGAGCTTCTTACTCTTCAAGTCCTCTTCAGTCAGGTATACTGGCATAAAGAAGCCGTTCTTCTCCGTGTTGAGGGCAAGAACAAAGGCATGGATTCCCTGATACTCTTTTTTGTCAAGGCTGGTTGGCAGACTTCTTCTGTTGTTGGTAAGAGGAAGCTTCTCGTAGGTTTGCTGCAAAGCCAGTTTCTCTGCCAGCAACTTGCCATACCTTAGATAGACTTCTCTTTGCTTTATATCTGGAGTATGCCAGCGACCATATTCATTAGAGTCTGAAACCTTTGTTCCTTCAATATTTACCTTTTCTTCGGCGACTGTATCAGGAGTCTCAGCAGGGTGGATATGTGTTTCAACTTCCTTCTTGCTTTTTAACTGTTCATCATTAGCTGGACGTTGTTCTTCCTTAGCTACCTTATTGTTACTAGCGTCCAAGGAATGATTCTGTTCCATTCTTAATGGCTTTGGGGTAAAATGAAGAAGCTTGTGCAAACGGTCAAAGCGTGCCTTCTTCTCCAAATCAATCTTTCCGGGATTGATTCTATAGGCATCCACCAGGCGTTTCAGTTCAAGAGTATAGATGAGAGAAGCAGCATTCCATTCAGCCTTATACTGGTTGGCGAAGTCTTCATCTGCAGGATGATTTGCATATTGATTATACGCCTGTTCTAACTGCCATTCTTGTCTGCAAAGACTCTTGATTCTTGTATTTACAGGAAGTTTATCAATATCACCGGAATGGATGTCATCTGCTATGGTCAGGGATTCCACATAATCTTTCATCAAGGGAACAATAAGATCCTTCTCTAATTCCTTTTTCTCAATGATACCATTGATAACGAGACTGTTCTTCATCTTCTGAAGGTCATTCTGACTGAGTTCTACATGATGATTGCTTGACAGGGCAAACAATTCACCTTGCTTATCCACCAGTATGCTGTCAATGTCAATACCCTTGTCTGTATGGAATAGGGCAATACTGCGAGGTGTCTTGTAGAAGGCTTCTCCATTGGGAAGTTTGTTTCCCAATGTTTTAACTAGAGCTGCAGACAGTTTGCTGTCACGCTGTTTGTAAACGCCATCATATATGACATCCAGTAATGCCTTATAGTTGCAGGCATTCATATGGTCAATAACCAAGGTTTTATCTTCATTTGTGTCAGAGTGTCCCTTCAATGCTATTTGTGTGCCACCATGAATGATGCCCCAAGATTCTGGTATAAACATGCCATTCTCTACACCATACGCCTTCTGCTGTTCAATACGTATTTTTCCTTCAGTGATAGCTATTGGAGAATCCAAGACGGTACGTCCGATCATCTCATACTGTATTTTAGCTTCCCGGGCATCCGCAAGTCTATCATTAAAAGCAGCTTCTTCTCTACTGGATAAAGGATGAAAGACAGTCTGAATATCGTTTTTGAACTTTTCAAAGTTGATGCTCTCTTTCTTCCCGGAGATATCGTCTGGAGTATATTTTATCAATGAGAGTGTTGGCTCTTCTTTGTCGCCAGTCTCTAAACCTTCTACATGGTAGATATCTCCATTGTTGGTTTTGAAGTATCTGTCAAGAATGTCTCTTGCCTCATACTTTCTGATAATATCCAACTGTTTGTCCGGCAGGATATAGTTCTGTGCCTTCAACTCCTCCAATTTAGCTACCTGTTCGGTTTCATTGTCAGCTACCGGAAGCCCCTTGACATAGCTGCTCATGATGCCGCCTTGCCACTGCACATGATTGAAACCGGGTCTTGCTGTAGAGCCAAAGCTTTCTATGTAAGCCTTTTTGCCAGCTTCTACCGCCCATTTTTCTATTTGGGAAAGAGGCTCGCCTGTCTTTGAAAGATACGCTAATTCCTCTGGGTAGAAGAAACGGTCTCCAGGGAATGGTTTGGGTTGCGGCGCATTTTTACTGCCACCAAAAAGCTGTCCCCATCCCTGCAGGAAACGGCTTATCATATTTTGTTTTTCCTTTTCCATAATTTTCATAAGTAAAGAGAAATAGCCTGAAAGTTTCATGCTATCTCTCTTTGAATGATTACTTGTGATGCCTGAACAGCAGATGCAAGATGCCTAAAACACCTACTGCCAATACTGCAAACACATAAAATACACGGAGTAGGGAGTGTTTAAGATGGCTGCTGCTCTGCATTTGCTTCTGCCGTCTTATTCAGTTCCCAAGGTGCTATGCTCTTTACCTTGCATTCCAGTTGCAACTCTCCCTTGAACACGTCTAGCTGGAGATCGCCATGTACCTCTACATATTTATCTGCTGCCAGATACTCTTCATGGATAGGGGAGAGATTGATGAAACTTACCCAGGTAAACTCATAGTTCTCGCCATTCTTATCAGAAGAGAAGGCTGAGAATGACTGCATAGGTTTACCCTTCTTGCTGTTGAAATCCTTGATACCTTTCTTCGAAATCTTGCCTCTGAACTCCATACTGCCCACAAGGCGGTCTGGCGTGGTGGACTCATTGAACTCGATATTGCTATCTGTACGGAGATTCAAATAGGTGCTGCTGTCGTGCTTTCTGATATGAAGCACACCGGAAACGGTTACTCTTCTTCCGGCAGAATAGTTGGCTGCACTTTGGGCATCACCTGGTGCTGAAACAGATATATACTGCTCCTTTACTGTACCATCTTTACCTTCAAAAGGTACCACCATGGAAAATGAAATGAACTTTTCACCTTCCTTACTTGTTTTCTCTTCTGCGGAACTGGTAATCACTCCACAGGTTGTTACATTACACTTGATCATAATTTTTTGTTTATTTGTTATCGAATAAGTTTTCTGTTAAGCAAGACGCTGACTCTGCTGCTGACCCTGCTCTGGACTTTCTGCATCGAACATCATACTGGCATTTGCCTGTATTTTCTGTACGTCGCTTCGGCTCATTTTCACTACATAGTTTTCTTCTGTCTCTTCTACCTTTGCCGCTTTGCTGAAAGCCAGTTCTTCGGCTTCGGCTTGTTCTTCGCTCCTTATCTTCAAGCCCAGAGTGAGAGCGGCTGAGAAAAGGGAAGAAATCAGGCTAGAGATGATATCCTGACCGCTACCTGGCGTTTCACCATTCTGCTGCATCATATAGCTCAACCATTCCGTAGGGTCGTTGGAATTAGTGATGGAAGCCAGAAGTGCCATATTGCTGTCTTGCTGTTGGTTCGTCTGCTGTGAAGGCTGATTATTCAATGCCATACTGTTACGTGCTTCTGCAAGATAGTCTTTGCCGTTTCTATCCAGTGAAGTGGTGATGCCGCTTCTTACCTCCATCTCTGCTAGATAGTTCTTCGGATCGAACTTCTCCCACTCTCCATTCTGATTCTGGACACTGGTTTCAAAATGCAGATGGGGTCCGCTACTTCTTCCTGAATTTCCCGACATGCCCAATTGCTGACCGGCATTCACGATATCGCCCTTTTTCACGTCTATCTGGCTCAGATGCATATAGGTGGCACGTATGTTGGTACCATCCTGTCGGTTATATTCCACCGTTACCATATTGCCGGCAGCACCATTATTGTGTTGGACGGCAACCACTTTTCCATTATCTTCCGTTGCAGCCACCGGGAAATACTTTCCTTGGGTTGACAGATCCAGTCCACCATGCAGATGACCAGTACGTGATTCATGGAACTGTCCTGTTACCTTCACTTGGGCTAGGTCTATCGGCAATGCCCAATTTCCCTGAAGAGGATTCAGTAACTGCTTGGAAGGGGTAGAGGCTGGAGTGGAAGGGGCTTTGCCGTTCCTCATATATCCAATCTCCACGCCTTGCAGACGAGCCTGCTCCAATGCCATCTGGTCATATTTGTATAACTGGTTCTCACCGATAAGCTTGATGAGCTTCTGGGCATAGGTCTTATCTGAGGCATAACCGGCTGCCCTGATTTGTATAGCCCAGTTCTGATAGTCGGTAGAGGAGTAATTGAAACATTTTCTGTAACGTGAAGCCATCAATACTTTAGAATGGTTCTCCACGCTCTCCTCTACACTGCCATAAACCCTGAATGCTTCCGGATAACTGTGGTCATCCACCTTCATAACGGTGGGACCTTTCCAGCTGCTACCGGCTTTCACACCAAAATAATTATTGTAGTTTGCTGCCAGTTCGGATTTGCCATGACCGCTTTCCAATGCCATCTGCTGCAGGGTGATAGAGGCAGGAATGCCGTATTTTATCTGTTGGTCTATTGCCAACTGGGCATATTGTACTTCCCTGAAAAAGGTTGTCACTTAGGAACAAACAGAAGTGACAATGAAA
>ERZ773147.4218-NODE-4218-length-10178-cov-8.050183_pt1 | contig 10178 bp, 7 predicted proteins | sample MGYA00580851_ERZ773147 | MGnify/ENA primary metagenome ERZ773147 (study PRJEB29015, sample SAMEA2737818) | human gut metagenome | biome: human gut; feature: human-associated habitat; material: faeces | place: China | collected 2012 ... | reverse complement strand
AGATCGACCGCCCCGACCAGCGCATCCACGAGGTCGTGGACGAGGTGCTCGAGCTTTTGATGGACCTCGATGCGACGCCCGAGCAGCTCGATTCCCCGATGCTGTTCTGCTCGGGGCGCAACGGCACGGCGTCCTATTCGCCCGACGTCGTCGGCACGGACTTAAAGCCCTTGTTTGACACGATCCTTGAGTATATCCCCGCGCCGGAGGCCGATGTGGACGCGCCGTTCCAGATGCTCGTCTCCGCCATTGACTACAACGAGTATGTCGGCCGCATGGCCATCGGTCGCATCGAGCGCGGCACGCTCAAGCAGAACCAGGAGATCATGGTCTGCAACTACCACGACCCCGACGCCGCACCGAAGAAGGCCAAGGCCGTCTCCATGTACGAATTTGAGGGCCTTGCCAAGAACCCCGTCACCGAGTCCACCGCGGGCAACATCATCTGCCTGTCCGGCATCGGCGACATCACGATCGGCGATACGATCTGCGCGCCCGAGTGCGTCGAGCCGCTCCCGTTCGTCAAGATCAGCGCCCCCACGATGGAGATGACGTTCTCCATCAACGACTCTCCCTACGCCGGACGTGAGGGTAAGTTCGTCACCTCGCGCCAGCTGCGCGACCGTCTCTTCCGCGAAACGCTCAAGGACGTTTCGCTCCGCGTCACCGAGCTCGAGGGCTCGACGGACGCGTTCAACGTCGCGGGCCGCGGCGAAATGTCGCTGTCCATCCTCATCGAGACCATGCGCCGCGAAGGCTATGAGTTCCAGGTCTCGCCCCCGCGCGTCCTGTATCAGATGATCGACGGCAAGAAGTGCGAGCCCATCGAACGCCTTGTGTGCGACGTGCCGCAGGAGTATGTCGGCGCAGTCATCGAAAAGCTCGGCTCCCGCAAGGGCGACCTCGCCGAGATGACGCCGATCGGCAGCCGCATGAAGCTCGAATTCCTGATCCCCGCGCGCGGCCTGTTCGGTTACCGCAACGAGTTCCTCACCGACACCAAGGGCGAGGGCATCATGGCGAGCGTGTTTGATTCCTACGCACCCTACAAGGGCGAGCTTGCCCGCCGCAATACCGGCTCTCTCGTCGCGTCCGAGACCGGCACCTCTATCACCTATGGCCTCTTCAACGCGCAGGAGCGCGGCGTGCTGTTCATCGGCGCGGGCGTCGACGTGTACGAGGGTATGGTCGTCGGTCAGTCCCCCAAGCAGGAGGACATCACGGTCAACGTGTGCAAGAAGAAGCAGCTGACGAACATGCGCGCTTCTGGCTCGGACGACGCGCTGCGCCTTGTCCCGCCCAAGCAGATGAGCCTGGAGCAGTGCCTCGAGTTCCTCGCTGACGACGAGCTGCTTGAGGTCACGCCCAAGAACCTGCGCATCCGCAAGACGATCCTCAACAAAGAGCTACGCATGAAGGCAACCCACGGCAACAAGAAGGTTTTGCAGTAAAAAGAAGAGTGACAGCCTTTTGGCTGTCACTCTTTTGCTTTGTGCGGTTATTCCTTTGCCGGCTCAGGATCGCCCGAGAGCGAGTCGAGATAGAGATAGAGCGGCATCAGCTCGCGGAAGCCCGCGAGCACCTCGTCCTTGAGCTCGGGTGTGAAGAGCACGCCCTCGGGGTTATCGTCATAGCTGACGGCGATGTGTTTTGCGTTGTACCACGGATTTAAGAGCGTACCGACGTCGCCCTTGGGCCGCTTGAACGCCTCTCCCGAGAGCGTGAAGCGGGACTTATTCAGCTTGCGCACGATCTTTTCAAGCGCCTTGGGATTCGTCTCGATGCGGCGGCGCAGGCGCGCCATCGTGGCGGGCGCGGCGTCCCAGTAGCCGCAGCCGTAGCTGAAATAGTTCGGCGCAAGCTCGAAGTACAGCGCGGGCACGCCTTCGAAGCGCTCGTGCGGGCGCTCGATTGTGAGCCACAGATGGTCTTTATACGGCCCGCGGCCGAAGAGCCGGCGCGCATCGCGGTAAACGCGGCAGACATGCAGCTTGAGCGACTGCTTGGGATATTCCGTGCGGATTGCGTCGAAAAGCTCGCTGCCGAGCTCGCGCATCGGGCGGTCGACGAGCGATAGAAATTCCTCCTTGCGCGGCAGGAACCACTCGCGGTTGTTGTTGAATTTGATGCCCCAGAGGAACTCGACGGCCTCCGGCGTAAAACCCTGAAACATAGTTCACCTCATTATAGAATTTGCAACGATGGCAGTATACCACCGAAAATGCGAAAAAAACAAGAGGGATCTCGCACCAGATCCCTCTTGCCTCAGAGGAGCACCGTCCCGTTTTTTACCAAAAAAACAGGAACAGAAAAAAGAAAGTTAATGCGCCGCGTGATCGACCGAGTACATGTGCTCGATGAGATCGAGCACCTTGTTGGAGTAGCCGACCTCGTTGTCATACCAGCTGACGACCTTGACGAAGGTATCCGTCAGCGCGATGCCGGCCTTGGCGTCGAAGATGGACGTGCGCGCATCGCCGAGGAAGTCGGACGAGACGACCGCTTCATCGGTGTAGCCGAGGATCCCCTTGAGTTCGCCCTCGCTCGCTTTTTTCATCGCGTCGCAGATCTCGTCGTAGGAGGCGGGCTTTTCAAGGTTGACCGTCAAATCGACCACGGAAACGTCCAGCGTGGGAACGCGCATGGACATGCCGGTCAGCTTGCCGTTGAGGGAGGGAATGACCTTGCCGACAGCCTTGGCGGCGCCGGTGGAGGAGGGGATGATGTTGCCCGTGGCTGCGCGGCCGCCGCGCCAGTCCTTCAGGGACGGGCCGTCTACGGTCTTCTGCGTGGCGGTGACGGAGTGCACGGTGGTCATCAGACCGTCCTTGATGCCAAAGTTGTCGTTCAAGACCTTGGCGATGGGGGCGAGGCAGTTCGTCGTACAAGAAGCGTTGGAGACGAACTGCATGTCGCTCGTGTAGGAATCGAGATTCACGCCGCAGACAAACATCGGCGTATCGTCCTTGGACGGGGCGGACATGACGACCTTCTTTGCGCCGGCGTCGATATGCGCCTGCGATTTTTCCTTCGTCAGGAACAGGCCCGTGGATTCGACAATATACTCAGCGCCGATCTTTCCCCAGGGGAGGTTGGCGGGGTTGCGCTCGGCAAAAACGGGGATTTCGCGGCCATTGACGACGATGCCATAGTCGTTGCTCTTTACTTCGGCGGCAAATCTGCCGTGCATGGTATCATATTTCAGCATATAGGCCAGATACTCGGCAGGACAGAGATCGTTGATGCCGACGATCTCGATCTCGGGATGGTCAAGGCTGGCGCGAAAGACCATGCGGCCGATGCGTCCGAAGCCGTTGATACCGACTTTAATGCTCATAGAAACTTACTTCCTTTCATATTGCGGAATATATCGAATGTTTGGTACGTTTGATATTATACAGCGGGAGCTTCATTTTGCAAGACCTTTTTGCACGAAATTGCAGAATTTTCACAATTTCCACAAATTCCTTGCTTTTCGAAAAGAATTTTGCTACGCTCAGTGTATACCACCACGCATTGTGTGGTATGAAATTCTTTCCACGCAAGCTTTGCGTTCTGCGGTGAATGCTATCCGCAGGGACTTTGCTCGACCATTAGGAGATGCCATGCGGGATTATACCGAAGAAGAATTGAAGATCCTTTCGGACATGCTGCCGAATATTGCGCTGCAGCTGCGCACCTCGCTTGCAACGGTCTATACGGCGGTTGACCGCCTGGTACCGGCAGACATGCGGGAAAAAGACGCGAAGACCGACCGTACCGCCGCGGCGTTCTACCAAAGCTATTACCGGCTCTACCGTGTGATCAGCAACCTGACTGACGCGGGGCAGCTGTTCGACAGGAAACGCTTTGAACTTTACGATGACGATATTGTAGGCGTCTGCCGCAGCGTATGCGGGGAAGTAGACTTTCTATTCAATATGCAGGGCGTCACGCTTGACTTTTTGTCCGACCGCGACAGCCGGATCATCGGCCTTGACGCCGCGGCGATCCGCAAGATGCTGCTCAATCTTCTCTCCAACGCACTCAAATTCACGCCGCAGGGCGGCAGTGTCCGCGTGCGCGTGAAAACGGAGGGGCGGAACGTTAAGATCACCGTGGCCGACAGCGGCTGCGGCATGAACAGCGATACGCTTGCGCACCTGTTTGACCGTTTCATCGACGGCGGGCAGGATCCCATGCCCCCACGCGGCCTTGGCTTGGGGCTGCCCATCTGCCAGCGCATCGCGCAGGGACACGGCGGCAGGATCGTGGTGCAGTCGGAGGAGGGGAAGGGCTCACTCTTCACCGTTTCACTCCCGGCGGTGCGATCCGGGCGAGTTCGGCTGAATGACCGCGGCAGCGACTATGCCGGCGGCTTCAACCCTACGCTCGTGGAGATGTCCGATGCGCTTTCGGGCGAAGCATTTTTACAAAAATATCTGGATTAAGTGACAGCCAATGAAGAAAAAAGTTTTGATCGCCATGAGCGGCGGCGTGGATTCGTCCGCCGCCGCGCTTTTGCTGCAGAAGCAGGGCTATGACTGCGCAGGCGCGTCGCTTGCGCTCTGCGGCAATGATACGGACGGCGCGAGGCGCATCGCCGAGGGACTCGGCATACCGTTTTACGTTTTTGACGAGCAGGCGCTTTTTGCACGCGAGGTGATGGATCGCTTTGTGAGCGAATACTGCGCGGGACGCACGCCGAATCCCTGCATCGACTGCAACCGCTGCCTGAAATTCGGCGCGTTTTTAGACCGTGCGCTCCAAATGGGCTTTGACTACATCGCAACGGGGCATTACGCCCGCGTCGACTATGACGAAACGCGCGGCATTTACCGCCTGCTTCGCGGCGAGAGCCGTACCAAGGATCAGAGCTATGTGCTCTATCAGCTCACGCAGCGTCAGCTTGCGCATCTGCTGCTGCCTGTCGGCAGCTTTGAAAAGCCGGAGCTTCGCGAAAAGGCAGAGGAAGCCGGGCTTGCCAACGCCCATCAGGCGGATTCGCAGGACATCTGCTTCATTCCCGATGGGGACTATGTGCGCTTTCTGCGCGACTACGGCGGCGTGACGCCGCAGCCGGGCGACTTTGTGGACGGCAGCGGCCGTGTGCTCGGCCGTCATCGCGGTCTTGAATGCTATACGGCGGGGCAGCGCAAGGGACTCGGCGTGAGTGCTGACCGCCCCCTCTATGTGATCTCCAAAAATGCCGAAGATCATACCGTCCTTCTCGGTGATAATGAAGAATTGTTCTCCTCGGCGCTGCTCGCCTCGCGTGTGAACTGGATCACGGGCACACCTGAGGGTGAGGTGCGCTGCACCGTCAAAACGCGCTATTCGCAGAAGGAATGCGACGCGGTTGTGACGCCGCTGCGCGATGGCGGCGCGCATGTTGCGCTTCTCACGCCCCAGCGCGCCGTGACGGCGGGGCAGGCCGTCGTCTTTTACGACGGGGACGAGGTGCTCGGCGGCGGCACGATCGAAAAGGCACTGTGAATTACGATAAAAGGCTCCGTGCTTTGCACGGAGCCTTTTTTGATCATTTACCGTTCGCTGACGTAGCCCTCATTGCCGAAGATCATATCGTCCACGTCACCATAGCAAATCTCCATCTCTTTCTCCTTCATCGTATCATTCCTTTCTGCTATTCACTCACCCGGCTATTATATGCGTGAGCAAACGAAAAGTTGTACGAAAAAGGGCAACGGAAAAGAAAAAAGCGGCTCTGCCATCTTTTTGAACTCAGTATCGCCCGTCAAGGATCTCCACCACGTCGGCCAGTGCGCCGTCTTTGCAGTGGCAGACGATATGCGCGCCCCACTCCTTGACCTCGGAGATGGCATTTTCGGGCGCGAAACCGATCTCGGAAACGGCGAGCATCGGAATATCGTTGTTGTGGTCGCCGATGCAGTAGATGTCCTTGCGCGCAACGCCGAGCAGCTTGGCGAGCTTTAGGATCATGCCGCCCTTCGTCGCGCCGCGGCGCGTCAGCTCAAGCAGGTGGTCGCTCGAAAAGATCAGCTCATAGCGCGCCCCCCATTCCTGAGCGAGGATAAAGCTGCGCACCTCGTCCAGGAGCGGCTTTTCCTCTTCAAAGAGCAGCTTGATGATCGGCAGATCCACCTCACGGAAGCTTTGTACCTCCACAGTTTTGGCGCGCGTCAGATGCTCGTGGTTGCGGACAAAGTCATTGGGGTGCAGCACGTGGATGCGGCGGTCATCATGATAGATCTCAAAGCAAAGGCCCGGAAAGCGGGCGAGCAGCGCATCGACGTGATCGTAGATGTCTGCGTCGAGAAACGCCGTTTCCACATAGCAATCCTTGTTAAAGTCGTAGATGGCGGCGCCGTTTGCGATCACACAGGGCGCATTGCAGGGCAGATCCTGCGCATAGCGGGCAAAGGCGGGCAGCGCACGACCGGTGGAAATCGAAAAATAGCCGCCGTTTTGTATGAAGTATTCTACGGCCTCGCGGTTGCGCGCGCTCATCGGCGGAATGTCCTCGCCGCGCTCCAGCGCACCCTGCGTGTAGACGAGTGTGTTGTCAAAGTCGCTGGCGAGCAGCACCTTGTTGAATTTCAGCATGAACGTCACCTCATTGGAACTTGTCGTTTTTTCGGGAAGAGTATACCACAGCGCGCAGAAAAAGAAAAGAGCGCCGCGCTGCGGGCAGAAAGAAGACCTGCGAAGCACGCTTCACAGGTCTTCTCATTTTCTTACGATTCGCTCTTCGGCGCGGTGTTTTCGCCGCCCTGACCGCCGCCTCTGCGGCGGCCTCTGCCGCCGCGATGACTGCGGCGGCGCGGCTTGATCTCGCCGCCCTCTCCTGCGCCCTCAGCCTTCGGCGGACGGGGAGGACGCGGCGCTTTCAATGCGTCGGCTGCTTCGGCGTTCGGCTTATTGGTGCGCGGGGCGCGGCGCTCGCCGTTCTTCTCGGCGCTGCGGTCGGGACGCTCACGGCGTCCGCCGTTTGCCTTCTCGCTGCGCTGCGGCTTTTCGCTGCGGCTTTCTGCATTCTTTTCCTGGGCTTCGGCCTTTTCGCCACCCTCTGCATGGCCCTTGCCGCGGCCTCTGCCGCCGCGATGCCCTCTGCCGCCGCGGCGGGAGCGACGCTTTTCGGTTTCTTCCTCTGCGTCCGCATCGTCTTTTGCGGCAGGAGGCGTCCACTGTTCGGGCGGAACGATGGGCTTGGCGGAGGAGAAAAAGCTCGGCGTGAGCTGCAGCTCTTCCTCTTCGGGCTCCTGATAGCGCTCAGGCAGCGTCGTGGGGATCTCGATGCCGTCGCGCGAGCCCTTGCCGTTGCGCAGCACCTGAATTTCGCAGGTGCGGTAGCGCTTGGGGCCTTCGTTCTGCCCGTCGAGCCGCACGAGTACCTGCTCGCGCAGAATGTCCACGCTGCTCACGTTGCCGAGACCGTCGGGCGTTGCCACGAACGATTCTGCCTTTGGGCAGCGGCGCACCGCGTCCTCATAGGCGTTCTGCTCATATTTGAGGCAGCACATGAGGCGGCCGCAGGTGCCGGAGATCTTGGTTGGGTTCAGGCTGAGGTTCTGCGTCTTGGCCATCTTGATGGACACGGGGACAAAATCGTCCAGAAACTGCGAGCAGCAGAAGGGCCTGCCGCAGATGCCGAGACCGCCGAGCATCTTTGCCTCGTCGCGCACGCCGATCTGCCGCAGCTCGATGCGCGCGCGGAACACGCCGGCTAAGTCACGCACAAGCTCGCGGAAGTCTACGCGCCCGTCAGACGTGAAGAAAAAGATGATCTTGCTGCCGTCAAAGTTGCTCTCCACGCGCACGAGCTTCATGTCGAGCCCGCGCTCTAAGATCTTCTTCTGGCAGACCTCAAAGGCGTTTTTCTCCCGGCTCTTGTTGTAGGCATAGGTGCGGTCATCGTTCTCTGTCGCCACGCGAACAAGCGGGCGCAGCGGCTGGACAACAGCGTCGTCTGCTACCTCGTGGTTGCCCGAGACGCAGTGGGCGTACTCGAGCCCCTGCGCGGTCTCGACGATGACGAACTCATTGGGCTCGACTGCGATGCCGTGCGGGTCAAAATAATATTCTTTGCATCCGCCGCGAAAGCGGACTCCGATCACTTCTGTCAAAGGATTTCCTCCAATTCAACGGCGAAGCCGCCCAGTGTGGGGCCAACGCCGACGTTATAGGTGCATTTGCTGCGATATTCCTGCAATAGATCTATTGTGCCGAGTAATTTCGCTTTTGTCAAGCGAGAAGCAAGCAGCCGCGCCGCCCTCACTTCACATTCCGGTACGCTCACGCCATACTGCCCCAGCAGGGCGGACGAGAGCAGCAAGCGCGTTTCCTCAAAAAGCGAGGACAAATCGTCGCGCGACACCTTCTGCGTTTCCAGCTTTGCAAGGAACGCCGCGCGGGACGCATGCGACCCCTCGGCGATCAGACGCGCAAGTTCCAGCGAGCGCTCACCCGGCGCGTCCGCTTCCTGCGAAACCGGAGAGAGCTTGACCTCCACGCAGCGCGAGCGAATGGTTTGCAAAAGCACGGCAGGATTCTCCGCACAGAAGAAAAACGCCGCGTAGGCGGGGCCTTCCTCCACCAGCTTTAAGAGAACATTCTGATCCTTCTCGGTCAGGATGGTGCAGTCCTCAAAGATGTAGACCTTGCGCGCGCCCTCGTTCGGGCGAATGAAGGCATCGGCACGCATTGTGCGCACTGTGTCGACCGAAAGCTCCTTGTGCTCTGCGTCGCGCACGAACGAAACATCGGGGTGAATGTCCTGCACCACCTTGCGGCAGGCGGGGCAGGTAAGGCAGGGCTTATGCTGGGCAGTACACTCCATCGCGGCGGCAGCATAGCGCGCGGCGGCAACGCGGTCGCCGCTTCCGCTGAAGATGAGCGCGTGCGGCAGCGCGCCGCGTCCGGCGGCAGCGCGGAGACGCGCGGCGGTATCGGTTTTTGCAAATTCCAAAAGCTCCATTGAATGCTCCATGCTCTCTTGCTCTGCGCGCGGCGGGCGGCGTAAATTTAAAAATAGTATATCGCAAAACCGCGGCGCTTGCAAGAAAATCTGCATCCGCGCGGCAAAAACGGGACGAATCCGCACCAAAGAATGCCGCGCGGCAGAAAAAAGAATGGGATTCGACAAAAATTTCACAACTTATTATTGAAAGTCGGTGATTTTCTGTCTATAATAATATGGCTTGATAATAAATCACTCAGCGATACATTTTTAAATGGAGGAAAACCTATGAGCAAAAAGTATGTCTATCTGTTCTCGGAAGGTAACGCGAGCATGCGTGAGCTTCTGGGCGGCAAGGGCGCGAACCTTGCTGAGATGACCAACATCGGTCTGCCCGTTCCCCAGGGTTTCACCATCACCACCGAGGCCTGCACTCAGTACTATGAGGACGGCCGCAAGATCAACGACGAGATCATGGCGCAGATCATGGAATTCGTCGGCAAGATGGAAGAAATTAACGGCAAGAAGTTCGGCGATCTGAAGAACCCCCTGCTCGTTTCCGTCCGTTCCGGCGCACGCGCTTCCATGCCCGGCATGATGGACACCATCCTGAACCTCGGCCTGAACGACGAGGTCGTTGCCGCTATGATCGCAGGCAACCCCGATCCCAACTTCGAGCGCTTCGTTTACGACTCTTATCGCCGCTTCATCCAGATGTTCTCCGATGTCGTTATGGAAGTGGGCAAGAAGTACTTTGAGCAGCTCATCGACGCGATGAAGGAAAAGCGCGGCGTCAAGCTCGACATCGAGCTCACTGCAGCCGACCTCAAGGAACTCGCCGAGCAGTTCAAGGCCGAGTATAAGCAGCAGATCGGCGAGGACTTCCCCTCCGACCCCAAGACCCAGCTGTACGAAGCCATCCGCGCCGTGTTCCGCTCCTGGGACAACCCGCGCGCGAACGTCTATCGCCGCGACAACGACATCCCCTATTCCTGGGGCACTGCCGTCAACGTCATGCCGATGGTCTTCGGCAACCTGAACGACAACTCCGGTACCGGCGTCGCCTTCACCCGTGACCCCGCCACCGGCGAGAAGAAGCTCATGGGCGAGTTCCTGACCAACGCTCAGGGCGAGGACGTCGTCGCCGGCGTCCGCACCCCGATGCCCATCTCCCAGATGGAAGAGAAGTTCCCCCAGGCTTACGCCGACTTCGTCAAGGTCTGCGACCTGCTCGAGGATCACTACCGCGACATGCAGGACA
>ERZ773147.4217-NODE-4217-length-10179-cov-3.028645_pt1 | contig 10179 bp, 7 predicted proteins | sample MGYA00580851_ERZ773147 | MGnify/ENA primary metagenome ERZ773147 (study PRJEB29015, sample SAMEA2737818) | human gut metagenome | biome: human gut; feature: human-associated habitat; material: faeces | place: China | collected 2012 ... | reverse complement strand
TACCTTGGCATAAATCATGGAATGTAAATGTGAATTATAATGGGATTACAGGAAAAAAATATAGAGGAATAAATGAATTATTATTAACTATAATAACAGAAAAAGAAAAATATTCTGATCCTAGATGGTATACGTTTTTACAAATTAAAAGTCAAGGTTGGAAATTAAAAAATGCTAAAGGTAAAGGAGTGCCAATCGAATTTTGGAGTTGTTATGATAAAATTAAAAAATGTATAGTTGATTATTCTATATATAAAGAGATAATTCAAAAATATCCAGAAAGAGAAAAAGATTTTTCTGTTATAAGAAAAGTAAGTTGTGTATATAATGCAAGTATAATTGATGGCATACCAGAATATAAATCAAAACTAAAAGAAGAAAATTTACCAACAGAAAAATATATAAGTAATATTATAAAAAATATAAAAGTATCTTATAAGGAAGAGGGTGAAAAATCATACTATAATTATGAAACAGATCAAATAGTTTTACCGCCTTCAAGGACATTTGATGATAAATATTCATATTATGCGACACAACTGCATGAGTTGTGTCATGCTAGCGGTTCAAATAAACGATTAAATAGATGCATCGAGAATAAATATGGTACAAAAGATTATGCAAAAGAAGAACTTATTGCTGAAATAGGTTCCTCTTTTTTAATGTCAAATTTAAATGTTGAAGTTAAGAAAAAACATTATGATAATCATAAAGGTTATATCCAATCATGGATTGAAGCATATGGCAGTTGGATCGAAACATTCCCATATACTCCCGGAACCATATTCCCACCAGCTGGCGGTTCCGAAAATGATGTAGACTATCAATGGAAAGGCCTACAAGTAGCAGAAAGAGTTCTTTCCCAAGTAGACATTATGCCCTATTTTATTCATTCCACAAATTTCACTCCGGAATGGCTTTCTACTTTCTTGGTTGCATTTGAAAAAGAGGTAGAGTGTATTCGATTGAATTATTATCAAAGTGGCAATATCTTAATTTCTCAATATCAAGCCGTAGCCACTGCTGGCATGCTAATGCCGGAATTTAAGAATGCAGTTATAATGGCGGATGATTCAGGACTTGAGATTGATTATCTCAATAAAGAACCGGGAATTTATTCTGCCAGATATATGGGCGAGGATACTTCCTATGAGATCAAGAACCAGACCATTATCTCCAGGGTCAATGAGGCGGCCGGTGACGACAGAAGCGCCCGGTTTGTGTGCAATATTGCGGCCGTGCTGCCGGATGGAAGTGTTGTCCATACGGAAGAGACCATGGAGGGAATCATTGCAGAAAAAGCGGCGGGAAATGGCGGCTTTGGATACGATCCGATCCTCTTCCTGCCGGAGTTCGGAGTGACCAGCGCGGAGATTACCATGGAGCAGAAAAACCGGATCAGCCACCGCGGGAAAGCGCTTGAGGCGATGAAGCGGAAGCTGGAAGAGATTTATAAGGGGGACGTGCGATGAAGATATTGATTGTGAGCGATACACACAGAAAAGACGATAATCTGAAAAAAGTGATTGAGAAGACATCGCCGCTCGATATGCTTATTCATCTTGGCGATGCGGAAGGCAGCGAAACGAAAATCGCCGGCTGGGTTGGAGAAGACTGTGACCTGGAAATGGTGCTGGGAAACAACGACTTTTTTTCCAATTTAGACCGGGAGAAGGAATTAAAGATTGGAGAGTACCGCGTCCTTCTGACTCACGGTCACTATTATAATGTATCTTTGGGCGTGGAGCGCTTAGAGCAGGAAGCGAGAGACCGCCGTCTGGATATCGTCATGTACGGACATACCCACAGACCTTTCTATGAGGTGCGGGGCGGTGTGACTATCTTGAATCCCGGAAGTCTGTCTTATCCCAGACAGGATGGAAGGAAACCGTCGTTTATGATTATGGAACTGGATGATCAGGGGAAGGCGCATTTTACTTTAAACTTTCTGGAGCCGCAGTATAATTAGTGGGTGGAGAATTAAGAAAAAGAGATTGAGGAAGAAGTGCCTGTAGTGAAATTAGTGGGAAGAAATGTGTAAAGGTGTTTAAGTGGATTTGGGATGTTACAGAAAAATGGAAGGTTAGAATATGAAGGTCTGGTAGTCCGTACTACCAGATACCTGTTTGTTTATAAAAACGCTCCCGCAACGATATGCCGGAGCGTTTTTCATTTCAGGGGTTATAGGGGCGATAGGGCAGACTCCAGTCTGCAGACCCGGAAGTCGAGCTTATTCAGATAGGAATAAATGATGCCGAAATCATTGTCTTTCGATCTCAGCGAGGATACGTCCTTCTGGAGCTGCTTCAGCTTTTTGGAGTTTTCCCATACCTGCATGTGGATGCGCTCAATTTCATCGAGAAGCATGGCTTTGCTCCTGGCAATACGGCTGTCTATTTCTGACAGCAGGTATGCGGTGGTTGATTCGAAACGGAAGTCGAGTTTTGCGTCGTAGTCGTCGAAACGTGAATCAAGTTTGGCGTCGTACTCTACGAAACGTGAATCGAGCTTAGCGTCGTAGTCGTCGAAACGTGAATCAAGTTTTGCGTCGTACTCTACGAAACGTGAATCAAGTTTTGCGTCGTACTCTACGAAACGTGAATCGAGCTTAGCGTCGTAGTCGGCGAATTGTGAAACGAGTTTAGCGTCGTAGTCAGCAAAGCGAGCGTCCAGTTTCGCATCATATTCAGCAAAGCGAACGTCCAGTTTCGCATCATACTCAGCAAAGTGAGCATCCAGCTTCACGTCCAACCTCGCATCATACTCAGCAAAACGAGCATCCAGTTTCGCATCCAACCTCGCGTCATACTCAGTAAAGCAAGTCTCCAATTTTTCGCCAACCATACATCCGATCGCCTGTAATAATTCCTGGTTCTGTGTATTTAACATGATCTTACCTCCTTTCCGTGAGAGTAACTACATTATACTACGAAAAGGAGTAAAAAACCACGATTATTGTTGTGAAAATTCATTAAAAATTATTATAAAACCGGCTTCTATTATCTCCTGGCCGCTTGTCGCTGTATACGTTACCTGGCGGCAGTGAAAAGACTCTGATGCAGCCTTGCCTCCAGCGCCAGCACCTTTTTATAGTCCTCCGGCGTGTCCATATCTATGATGCAGGTCTCATCCTCCGCTGAAAAATACTCCGCTTCGCTGTTAAATGGTGTCAGTGCTCCTTTTAGTCCCGCATCGCCCTGATAAGACAGTATATCCGGAATGCAGTCGGCCGAGATCACAGGAGGATGGCCTTTCCGCATTGAAAAAGAGGGATACAGGACGGGAGTGTCCGAGCGGTGGAATTCATCTATCAGATCTTCTATCAGCGACCGTGTTACCAGCGGGTAGTCTACCGGCAGAATCAAAAATGCCGAAACCTCCTGGTCCAGAGCCAGAATCCCGGCCTTTACCGAGGTAAACATACCCTCCGCAAAGGCCTGATTTCTGACCGTTGTTACGCGGCTCCCGGATAAATGTGCTTCCACTTCATCTCCACGGTAACCGGTCACCACGATGGTCCGGTCGGTCAGGCCGTCAAGGACTTCGGCCTGCCTGCGGATCACCGTGGTCCCTCCTATGGGCAGAAGAGGTTTCAAACGCCCCATCCTGGAAGAATAACCCGCGGCTAAAAGTATTGCTTCAATTCTGCCCATAAGCTTCCCTCCTATATCATTAAATAGTACATCAGGTCATTAACTGCGCGTCAGCGCCACTGTCCTCACTCCGCTGTGGAGTTCTGGCATTTAACAAGGAGTTCCGAACCAGAGTCCTGGCAATCTGTACTTTATAGCCATTTTTGGAAAGCGGAAGCGCTCCCTGAAGGGCGATCTCAGCCGCTTCCGCTGCCAGTTCCCCAGTGACTGCTTTTCCGGTGATATAAGCTTCCGCCTCCTTGGCGCGCAGCGGAATCGGGGCGACGGCACCCAATACAATTCTTGCATCTGTTACGACGCCATCCTGTACCTTGTAGGCGGAGGCGACGCTGACTACGGCGAAATCATGGGAATCACTGACACGGAATTTGTCATAGCCGATCCGGTAGTCCCTGGCGGAAGCCGGAATTCGTATTTCCGTTACAATTTCATCCTCTTCCACCAGCCGGCAGTGGGATTTCTTCATCATTTCTCCGATCGGTTCTCTGCGTTTGCTGGTTACGATCTCCGCATCCATCGCGGTAAGGACGGTTGCCACATCGGAGGGGTTCACGGCGAGACAGCCGCAGTTAAAGCAGCGTTTTGCCTCTTCCTGCACCTGTTCCCACGTAAGTCCATAGGAATCCTCCAGATGAAGTCCACGCTCCTCCTTCGGGCGTTCCGGCAGCCTGGCGGCTTTTGAGTGACCGGTACAGGAGGCGTCAAAGGTAATCAGCCCGCCTAGCGGGTGTCTCGCGTCCCCTTCCGTCTCGCCGGTCATAAAGCAGTGGACTGCGACAGAAGCTTTTTTGCCGTCTGCAATGGCGTCCACCACCGTTTTCGGTCCGGTCGTGACGTCGCCGACTGCAAAGACTTTATATACACTGGTTTTCATAGTCGCAGGGTCTACGGATATCAGCCCGCGGCTGACCTCCAGCTCCAGCGCCTCACCCAGGAAGGAGAGGTCGGTTTTCTGGCCTACCGCCATGAGGATGGAACTGCCGTGAAGTGTGGTAGTTTCATTTTCATGGTAAGATGGGGCAAAATGGCCCAGCTCATTGAAGACGGCGGTACAGCGTTTTAAGACGAGCCCTACGATTTCCCCATTGTCGCGGAGAATCTCCTTTGGCCCCCAGGAGGGGAGGATCGTGATGCCTTCTTCTCTGGCGCGGTTCAATTCCTCTTCGCTTGCAGGCATCTGATTTTCCGGTTCCAGACACGCCATAACCACGTTTGCAGCGCCCAGACGTTTGGCTGTGATTGCTACGTCCACCGCCACGTTTCCGCCGCCGACAACGATGATATCTTTGCCGATCTTGCTTTCCATCCATTTATTGACTTCAATCAGGAAATCCAGGCCGAAGGTGGTGAGCTCTTCCCCATCGAGCCCGATCAGAGGCCGTTTCCAGGCGCCCGTGTTTAGAAAGACGCTGTCATACTGTTCCACCAGATCATTCACCGGGATGTCTTTTCCGATCTCAACGCCTGTCAGGAATTCGATCCCCATGTGTTCCAGAGCCGAGATTAAGTTTCTGACGATCTCCTTTGGCAGACGGTATTCCGGAATTGCATAGCGGAGAAGTCCGCCGGCTTCCTCCATTTTATCGTACACCCGGACGCTGTGTCCGCGGCTCCTTAAATAGAATGCCGCAGTCAAACCGGCGGGGCCGGAGCCTACGATGGCAACGCGCTTGCCGCTGTCGGTCTTTGGGGGTACCATAAACCGGTCGCTGTGTTCCAGGATATAGTCACCCACGTACCGCTCCATGCCTCCAATGTTGACATTGTCATCGTACTCCTTCCGCTTGCAGTTCATCTGGCAGAAATGGGTACAGACACGGGAGGTGACGGCCGGAATCGGGTTAGCCTCCAGCAGGATCGATGCCGCGCCATCCATATCGCCGGCGCGCAGCTTTGCAAGGTATTCCGGGATGTCCACATGGGCGGGACAGTTGGAAGAACAGCCGCTTAAGTTTACCTTCCTGGCTCCGAAAATGGAGTGGTTCTTATTTTCTCCGGTCATGGCGTTGCAGGTGTCGCCCCCCTTGCGGAGGCACTGGATTCTGCCGCCGATTTCATCGGGATAGCGGTAGTACCAGCAACGGACTTCCTGACAGAGATTGCCGCCGATGGTGGCAAGGTTGCGGATTAAGGGAGTCGCCACACTTCTCGCGGCGTCGGCCAGCGCACCGTATTCCTGCTGAATCAGAGGTGAGGACGCAATATCACAGAGTTTGGCGGTCGCACCAATCTTCAGGCCGTCTTCGTCCTCCACGATGTGGTCCAGTCCTTCAATGGATTTAATATTCACAATTGTTTCCGGGTAATCCGGTTCTAATTTATGTTTTAAGACACTGAGCAGATCCGTCCCGCCTGCGATAATTCGGGCATTTTGCTGTTCTTCCTTTAAAATGCCGGCGGCCTGGCTTAAGCTCTCTGCATCCGTATGGTTAAAATTTTTCATTTGGTGTTCACCTCGCCTTTCCTAACGCCTTAAGGATCTGATCCGGTGTCAGAGGATAATCCATAAGCTGAATGCCGATTGCATTGGAAACCGCCATCATGATAGCGCCCGGTAACGGAGCACCGGATATCTCACCGACTCCGATTCCTCCAAATGCGCTTAAATCGTTGGGGGTCTCTTCAATATGGGTTTCAAAGGTCGGAAGATCCGGGAAGACTCTCCACTTAAAATCAACCAGATTGTTAGTCAGGAATTTTCCGGTCTTTTCGTCCAGAATCATCTCCTCGTTAATGGCGCTGTCGCTTCCGCAGCTTCCCAGGCCGCCCTCCAACTGCATCTTTAAGGAATACGGATCAATAACCTGACCGACGTCGGTTCCCTCTACTATGCGCACAATTCTTACGTCTCCGGTATCGGTATCCACTTCCACCTCGACGAATGCGATCATGAAGCATGGCTTGGAGTGATCCATTTCGAAGACGCCATGGCCTGTAATGGTGTTCATGGGCCCTAACACGGCAATCCATGGAAGCGCGACTTCCGGGTTGTCTTTCATGAAAATGATTCCGTCACGCGTATCCAGCATTTCGGCAGGGCAGTGAAGAATAGCGGCTGCGCCCTCCAGCAGCTGTGTTCTGGCGTTTCGGGCCGCGTCGCCTACCATGCGCCCGTATACAAGGGTTCCTCTCGATCCGGCCAGTCCCCAGTCCCATGGGTTATCCTGGCTGTCAGGCGTCGAGATCGTTACTTTATCCAACGGCAGGTTTAGAATTTCGGCAGCCATCTTTACAACGGAGGATCGCTGTCCCATGCCGGATTCGGCAATACAGACGTTGATATTGGCTGTCCCCCAACCGTCCAGTTTGACGAAGGCCTCGCCGTGAAGCATACCGCAGTCTGCGCTTCCGTGGACACAGCAGCCTACGCCGTACTGCTTGCTTCCTTCGGTCTTATACGGTGTCAGCCAGCCCTGGAACTTATCTTTCCAGCCGAAGTGTTCTGCCGCGTGATCCATGACATCATTGTAGCTTAAGAAATGGTTTTCCCACCAGTGCCCCTCAACCCAGTAATAGCCGCCGTTGATGTCACACATATTTTTCTTGAAAAATTCAACCGGATCTAAATTCATTTTTGCCATAGCCATGGACAGGACCGGAACGAGTGATGCATAGGATTCCTGCCCGCCGAATCCGCGGATACCGCCGGAACGGCAGCGGTTGGTGGCGACCAGATGGGGCTGGTAATTCCAGTGTTTGCATTTGTTGAGCAGCAGCATGGCGCGCCCTAAGCCGTTGGCGATCTGGCCCTGGCCAAAGTCGGAGTGAACGCCTGAGCCGACCAGCCAGGTTCCCTCGTAGGCGTGAACCGTACCGTCGGGGAGGAGTCCCACCTTTGCGGTCAGACGGCTGCCTAAACGGAGCATATAGGTGGCTAAATGAGCTTCCTTGGAGATGATCAGCTTCACCGGTTTTCCCGTTGCTTTCGCCAGTGCGGCGCAGTAGAGACCTTCCATGGGAACCGTATTCTTGCTTCCGAAGCTTCCGCCTACATTGGCGGAAATGACACGGACGTTGACATTTGACATGGCGAGCTGCATAATCATTTTCTGAATGTTGGGGCTCTGGAAACTTCCCTTCATGTTGCACTGGTTCGGCCCATCCCACCAGGCGACGAGGCCCGGGCTCTCAGCGGGCAGCGGATTGGAGATCGTCTCATACCTGGAGGTTCCCTCTACGACGACAGCACATTCCTCAAAGCCTTTTTCGATATCACCGATGACCAGCTCCTGCAGGGCCTTGGGGCCGAAGGGCGGGCAGCCGCGCTCAATGATATTGTTAGGAAACTGCTCGTATAACTGCGGGGCTCCGTCGGCAATGGCTTCGTCCAAATCGTGGACAGCCGGGAGAACCTCATATTCCACCTCGATTAAATCGGCCGCCTCCTCGGCAATGCGGTTTGACGTGGCCGCAATCAGCGCTACCGGGTCACCGACAAAACGTACATGGCGGTCCAGAAGCCGCTTCTGTGCAGGCATTCCGGTAATCCAGTCAAATGCATTTTCATAGGTCATGATCGTTCTGACTCCGGGGAGTTCCATGGCCCTGCTCACATCTATTTTTTTAATCATCGCGTGAGGATGGGGACTCATTTTAATACGGCCATACAGCATTCCATGCATATGTATATCGTTTGCGTACTCGGCTGACCCTGTTACAATGGCCTTGCCGTCTATTCGGGGAGTCGGCTTACCCACATATCTGAATTCCTTACCCATATCATTCACTCCCTTCTTTGGCGGCCTGCTTCACGGCCTCCAGCACCTGGTAATGGCTGATGCATCTGCAGTAATTTCCGGCCAGAGCTTCCTTGATTTCTTCCTCATCCGGATGCGGATTTTCCGCCAGCAGTGCCTCGGTCGTCATGATGATTCCCGGTGTGCAGTATCCGCACTGAAATGCGGAGTGGTCGACAAATGCCTGCTGTACCTTATCCAGTTCGCCTGTATTCGGGTCCTGGAGTCCCTCGATGGTACGGATGTCGGCGCCGTCGCACTCGATGGTCAGCACCGTACAGGACGGTATGGCCTTCCCGTTCATGATGACGGTACAGCAGCCACAGGCGCCGTCATCGCAGGAAATCTTGGTTCCTGTCAGCAGAAGGCGCTCACGCAGCGTTTCTGCCAGTGTGTCCGCAGGAGCAATCTCACCCACTGCATTCCCCACACCCAGCTGGTACACATCACCGTTTACGGTGATTGTGACCAATTTTTTGTTTTCGCCCATAATTTTTGTAACCTCCTTACAATGGTATTTATCAAACGGATCATCGAATCTCCGTCTTGCTGCCTCTGGGGCGTGTCTGATAATCATTTTCGGCAATTGACCAAAAAAGTGAAACGTTATTGACAAAAATATATCATTATGCCTAAAATAACTATAACACAGGTGTAAGACAGGTAATCTACAAAAAGTGAGCCATGTTTTTGTAGGGAAAGGAGCTTCGCCGGAAATGAAATTAAAATTAGAGTATCTGGCCGGATGCGGGACTTTTTCAGAGTGCCGCTTTCGGACACCGTTTTATGAGAAAGAGGTTAGCGGCCTGGCTTTTATTTGCAGGTCCGGGCCGGCAGTGTGGGAGCCGCAGAGTCTGCTTCTGGTATGCGGCGGCCTGATTCCCAGTGGGAGAGAGCCGCTGGCCTTGTGGCTGGATGAGCGAAAGGGCTGTGGGGCGGCCGGATTTCTCGCGGATTTATCCGGGGAGGAAGAGGAGCGGATTGATGCGCTGGCAAAGGCATGCCGCGAGCGGGAACTGGTCTTCGGGACTGTGGCAGCGGAACGTTTTGTATCGCTGATAAATGAGTATTCTCATCTGATTGCGTCCAGGACGGATGGAACTGTAAGAGCTTATGACAGGGTACTGGAGGACCTTCAGCACCGGTTTTACATCAGCGGAACGGATTCTCTCTTAGACGGCCTGAGTTACTGGACCGGCTGCCAGGCCGCACTGATCGTGGGGCAGGATACCTTTGTGAAACCGCCGGTTCCCGTGCTGAATGAGGCTGTTTTCTATCCGGCCTACTGGCGGAAGGAGCCGCAGAAGTCCCCGTTATCCCATGTAAGCCTCTATTCCTCATCGTATTCGGAGAAAATGCTGCTGCAGGCGGAGCTGTTTAAAAACCGCCTGCCATTTGGTGTGCTCTGCCTGATTGGAGAAGAGGGCAGATTCGAGCCATCGGATTACATACTTTTAAACTACGCCTCCATTCTCTGTACCGGTATCGACGATTACAAACGGCGTTCCCGCCGGATTGAGGCCGCGATGGAAATGATCTGCGGCGGACAGATGCCGGATTCCTCAGTGACAAACCTGTTTCCGGAATCAGGATATGCGCTGGTGCTTCGGGAGCAGGAGACAGACGGTGCGGCGGATGGAAAAAAGGAGTATTTGTCCTATCTGATCCATCATTATTTTCCGCAGCAGCTCTGTTACAGCTTTTCGGCGGAAGGGAGTCTGCGGCTGTTTGTATCGACGGAAGATGTGGACCATTTTGGCCGCCGTCTGCTGGATATTTTAGACGGCGCC
>ERZ773147.4216-NODE-4216-length-10179-cov-6.078427_pt1 | contig 10179 bp, 7 predicted proteins | sample MGYA00580851_ERZ773147 | MGnify/ENA primary metagenome ERZ773147 (study PRJEB29015, sample SAMEA2737818) | human gut metagenome | biome: human gut; feature: human-associated habitat; material: faeces | place: China | collected 2012 ... | reverse complement strand
AGCTGCGCATACCAATCCGCCATGAATTTCAGCGAATCCGCATAGGGCATCAGCACGCCGATGTTTGCGCCGTGCTTTTCCGCCGCAATGATTTCAAGCAGGGCAAGCATCAATCCGGGGTTCCTTTTCACATCGGCGTTTGAGCAAAGCTCATCCATGTATCCCGCGCCCGCAAGCAGTGCGCGAACATCCGCTCCGCCGACGGCAGCCGCAACAAGCCCGACAGGACAGAGTTCGGAAAATCTTCCCCCTACGCCGTCCGGAATAATAAAAGTGCGCAGGTTGTATTTTTTTGCAATGCCTATCAGGTTGCCCTTTTGTTTGTCGGTTGTTGCAATCAAGTGATCGCGCAGCCCTTCTTCGCCGTAACGGTCAATAAGCATTCGCGTTATAATAAGCAGCTGCGCCATGGTTTCGCTTGTGCTGCCCGATTTTGTGATAACGTTGAACACGGTTCGGTCAGTATCAATCACATCGAGCAATGCAGCCATGCGCTCGGGATCAACATTGTCTTCCACAAAAAGGCGCGGAGATTTTCGTTTTTCGGAAGGAAGATCGTTATGATAGAGATGATTCAGCGCACGATGCACCGCAATCGGACCCAGTGCGCTTCCGCCGATGCCCAGAATCACGAAATTATCCGCTTTTGACCTGACGAATTCCGCTGCCTCTTCAACGGCGGGAAGGATTTCAAGCTGAGTTTCGGGCAGAAGCCGCCAGCGCATTTCACCGCGCTTTTTTTTAACACCCGCAAATGCACCCTCTGCACGCGGCAGCATTTCCGATATTTCCTCCGCCGTGATGCCGTGTTTGCCGACAGCCTCGGCGAGCAGCGCCGCCACGACCGACGAATCCACGCCGCCGGAGAGCGCCAGCAGCACGCGGCCGGAGCCGACCTTTTCGCGCACAGCGGCGATGGCGGTGTTCTTGTAGTCGCCCATCGTCCAGTCGCCCTTCGCGCCGCAGACCTCGTAGAGGAAGTTGCGGATCATGTCCTTGCCGTACTCGGTGTGGTTGACTTCGGGGTGATACTGCACGCCGTAGAAGCCGCGCTTTTCATCGCAGATGGCGACGTTGGGGCAGGCATCGGAATGGGCGACGAGGGAGAACCCATCGGGTACCTTTTCCATGTAGTCGCCGTGGCTCATCCACGTCACGCTCTTTTCAGGAAGCCCCTTGAAGAGCTTGCAGGACGTATCGAAGAAGGTCTCAGTCTTGCCGTATTCGCGCGCGGACGCATCGCTCGCGGCAACGACCTTGCCGCCGAGGTGGTGCGCGATGAGCTGGCAGCCATAGCAGATGCCGAGCACGGGCACGCCCGCATCAAAAAGCGCGGGATCGACGTGCGGCGCGTCCTCGAGGTAGACACTGTTCGGGCCGCCGGTGAAGATGAAGCCGATGGGCTTCATTGCAAGAAGATCTGCGAGGGACGTCGTGTAGGGCTTCACCTCACAGTAAACGCCGCATTCACGCACGCGGCGGGCGATCAGCTGGTTGTACTGACCGCCGAAGTCCAGGACAATGATGGTTTGATGGTTCATGTTGTTTTCTCCTGCCGTATCGTAAACTCAGCGCAATAGCGCAGTTTGGTAAAAGCATCATATCATAGCTCTTTTCATTTTTCCACCAATTTGCAAAATAAAAATCGCACAGCCGGACGGCTGTGCGATCGAACGGCGCCTTGAGGCGGCAACGGGCCGGAGCTGCACGCGCTCAAAGCAAAAAGGACGCTCTATCAAGAGCGTCCTTTTTGAAACTTACACGGAGAAGAGCAGTTCGCAGAACGTCGGATATGGCCAGTACTTGGAGGCGGTCAGTACTTCCAGCTTGTCGATGATCCTGCGCACATCGTCCATGCGCTTTTCAACTTCGTCGTGGTAGTAGTGCAGCAGCTGCTCGGGGGAAAAGCTCTCCGACACGGTCTCAAGCGCGGTCTTGAGGCCGATGGTCTCTTCCAGAAGCTGCTCATTGAGCGAACCGATGGCGTTGGCAAGCGAGGATTCCACATGGCACGTCAGCTCCGGCGCGGCGGTGTGCTTGGCGACGATCGTGTTGCAGAGCGTGGCCTCGTATTCGGAGGCGGCATTCAGAATGCCGTGCTGCACCATGTCGACGAGCGTACCGGCCTCGATGCGGATGACCTTGCAGTACTTCTCGATGTGGACTTCGTGGCGGGAGAGGATCTCCTCGCGGGAATACACGCCCTGACGGGTGAGCATTTCGATGTTTTTCGGCAGAAGATAGGTCGGCAGCGCCTCGGCCGTGTTGCGCAGGTTGGCAAGGCCGCGCTTTTCCGCTTCGCGGATCCAAGCGTCCTCATAGCCGTTGCCGCTGAAGATGATGCGGCGGTGGGCGGAGAACGTGTCTCGAATGAGTTTGTGGAGCGCAGCGGTAAAGTCGCTTGCGTCCTTGAGCGTTTCGTAGAACTGATCCAGCTCATCGGCCATGATCGCGTTGAGGATCGTGATCGGGCCTGCGATGGACTGCGAGGAGCCGGGCATGCGGAACTCGAACTTGTTGCCCGTGAACGCGAGCGGGGAGGTGCGATTGCGGTCGGTGGTGTCCTGCGGAATGGAGGGCAGCACGTCTACACCGATGCGCAGAGACTTGTGCTCGGGCGCGGTATAGTTGTTGTCATCGACGATGGCGTCGATGATGCCCTCAAGCTCCGTGCCGAGAAAGACCGAGATGATGGCCGGCGGCGCTTCCTGCGCGCCGAGGCGGTGGTCGTTGCCCGCAAAGGCGACCGAGCAGCGCAGCAGCTCCTGATAATCGTCCACGCCCTTGAGGAAGGCAGCGAGCAGCAGCAGGAACAGCGCATTCTGGCTGGGGGTCTTGCCGGGGGAGAAGAGATTCTTGCCCGTATCGGTCGAGAGAGACCAGTTGACGTGCTTGCCCGAGCCGTTCACGCCGGCAAAGGGCTTTTCGTGCAGCAGGCAGACGAGGTCGTGGCGCTCGGCGACCTTTTTCATCGTCTCCATGACAAGCTGATTCTGGTCGCTTGCGGTGTTGGCGTCGGTGTAGATGGGCGCCATCTCGTGCTGGCCGGGCGCGACCTCATTGTGCTTGGTCTTGGAGAGCACGCCGAGCTTCCACAGCTCTTCATCGAGCTCCTGCATGTAAGCGCCCACGCGGGGACGGAACGCGCCGAAGTAGTGGTCGTCCAGCTCCTGCCCCTTGGGGGGCTTTGCACCGAAGAGCGTGCGCCCGCACAGGCGCAGATCCATGCGCTTTAAGTACAGCTCGCGGTCGATGAGAAAGTATTCCTGCTCCGCACCGATTTGCGGCGTGACCTTTTCGGCGTTGTCGCCGAAAAGCTTCAGCACGCGCACCGTTGCGCGGTTGACCGCGGCGATGGAGCGCAGCAGCGGCGTCTTTTTGTCAAGCGCCTGGCCGCTGTAAGAGCAGAACACCGTGGGGATGCAGAGGCTGCCGTCTTTGATGAAGGCGAAGGCCGTCGGATCCCAGGCGCTGTAACCGCGCGCTTCAAACGTCGCGCGCAGGCCGCCGTTGGGGAAGGATGAGGCGTCGGGCTCGCCGCGCACCAGCTCCTTGCCGGAGAAATCCATCATAATGCGGCCGCCGCCGGCATTGTTGATGAAGCTGTCATGCTTCTCCGCCGTCACGCCGCTGAGGGGTTGGAACCAGTGCGTGAAATGCGTTGCGCCGTGCTCCAGCGCCCAGGTTTTCATCGCGTCGGCAATCTCATTTGCCGCGGAAAGGGGAAGAGGCTGCCCGCTTTTCAGACAGCCGCGCCAGACTTCCATGGCGCTCTGCGGCACATACTGCTCCATCGTGCGTTCATTGAACACCAGAGAACCGAAAAGCTCAGGAATGCGAATCGCTTCACTCATGATCCAGACCTCCTGTTTCCAATCAAAAAAATCATAAGTAATGATACTGCACGGGGGCGAGCAGCGTCAATACCTTGTTTTCCTAACTTTTCCCGCGCTTTACCACGGTGAAATGTGCGGGGTGAACGAAATGACAAAAGCGCGGTAACTTTGCCTTGCACGCCAGATACCGCTGTGCTATAGTTAACCTGAACCCGCCCATGATGAAAAAGCAGGGGCGGGTGCTTTGTTTTTCAGCAGACAGGAAAATTTCCCTGTCGCCGAAGCAGAGAAAGGGCCGTGTGCGCCATAATCGGCGCGCACGGCTCCTTTTGCACTTATTTGATGGTCGCACTGTCGTTCAGCACGCTTGTGCTGTAAAGAAACAGCACATCCTGCGCGTCAAAATCGACAAATCTTCCAAGCGAGGCGGGCGAGAGATAGCGAATGTCGATCAGCGTGATCTCACGGTAGCCTTCTGCGAGCAGCGGAATGAGGCTTGCGCCAAAGGAATCGCGAAAGACAATGAGCTTGCGCTCCGTCTTTGCGTTCGGATTCTCGATGCGCAGCAGCGACTTCGGCCCTGAGAGGAAAATCTCGTACGGGTCGCTGCCGCCTGCCTTGTCGAGCGTGTAGACCGGCAGATATTCGCCGCTTTCATAGTCGTACACGCGGCAGCCTTCGAGCACGCTGTTCGTGAGATATGCAAGCTTGTCAGACTCCATCGGCAGCGCCGACTGCCCGCGGTAAACACCGTAAAACGGCGTATCAAGCGTGATCTCGGTAAAGTCCTCGGTGAGCGAGACACCCATCGCGTCCGCCAACGCCTGCGCCGTGGGGAGAAGCGCTTCCTGCCGCCAGTGGAGATCGGTGCGGTAGTAGGATCCAAGCGAGAGCGTGTCCGTCAGATCGACGAACTGCGCAAAATCGACCTTTTCCCGCATCAGGGCAAAGAATCTGTCGTAATCCATTACCGGATAGTCGTTTTCGGCGGCGAGAAAGCAATTCTTGTCGGGAATAACGGAGAGATAGATGTTTGCCCCCGTGTCCTTGAGGTACGTTTCGTATACGTAGCGGAAGCGGTCGGCCGCATGGTCGAGGGAATCTTCACGGATCGTGTCGTCGAGCTTGGCGGCGTATCCGCCGGCCATGTAGATGCCGTTGTTGTCCTTTTCCCCGAAGAGATAGCGGACGGACAGGGCCTTGAGTGTGCGGAAGGCGTCGCGCAGCGGGAACTGATCGAGCGTGTAGCTTTCAAAGTTCGACTGGAAGCGCCCGGAGAGCACCTCCTGCGCGCTGAACGCGGGAAACTGCTTGAGCGGCCGGCGTTCGCTTTCCGACACGGCGTCGTCGCTTTTGAAGATGCCCCACAGTGAGAGCGTCAGCACCAGAAGCGCGGCGGCGCCGAGAGTGAGGAGGTCTTTTACTTGTTTGCTCATACGGTCTCCTCCTTAAAAGCGGAAGTAGAGGAACGGATTGAACGATCCGTCCACTAAGAAAGCTGTGCCGATCAAAAGCGGGAGCAGCACGCAGAGCGGCTCGAGTACATCGAGCGCGAGTGCCGCGCCCTTTTTCTCGCGCAGCAGTGCTACAGCCTTTTTCGGCAGCGGCGTTGCGCAGAGCATACCGAGCACGAGCAGCGGCGCATAGCTCTTGAGATAATAGACCGCCTGCGCGCTCACGAGCGGCAGATCTCCTGCGCCGAGCATCGCGCCGATGCGCGAAAATGCCTGCGCAGCGGTGCTTGCGTCGAAGAGCACGAAGCCGAGCGTGACGAAAAAGAGCGTATAGACGTGGCCGAAGATGCGGTGCTTTTCCAGTATCGGCAGCAGTACGAGCTTTTCAAGAAGCAGCAGGATCGCAAACCACAGCCCCCAGAGGACGAACGTCCATGCGGCGCCGTGCCACAATCCCGTTGCGAGCCAGACGATGAAAATGTTCAGCAGCTGGCGCGCCTTGCCTCTCCGGCTGCCGCCGAGGGGGATATAGAGATAGTCGCGGAACCACGAGCCGAGCGAGATGTGCCACCGGCGCCAGAACTCGGTGATGCTGGTCGAAACGTAAGGGTAGTTGAAATTCTCCGAAAAGCGGAAGCCTAAGATGCGGCCAAGGCCGATGGCCATGTCGCTGTAACCGGAAAAGTCAAAGTAGACCTGAAGCAAAAACGCGAGCGCATAGAGCCAGACGAAAAGAACGCTTTCCTGCTGTGTCTGCTGATAGGCGCTTGCGAGCGCGCCGAACTGGTTGGCAAGCAGGATCTTTTTGCAAAAGCCGATCGTGAAGCGGCGCACGCCTTCCGCCGCGGCGGAAACGCTGTGCGTGCGCTCCCTGAGCTGCAAAGCAACGTCGCTGTAACGTACGATCGGGCCTGCGATGAGCTGGGGGAAGAGCGAAACATAGGCGGCAAGGTCAATGAAGTTTCGCTGTGCCGCCGTGTCGCCGCGATAAACGTCGATGACATAGCTGAGCACCTGAAAGGTGTAGAAACTGATGCCGATGGGAAGGCTCAGCTTCAAAAGCGGCAGGGAAAGCCCCGTGGCGGCGTTGACGCTGGCAAGGAAGAAATCTGCATACTTGAAATAGCCGAGCAGCCCAAGGCTCACAAGGATCGAGAGCGTCAGAAAGACCTTCGACGCCCTTTGCCCGCGGTGCTTTTCAATCAGCAGGCCGAAGAGATACCCCTGCGCGATGGAGACGAGCATCAAAACGACATATTTCGGCTCGCCCCAGGCGTAGAAGAAAAGACTTACGAGCAGCAGCGCCGCGTTTTTCAGCCTGCGCGGCACCAGAAAGTAGAGCAGCAGCGCCGCAGGCAGAAAATAAAAGAGAAAGGGAACGCTGGAAAAGAGCATGGACGCCTCCTGCCTTTCAAAAGATCAAATCAGACGATGGGCTCGTCGCAGACGACGGAAGCGCCGGAGAATGCGGCGGTGACCTTTTCGCTGAACTCATCGACCAGCTCCTCCGCGCCGAAGCAGGAGACAACATAGTCGCCGAGCGTAAGGACAACGAGCTTGTCGGGGAAGCCGCACATCCACTGGCGGTTCATGATGTTGTCCTTGAGGTCGGAAACAACCGTGTCGACGTCAGAAGAGTTCGTGACGTGGAAAGCGCCGGCGGTGAAGGTGTTGGCGTTCATCATGTGGCTGAGGGACGCAGCGTCGGTCAGTTTGTCCGCGTCGGCGGCGGGGAAGCCGAGCATGGAGTCGAGCGTGTCGCCGTCCTCCACGCCGAAGCGGCCGGGAGCGTCCTCGGTCATGTTTGCCTCGTCATAGTCGCCGCCGACAACAGAGAACTTATCGTCGTCGGCATAGCTCGACCAGACGGTATTCAGCAGGGCAAGCGCGTCGGCGGGCTGGGAATCGCCGCCGTTGGCGTTGCCGTCGTTCTTGCTGCCGCAGGCGGCAAGGGAAAGGGTCATGGCTGCGGTGAGCAGCAGCGTGAGAAACTTTTTCATGGGAATTTACCTCCAAAATAATATTGTATGTGTTGTTTGGTTGCTTCAGGGCCGCTCGGCGACCCAATAGCCGTTGGCGCTGTCGCAGCGCAGCACGGCGGCGGCTTTTCCGTCAAGATAGAGGGTGTAGACCGCGCTCTCGTCGGGGAGATCGACCGTCCAGAGCAGGATTTCTCCGGCGGAAACGGTACGGGCGGAAAGCGCGCGCGGAGAGGAATCGGAAGGGGAATCCAGAACGCCAGCCGAAACGGAGACTTCCAGCGGCGCATCTGTCCGGCTCTCAAACGAGAGGGACAGGCACAGCGTCTGCACATCTGTGCTGCGGCCGTCGAGTGCCATTGGCATTGGCTGATCGATGGGGACGGGATCTGCGGAAAGCGCCGTGCCGTCGATGTAAATATCCGTTTCCGGCGTGCGGTGCATCACAAGCGCCGCCGCGGCGATGAGGACAAAGCAGGCCGCCGCGGCCAGCATGCGCGGGAAGAAATAGGTTTTGTGCGGCTTTGCGCGGTATTGGCAGGCTGAGGCGATGAGATCGTCGTCCAGCTCGCTCATGGCGCGCGCCATTCCTTCATGCTTCACAGTATCCCTCCTTGATCAGATGCTCCCTGAGTTTTCTGCGCGTGCGCAGAAGTGTGGTTTTGATCCGGCTCTCGCCGCAGCGAAAGCGCGCGGACAGCTCCTCGATCGACTCGCAGTAAAAGTAGCGAAGGACGAACATGCTGCGTACCTCCTCGCTCTGTGTGCGAAGAAACGCGCTGATGCTCGCGCCAAGCTCTGCTGCGGCAGTCTCGCTCTCCGGGTCGGGCAGCGAAACGGCGCAGTCGTCCAGCTCGTCGAGCGAGAGGGCAAAGGCGTCGCCCTGACGCTTCTGCGCGCTTTTTGCCTTATAGCGGTTGAGCGCCAGATTGCGCGCGATCCTGCCGAGAAAGGCGGAGAGGATCGCCGGACGCTGCGGCGGAATGGCCTCCCAGGCGTGCAGATAGGTGTCGTTCACGTTTTCCTCGCTGTCGGCGCGGTCGGATAAAATGTTTTGCGAAATTTTCATGCAATAGGTTTCATATTTTGCGGCGGTCTCAGCGATGGCCTGCTCGTTCCGCTGCCAGTAAAGCTCGACGATCTGTTTATCGTCCATGCCTGCGCTCCTTTCTGTCTATCAAGTGCCATCATGGCGTAAAGACAACTTTTTTACTCCCCGCGTTACAGGAAAAAGCAAATATTTTTGAAAGTATACCACATTCGCCCGTTTTCTAAAAGGTCGGTGCGCTATTTTTGGAGGGGGCGGGAACTTTTTCTGCCCGCGCGCCGTCTAACAGGTTAGATATCAAGAAACGGAGGTCACCCGACATGAAACGAGTTTTTGCTTTGCTGCTGGCTGCGGCAATGGCGTTTGCCCTCTGCGCCTGCGGTGCGGGAAACGCAGACGAGCACGAGAAGGAGAAGAACGAAGTGAAAAAAGACCCTACCGCCGCGCAGTATTTGCAGGAGCTTGCCGTGAAGCTTGCCGAATATCCCGAGCTTCCCGCCATGCCGAACGAGGCGGAACTTGACGAGGCGTTCAGCACCATCGACTATGACAAGATGGGCGCGGACGCTTACGAAAAAGCGCAGGAGAAGATCTGGGAGGACTGGGACGCGCGCAGCAACGCCTATTACGATGCGCTCAAGGCGCTGCGCAGCAAGGGGGCGGGCAACCCCACGGCGTTTTTGCACTTTACGCGGGCGGCGGCGGGCGCGCTGCTCTCCGCTGAGGACAATATCGTGCTCTCTCCTGCGAACCTCTATCTTGCGCTTGCCATGCTCAGCGAAACAACGGACGGCGAGAGCCGCGCGCAGATCCTGTCTCTCCTTGGCCTTGATGATACGGAGCTGGCACAGAGCGCAGGCAACTACATCTGGCGCAACCTCTACGGCGAGACCTCGACGGGAAGAACACAGCTGGCAAGCTCCATTTGGCTCAAGGAGGGCGTGCCGTACAACGAAGAAACGCTTGCAACGCTCGCGCAGCAGTACCTTGCCTCGACCTTCTCTGCGCCGATGGGCGAGAAAAAGACGGACAGCGCCATCGCCGAGTGGATCAACGAGAATACCGGCGGCCTTTTGCGTGACGCCTCGGGCAGCATCGAAACAAAGCCTAAGACGGTGATGATGCTTTTGACGACGCTCTACTTTAAGGATCAGTGGCGCGATGAATTCTGGGAGAAAGAGACGAAAAAGGATACCTTCACCGCAGCGGACGGCGCGCAGCAGACCGTTGACTTCATGCACCTCACGCAGGATCGCGCCGACTACTGCCGCGGCGAAAACTTCACGGTGGCGCAGCTGAGCTTTCGCGGCGGGCAGACGATGCGTTTCCTGCTGCCCGACGAGGGGACAACACTTGAACGCCTTCTTGCGGACGATACCGTCGTCGGCGGATTGATGATCTACGATATGGGGGTGAGCCTGCCGAGCGGCAAGCTCGTCTGGAGCGTGCCGAAGTTTGACGTCAGCTCCGATCTTGAACTGACGGACGCGCTCAAGGCGCTGGGTGTCACCGATGTGTTCGACTTCGATAAATCGGACTTTTCACCTCTGATCGACGAGGAGAAGTTTGACGAGAGCGTCGCCGTGACGAAGGTGCAGCATGCCGCGCGCGTCAAGATCGACGAAAAGGGCTGCGAGGCCGCCGCCTTTACAGCCGTCAGGGGGGACGCCCAATCCGCCGCGCCGGAGGATCTTCCTGTGGTGGAGATGGATCTGAACCGGCCGTTCGCGTTCATGATCACCGGCGTGGACGGACTGCCGCTCTTCCTCGGCACGGTGAATAGTCTATAAGAGCAAAGCTGGCGCGCCGGCAGTAAAAAACAAATGATGCGAAAATGAAAAGGGGAGAAACGATGAAGAAAT
>ERZ773147.4214-NODE-4214-length-10181-cov-2.763381_pt1 | contig 10181 bp, 8 predicted proteins | sample MGYA00580851_ERZ773147 | MGnify/ENA primary metagenome ERZ773147 (study PRJEB29015, sample SAMEA2737818) | human gut metagenome | biome: human gut; feature: human-associated habitat; material: faeces | place: China | collected 2012 ... | reverse complement strand
ATATGACAGGAAGTGATCAGGTTTGGGGACCAACAGAAAATGGATCGTATGATAGTAGTTATTGCTTGTCCTTTACCAAAGATACTGATAAAAGAGTTGCGTATGCTGCGAGTTTTGGAGTATCAACTTTAGAAGAACAAGACGTAAAAAGAATGAAAGAGTGGTTAAAGAGCTTTTCGGCTATATCAGTAAGAGAAACTACCGGATTAAGATTATTAACCAGTATAGGAATATTAGGAGCCCAACATGTTGTTGATCCCGTTTTTTTACTATCTCCAAAGGATTGGAATATATTAATCCAAGATGGAACCTCGCCTGCTCTGGATTACGTTTTGGTATATAACCTGGGGCAAGTTGATGAGTCTATTAAAAGTTGTGCACAAGAATTAGCACGGAAACATAATTTGTCTATTCTATCTATAGAAGATAGTACTAAAATTAAATATGCAGATAAAATTGTAGAAAGTGCGGGACCTATAGAATTTGTGAGGTATATTAAAGCGGCGAGGTATGTTGTAACAAACTCATTTCATGCGACGGCTTTTTCATTAAAATTTAATGTCCCTTTTTATGTGTTTATCAGAAATGTAACTTCTTCACGAATTTCCGATGTGTTGAGTTTAGTCGCTCTTCAAGAACGGCTGAATGTTGCATCTTTTGAAATGGAAATAGATTGGGAAAAAGTTAGTAAATCGGATGTTGACTTTGTTATTATCCGTTGCGGATATGGAAACAATTTAACAAGTCAGGATGACAAATATTTTGCACAAAATGTTGCAGGATGTGAGAAGTACAATATTCCTTATGGAATTTACATATATTCGTATGCTTTAAGTAAGTCTGATGCAAAGAGCGAAGCAAATCATGTTTTAAGATTAATTAAATCTACAGGCGCAAAACCAACATATCCTATTTATATAGATTATGAAGATTCATCACAAAACGGACTTACTCCAAAGCAGTTAGGAAATTTTGCTACAGCATTTTTTAATAAGACTATTGCAGCAGGTTATAAGGCAGGCGTTTATGCAAATCTAAATTGGTGGACAAATAAACTTACAGATAGCAGATTTAATCAATGGACAAAGTGGGTAGCACAATATAATTCGGCATGCTCATATACAAAGCCTTACCAGATATGGCAATCAACATCAACCGGAAAAGTTCCCGGAGTAAATGGAAATGCAGATTTGAATTTCCTTATGCAGTTTGATTGTATAGAAGACGGACATATTTATTCACAGTGGGTAACTACAAAAAGTGCAACTATATTTGCAAAAGGAACTAAAGTAAGAATTTGTAGTGTATGTGGAAAATTACAGACAAAAGAGACGAAAAAACTTAAGCCTACAGGAAAATTAAATACAACAAAGGTTACACTAAGATTCCGCAGAAAATATAATAGAATACGAGTATCAAATTTATCAGCAGGCGATAAAGTAAAAAGTTATAAATCATCTAATAAAAAAATAGCTACCGTTAATAAGAAAGGTGTTATTAAAGCGAAGAAGAAGAAAGGAAAAGCTACAATTACAGTAAATCTTAAGAGCGGCAAGAAATTAAAAGTTAAAGTAACTGTAAGAAGAAAATAAAAGATGAATAAATTACTTGTTATATAGTAATAATAAATAATGAAAGTAATTTTGCAATTTATAAATGTAAAAAATGTGTTTTGGTTTTAGTAAAACTGAAGCACATTTTTTATTGCCATATTGCATATCTAAATTATATGGGATGAATTACATTTGAAGCATTTATAGAAGAAGTAAATTTTTTGTATGGCAATTAGCTAAATGTTATTGGTGGATATGATAGATTTGTGGTATAATATAGTTTTATGATGCTAGGATTGTGGGAGTGCATAGCACGAAACAATTCGTAGGAATTAAAGTTGGAGGCTTTAGACCCCCCCAACGTCATTTTATATTACATATGAATTTGATAGAGGTGAAGAAAGATGCCTATTAAAGTAAAACAGAATTTGCCTGCACAGCATATTTTAGAGCAGGAGAATATTTTTGTAATGACAGAGCAGAGAGCTATGACTCAGGATATACGACCATTAAATGTTTTAGTATTGAATTTAATGCCGACTAAAATTGTAACTGAGACACAGCTTTTAAGAAAATTATCTAATACTCCATTACAGATTCAGGTGGAATTTTTACAGACAGTAACATATAAATCGCAGCATACAGACAGTAGTCATTTAGATGAATTTTACAAATCATTCGATGAAGTAAAAGATCATTTTTATGATGGATTGATTATCACAGGGGCACCACTTGATTTTATAGATTATGAAGATGTCGATTACTGGGATGAAGTATGCAAGATAATGGAATGGTCAAAGAAACATGTACATTGTACATTCCATTTGTGCTGGGGCGCTTATGCGGGCCTTTATTATCATTATGGTATTAGAAAGAGAGACAGAATACCTAAGCTATCAGGAATTTATAAACATCATATTCTTAAGAAAAATGCTCCACTATTTAGAGGATTTGATGATGTATTTTACGCTCCACATTCAAGAGCAACTGAAATTACAAAAGAGCAGATTCTTGCAGAACCTAAACTTGAATTGATGGCAGAATCGGATGAGGCCGGAGTAGCAATTGTTAAAAGCGAGGATAGTAGACAGTTCTTTGTATTTTGCCATTCGGAATATGATGCTGATACTTTAAAATTAGAATATATACGAGATACGGAAAAGGGAATGAATCCTAAAGTTCCTGTAAATTATTTCCCTGATGATGATCCAACAAAAGAGCCGGTTGTTAATTGGCGTTCAGCAGGACAGTTGTTATTCACAAACTGGTTAAATTATTATGTATATCAGACAACACCGTATGATGTAAATGCAGTTAAAAATGAGTAAATAGGGAGGTTTGTATGTTTGGACCATATGATAAGAAATTTGATAAAAATAAAAACGGAATAATGGAAGACGATGAAAAGTTAGAAGAACAGGCTTACATCAGATATTTAGCAGAAAAAGATGATGAAGGTGAAGAAGATGATGATTTTGACAATGGTGAGTCAGTGTAGAGTTTAAATAGTTAACATAATGAACAAACATTAGCGTGTTAAAGTTTGTTTATTATGCCTATGACATTTTGTCGGTTAAAGGAGTATAATAAATACATAGCCGAAAAGAAAAGTCAGAGGTGAGATAAGTGTTTAAAATAGGAGAATATGTTGTACACGGCAGAAATGGGGTTTGTAAGATTGATGACATTACTAAGTTAGAGATATCGGGTGCCGACAAAGATAAGTTATATTATGTTTTGGTACCAATGAAATCTGAACAGAGTAAAGTATTTTATCCTGTAGACAACAACAGGGTAACAATGAGATCAGTTATTTCGAAAGATCAGGCGGAAGATATTGTAAATGAGATTAAAAGTATTGAGCCGTTGTGGATTAACAATGAAAGACTTAGAGAGGCTAAATATAAAGAAGCAATTTCGTCATGTGATTGTGTTGAATGGATTAGAATTATTAAGACATTGCATATGCGTAATAAGGAAAGAGTTCAACAGGGAAAGAAAATTACATATGTTGACGACAGATATTTAAAAGAAGCAAAAGAAAATCTATATGAAGAATTTTCAATTGCTTTAGATATTGAAAAGGACAATGTGGAACAGTACATAACTGACCACCTATAAAAAAAGACCATCATTTGATGGTCATTTTTTATTCTAAAAATATTAAAATTTTATAAGCATAATCTATTCATCTAAATTATCATGGTTGTTGTAATCGTAGTCATTTGAACTATTGTTATAATTTGAATTACTGTTGTTGTCATAACCTGAATTGTCGTTACCATTGCCATATTTATTATCATAGCCATTGCTATAGTTATTATCATCATAGCCACTACCATAGCCGGAGTTACCATTACTATAATCGTTGTCATAATTATAACTATTGTTATTGTAACTATTATTATTACCATAACCATTATTGGTATTATAACTATTATAATTTGTTCCGTTATATCCATTATTAGGTTTTGAACATAAAGCTACATACAATTCCATGTCAGTATATGCCTGATATGGTGCCACATAGAAAAGACCGACAAGACCTAAAGTTAATGATGACAAAATATTCCAACCTATAAATGACAAATCAAGAACGAAGGCATTCCATTTTTCACCATCCATCATAGAGCGGCTTCTTGCAAATGCTTCATCTGTACTCATATATGGATTCTCAGCAAGTAAATAAGGAATCATACGATATTCATAGGATTTGATGATTCCGGGAAAGACAAATAACAATGACCAGAAAAATGTGTAAAGCTGTTTTAAGAACATTGTTTTTGTAACATTTCCATATCCTTCTTTAAATGTAAATCCTACACTACCAATATTATAATTGTCTTCAGTTCTTGAACGAATAAACCAATGCTGGCACCCAACCTGCAAAGGATTAAATACAAAAACATTTAAAAGTATTGAAAGTAATCCAACTATTAATATTATTAATGAGAGTCCTTGAAGTATTGTATTAACATTTACTCCTGGGAAAATGGAAGATATGTAATTCTTCATGTATGCTGACATATCTGAATATGATGAGTCAGGAATAGGAGAATCAGATAGTATATTATTAATATCTGAACTGCTATAATAATTATCAGAAGTTGCGTTAGAGAAACTGTTTCCAAAAGAAAAAGTTCCCAATGTAATTGATAAGATAACAGCTACAACAACTGATGGCCAATAGTTAGAATGAAATCTTTGCTTTGCAGCTGCTTTAAGTTCTATTCTGTTCCACATAAAATAATCTCCTGCGAATGTATTTATAAAATTTAGTTACTGTGTTATTATAATACAAAACAAAAAAGAAATAAATAAAATAGCATTTTTTTTCGTATATATATATGGATGCTTAATTTAAAACACAGGGAGGATATGTACATATGTATTGTAAACATTGTGGAACTCAATTGGCAGATTGGCAGAAGACATGCCATATATGTGGAACGCCGGTTGATTCAGATGCTAAGAAAACTTTTTTAGATGATATCGATTTCTCAGAAACAGAGGAACTATCGGATGCAATTAATGCGGATGAAGGCAAGACAAAAATCTTTAACGTAGAAGAAGATGATATATCTAAAACTCAGGATTTATCAGGCATGGCTGATACAAAGATTTTTGAAGAAAATAAAGCTATGGAATTTGAGGACATAGAACCTCAGGAAGTTGATGACTTTAATTTTAACACTACAGATTTTCAGTTTGATGATGAAGCGGAAAATGCTCAGAAGGAGAGAGCAGGAGTTATAGAAGACCTGTTTTACGGAGAAACTGACGATGATGGTATAGAAGAAGACGAATTAGAAATATTAAGAGAGAGCAATAAGAATAAAAAGATGAGTATTATTGCATTAGCATTAGCAGTAGCAGCAATACTTATAGTTGTTCTTGTAATTATTCTTGCAAATAATCTGACAGGTGGAAATAAAGATGCTAAAGAAACCGAAAATACCACTCAGGAGACAACAACACAAGAATATACAACAGAAGAATACACAACAAAAGCAACAGTTGTAACAACTTACAAGAAGGAAACAACAACAGAAGAAAAGACTACAGAAAAGAAAACAAAGAAAGCTAAAGAAACAACAACGGCAGCACCAACAACAGTGGCGCCAACAACAGAGGCTCCTACAGTGGCACCAACAACAGTAGCGCCAACACAGGCGGCTACAGTAGCACCAACACAGGCAGCGGCACAGGATAATGATAATAATGCAGCAGATTCTAATGATGGAGCAGAATAGATATAGAATTTTAACAACAGGAAAGGATGACATAAAATGAAAGTATTAGAAAATTTACAACCGGCAAGTGTATTTAAATATTTTGAAGAGATAACACAGATACCACATGGTTCAAAGAATGTAGAGAAGATAAGTAATTACCTTGTAGATTTCGCAAAGGAACATAATTTAAAGTATATTCAGGATGAAAGCAAAAATGTTATTATTTTTAAAGATGCATCAGAAGGATATGAAAATGCGGATACGGTAATCATTCAGGGACACATGGATATGGTTGCGGTTAAAGAAGCTGATTGCAACAAAGACATGGAAAAAGAAGGCTTAGATTTAGAGGTTAATGGAGATTACATTAGTGCAAAAGGAACATCTCTTGGCGGTGACGATGGTATTGCAGTGGCAATGGCTTTAGCCATTTTAGATGATGACAGCGTTAAACATCCGGCAATTGAAGCAGTATTTACAGTAGATGAAGAAATTGGAATGTTGGGTGCAGCAGCACTTGATACATCAGTTTTAAAAGGAAAGATTTTATTAAATGCTGATTCAGAGGATGAAAGAGTATTTACGGTAAGTTGTGCAGGTGGTGGAACAGTAGAATGCAAAGTTCCATTTCAGCATGAACCTGTAAACGGACAGATATTTGAAATAAAGCTTGATCAATTTACAGGAGGACATTCAGGGGCAGAAATTCATTTAGGAAGAGCTAATGCAAATGTTGCTCTTGTAAGAATATTATTAAATCTTGTTCAAAATATGGATATAAGAATTATTTCAATTAATGGTGGAGAGAAAGACAATGCAATTGCCAAATTAAGTGAAGCTGCAATTGCCGTATTACCTGAAAACGTTGATAAAGTAAAACAGATAGTAGAAGAAACATTTGAAGAGATAAAGGATGAATACAAGCATACAGACCCTGATATGAGACTTACAACTAATGTTCTTCCAAGTCAGGTACTTGATGTTGCAACAGTTCCAACTACAATTAGAGCAATTATGACTTTAGTTAATATGCCACATGGTGTACAGAAAATGAGCCATGATGTAGAGGGATTAGTTCAGACATCACTTAATTTAGGCGTGTTAAGAACAAATAAAGATGACATAATATTTACTTATTCAGTAAGAAGTTCAAAAGATTCAGAAAAGAAATATTTAATAGAAAAAATTCGCTCATTAGCGGATTTACTTGGAGAAGAAATAAGCATAAGCGGAGAATATCCGGCATGGGAATATGTTGAAAATTCTAAAGTGCGCGATATTATGGTAGATGTATATAAGGAAATTTACGGTAAAGAACCTATAGTTGAAGTTTTGGTCAATGGCAAAATAAAGGTTATAGAAATAGTTAAAGAAAACAAAGATGACAATAAAATTAAGTAAGAGAAATCTTGCTTTTTAATTTATAGCCATATTTGCCATATGGCCTAGTAACGTTCAATGAATTATTGATTACTCCACATTTAACCCCTAATAAATGGCATAAATTTAGACAGATTAGTACAAAATCTGCCTTTTTTATGCTATAATTTTAATGATTTTAAAAAGGAGTTGATCCAAATGAACGAAAACAAAACTAATATAAACTGGTATCCAGGTCATATGGCAAAAACAAAAAGATTAATAAGTGAAAACTTATCTCTTATTGATATTGTATATGAGCTAATAGATGCAAGAATACCTTATTCATCAAAGATTAAAGATATAGATGAAATGATTAAAGAAAAACCGAAATTGTTAATTGTAACAAAAATGGATTTATGCGATGAAGATGAAACAAATAAATTTTTAGAATCATATAAAAAAGATGGGTATGTTGTAGTACCTGTTGATCTAGCTAATAATAAAGGTATTGATGTAATTATAAATAAGACAAAAGAGATATTAAAACCTCTTGATGAAAGAAGGAAAGAAAAAGGTCTTAAGAAAAGAAATTATAGAGCTCTTATAGTCGGTATACCTAATGTAGGTAAATCTACATTAATAAATAGACTTGTTGGTAAAAAAGCAGCAAATGTTGGTAATATGCCAGGAGTTACTAAAAATTTAAGTTGGATAAGAATTAATAATGATATAGATTTACTTGATTCACCAGGTATTTTGTGGCCTAAATTAGATAGTGAAGAAGTAGCACTTAATCTAGCAAGTACATCTGCAATAAAAGAAGAAATATTAACTCTTGGTGATATATCTTTTCATATATTAAAAAAATTAAATGATTATTATCCAGAAAAATTAAATGAAAGATATGGAATTAGTAAAATTAATAATGATGATATAATGGAAACTTTCGATATAATAGGAAGAAAAAGAGGAGCCTTATTAAGAGGAAATATTGTTGATTATGATAAAGTTTATTCTTTAATATTAAGAGATATAAAAGATGAGAATATAAAGGGCATTACATTTGATAGATTTAACTAATGTATATGTCTTTTTTTGTAAAATGTTTTTAAATTCTATAAATTAAGAAAGTGTACATGGTATAATGAATGTAGGAGGATTATTTTATGGCAATAAAAATTAACATATTACCAAATTATTTTTTAAAAAAAGATGGGACTTTTGATAAAAAGGGTGCCATTAACTTATGTGGAAAGATAGCAGGGGTTTGCTATGCTAAAGAAGGGTTTGATCATTTATGTGATGAGCCTATAGAAAAAACTGAAAGAAGAATTAATATGACTTTAAATAATGGTCATCATAGTGTTTATGATCATATATTTATTAGTTTTAATATAAAAGATATACCAAAGATATTGGCAATGGTTATTAATAATGAAAAAGAGTATACTACAAGTGAGAAATCTGCAAGATATACACCAGTTGTAAGAAGTGGATGTATTACTTTAAAAGAAGAAGAATTATATAATAAATGGGTTTTAATATTTACTGATAAAATAAAAGAATTATATGGAGACTTTTATAATGATTCTAAAATTAAAAAACTAGCACAAGAAAATGCAAGATATTTAGTTACTGTATTTATGCCTACAGAGATGATATATACAACTTCATTAAGACAAATTAATTATATAGCATCATGGATGAAAGATTATATGAGAGAGTGTAAAAAAGATGATTTTAGTATTAAATTATCTAATGCAATGGAAGAATTTATTAAGGAATTAGAAAGAAATAATGTGTTAGTTGATGGACTTATGACTAATGATAAAAGAAGAAGTATTTCGCTATTTGGGAAAGATTTAGATAAAAAGGAAAAATATTTTGGTGATATATATGAAACTATATACACATCAACATTTGCATATTTAGCACAAGCACAAAGACATAGAACTTTAAATTATAAAATTGAACTACTTGATAATAAAGAATATTTTGTACCTCCAATTATTGAATCAGATTCATCTTTAGTTAAAGAATGGATTTCTGATATAAAGAGTGTTAGTAATATATATCCGCAAGGGGAAATGATAAGAATATTGGAGTCTGGTACATATGAAAACTTTATATTAAAATGTAAAGAAAGATTATGTACAGCAGCACAACTTGAAATAATGAATAAAACAAATGAAATATTAAAAGAATATAAAAAATCTTTAGAAGAAAGTGGTAATCCATTAAGTAAAGATATAATAAATTATACAAAGGGTGCAAGATGTACATTTAAAGATTTTGTGTGTAAGGAAAAATGTGGGTTTAAAGAAGGAATTTGTTTGAGTAGGAAAATATAGGTGTTTTATGAGTGGGAAATTGATAGTTATAGAAGGAACAGATTGTAGTGGTAAAGAAACACAAGCTAAAAAGCTTATAGAAAAATTGCAAAATGATGGGATATGTGTTAGTGAATATAGTTTTCCTAATTATTCATCACCAACAGGTAAAATAGTTGGTGGACCATATCTTGGCAAAAGTTATATTTGTGAAGGTTGGTTTAGTGAAACTGCACCTAAAGTAGATCCTAAAGTATCATCTTTATATTTTGCTGCAGATAGAAGATATAATATAGGTGTTATTAAAGAAAAATTAGCCTCAGGTGAGAATGTAATATTAGATAGATATGTATATTCAAATATGGCTCACCAAGGTGGCAAATTTCATACAAGAGAAGAAAGAAAAGAAATGTTTAAATGGCTTAGTAAACTTGAATTTGAGCTTTTAGAACTACCACAGGCAGATATTAAAATATTTTTGCATATGCCGTATGAATATTCTTTAAAACTAAAAGCAAATAGATGTGAGTCATTAGATGAAAACGAAAGAGATAAACAACACTTACTAGATGCAGAAAGAGCATATATTGAACTTGCAAATGATTATTCGTTTCATATTATTGAATGTGTTAAAAATGATAATATAAGAAAAATAGAAGATATTAACGATGAATTATATAATTTTATAAGAAAACAAAATG
>ERZ773147.4213-NODE-4213-length-10186-cov-2.652453_pt1 | contig 10186 bp, 15 predicted proteins | sample MGYA00580851_ERZ773147 | MGnify/ENA primary metagenome ERZ773147 (study PRJEB29015, sample SAMEA2737818) | human gut metagenome | biome: human gut; feature: human-associated habitat; material: faeces | place: China | collected 2012 ... | reverse complement strand
CTAATGTCAACTACTACTGAGACCCGAAAATCAGGTCGTTAAAAATCCCCATATCGAGGGCGCGGCATTATAACACCGCTTCAAGGATATGGGTAGAAAAAATAAACGGCTCATTTCTGAGCCGTTTATTCGTATTGAGAGAGTGTACTGTATTACAGAACCGCTTTCTCTACAACGCGAACCAGCGTCCAGGATTTAGTCTTGGACAGCGGACGGCATTCGCGGATTTCAACCACGTCACCGATACCGCATTCGTTGTTCTCGTCATGTACGTGCAGTTTGGTCGTACGCTTGATGAATTTACCGTAGATCGGGTGTTTCACAAAACGTTCGATAGCAACAACAATGGATTTCTCCATTTTGTCGCTAACAACGCGACCTTGCAGAGTACGGATTTTATCGGTCATTACGCACCCGCCTTCTCGTTCAGTAAAGTCTTAACGCGTGCGACATCGCGACGCACTTGCTTCAACAGGTGAGACTGTTGCAGCTGGCCACTTGCAGCCTGCAGCGAGGAGCTGGCAAGCACCTATAAGGATATGGGCATCGACGACGTGATGAAGCTCGGTGTTCAGCTCTTCAACGCTCTTCTCACGCAGCTCTTTTGCTTTCATTACATCACCGTCTTAGTTACAAAGGTGGTTTTAATCGGCAGTTTCGCTGCTGCCAGCTTGAATGCTTCACGGGCCAGCTCTTCCGGAACACCGTCCATTTCATACAGGACTTTACCCGGCTGAATCAAGGCAACCCAATACTCCACGTTACCTTTACCTTTACCCATACGCACTGCCAGCGGCTTTTCAGTGATCGGTTTGTCCGGGAACACACGGATCCAGATCTTACCTTGACGCTTAACTGCACGGGTCATAGCACGACGTGCTGCTTCGATCTGACGGGCAGTCAGACGACCACGGCCAACAGCTTTCAGACCGAAGCTGCCGAAGCTAACATCCGTACCCTGCGCCAGACCGCGGTTACGGCCTTTGTGCATTTTACGGAATTTTGTACGCTTTGGTTGTAACATCAGCGACGCTCCTTATTTACGGCCTTTACGCTGCTGCTTTTTAGGCTGAGCAGCCGGTTTTTCCGGTTGTTCAACAGCAGCCATACCACCCAGGATCTCGCCTTTGAAGATCCACACTTTAACGCCGATTACACCGTAAGTGGTGTGCGCTTCAGAGGTGTTGTAGTCGATGTCAGCACGCAGAGTGTGCAGCGGTACGCGACCTTCGCGGTACCATTCGGTACGTGCGATTTCCGCGCCGCCCAGACGGCCGCTAACTTCAACTTTAATACCTTTAGCGCCCAGACGCATTGCGTTCTGTACAGCACGCTTCATAGCACGACGGAACATAACGCGACGTTCCAGCTGAGAAGTGATGCTGTCAGCAACCAGTTTTGCGTCCAGTTCAGGCTTACGAACTTCGGCGATGTTGATCTGTGCAGGAACGCCAGCGATGTCCGCTACGACCTTACGCAGTTTTTCTACGTCTTCACCTTTTTTACCGATAACGATACCCGGGCGAGCAGTGTGAATGGTTACACGGATGCTCTTAGCCGGACGCTCGATAACGATACGAGATACGGACGCTTTAGCCAGTTCCTTAGTCAGGTACTGACGTACTTTAAAATCGCTGTCCAGGTTGTCAGCGAATTCTTTGGTGTTCGCAAACCAGGGAGAGTTCCATGGTTTTACAATACCCAGGCGAATACCATTAGGATGTACTTTCTGACCCATTGCTAGTCTCCAGAGTCTCAGCGATCGGACACAACCACAGTGATGTGGCTGGTGCGCTTCAGGATGCGATCTGCACGACCTTTTGCACGCGGCATAATGCGCTTCATGCTCGGGCCTTCGTCTACGAAAATTTTCGTAACTTTCAGATCGTCAATGTCAGCGCCATCGTTGTGTTCAGCGTTAGCAATGGCAGATTCCAGAACTTTCTTGACCAGTACAGCCGCTTTCTTGTTGGTGTAGGTCAAAATATCCAGAGCCTGCGACACTTTCTTACCGCGAATCAGGTCAGCAACAAGGCGAACCTTCTGAGCAGAAGAACGAGCATGGCGATGTTTAGCGATAGTTTCCATCTCTTCCTCCTACCTTATTTCTTCTTCGCTTTTTTATCAGCAGCGTGGCCGCGATAAGTACGAGTCGGTGCGAATTCACCCAGTTTGTGACCAACCATTTCGTCGGTTACAAATACCGGAACGTGCTGACGACCATTATGGACAGCGATGGTCAAACCGATCATGTTAGGAAAGATCGTTGAACGACGGGACCAAGTGCGCAGGGGCTTCTTGTCTCCGCTTTCCACCGCTTTCTCTACCTTCTTCAGCAAGTGCAGGTCAATAAAAGGACCTTTCTTGAGAGAACGTGGCATGGCTTATCCTCTAAAATTATTTGCTACGGCGACGTACGATGAATTTATCAGTACGCTTGTTGCTGCGGGTCTTCTTACCTTTGGTCTGAACGCCCCACGGAGTTACCGGGTGCTTACCAAAGTTACGACCTTCACCACCACCATGTGGGTGGTCTACCGGGTTCATCGCGGTACCGCGAACGGTCGGACGAACACCACGCCAGCGTGCAGCACCTGCTTTACCCAGAACGCGCAGCATATGCTCAGCATTGCCAACTTCGCCCAGAGTTGCACGGCAGTCTGCTTCTACTTTACGCATTTCACCAGAACGCAGACGCAGGGTGACATAAGCACCATCACGAGCAACGATCTGAACGTAAGTACCAGCGGAACGTGCCAGCTGACCGCCTTTACCTGGTTTCATTTCTACGTTATGAACAGTAGAACCAACCGGGATGTTGCGCATCGGCAGGGTGTTACCTGGTTTGATTGCAGCATCAACGCCAGACTGAATCTGGTCGCCAGCTTTCAGGCCTTTAGGGGCCAGGATGTAACGGCGTTCACCGTCTTTGTACAGAACCAGCGCGATGTTCGCGGAACGGTTCGGATCGTACTCAAGACGTTCAACAACTGCCGGGATACCGTCTTTGTTGCGTTTGAAGTCAACAATACGGTAAGCCTGCTTGTGGCCACCACCGATATGACGAGTGGTGATACGGCCATTGTTGTTACGACCACCGGATTTGCTGTTTTTTTCCAGCAACGGAGCAAAAGGTTTGCCCTTGTGCAGCTCAGGGTTAACCACTTTAACTACGTGGCGACGACCCGGAGATGTCGGTTTACATTTAACAACTGCCATTGTATTACTCCTCCGACTTACTCAGCGCCGCCAACGAAGTCCAGATTCTGGCCTTCTTTCAGGGTGACGTAAGCTTTTTTCCAGTCGCTACGACGACCGATACGCTGTCCGTGACGTTTAACTTTCCCTTTAACTACCAGGGTGTTAACGACTTCGACTTCGACTTCAAACAGTTTCTGCACAGCAGCTTTGATTTCTGCTTTGGTCGCGTCTTTAGCAACTTTGAGTACGATGGTGTTGGATTTTTCCATCGCAGTAGACGCTTTTTCAGAAACGTGCGGTGCACGCAGCACCTTCAGCAGACGTTCTTCACGAATCATGCCAGCATCTCCTCAACTTGCTTAACAGCATCAGCAGTCATTACGACTTTGTCGAAGGCGATCAGGCTAACCGGGTCGATACCAGTTGCATCGCGTACGTCAACCTTGTGCAGGTTGCGCGCAGCCAGGAACAGGTTTTCGTCCAGCTCACCGGTGATGATCAGCACATCTTCCAGAGCCATGTCTTTCAGTTTCTGTGCCAGCAGCTTAGTTTTCGGCGCTTCTACAGAGAACTTCTCGACAACGATCAGACGATCCTGACGTACCAGTTCGGACAGGATGCTTTTCAGCGCGCCGCGGTACATCTTCTTGTTAACTTTTTGACTGTGGTCCTGCGGACGAGCAGCAAAGGTCACGCCACCAGAACGCCAGATCGGGCTCTTGATAGAACCAGAACGCGCACGGCCGGTGCCTTTCTGGCGCCACGGTTTTTTACCGGAACCAGTTACTTCAGCACGAGTCTTCTGAGCACGAGTACCCTGACGAGCACCAGCTGCATAAGCAACAACAACCTGGTGAACCAGCGCTTCGTTGAAATCACGACCGAAGGTAGTTTCGGAAACAGTCAGCGCGCTCTGCGCGTCTTTCAATACTAATTCCATTGCTATCTCCTTACGCCTTCACAGCTGGTTTAACGATCAGGTCGCTACCGGTTGCACCCGGGACAGCACCTTTAACCAGCAGCAGGTTGCGCTCAGCGTCAACGCGTACTACGTCAAGGCTCTGAACGGTTACACGTTCGTTACCCATCTGACCTGCCATTTTCTTGCCTTTGAACACTTTGCCCGGAGTCTGGTTCTGACCGATAGAACCCGGAACGCGGTGAGACAAGGAGTTACCGTGAGTAGCGTCCTGGGTACGGAAGTTCCAGCGCTTAACGGTACCTGCGAAACCTTTACCTTTAGAGGTGCCAGTTACGTCAACTTTTTTAACGTCAGCAAACAGTTCAACGCTAATGCTCTGACCTACAGTGAACTCTTCGCCTTCAGCCAGGCGGAATTCCCACAGACCACGGCCAGCTTCTACGCCAGCTTTAGCGAAGTGGCCAGCTTCAGGCTTGGTCACACGGTTAGCTTTTTTAGCACCGGTGGTCACCTGAATAGCACGGTAGCCATCGTTAGCCAGGTCTTTAACCTGAGTAACGCGGTTTGCTTCAACTTCGATTACGGTTACTGGGATAGAAACGCCGTCTTCTGTGAAGATACGGGTCATACCCACTTTTTTACCGACTAAACCAATCATTGTTTCAACCTCTCAATCGCTCAATGACCTGATTAACCCAGGCTGATCTGCACGTCTACACCGGCAGCCAGATCCAGACGCATCAGAGCATCAACGGTTTTCTCGGTTGGCTCAACGATGTCAACCAGACGCAAGTGAGTACGGATTTCGTACTGATCGCGCGCGTCTTTGTTGACGTGCGGGGAGATCAGAACAGTGAAGCGCTCTTTGCGTGTCGGCAGCGGGATCGGACCACGGACCTGCGCACCAGTGCGCTTGGCAGTCTCGACGATTTCCGCGGTTGCTTGATCGATCAGACGATGATCAAACGCTTTCAGGCGGATACGGATTCTTTGGTTCTGCATGAGACCAGAGCTCCAATTATTTTATAAACGAAAATGATTACTCCTCAGACCCATTACGATTGATGGGAGAGTGTAACCGTTCTTACGTAGCTCCCCGATTGGGAGCATTGTTAGGTAGCCAAATTCGGCTAACTGAGGTTCAGATTGAACCTGCTGTCAACTACGACAAGCCCGCGCATTATACATACTTAACCACCGAACGCAAGCGTATTGCTAGTAAAGTAAACAGCCTTCGGGTTATCTCTCAAGTTCGTTCAGTGCATTTTTGACACGCTCTCTTAAACCGGCTTTCTCTTCGCTTTCTTCCACAGTATTTTCTTCGTCTTCAGAAGAAGAGGGGGCATTCTCAACCGCGACGCCTGGGTCATCTTCCTCCTCGACGGATTCGACGACGGGGAGTGGCTGTTTTTTGAAGAAATAGTGTTGTGTTGATTGTTTAAAAGCGGGCGTTTCAGCCTCTACAGTGACTTCGGCTTTTACTATCCAAAGCACCCATAGCTGCCTGGCATACCCACCAACCAGCACCATTCCTGCAAACCACAGGCAAATCAGTAATAAACAAATTACATATATTATGGTGCTGTGTTTTTGTCGGGAGAAGATACCAGGGTGACCTGTTTCTTTCTGCTCACGCGCGGCGATATAGAATTCAAACATGTCATTTCCCCTTCACTGTTGTTTCCGGGGAAATATTTGCTTCATCCCGATATAAGTAGGCACTCTCCCCTGCCACCTGCCAGAGATGTACTAACGTTGAAAAGCCAACAACACCGTCAGTTTTCAAGTGGTGGCTTTTTTGAAATTGCTTTATTTTTTCTACCAACAAGGGACGCCACTCCGCCGAAGGTTCTGTCGAAATATGCAATGCGCGGTTTAACATCGTTTCCAGCCAGAGAATCTCTTCCTCGCTGCTATCACGCGTAATGGTACTCTCCCCTTCCGGCGACATTTTCCACAACAGAAGATAATCACCCGTCCATACCGACTCAAACCATTTATGTGTCAGCGTCCACGTTTGCTGACCTACGAGGACATCAACGCTAGCCTCACCGACGCGAACGACCACAACAGGCAATTTTTTGTCCCCGACTTTAAGCGATGCGATCCAGGGCAAATTCTGATCTACCAATGTTTGTAAAGAAGCATTCCCACTTTTACATGCCAGCCCCGCTCTTACTGCCTGATCGCACCAGGCCGAATCAGCTGGGACCTCGTACCCCCATACGCCGTATAACACGCTTAGCGCCTCACTATCGCGCATCACCACATGAGCAATATCCTTAGTCATATCTTGTTTAACTACTGGCGTTACGGGTATCAGCCACGCAGGAACGGGTAACGTAGCTGTAAAAGAGGACAGCAGTAGCCAACCACAGGTAAGAGCGATAATGGTTCCACTCATCACCACGGCAAGCTGCATTTTCCGGGGGCGGTTATCACCCAATATGCGGTAAATCATTCGCCATTGTTTTGCTGTGAAAACGCTGGTCTGCTCGGCTTGCTGTAATAAGCGAATTGTTTCGCCGGCAAGCGCCAGCTTTCTGCGATCGCCCCGACATAATAAAGCTATCCGTTTCAGAACTCTGGCGGTTAAAAGGAGATCGGGTTGGTCAATATTCTGACCTTCAAGGATGCTTGCCTTAAGTTCGTGCTCCGTCAGACGTCCTATCGAGACAAGTTCAATGCCCTGTTTTTTAAAATCACGTTCGACTTTTCGATCGGGTCTGCCGATCAGCAAAAATTGACCGTCAGGAATAAGAGATATTGCGCGTTGGAGATCATCAAGTATGCGGCGGTGATTCAGGTGAGCATTTTCAATAATAATAAGAGGGCAGCGACTATCAGTTCGATGAAGCGCATGCAGTAATTGCCCCGCCATCTCATCTCGCGTCCAGGCGCTGTCACGGCAGCCCTGTTCAGCCGCGTTATCGTCGGTAACGATCCATGCGGCCTTACCTTGCCAGGAAACAACGAGGCTTAAAGTAATCACACGGCGATGTTTATCTTTTTGCAGTTGCTGCGCCAGCCAGGTTTTTCCACTTCCAGCCTCACCCAACAAATAGCATAGACGCCAGGTTTGACGTTTCTCACACAACCAGGAAAGAATAACTTCTCTTCTCGTAGACATAGAACTTCCTGTTTTAATTATTGATTATCCTTAATCATAAAAATAATGTATGTATTTATTAATTAAATACATATTACTAATATGAATAAATTTTGCTTGATTCATGCAAGCGGCATTAATACTATTTATACTAACGTCAATATACAACCCACCCAATCTATTTTATTAGAACATACATCGTGCCCACACTACGTTTCCCCTTCCATCTGGCGAATCATAATAAAGATGCTGCCATCAATATATTGATTATATTTATAAGCATAGGGTCGATTATTTTTAATGTGAATTATTTCCATACAACTATAGTTAAAAATGGACAGATCATTAATCAACCAACAAACGCATTTCAGTCTGATTTCAGCCTTGCCGCTTTATGGCGTAACGAAAATCATGCTGGGGTAAAAGATGCAAATCCCGTGGCAGTTAATCAGGAAACACCTAAGCTCTCTATAGCGCTTAATGGCATTGTACTCACATCGAATGATGAGACTTCTTTTGTCTTAATTAATGAGGGGAGCGAACAAAAGCGATACTCCCTCAACGAAGCCCTTGAGTCAGCGCCGGGAACGTTTATTAGAAAAATAAATAAAACCAGCGTTGTGTTTGAAACTCACGGGCATTACGAAAAAGTAACTCTCCATCCAGGGCTACCTGACATCATCAAGCAGCCTGATTCAGAAAGTCAAAATGTACTCGCTGATTATATTATCGCCACGCCTATACGTGATGGAGAACAGATATACGGGCTTCGATTGAACCCTCGTAAGGGCCTCAATGCATTTACCACCAGCTTGCTACAACCAGGGGATATCGCCCTCAGGATCAATAATCTTTCGCTGACCCACCCTGATGAGGTTTCACAGGCATTAAGTTTACTGCTAACTCAACAAAGTGCTCAGTTTACAATTCGTCGCAACGGCGTACCCCGCTTGATAAATGTTTCCGTCGGGGAACTTACAGGAATGAATGGACTGCGTCATGAAAGGACTCAATAAAATCACCTGCTGCTTGCTGGCAGCACTACTCATGCCTTGTGCAGGACACGCTGAGAACGAACAATACGGCGCGAACTTCAATAACGCCGATATCCGCCAGTTCGTGGAAATAGTGGGTCAGCATCTTGGCAAAACGATCCTGATCGACCCTTCGGTACAGGGAACCATTTCCGTACGCAGTAATGATACGTTTAGCCAACAGGAGTACTACCAGTTCTTTTTAAGTATTCTTGATCTTTACGGTTATTCCGTGATCACGCTGGACAATGGTTTTCTGAAAGTGGTTCGCTCAGCTAATGTAAAAACATCGCCAGGGATGATTGCTGACAGTTCTCGTCCAGGCGTAGGTGATGAGTTGGTCACCCGAATTGTACCGCTTGAGAACGTTCCTGCTCGTGACCTGGCCCCCCTGCTCCGCCAGATGATGGATGCGGGTAGCGTCGGTAATGTTGTGCATTATGAACCCTCCAACGTTCTTATTCTGACCGGTCGTGCCTCCACCATTAATAAACTGATTGAAGTCATAAAGCGCGTTGATGTCATCGGCACAGAGAAGCAGCAAATTATTCATCTGGAATATGCGTCAGCGGAAGATCTCGCCGAGATTCTTAATCAATTAATCAGCGAAAGCCACGGTAAAAGCCAGATGCCAGCCCTCCTCTCCGCGAAGATTGTGGCGGATAAGCGAACCAACTCTCTTATCATCAGTGGACCGGAAAAAGCACGCCAGCGCATCACTTCATTACTGAAAAGCCTTGATGTCGAAGAGAGCGAGGAAGGAAATACCCGGGTTTATTACCTGAAATATGCTAAAGCCACGAATCTGGTGGAAGTGCTAACCGGTGTTTCCGAAAAGCTGAAAGATGAAAAAGGGAATGCGCGTAAGCCCTCCTCTTCTGGCGCGATGGATAACGTCGCCATTACCGCCGATGAACAGACTAACTCTCTGGTCATTACCGCTGACCAGTCCGTCCAGGAAAAACTCGCCACGGTAATTGCGCGTCTGGACATTCGCCGTGCACAGGTGCTGGTTGAGGCAATCATCGTTGAAGTTCAGGATGGAAATGGACTAAACCTCGGCGTGCAATGGGCGAATAAAAACGTTGGCGCACAGCAATTTACCAATACCGGATTACCGATTTTTAACGCTGCGCAAGGTGTGGCTGATTATAAAAAGAATGGTGGGATCACCAGCGCGAATCCTGCCTGGGATATGTTTAGCGCCTACAATGGCATGGCCGCAGGCTTCTTCAATGGCGACTGGGGAGTACTGCTTACCGCGCTGGCCAGTAACAATAAAAATGACATCCTCGCCACCCCAAGCATCGTAACGCTGGATAATAAACTCGCGTCCTTCAACGTGGGGCAGGATGTGCCGGTGCTATCCGGGTCACAGACCACTTCAGGGGATAACGTCTTTAATACCGTCGAACGCAAAACGGTGGGGACAAAACTCAAAGTTACTCCGCAGGTCAATGAAGGCGACGCGGTGTTGCTCGAAATAGAGCAGGAAGTCTCCAGCGTTGACTCTTCCTCTAACTCGACGCTCGGCCCGACGTTTAATACCCGTACTATTCAAAACGCCGTGCTGGTCAAAACCGGTGAAACGGTGGTCCTGGGCGGATTGCTGGATGATTTTTCTAAAGAGCAAGTGTCAAAGGTTCCTCTGCTTGGCGATATTCCTTTAGTGGGGCAACTCTTCCGCTATACCTCCACCGAGCGCGCTAAACGCAACCTGATGGTATTTATCCGTCCGACGATTATCCGTGACGATGATGTTTATCGCTCACTGTCAAAAGAGAAATACACCCGTTACCGTCAGGAGCAACAACAGCGGATCGACGGGAAATCAAAAGCGCTGGTTGGCTCGGAAGATTTGCCGGTGCTGGATGAAAACACGTTCAACAGTCACGCCCCTGCGCCATCGTCACGGTGAGG
>ERZ773147.4209-NODE-4209-length-10192-cov-5.027523_pt1 | contig 10192 bp, 8 predicted proteins | sample MGYA00580851_ERZ773147 | MGnify/ENA primary metagenome ERZ773147 (study PRJEB29015, sample SAMEA2737818) | human gut metagenome | biome: human gut; feature: human-associated habitat; material: faeces | place: China | collected 2012 ... | reverse complement strand
ACACCTTCGGGCCGTATGGCAACGCGCAGCCCAAATACAGCTGGTTCATCTGGGCAATCGCAGGCATCCTGTACGGCGCCGTAATGGCCGTGCTCCGTCTGGTCGGGCAGAACAGTAAAAAATAAAGCAGGCAGGATAAAACAATTCCGTTGAAAACGTTCTCAACGGAATTGTTCCGGTGCTATTGGTGCAGTCACTGGCTATGCTGCACCCGCAATGCTGTCCGCGCGGCGCTGGTCAGCTTGCCGTGTCGGCCCCAGCCGGATTGACCGACTAAGGAGACATTGTCATAGCCTCCAAGAACTCCAATTTAGGCTGGCATCTGTTTTTTCCGTATAGGACATATAGGATTCTAAATTTCTACAGGCACTGTTTGATATTACGCCTCGACTGCAGCCAACCGGCACATCTATCTTCAGCAGGCCAAACATGCAACCCGGCTGCTGCAGTCGGCATTCTGACACTTACGTTGATAACAGGGCAAAAAGCATCTTGACAGACAAAGCCCGGGCACAGTAAAGTGCCCGGGCTGGTTGTTTATTGGGACAGCGCAAGTGGGTTTGTTCCGTATTTACGCCGTTTCAATTAGGGGTCAATCATGTTTTGGATTCCGTAAAATGTCTTCAACGAGGAAGGCCGTAGCATCGATAAAATCAATATTTGCTATTTTCTCATCCAAGCGCACCCCTATCGATTCAGTGGACAGCAACGAACCACCAGGAGTAGAGTCATACGACATCGTATTTACCGTGGTAAACTGCTTCGTTTTGCTATTGTATGTAAATACTGTCCATAAGGTTCCATCTTTGTTGGAAGGTACATTGTAGGTCATAAGCAACTTAGCACCTATATACACTTTGACTTGTGCGCCGGAATTTGCCAACGCAGTCGAATTAGACGAATATCTATTTGAATAGTCATGTATTGCATATGTATAGATGCCTTCATTGAAGCTATGAATCGTAATAGTCTCAGGACCATAGCTGCTCGTGTCATCGACATCAAGATCAGCCTCAGTTCCATGCACTTTATTTCCATAGTAAACATGGAATTTATCACCATTTTCCGTAGGGCCAACAAGATGCGAATCCAAATCCCATGGGGACTCGCCCCATGTCAGTACAATCCGAATTTCCTCTGACATAACACCGTTAGACACATAGCCATTCTGATTGTCGATAAGCTTGTCCCCAAGAACTTTAATGTTAAACGTAGATGTGACATAACGTTCTTCATCCGTGATTCCTTCACGCTCGTCAACAATCTGAACTGTATAATTACCTGATATTAACATCGGCGTGGTGTATGTGCTTTCTGTCATGTTGATCGTCGCTGCAGCTTCTCCTGCTGTATTCCCGATACCCGGGCGGATATACAAAGTCAGTCCTGAAACACCACGACCCGTTCCTGCATCGATGATCTTGCCTCTTGCCTGACCAAAACCAGCATACTCTTCGGAAATTGCTTCGATGGTGATATTGTAAATAATCTCCGAGTCATCCTCTGTTACTGTGATTGTCTCAGTCACAGGGAAGTAACCTTCTTTGGATACCCTCAATGTATAGGTTCCTGCAGGAACATCAACCAACTTGTACTCGCCATTGCTGTCAGATTTCGCATTTCTAAATTCAGCCTGTGAAATCCAGAGTTCTACTTCTGCACCTTTCAGCGGAACGTTATTCGTCATATCAGTGTCTTCATCCGCAATGGTGATAACACCAGATATGGTTTTACGCCTTTCTATTTCTGCAATTTTGGCATTTACGCATCGGGCATACGCTCTTGCGCCCTTTTCGTTGGGATGTACTGAGTATGCACTCCCAAACCCAGTTTGCTCCAGATCCTCGCTCTTTTTAGGTATGATAATCCTGTTGATCCATTCACTCGAAGAATACGCCTCATGTCCGTCAAATTCGCGCTCGACATCCACAAAGTAAATATTCATTCCACTGCGTTGACGTCCTTCGACAAGTTCTTTTAGTTTGTTGTTGAATTTTGTAACATTTTCATTTACCGTGGTTGCCTCTTCTTCGCTAATCAAAAAGCCTTTACCTGTTTTCTCGAACAGCTTCGGATAGCCAGCAACAATAATTGCAGCTTGATTCCCGGCAGCTTGCTGAATATCGTCATATGTATTTTCAATGTTTCTTGTCCATTGTTCCTCTTTATTCCATATGTCAGCGATTCTCTTGTCAAACGTTTTTTTGAACCAGTTAAAATTCAGATATGAACTACCCATGGCGCAATCCTTAACTATGTCGGCAAAATCGACATCGTTCCCGCCAACCGTTACTGTCACATAATCGACTTCACCGCGGATCTTATTAAAAACGTCTAATTGACAAGGAAGATACTTACAGTCTTTATAAGGAACCGTTCCAACAATTATATTCTTGTAATAGAATTGAAAAATATCTTTTTTAAGTTTTCCCTGCTCCTCTTCTGTTTCCCCTTCTTTTGCTTTAAAATTCACAGTTTCAGCACCAGACGCAGCGGCAAAATACCACTGAATAGGCGCTTCACTTGTTTTTCCAACGTCAACCTTATAATTTGACATTGTGCCTGCTACGCCCGGGATTCTCAGCATTCCCGGCCAACTCCGTGTGGATCTGTGCGCGAGCCAATCCTCATCTTCCACCTTTTCAAACAGGGATTTATCTTGTCCATAGAACTTCTCAATGCCTTCGCCAGAGGAATAGGAATCGCCGAGTGATACCATAATAATGGGATCGCTGCTGCTCTGTACGGTAGCATCGGACAGTCCAGCTGCCTCTTCGGTTAATAAATCAACTGTTTCAGCCATAGACGACTCAGAAACAGTGCTATCGTTGTCAGAACCGTCATCATTATCAGTGGGAGGCATCGCTGCCCCGCTCCACGCGCAAAGTTCTTCGGCCGTCAGATTTTCCAGTGTTGCAGCATCGATCTGTTCCACGATTTTTACAAGCACCCTCGACGCAAAAGGTTTGGTTATGTAAAAACGGTTTGTCTCATCATCGTAACTCGTAAGCCGCTCGGATGTAGATACCAGTATCTCACTGTTCAGATCGTACTCCCAATTAAAAGAGACTGGATCCGCAAAGACTTCTCCGTTCACGACATAAATCAACCAAACAATATTATTGCTTTCGGATAGATAGATCGTCTGGTACATAGGATGCTTGATCGTTGAGTTATCGGAAATCTCTGTTTCCTCAACCTTCTCGCCGTCCATCGTATACATATACGTTATGGGATATTCCGTAAATCCTTTTTCTTCTAAATTGGACTTTACATCCGCCTCTGTCAATACATCATCCGACTTTTTGGCATCAATGATGTCTATCAATTCGGCGTTTTCCTTATAAAAGTCTTCAGCATCCGACGGATCAGGATCCGGTTCAGGGTCCGGTTTTGGGTCGGGATCGGGCGTAGGATCGGGATCCGGGGTAGGATTAGGTGCGGGCGGGAGGACGGTACCGGTGCTGGATGCGGGCTTGGATGCGGGAGTAGACGCGCCTGCAATGTTCTTGCAGAACCGGGCGAGGATGGCCGCTACCTGTGCGCGGGTTGCGCTGCCCTTCGGATCAAGCTTGCTGCCGGAGCCGTTGATCAGTCCCTCTGCGCTTGCCCATTTCATGGCTGTGAGCGCATAGCTGCCGACCGTACCGGCATCTGCAAATCTGCTGATCTCGGCAGAAGCTGTTACGGCGTAGCCGCAGAAAGTGGCATAGCGGTACAGAATTGCCGCCAGCTGCTCACGCGTGATTGCATTATCCGGGCCGAACGTGCCGTCCGCATAGCCGCTGACGATCTTGTTTTCTTCCGCCCATGTGATTGCCTTCTCGTAGTACTTCCCTGCCGCCACGTCGCCAAACGGGCATACGCCGGAAACAGCAGGCTCGCCGGAAAGGCGGTACAGGATCGTCACGATCATGCCGCGGGTCGTGGTGGCCTTTGGGCTGAACGTGCCGCTGCCTGTTCCGTTCATCAGGCCATTTTCGCATACATATCGGACATCATCATAAAACCAGTCGGACGTTTTCACATCAGAAAACGTGCTGTCTGCCGCCAATGCTGACATTGGCAGCATCCCGAGCAACAGGACCATGCTCAGGAACAGGGCAAGGATTCGCTTTGATCGTTTCATGCCATTTTTCCTCCTATTGTGTGTTCTCTCTCATCTGTGTGTATCTTTCATGGTACGAAGTATACACTACTCTATATTGATTGTACCGGACATTTCCAGTGAATGCAAGGATTATTTCTCCATTTTAGAAATATTTCTGGCAATTTCGTCAAAAAGCGCCTATTTGCTTAAAAACCCCCGCAGAGGCGGCCCGGCCAGCCGCTCTGCGGGGGTTCTCACTATGTAAGATTAAATTCAATGCAGATGGGGCGCATCGGTCAACCTAAAATGGCTTCGCCGCGCTCGTCAAGCTGCTGGTTGCAGGCGACAAGGCTCATGCCGTTGTCGAGCGCGTAGAACAAAATGCTGTCACACGGATCCCGGACATAAAGCTGCGCGTAGCCCGCATGCCGCAGAAGCTTCTGCGGCTCGTCCGTTCGGAGGCCGACTCTGGAGCACAGGCAAAGCAGATTGTCACGACTCTGACGTCAGATGCAGCAGTTCCGGCAACTCCTGCGCACACAGCGCGAGTGCATTCTGCGCCGGTATGCGAGCGCGGACGTGCCGTGCTGTGCATATCGTGTGCCATTGGCGGCGTCCGGTTTGCTCTACAGCAGCTGCGGCAGGAACCGGAGATATCCGCACAGGTGCAGAAGCAGACATCGGAACTCGACCATGAAGCCGTCACACTGCAGGAGCCGGATCCGCTCACCGCCGCGGCCTGGACACATTCGTGTCCGGGCCGGTTTTTTATGCAAATTCGATCTCGTCGCAGATGATTTTCGTATCGATCAAGTCGGATGGGCGGATTCCCCGGTGCGCGGGGCCTGCCGGGGAATCGAACAGGATGTGCACCTCGTAGCCCATCCCGCTCTTATGCCGGTAAAGTTCCCGGTACAGCCAGACCGCACCGACACGGGGCGGCTCCTGCTTGAGCCTTGCACCGCGGAAGGTCACGGTATGGTATTCGGAATACGGGCTGTCAATGCGAAGCGTGAGATCCGTCCCGGTGATGATTTCCCGCACCACGCCGTCGTGGAAGAAAAATTGCTGTAACAGCCCGTCCGGCAGCGTCTCGCGCGTCTGCGCGGCGCAATAGGCCCGGTCAATCTCGTCCAGCTGCTTCTGCACCTCCGGCGTCATCGGGCCAGCCTGACAGGCGATGTACCATTCCTTTGTATGATACCGCATAACTGCCTCCTCTATTTAATGGATACAACCCATTCCCCGCCGCAGAGCAGGTATTGGAATTCCGTCAGTCCCGGCGCGTTCATCATGTGCAGCATCTCTTCGAGATCGTCCACGGTTTTCAGGGACGGAAGCTGGCTGTATTCTACCCACTTCATCTCCCCTTCCTCCGATGACGTCAGCGTTCCTGCCCATTCCACAGCCTTGAACAGCAGCACAACGTACCGGCCGGCTTCGATTGGGAACTGCTTGACGCCGACCAACTTCGGGTTCCGGATCGTCAGCCCTGTTTCTTCCCGCATCTCCCGGATTACAGCGTCTACAAACGATTCTCCCGGCGCCACATGCCCGCCCGGCAGCGCCCAACCGTGCCAGTCTTCCTTTTTCCGGTTCTGCAGCAGCACTTTGCCGCCGTCCTCCAGCAGACACACCACGGTCAGTTCCACATTTTCTGTTCTGTGCATGCTCCCATCCCCATCATTCCTGTTTTTGCACACTGCGTCTTCCTGCCATGCTGTTTTCATTGTAGCAAAGAAGAAACAGCGGCGCAACCGGTTTTTCCGCAGCAAAATCAGAGGCAGATGCTGTCTGTGCGCGCTGCCAGCTGCCAGAAAGCCCTGTGGTCCATCGCCATAAAATCGCTGATATCTTTGAACTGCGGCTGCTCGAACAGCATCCGCAGCGTGAATGCTGCGGCCACCTCATGCTTGCAGAGTTCCGGATATGGGCAGTCGCAATAGATATCCGTCATCATGCCGTCACTGAAGCAAAAATCGACTCGATACCATTTAGTGCCCTTCACATAGGCAACGTGTTATGAGCCATCTGTCGCAACGGTCTAGCGTCTGCTTGAAAAGTTAGAAAAGGACTCGAAATCTTTCGATTTCGAGTCCTTTTGCCTGTGCCATGTGAACACTATAGATCAGCTGCTGAAACTGAAAACAAAACCACAATCCAGCGGCAGCGATTGTGAGTTTGAGCGGAGGAGTGACGGAACAAGTGAAAGATGACTTTTTGATGCGAAGCATAAAAAAGTCGTCGTGAACTTGCGCAGTCCACGACGACTTGGTCCGAGTGACTGGATTCGAACCAGCGGCCTCTTGAACCCCATTCAAGCGCGATACCAAACTTCGCCACACCCGGATAGCTATTGAATTAGCTTATGTATCATAGCATATCCGGTTGGTTTTTGCAAGAGGTTTTTTTATTTTTTATGCAAGAAGCTTTGCTGCAGCTTCTGCCAAGAGGGAAAGCTGCGCGTTTGACTCTTCCACGGTCGGCTTGACAGCGGACAGGTACGCCTTGATCTTCGGCTCTGTGCCGGACGGGCGGATGATAACCTTATCGCCGCCGGGCAGGCGGTACTCCAGTACGTTTGCCTTCGGCAGTCCCGTTCCCTCGGCTTCGTAATCCGTATAGCCCTCAACCGGAAGGCCGGCAATTTCGCGCAGCGGCTGCTTCCGCAGGCCCTGCATCAGCCCAGCCATTTTTTCCATGCCCGTCTCGCCTGTGAATGCAAAGCTTTTCTGCATGTTGCAGTAGCAGCCGAACTCCGTGTACAGCGCGTCGATGGCATCGCCGAGTGTCATACCCTTTTTCGCATACCACGCAGCAGCCTCGCAGATGAGAAGCACGGCGTTAACCGCGTCCTTATCGCGCGCATGCGTGCCGGAGAGATACCCGTAGCTTTCCTCAAAGCCGAAGATATAGCGTTCCGGATGGCCGCCCTGCTCCAGCAGCGCGATCTGTTCGCCGATATACTTAAAGCCGGTGAGCACGCGCCGCAGTTCGACACCGTATTTTTTTGCGACAGCTGTGACCATATCCGTCGAAACGATGGTCGTAACGGCGACAGGATTTTCGGGCATCGTACCGTTTGCGATGCGGCTGCGGCAGATAAAGTCCAACAGAATAACGCCCATTTCATTGCCGGAAATAAGCCGGTAGCCGCCCTTGCCGTCCGGCACGGCCGTGCCGCAGCGGTCACAGTCGGGGTCGGTGCCGATCAAAATGTCGGGGCGGACACGGTCGCAGTATTGCAGTCCCAGTTCCATGGCCTGACGGATCTCCGGGTTCGGATACGGGCAGGTCGGAAAATGACCGTCCGGCTGCTCCTGCTCTTTTACGATGGTCATGTTCCGGATTCCCAGCTTCTGCGTCAGCTTTTTGACGCATTCAAGTCCCGCGCCGTTGAGCGGCGTGTAGACAAGCTTCAGATTCGCAATTCCTTCTCCGCTGCCGACACGCTGCGCGTAAACGGCATCTACAAACGCATCCAGTACCCCGTCTGGGATGTACCGGATACTCCCGGCGGCCAGCGCCGCATCAAAGTCCATGGTTTTTGCGCTGGAAAAATAGTCCATGTGTTCCAGCAGCGCAACCACGCGCTTTGCCGCCTCCGGCGTCATCTGGCAGCCGTCGGCGCCGTAGACCTTATAGCCGTTGTATTCCGCCGGGTTGTGGCTGGCCGTAACGCAGACGCCGAGGCCGCAGTGCAGATGGCGCACGGCAAAACTCAGCGCCGGAACCGGCTCAAGGCGGGGGTAGAGATAGGCTGTGATGCCGTTGGCCGCAAAAACTGCTGCCGCTTCACGGGCAAAAACATCGCTCTTGATGCGGCTGTCATGGCCGATGGCAACGGTCTTCGGCAGATCCGTCTCATTGAGATACTGTGCAACTGCCTGCGTTGCACGGCGGATCACATAGACATTCATCCGGTTCGTGCCCGCGCCGAGCACGCCGCGCAGGCCTGCCGTACCAAACTCCAGATCGCGGTAGAACGCGTCGGTGATCTTCTCTGCATCAGACTGCATCGCATCCAGTTCCGTACGCAGTTCCGGCTCCAGTCCTTGCTGCGCAAGCCACTGCTCGTATCGTTTTTCTGCCAGTTCCATATCTGTAAACCTCCATTTTTCAGTGTAATTTGTGTATATGCTTATGCCGGGCTTCCGCCGATGGCGTTTGGAACAGACGCGCCGGACTCGATCAGCGGCAGATACCAGTCGTCGTAGAAATACGGCAGAAGCGACTCGTTATCCGCACGCACATCCTCCCAATCCATGCCCCATGGACGCAGATAGATCGTATAGACGAAGGAATTTCCGCTATCCTCCGGATCCGTATAGACGCCGGAGATGCAGATCATATAGGGGTACGGCATCGCCTCAGGCGCAGCCGCGTCAATATACCATGCGTCTGCCCCGCTCAGCGCGCAGTCAAAGAAGCTGCCGTCCGTCGAAACGAGCCGCCCACTCGTCGTGAGGTCAGAATCTGCCTGAACCTGTGCGTCCGCGATAGTCTGACCTGCCGCGCAGGAATCGTCCCACAGGGTAAGCGTTCCGCTTCCGTCCGAGCCGAGGTCGATTCGCGCGCAGGCGTCCCACCAGCTGTTCGCATGGTCTTTGTAGGCGCCGGTTCCGGATTCGATTATCCACCAGCCATACCAGCCGCCGTTCCAGAACGAGGTCTGTGCAGTGATATTCGGGGAGGGATCGACAGACTCCGACTGCCGGTAGAGAGCAAACAGCGTTCTTCCAATCAGCCCCCAAAGCACGGCGGCCAGCACCAGAACTCCCGCGATAATTCCGATGACCAGCGGCGCTTTGGACTTTTTCTTTCGCTTTTCCGCGTGCGGAGCCTCGCTCTGCGCGGCAGACTGCTCCGGCAAAGGCGGAATACTTTCCGTATACACAAACTCCGCCGGTTCCTCCTGCGCGGGGACGGACTGCGTAAGTCTCGCGCCGCACTGTGTACAAAATTTCGCTGATTCCGCGATTTCGCTTCCGCAATAGGGGCAAAACGCCATGACCAGTTCTCCTTTCTTATTTCGCCGTCTCGAACGAGTCCGGCATATCGGTGACGCCCTGCGCCAGCAGCGGCGCATACCAGCTGTCATAATCCGGCGGGAGCATATTGCGGTACAGGCAGCCGCTTGTATTGCCAGTGCGCACGTCTTCCCAGTCCATGCCCCATGGGCGCAGATAGAGTCGGAAGCGCACCCAGCCGCCGTTTTCATCCTCCGCGCGACCCGAAATCAAGATCATATGCGCAAACGCCTGCACCTCGGACGCGCCGGGATCGCACAGAAGGCCATCCGTCAGATCGCAGCCCAAATAAGCGCCGGCGTCCGCCGTCATGCACCCGGCGTCGGTCGTACCGGGGGAAAACTCGACGCTTGCCCGGAGCAGAAGTTCGCCGGGGTCAGTTTCCGTATCCCAAACGGTGAGGGTTCCAGTGTCTTCGCGGACACGAATCCGCGCGCAGGCGTCCCACGCGGTGTCCTTCAGATATTGCAGTTCCTCGCTTGCATCGATCACAACATGCCAGCCGTACCAGTCTCCGGCCCAATAGGCCGCATAATCCGATGCTGCGTCAGTATTTGTCTCCGCATCCGGCTCTGTGTCCACTTCTGCTTCCTGCGCCTGTTCTGGCAGCGGAAGCGCGGCAGAGGCCGGGCGGAAAAACTTCATGCGGATATCGGCATCAAAAAAGTCGATATCGATCGTATCCGCGCTGATCGTTCCTTCGCAGCGCGCACCGCCCATCGTCAGCGTAAGCCGTCCGTCTGCCGCTGCCCATTCGACTGCGGCGGCTTCGCCGTCCACGCAGAAAACGCCCTCGCCGTCTGCGTTCAGTTCAAGATAGGTCAGACCGCTGTAGACCTCGCCGATTGGCTGCCAGTCGCCGCCGTAGACGCTGACCTGCTCGCCGGTAAATCTTCCGATCCCCGCGGCAGGCCGTGTTTCGCGCTTACAGGCGCAGAGGGTCAGGAGCAGTACAGCAGCAATTAGAAGCGCGCCCGCTCTTCTCATCCTCCTTCTCCCCTTCCGCCTGTTTTTTCCCTTTTCAGTATACAACAGTCATAAAAAAAGCGCAAGAAAAAGTCTCCCGGCCAAA
>ERZ773147.4207-NODE-4207-length-10198-cov-4.074633_pt1 | contig 10198 bp, 7 predicted proteins | sample MGYA00580851_ERZ773147 | MGnify/ENA primary metagenome ERZ773147 (study PRJEB29015, sample SAMEA2737818) | human gut metagenome | biome: human gut; feature: human-associated habitat; material: faeces | place: China | collected 2012 ... | reverse complement strand
AGTAAAATTACCGATCAGATGTTTTACAATTGTACTTCTTTAGACAAGGTATATTTACCTGCCGGTACAAGTGCGATTGGTAAGAGTGCTTTTGCTGAATGTAAATCATTATCTGAGGTGTATATTCCTACATCCGTGACTTCTATTGCTTCTAACGCTTTCAGAAACTCTCCGAATGTAACAATCAAGGGCAGTTACGGTTCTTATGCCGAGGAATATGCAAAGGCTAACAATATTCCGTTTGAGGGCATTTCTGCTTATGATGTCGGTGATGTTAATATGGATGGCGGGATTAATATTTTAGATGCAACCCTTGTGCAGAAGTATGTTGTCGGTATTGTTGAACTTTCGGCAGAGCAAAAACATCTTGCCGATTATAACAACGACGGTGACATCACGGTAGTTGACGCAACGGAAATTCAGAAGTTTATCGTTCATTTAAACTAACCAATAAAAAAACAGGCTCACTTTTTGTGAGTCTGTTTTATTTCGGAGGACGCTTTGCCAAAATACTTAATAGCTGATTTTATCGTTGAAATTGAACCAAAATTTGATTACTTAAAAAAATTGTGCGAACCGTTTTTGTATGAAGGGGAGAGAAGTGCAGATTTTTCTGCAATACCGTCAGACTCATACTTAAATTCCCTGTTGAGCCGTATGGTTGAAGGTTCAACCATTGATGAAGCCGAAGAATTTGCAACGGCGTCAATTTTTAACCGCAAAATAATTCACCGTGGTGCTATGCTTGTGCATTCCTCAGCACTTGTTTTTGACGGAAAAGCGTATTTGTTTTCCGCCGATTCGGGTGTCGGCAAATCCACTCATACAAAGATGTGGCTGAAAAGATTCGGCTCAAAAGCTCATATTCTCAATGACGATAAGCCTGTTGTGAAAATTAAAAACGAAGTCCCGCTATGCTGCGGAACTCCGTTTGACGGCGGAAGCGGAATTGCTAACAACGAAACCGTTCCTGTAGGCGCTATAATATTCATAGAACGCTCAGACGATAATTTTGTTACAATTCCCGACACAAATGAGATTGTACAAAGACTCTACAAATCAACTGTCAAATTTGTGAATAAGTCAGACGGAATGTCTTTGCTCTCAAATCTCGATAATCTTATTCGGCATACAAAATTTTATGTGTTACATTGTAATACAGATGAGTGTGCCGTAGATGTTGCATACAACAATATAATTAAAAACTGCAAATAAAAGACGGTCTGTTCTTGCAGACCGTCTTGTTATATGTATAAAATTGATTACTTGATTTCCTTAATCCAGCCTTCGGGAGCTTCGATTCTACCCATCTGAATACCTGTAAGTGTATCGTAAAGCTTCTTTGTAATCGGACCCATTTCATCCATACCGCTCGGGAAACAAATTTCCTTGCCGTGGTCGTTAATCAGACCGACCGGGCTGATGACCGCCGCCGTGCCGCACAGACCGCATTCCGCGAAATCAGGCACTTCCGAGAAGTACACCTCGCGCTCTTCCACCGGCATATGCAGGTACTTTTCCGCCACGACGAGCAGGCTGCGGCGGGTGACGGAGGGCAGGATGGAGTCGCTCTTGGGCGTGACCAGCTTGCCGTCCTTGGTGACGAAAATGAAGTTCGCGCCGCCGGTTTCCTCGACCTTCGTGCGGGTTGCCGCGTCAAGATACATGTTCTCCGCGAAGCCCTCGCGGTGCGCTTCCATAATTGCGTGGAGGCTCATGGCGTAGTTCAGACCTGCCTTGATGTTGCCCGTGCCGTGCGGGGCTGCGCGGTCGTAATCGCTCACCTTGATGGCAATCGGCTTCGCGCCGCCCTTGAAGTACGGGCCGACAGGCGTGCAAAAAATGCGGAATTCAAACTCCGTCGCGGGCTTCACGCCGATGACGCTGTTCGTGCCAATCATGAACGGACGGATGTACAGGCTCGCGCCCGTGCCATACGGCGGCACAAAATCCGCATTCGCCGCGACGACCTGTTTCACCGCGTCCACAAACTTGTCCACCGGGAAGGGCGGCATTTCCAGCCGCGCGGCGCTGTCCGCCATGCGCTTGGCGTTCATGTCCGGGCGGAAGCAAACGATATGCCCGTCCTTGGTGTAGTATGCCTTCATGCCCTCAAAGCACGCCTGGCAATACTGGAAGACGCAGGCGCATTCATTCAGGGTGATGTTTGCGTCGGTTTCCAGCCCGCCTTCGTCCCACTGACCGTCCTTGTAGCGGCAAACGTAGCGATAATCCGTCTTGATATAGCCGAAGCCGAGATTGCTCCAGTCGATGTTCTGCTTGCTCATTGCTCATACACTCCTTTTGGTGGATTTCGCCTTTATTATAGGACGAAATGCGGCTGATTGCAAGCGAATGACTGTACTGCTGGTGTTTTTACGACGGAACGTGTCATTCGCGGCGGAAAATCATTCGACAGAAGTTGTACAAGTGCGGCTTGACGCTGGTATGGTCATGCTGTGTATTTGTCAGCTGATGCCAAACGAGCTCTTCACCATTGAGCTGAAGAACTTGTCGATAGCCCGAAGGTGCGGACGTAACAACACCGTCAGCGCGGGAAGCGCTGATGAGCAGCAGCTCCGGCTTTGTGTCTCCGAAGGTCAGCTCCGATTCCTGAAGCTGCCCCGGATGATCAGCAGAGCCGGGAATCGGTGTCAAACCGGGGGCTGGTGCGACTGCACCTACCCACGCGAAGAGCTCTGGATGCGTCAGGGCGATGAACAGAGACTCACGCCCGCCCATGGAAAAGCCGGTAATAGCGGTCTGCTCGCGCCCCGTCGCGGCGGCAAAATTCTGCTGGATAAAGGGCATCAAATCTGCCGTTAAGTCGTTGACGAAATTGTCATAGCAAAGCGAATTGCGCAGGTTCATGCCTGTGCAGGAACGAAGCTCCTGGTCACAGAAGATGTAGGGGAGAACGACGATCATTTCTTCTGCCTCGCCGGATGCCCAGAGATTGCCCAGCATGACATTCAGTCCGACTGCATCGCGCGCCATCCAGTCCTGCGTGTCCCAGTAGCCGTGGAGAATGTACAGGACGGGATAAGTACGCTGCTCATCGTAATCCGTTGGCAGCAGCACGTTGACCGGGGTATCCCGATGCGCCGTGCGTGAATAGTAGGTGTACTTCTGAAACGTCGGGTAGGAAACACCCTCCTGCCGCGCAAAAACAGCATCCGGTGCAAGCTCTGTGAGCATCTGACGGTACGTCTGCATGGTGTGAGCCTCCTTCTGAACAATTGTGTTTGGCTCTTCTGCAAAAGCAGCAGGAACGCTGTTCATCAGCAGGAAAGCGCCTGACAGCAGGGCAGCACAGCGGCTGACAATGGAACGCATCCTTACTCTACCTCGATTCATGGCTTTTTTGCTATCCTACCATGCTTTTGAGAAAATTACAATGGAAAAGCAGAAAAATGCACGAAAAAGAGACTCGGAGTTTCCTCCGAGCCTCTGGGGATGCGAGATTACTTCTCGTAGTGAGCGGATTCGCCAGCGATGCGGCCGAAGACGACCGTGTCGGTCAGTGCGTTGCCGCCCAGACGGTTCGCGCCGTGGATGCCGCCGGTCACTTCGCCCGCAGCATACAGACCAGGAATCACGTTGCCGTTTTCATCCAGCACCTGCGCATTCACGTTGATGCGCACGCCGCCCATCGTGTGATGCACGGTGGGAATGCGGGCAGCCGCGTAGAAGGGCGCGGTGTCGATGGGGGTCTTGTAGAGGGTACGGCCGAATTCGTCCGGCGTGCCCGCAAGGTCGCCGCCTTCTGCGTGACGGTTGAATTCCGTGACAGCCGCAATCAGCGTGTCCGCCGGAACGTTCATCTTTTCCGCCAGTTCTTCCAGCGTGTCCGCCTTCACCGCGCGGCCGGCTTCCACCAGCTGGTTCGCGGTTTCGCCGAAGTTGTTGCGTTCGTCGCCCGTGGGATAGGTGTCGGAGTCCATGACGACCCACATGTACGCATCGGTCTGCGCGAACAGGGCGTTGGTCATGTCGTCGCGGCGGCCGCCCTCGTTGACGAAGCGGTTGCCTTCCTTGTTGATGAAGATACGGGTTTCCACGTCATGCTCGATGTTGCCGGACAGGGAGCCGGTCACCGGATCGCCCAGCGGCAGCAGCTGAATGTTGCCCATCTGCACAAAGTCAGCACCCAGCTTCTGCATCATCTTGATGCCGTCGCCGGTCGCGCCCGCGTGGTTGGTGCTCTTGATGCTGTCGCCCAGATCCGCCCACTGCGTGTTGTACGCGCTGCGCAGTTCGACGTTCGCCGCGAAGCCGCCCGTCGCCACAACGACGCCCTTGGATGCCTTGACGGTCACGGTGTTGCCCGTTTCGCCCGTCGCCACGACGCCGCAAGCCTTGCCGTTTTCGTCCACAAGGATTTCGGTCGCGCGGGTGTTCAGCATCACGTCCACGTTGTCGTGGCTGTCGATGTAGTTCATGTAGGTCTTGAAGAAGCCAGTGCCCAGCGGTTCAACCGGCTTGTGGGCGCGCGGCCACAGACCGCCGGTGACGGTGAACAGCCCAGCGGTGTCGTCCTGGAACTCCATGCCCAGATCCATCAGCCACTGCACACCTGCCCACGCGTTGGAAACCAGCGTGTGCACCAGGACGGGATCGCCCTGGTAGTCGCCGCCGGAGAGCGTCTGGGTGTAGTGCCATTCGACGGAGTCGTTGTAGGCAATCGCCTGCTCGGAGCGGTCATTCACCGCGTTGAGCGCGCCGCCCGCCAGAATGGTATTGCCGCCGACCTTGCCCATCTTTTCCAGCACCAGCACCTTGGAGCCGAGCTGATTCGCCTGCACAGCCGCCGCCAGACCAGCGCCGCCGCCGCCGATGACCACGATTTCCGTCTCGATGGTGACGTCCTCCGCCTTTTCGACGACAGTCTCCACCTTCGTAGACCACTTCACGGTGTCCAGACCCGCCTTGGTCACAGCGTCCAGCACAGCCGCCATGATGGCATCGGAGGTCTTGGTCGCGCCCGCAACCGCGTCAACGTTCGCGGTCTGCTGCTCGACGATGAGACCCGGAATCTGCGCCACAGCCGGATCAGAAATGCCGGCGGTGTCGCCATTCTTGGTCACTTCGATGGCGGTCACTGCGCCGTTTTCATCCACGGTCACAGCCACTTCGATGGCACCCTTGCCACCGATTTCGCTGTCGCCCACGCCCGTAAAGACGCCGGCGTCCGCGCTCGCAACGCTGCACAGGGTCAGCAGCATCGTCAGCGCCAGCAGGAGAGAAAGGAACTTCTTCATGGTTCTCCTCCTTATTCGTTTGGTCGAAATGGCAGAAGAAGCATCTGCCGTATATTTTATTATACAATAACTCGACGATGGTTGGCAAGGGGAAATGACGCTTTTTTCACAAGCAAAATAGGCGATTTTTGCAAAAAGAAAGGTTTTCGGCAGGAATTTCGCGGTTTGAGGGCGAATTGTGTTCATGGAAAAAGCAAATCCGGCATTGCGCCGGGTGGAAAAGAGGAACTATCGGATGGATGAAACGCAATGTCTGCGGATGATCAGGGCTTCGCTTGCCCCCTCAACCGGCTGTACGGAACCGGCGGCAATTGCCCTCAACGCGGCGACGGCGCGCAAGGCGGCGCTGGGGACTGTCACGCAGGTGACGGCGCGGCTGGATGCGTACCTGTTCAAAAACGCCATGGGCGTGGGTATTCCGGGCGCGGATGAGCGCGGCGTGGACTTGTGTGTGGCGCTGGGCATCACGGCGGGCGACGCGGACGCGGGCATGAACGCGCTGCACACGGTGACGGCGGAGCAGCTGGCGGCAGCAAAGGCATTGCGCAGCTGCGTGAAAGTCGAAATCGTCGACGGCGTGAGCGGATTATATATTGAAACGATTTTGCGAACGGACTGCGACGCGGTTCGTGTGGTCACGGTGGGTGCGCACGATCATATCGCCCTTGTCGAACATGCGCCGTTTACCGAAGCGCCTGCCGAGCAGGAATCGGTGGAGGAAGGCGGCGCGCACTGCGGGTCGCTGGCGGAATTTATCGCCTTTGCGGACACGGTTGCGCTGGATAAATTGGCGTTCCTCCGCGACGCGCTGACCATGAACCGAACCATCTACGACCGCGCGATGTCGGATGAGCTGGCGCACTGCGTTCTGCCGAAAATTACGCTGGATGACCCGTCGCTCTGCGCGTCGGCGAAGCGGATGGCGGGCGCGGCGTCCTACGCGCGGATGCACGGTGTTCCGCTGCCGGTGATGACCGCGACGGGCAGCGGCAATCAGGGCATCACGCTCTTTTTGACGGTGGATGCGGCGGCACGCTATTTCAGCATACCGGAGGAAAAGGAACTGCGTGCGATTGCGCTGGCGGCGCTGGCGAACGTGTACATCAAAAGCTTCATCGGCCCCCTGTCGAGCGTGTGCGCGTGCGGCGTGGCGGCAGGATTGAGCGCGTCGCTGGGGGTCGTGTACCTGCTGGGCGGCGGCGAAGGCGAGATGGTGCAGGCTGCGCGGAATATCTTGGGCTCGGTCAGCGGCATGATTTGCGACGGCGCGAAGGAAGGCTGCGCGAGCAAGGTTGCCCTGAGCGCGGGGCTTGCGGTGGAAGCCGCGTGTCTGGCGCTGGAAGGCGGCGGCATCCACGCGCAGGACGGCATTCTGGATGACAGCTTTGACCGCCTGATTGCGCACCTGGGCGAGCTGGTCTGCGTCGGCATGGGCAGCACGAACAGCACGATTGTGCACATCATGAAGGACGAGAAGGGGTATGCGGCATCGTGCTGAAGAAAATGCTATACTTTACATCAATACAAGCAGCGATTTGAGCGATTGCCAACGACATGCCTTTAAAACGCAAGACTACCAGCCTGCGCTGGGGAAAAGGAGATAAATATGGCGAGAAAATTATTTAAGGAAATCAATACAACAGAACCACATCCACAAAAGTATTCGGTTTTGGGATCTCAAATGGGGATAAACGCAGATTTTAATAGCTATATACAAGGCTATATTAATGCAGCTAAAATAGTTTACGAAAGGTATAAAATGGCAGATGCCGCGGAAATAGATGTGCTGGATACATTGGTATACCCTATTTGTTTTCTATATAGACAGATTACGGAATTATATATAAAACATATTTATATAAAGTATTCCACGGAAGATGAAAATGGTAAGAGTGATTTCGTAAAAAGAGTTAGCCATAAATTAAAATTGGCTTGGGAAAAAACTACTCCAATATTGAAGAAATTAAAGGAAAGATTTCCGTCATTTTCTGTTTCAATTGAAGAATGTGGTGAACTTATTAAACAGATAGATGAATTTGATACAACCTCGATGAGGATGCGCTATCCAATAACTAAAGATTTTCGCGCAACAAACGAAAAACCAATGTTGCTGGACATCGATAATCTAAATGAAGGTATGAATGAGTTGTTTGAAAAATTACAAAAGATATGCGACTTTTTCAGTAATGTTCTCGCGGACAATACGGTTGATTCAGCATTTGAAATTAAAGTTCTGGAAAAAGCACCGTCTTGTAGCAATATAATGATTGACATGGCAAAGAAGATAGAGGAGGTACAGGCGCAGGAGAGTGTGCTGCCTAAAAAACGGGATACCGATATTCCGGGGTTGCTTAATTTAGCAGATATTGAACCTCAAGATGGGGATACTGTCGAAAGAGCAATAGCTTCAATCATTAGAGAGGCAGACGTCGAAGAAATCAAGTATATCATGATGTGCTTTCACACTGGCTGTGACTTAAAAAATAGAGGATTGAAATTATCTGAAAAAATAGATGAACGAAAAAAGGATTTAATTTGCGCTTTTGAAGCAACAGAAGCAGAATGCAATGTTTTAATAAAGTCAAATGACAAATGGGAAATTACTGAGCAACTTTGTTCGGTAAGGAGTGAATATGCTCTTTCAGTATTGAATTTGATCCTGAAAGAAATGCATGATACTCAAATAATCCAATAATAGCCATGAGCAAGACTGTAAACGCGCTTATAATATGGATGTAGCACGCATACAGTCTTTTTATAATGTGGAAGAGAAAAATAATGCCCACAATAAATAAAAGACGGTGCAGCCTGCGCCGCACCGTCCAGTGAGGGTAAAGTAGGAGAAATTACGCCTTGGCGGCCTTCCTGGCGCGCTTCTTTTCTTCGAGGAACGCCCAGACGTAGCCGTTGATCATGTTCGCGCTGTACACGCCGGAGATGATGCCGACGATGATGGGCAGGGCGAACTCGCGGATGGAGGAAACGCCGAAGATGTACAGGCTGACAATCGTCACCAGCGTGGTCAGCGTGGTGTTGATGGTGCGGCCGAGGCACTCCTTGATGGAGCGGTTGACGACGTCCACGCGCGGCGTGGAGGACGGCATCTTGCGGGCGTTCTCGCGGATGCGGTCGAAGATGATGATGGTGTTGTTGATGGAGTAGCCAACAATCGTCAGCATCGCCGCGATGAAGGAAGAATTCATCTGCACGAAGGAGCGCAGGATGACCATGAAGGACAGCATGATCAGCACGTCATGCACCAGACCCAGCACCGCCGCCGCGCCGGAGTTGAAGTCGAAGCGGATGGCGATGTAGATGAGCATGCACAGCGCGGCAATCAGCACGGAGAAGAAGGCGTTGCGCAGCAGCGTCGCGCCGGCGACCGGGCCGACGTAGTTCACGTCGCCGTAGATGGCGGCGTTCGGGTACTTCGCTTGCAGCGCTTCGGTAATGGAAGCCTGCACGCCCTGCACGCCGTCTTCGTCAATTGCCTTGATGCGGATGTTGATGGAATCGCGGTTGCTGCCCTGCACGGACACGGCGTAGTCCTTCAGACCGATGCCGTTGAGCACACCCTCGATGTCGGACTGCGTGACGGCTTCGCCCATGGTGTACTGCATGGACATGCCGCCGGAGAAGTCGATGCCGACGTTGATGCCCATGCCGAACAGGCTCAGCAGCAGCGCCAGCACCATGATGCCGGCGGAAATCATCAGGCACTGCTTGGAGTAATTCTTGATTGTCATATTACTTGGCCTCCTTTGCAGACTGAACGCCGGAGGTGAAAGCGCTCACGTTCCAGTTCTTGAGCTGGATAAACTGCTTCATCAGGAAGCGAGTGACCAGCAGCGCCGAGAACAGGGACACGATAACGCCCAGCAGCAGCGTCTTGGCGAAGCCCTGCACAGAGCCGGTGCCGAAAATCATCAGCACGATGGCGGCGATAATGGTGGTCACGTTCGCGTCGATGATGGCGCTCAGCGCGTTGTGGAAGCCAGTCTTGAGGGCAACCTTCAGGCTGCGGCCCGCGCGGACTTCCTCATTGAAGCGCTCGAAGATAACGACATTGGCGTCTACCGCCATGCCGATGCCCAGCACGATACCGGCAATGCCCGGCAGGGTCAGCTGAATGCCAGGGAAAACCGCCAGCACCCAGAACAGCACGATTGTGTAAATGCACAGCGCCCAGGAGGCGACCACGCCGTTCAGGCGGTAGCGGACAATCATGATGAGCATGACCAGCGCGATGCCGATGATGGCTGCGAAAACGGAGGTGGACAGCGCATTATCGCCCAGCGTGGCGGAGACGGTATCAACCTTCTGCTGCGTCAGCACCAGCGGCAGCGCGCCGGACTGAATCTGCGCGGCGATGGTCTGTGCGCGATCCATCGTGAAGTTGCCGGTAATCTGACCGGAGCCGCCGGTGATGGCGGACTGCACGGTGGGCGCCATCAGCTTCTCGCCGTCCAGATAGATGCCCAGCGTCTTGCCGATGTTCTTGCTGGTCATGTCGGCAAAGAGCTTCGTGCCTTCGCTGGTCAGCTGGAAGGAAATCGCCCACTGACCGTCCTGCGTCATGGCTGCCTGCGCCAGACGGACGTCAGAGCCGGTCATGAAGGTGTTGCCGTCGGGATCCTTGAACTCCAGCAGCGCGGGTTCGCCGATCAGGTTCAGGATTTCGCTGGGGTCAGAGACATCCGGGATTTCGACGCGGATGCCGCTCGTGCCCAGCACCTGCACGGTGCTTTCGGCATAGCCCTTGTCGGTCAGACGGGACTGGATGGCGGAAACGGTCGCGTCCAGCAGGGCGGAGAAGTTCGCGTCGTTGCCCTCGGGCGCTTCGGCGCTGTACTCCACATACACGCCGCCGCGCAGGTCAAGACCCAGAGAAATGGCCTGCGGCCAGGCATCAGCGTTGGTCGTCGGCAGCCACGGCA
>ERZ773147.4203-NODE-4203-length-10205-cov-3.861281_pt1 | contig 10205 bp, 12 predicted proteins | sample MGYA00580851_ERZ773147 | MGnify/ENA primary metagenome ERZ773147 (study PRJEB29015, sample SAMEA2737818) | human gut metagenome | biome: human gut; feature: human-associated habitat; material: faeces | place: China | collected 2012 ... | reverse complement strand
CCCGCATCAAGATCGGCACCGGCGCCCCGTCCGGTGGCGGTGCGGAGATGATCGACTGGGTCATCGGCGTGCCCTCTCAGGCGGAGCGGAAGATTCTGGTGGAGAGTTTTGAAAACGCCGTCAAGGCGGCGGAGGATATCATCGAAAACGGCTGTCAAAAGGCCATGAACGATTATAACTGACCGGCCTGACGGGCATATAATAGCATAGGAAAACAGCAGCACACCCCGGCCACCAGGGCCGGAGTGCGCCCATTTGCGCGTAAAGCATGACTTTTGTCAGGAGGTGTCGGATGGACGCGTTTCTGAAAACTCTACAAACGCTACCGGAGGTGGCTGAGCTGGCGAGCCGGGTGGAAAACGGCGGATGCCCCGCTGTGCTGACCGGCACCCAGCCAGTACAGCGGGCCTGCGTCGGCGCGGCGGTGGCCGCCGGAGCCGGACGGCCCATGGTGTTTCTCTGTGCCGACGAGCGGGAGGCCCGTCAACTGGCGGGTGATCTGCAAAGTCTGACCGGTGAGATGCCGGTGACGCTGCTGGCGAGAGAATGGCAGTTCCGGCCCAACGCCGTTTCCTCCCGGGAGTGGGAGCGGAGCCGCTTGGCAGCGCTGCACCAGATGGCGGCGGGCAATGCGCCGGTAGTGGTTGCCACGGTGGACGCCCTCTTGGCCCGGACCATGCCGCCCCATCGGTTGGCAGAGCTGTCCATGACACTGGAGACAGGCGGCCGGGCGGACCTGAAGGAACTGACGGACCGCTTGTTACAGGCGGGGTATAGCCGCTGCGATCAGGTGGAGGGCGTGGGCCAGTTCGCTCTGCGGGGCGGTATTCTGGATGTGTTCTCCCCCCTGATGGAGCAGCCGGTGCGGTGCGAGTTTTTCGACGATGAGATCGATTCTCTGGGACTGTTCGACCCCGGCACCCAGCGGAGGACGGAAAACGTCTCCTCTGCGCTGCTGCTGCTGGCGGCGGAGGTGCTGCCGGGGCTGGCCCCCGGCGGGCTTACCCATCTGGCGGAGCAGATCGAAAAGCTGGCCGTCAAGTACGCTAAGAAAGAAAACGGAGAGAAGATCGCCCAGACCCTCCGGGGAGACGCGGAGCGTTTCCGCAGCGGCGCGGAGGTCAACGGCCTGGACCGCTATCTGAGCCTGATCTACCCGGACGCCGCCGGAGGCGCGGACTACCTGCCGCCGGACGCCGTGGTGGTGACCATCGCACGGGGCGAAGGCGACAGTGAACGGATCATTACCGTGGAGGGAGGCGGCATCGCATGAAAATACTGGCTTTGGAGACCTCGGCCAAGTCCGTGTCTGCCGCCGTGGTGGAAAACGGCGCGGTGCTGGCCAGCGCCTATCAGAACACGGGCCTGACCCACAGCGTCACGCTGATGCCGCTGATCGACAGCATGCTGAAAAACGCCGGTCTGACGGCGAAGGATATGGATCTGATCGCCGCGGCGGCCGGGCCCGGCAGCTTTACAGGCCTGCGCATCGGCGTATCCGCCGCCAAAGGGCTGGCATGGGCGCTGGAGCTTCCCTGCTGCGGTGTGTCCACGCTGGAGGCCATGGCCGAGAACGCCTGCGCCTTCGATGGTACGGTGATCTGCGCCATGGACGCGCGGCGTCAGCAGATCTACAACGCGGTGTTCGACTGCCATGACGGCATACTGACGCGCCGGTGCGAGGATCGTGCCGTGGCGCTGGAGGTGCTGGCGGAGGAACTGAAAAATGACAATAACCGGAAAATAATAGTTGGCGACGGCGCACAGCTGTGCTATACTTATCTGTCGGAGCACGGCATCGCCTGCCGTCTCGCGCCGCCTGACAGCCTGTATCAGAAGGCCGCCGGTGTGGGACTTGCGGCGGAGCGCATGGCGGCTGAGGGCCGCACCGTGACGGCACAGGAGCTGCGCCCGGTATATCTCCGGCTCAGCCAGGCGGAACGTGAACGGCTGGCCAAGGGTCTGCCCATCACACTGGATGCGAAATGATGAAATAATTGAATAATTTTATATACGGAGGATAAGATCATGAACGAAAAGTTCCCCACCCTGCACATCGTGAACCACCCGCTGGTGCAGCACAAGCTGACGGTGATGCGCGATAAGAACACCAGTGTCAAGGACTTCCGCACGTTGGTAGGTGAGATCGCCATGCTGCTGACCTACGAGGCCACCCGCGACCTGCCCACCACCCTCAAAACCATCGAGACGCCCCTGTGCACCTGCGATATGCCCGTGCTGGCCGGTAAGAAAATGGCCATCGTTCCCATCCTCCGTGCAGGTCTGGGCTTTGAGGACGGCATCCTCAATCTGATCCCCTCCGCCCGCGTGGCACACATCGGTATGTACCGCGACGAGGAAACGCTGGAGCCTCATTTCTACTTCCTGAAGTACCCCAAGGACATTGCCGACCGCGATGTGCTGATCGTTGATCCCATGCTGGCCACCGGCGGCAGCGCCGACATGGCCATCACCAAGATGAAGGAGCTGGGCTGCAAGAACATCAAGCTGATGATCCTGGTGGCCGCGCCCGAGGGCGTGCAGTTTATCTATGACCGCCACCCCGACGTGGAGATCTACTGCGCCGCGCTGGACGATCATTTGAACGAGAACGGCTATATCGTGCCCGGTCTGGGCGACGCCGGCGACCGTATTTTCGGCACGAAATAAAAATAACACTTTACAGGTTCCCTCATCTGTCGTATAATTGTACTATATCAGAGAGAAAGGCGGTGCCTCAATGGACGATTATACCAGAAAATTCAATGCCGCAGAGGATCGGGACGAGCAGATACATCATGTGCTGACCTCGGTATATGAGGCACTGAAGGAGAAAGGATACGATCCTGTCAATCAGATCGTGGGCTATATCCTGTCAGAGGATCCCACCTACATCACCAATCACAACGGCGCCCGCACGCTGATCTGCAAGATCGACCGGGACGAGCTGCTGCAGATCCTGGTGAAACGGTATCTGGACATCTGATGTAAAATCAACATTTAAGCGGGGAGAATCTGTCGATTCTCCCCGCTTTTTATCGTTTTTTTGAACCTTTCTCCAGCCGATTTGACAGAGGTTGATTTTTGTGATATACTATTGTGCAATTCTTGTAAACAGGAGGTAATCAACCCAATGGCAGATGTGAAAAAAGGCGAAGGCCTTGTCTATAAGAACCATCCCCTGCGGCGGATCGACAACCTGATCTACTACGGCTCCATGGCGGACAAATATATCGTCATGTTCCAGATCCTGGAATCCAAAAAGGAGCAGGATATGGATGTGGCCACCCGTGTGTCCGTCCAGCTGCAGCTGACCGACCCCGACCTGAAATCCCGTGACCGCGTGGTGAAGAAGTCGGAGAAAAACAGCCTGTACGCCGCCATGGATGTGGGTTCCATCTGGCTGGAGCGCGCGCTGGCCGGCAAGCTGTAAGGGGGCGTTCCATGAGTTTCCGCAATCCCCAAAAGCTTGCCGCGGTGGTACTGACCGCGGCAATGCTGTGCAATACCACGGTGACCGCGTGGGCCACCTCCACCGCCAACGCCGTAACACCCTCAGCGCAGGACGCGTCTGTGATCAAAGCCGCGCTGACCTCCGGTCTGGAGGCCAAGGGCCAGAAGCCTGACCTGCCCCGCCTGCTGCCCAGCGACACCAAGGTAAAGGCCGTGGGCAAGATCCTGGAAAAGGATATCCCCCTTTACTTCGATCCCACCGAGGAGAGCAATGTTTACATTCTCCTGCCGCTGGACGCCATCGTTTCCGTCATGGAGGATCTGGAGGATTGGTTCCGCGTCAGCTACAACGACTGCACCGGTTTCGTCTCTCCGGAATATGTGGAGCTGCTGAAGCGCAGCGACACCTTTGAGACCTATGGCATCGTTGACGCCGAAGAAATGTCCCTGCTGAAGGAAGCGGACGGTAGCAGCGAGGTGCTGGCCACGCTGAAGGACGGCGACCGGGTAGAGGTCACCGGACTTGACAACGGCTGGTTCGCTGTCAAAAGCGGCGATAAGACCGGTTATGTCACCGGCGATGATCTGGATCTGACCATGGAGAAGGAAGCGCCCAAGCCCAAGGTCACCGCCAAGGCCGCCGCGAAGAAGGCCGAGGTCAAGACCGAGACGGCGGCGGACAACACCTCCGGCGAAACCACCACCGAAACTGTTGTCAGCAGCGGCTCCGGCAATGATATCGTATCCTTCGCCATGCAGTATCTGGGCACACCCTACGCCTATGGCGGCACCGGCTCCGGCGGCTTTGACTGCTCCGGCTTCACCATGCATGTGTTCTCCAATTTCGGCGTTGGTCTGGCCCACGGCGCCACACCGCAGCTGAATAACGGCTACGCCGTCTCTCAGAGCGAGCTGCAGCCCGGCGATCTGGTGTTCTTCTTCGGCACCTACAACACCAGCTCCGCTGCCAGCCATGTGGGCATCTACGTCGGCGGAGGCCAGTTTATCCACGCCTCCACCAGCCGCGGCGTCATCATCTCCAGTCTCAGTGAGAGCTATTACGCCAACCGCTACCTGACGGCCCGCCGCGTGTTCTGAATCGGCACTACATATCTTTCCCGTTCCCCGGACAACCCGTCCGGGGAACTTTTTTGCTTTCAGGGGTTGACAAATCCTCCCTTCGTGCATATACTGTCCATATCGAATATATACAGTTGTGACGGAGGTGACCGTATGGATCTGATCATCAGCAATGCCAGCGGAAAACCCATCTACGAGCAGATCTACACCCAGATCAAAAACAGCATCCTCTCCGGCGAGCTGTCGCCGGGGGACGCCCTGCCCTCCATCCGGGCGCTGGCCAAGGATCTGCGCATCAGCGTGATCACCACCACGCGGGCCTATGATGAGCTGGAGCGGGACGGGTTTATCGACCGCGTCCCCGGCAAGGGCTGCTATGTGGCGGAGAAAAATCTGGAGCTGGTGCGGGAGGCCCACCTGAAGCAGATCGAGGATCACATGAGCGAGATTGTGGAGCTGGCGGCGGGCTGCTCGCTGACGGAGGAGGAAGCCGTAAGGATGCTGCGGCTCATGTGGGAAATGAAAGGAAAGGATGAAACATGTTGAACGCCATCGAGATAAAAGGACTGGTGAAGGAGTACCCCGGCTTCCGGCTGGACGGCCTTGACCTGACGCTGCCCTCCGGCAGCATCATGGGACTGGTGGGCGAAAACGGCGCAGGCAAAAGCACCACCATCAAGCTGATCATGAACGCCGCCCGCAGGGACGGCGGCACGGTGTCCGTGCTGGGTACGGATAGCAGAAGCGCCGCCTTTAACGAAGTAAAAGAGGATATCGGCGTGGTGCTTGACGAGGCCTATTTCCCCGAGGTGCTGAACGCCGGCGACGTGGGCCGCATCATGGCAAACACCTACCGCAATTGGGAGCCGGATACCTACGAAGGCTATTTACAGCGCTTCGGCCTGCCCCGGGACAAAGCCTTCAAGGACTTCTCCCGCGGCATGAAGATGAAGCTGGCCATCGCCGTGGCGTTGTCCCATCAGGCGAAGCTGCTGATCCTGGACGAGGCCACCAGCGGTCTCGATCCCATGGTGCGGGACGAGATATTGGACATCTTCAACGAGTACACCCGACAGGAGGATCGCTCCATTCTGCTGTCCTCCCACATTGTCAGCGATCTGGAGAAGATCTGCGACTACATCGCCTTCCTGCATAAGGGAAAGCTGGTGCTGTGCGAGGAAAAGGACCGCCTGCTGGAGGAGTACGCGCTGGTGCGGCTGTCTCACCAGCGGCTGGCCGACCTGCCGGAGGGCAGCGTCGTGGGCGCGGAAAGCGATCCTTACGGCGTACGGGTTCTGGTGCGGCGGGACATGGTTCCCCACGATCTGCCGCTGGAGCACACCAATCTGGAGGACATCATCCTGTTTCTGGCGAAGGGAGGCACGCAGAAATGAATGGCTTACTGATAAAGGACTGGAAAACCCTTCTGAAGCAGATGAAGGTCATGCTGGTGATCGTGGTGGTGCTCGCCTGCATCCCCGGCACCTATATGGCGGCATTCGCGCTGTTTTACGCCGCCATGCTGCCCATTACGGCGCTGGCCTATGACGAGCGGGCCAAATGGGATGAGCTGGCGGCCATGATGCCCTACACCGCCAAGGCCATCGTGGGCAGCAAGTATGTGCTGGGTCTGACGCTGGTGCTGCCGGTGCTGGCCCTGTCCATGCTGTCCCGGCTGATCGTTCATTCCGCGCCCATCGTAAGCGAGGATACCATGTCGCTGCTGATCACGGCGTGCCTGTCCCTGGTCCTGATGGCCATCGACCTGCCCTTTATGTTCCGTTTCGGCGTGGAAAAGGGCCGTCTAATCTACATTCTGCTGACCTGCGTATTCGTTGTGGCGGGCGTCAATTATGCCGGTAAGCTGGCGGATGCGGTCAACGGTATCGGAGCCGCCATGGTCACCACCGTGCCGCTGCTCCTGCTGGCCGCCGCTGTGATCGCGCTGCTTATTTCCTATCTGATCTCCGTCCGGGTTTATCGGGCGCGGCGGGGGTAAGTTCATAAAAAAAGGACGGTCACCCGTCCTTTTTTTATTGCTTCACACACCTTTTGCAGGGCGTCAGCCCGCGCTGCGCCGCATCGTCCCATGTGATCTCCCGGCTGTTCTTCCCGGGACATTGGGGATCGCTGTGGTAGCGCTTCCCGTTCGGGGCGGCATAAAGGGGGCCGTCCCCCGCCGTCTGCGCCGCGGGGATCGCCTCCAGCTGCGCCTGCCGTTCCGCCCGGGCAGCCGCCGTGTCCGCCAGATACACGTCAAAGGTGTCGTGTTGGTATTGCTGCCGCTGCTGTACGGCCACGCATACGCTGCCGATCATCACAAACAGCACGATCACAAGAACCCCCAGCCGGGGCCCGTACCGCGCCAGCTTCTCTCTCCATCCCATATGCGTTCCCCCAAATTTCGACGTAATTGCATATTTCGGAAATCATTGTACCATTGGCCGACACCAACGTCAAGCGGAGAGAAATTTCACTTTCCTGTCGCATTTTCATACACAATATGGTATCATATTGCCCGGAAGATCACGCAAGGGGGAACGGCTTATGAAGCTCACCGTTCTGGTGGACAACAACACCTATATTGATCAGTACTATCTGGGCGAGCCTGCCGTCAGCTACTACATAGAGGACGAGGGCGCGCGGGTGCTGCTGGACACCGGCTATTCGGACATCTTTCTGTCCAACGCCGAGAAAATGGGCATTGACCTGTCCCGCCTGACCCACATCGCCCTGTCTCACGGCCACAACGACCACACCGGCGGCCTGCGGTTCCTGCTGGAGCGCTATCCGCAGCTCCGCGTGGAACTGGTGGCCCATCCCGACTGCTTCGCCCCCAAGCGGGACGGCGCTGTTGACATCGGTGCGCCCCTCTCCGCTGAGGAAGCGGCCCGGCACCTGCGTTATCATCCCCGCCGCACCCCCTACGCGTTGACGGAGCGGCTGCTGTGGCTGGGCGAGATCCCCCGCGTCAACGGCTTCGAGGCGCAGCATCCCATCGGTGAACAGCTGTGCGGCGACCGGTGGGAGGGCGATCAGGTGCGGGACGACACCGCGCTGGTGTATACCGGACAGGAGGGCCTGTTCATCATCACCGGCTGCTCCCACAGCGGCATCTGCAACATTATGGAATACGCCAAGCAGGTCACCGGAGAGAACCGCGTTGCCGGGATCATCGGCGGCTTCCACCTGCTGGCGCAGAACACGCAGCTGGACAAAACCGTGGCGGCACTGTGCGCGGCCCATGTGGAGCGGCTGTATCCCTGCCACTGCGTATCGCTTGCGGCCAAGGCAAGCATGATGCGGTGCCTGCCGGTGGAGGAAGTCGGCGTGGGGCTGCGCCTTACCATTGAATAGTAAATTGTGTCGCTCATGCTGTACTCCCCCTTCCCTGTTTTCTCTGCATGGTGATTTTCTCACCTTTTGGCCGGTCTGTCAGCATGGTACATTTCACGGTACGTCTGCGCACAAAATGTTTACAAACAGGACACAAAATTCACATTGCAGGTGGGGACATCCGGTGGTATAATCTCGATAATCCATCCAGGACACACAATGATATCTATACAGAACACAATATGAAACGAAATGAACTGACGGCCGCGCAGCAGAAGAGGCTGGGGCTGATCGCCATCGGCATCGCCATCGTGGTCTCTGTCCTGCTGATCTGGCTGGTTGGCGTGCCGCTGGTGCGCTTCGCCTCGCAGCCGGAGCGGTTTCGGGACTGGGTGAACTCCCACGGCTTCGGCGGGCGTCTCGCCTATATGGGCATGGTGATCCTTCAGGTGGTGGTGGCGGTGATCCCCGGTGAACCCTTCGAGATCGCCGCGGGCTACGCTTTCGGCTCGGTGGAGGGGACATTCCTGTGCATGCTGGCCGCCACGCTGGGCAGCGTGTGCGTCTTTCTGCTGGTGCGGCGGTTCGGCCCGCGGCTGGTGGAGGTATTCTTCTCCCGGGAAAAGCTGCGCTCCATCCGCTTTTTACAGGCCACGCCCCGGCGTGATCTCCTGTTCCTCATCATCTTCATGCTGCCCGGCACGCCGAAGGATCTGCTGTGCTATTTCGCCGGACTGACCAACATCCGCTTTCCCGTATGGCTGCTGATCTGCTCACTGGGCCGGCTGCCCTCCATCATCACCTCCACCGTGGGCGGCGACGCGCTGGGCACCAAAAACTACTGGGGCGCCATCCTGGTCTTTGCCGTCACGCTGGCCATCAGCGCGGCAGGCCTGCTGTTCTACGACCGGCTCTGCCAGCGGCGGAAAAAGGACGCGCCGGAAGCGCCCTCCGACGATCCGGAGCCGCCTCATGAGTCTAATCCATAATCTGGAAATTCTTCCCTTGTCATTTTTTCCAATGCTTTTGCCATTTAAATTTTTAATAAAGAGGTCGATTTTTGCCGTTTTTCCTCTTCAATTATGCACTTTTTTGCCGTGCAAACGGTGATTGGGCGAAATCACATCAATCAAAGCCGCATTTTTGTAAAGTTTACCAAAAAGAAAACTCTTCCGAAATTTTGTGGCTTTTGACTAAAACCTACTGTTTACTTTAGCGTGAAAGTGTGTTTTAATGTAGTGGGTACAAATTGGTGTAACCATTATGCCGCATGCTCCGGAAGGGCATGCGGAAAATTTGAGGAGGAAAATTTCATGGTACAGTTTGCAAGTAGAATGGACCTGCTGAAGGGCTCCGAGATCCGCGAGCTGCTGAAGCTGACCGCACAGCCCGACATTATCTCCTTTGCCGGTGGTATGCCCGCTCCCGAGCTGTTCCCCGTCGAGCAGATGATGCAGGCTTCCGAGGCCGTCCTGAAGGAAAATGGCCGTGTGGCCCTGCAGTATTCTTCCACTGAAGGCTATCCCCGTCTGCGTGAGCAGATCGCCGAGCGTATGCTGGCAAAGAACAACATCAAGACCGATAAGGATCACATCCTGGTGACCTCCGGTTCCCAGCAGGGTCTGGACTTCTCCGCCCGCGTGTTCCTGAATCCCGGCGACGTGGTGCTGCTGGAGAGCCCCTCTTATCTGGGCGCTGTCAACGCCTTCAAGGCTTGCGAGCCTACCTTTATCGAAGTTCCCACCGATGACGGCGGCATGATCATGGAGGAGCTGGAGAAGATCCTGGCCACCACCGAGCGCGTCAAGATGATCTACGTCATCCCCGATTTCCAGAACCCCACCGGCCGTACCTGGGATCTGGATCGCCGTCATAAGTTCATGGAGATCGTCAACCGTTACGAGATCCCCGTCATCGAGGACAACCCCTACGGCGAACTCCGCTTCCGCGGCGAGGATATCCCGACCTTCAAGTCCATGGACGACGAGGGCATCGTCATCTACAACGGCTCCTATTCCAAGGTCCTCTCCGCCGGCATGCGCATCGGCTTCGTCATGGCGCAGAAGGATGTTTTGCAGCGTCTGACCGTCGCCAAGCAGTTCAGCGACTGCCACTCCAACATCTTCTTCCAGATCGTCACCGACGAATGGCTCCGCACGGCGGATGTCGACGCGCATATCGCCAAAATCCGCAAAATCTATCGCGAGCGCTGCGACTTCATGCTCAAGCTGCTCGACGAGCACATGGATAAGCGCGTCACCTACACACGTCCGGACGGCGGCCTGTTCCTTTGGTGCACGCTGCCGGAAGGCTGCGATTCTCAGGAGCTTGCAGAC
>ERZ773147.4198-NODE-4198-length-10214-cov-2.981888_pt1 | contig 10214 bp, 11 predicted proteins | sample MGYA00580851_ERZ773147 | MGnify/ENA primary metagenome ERZ773147 (study PRJEB29015, sample SAMEA2737818) | human gut metagenome | biome: human gut; feature: human-associated habitat; material: faeces | place: China | collected 2012 ... | reverse complement strand
CCAGTAGTTTCCCAAGTTGCCTTGCTGACCATTGTTCTGCTCCGTTTGCATTAATCAGTTTTATCTCTTCAAAAGGTTGATGATGTTCGTTCATTGCCCACTCCATGTGATATCGATTGCAAAGAAAGTAAATCTGCAACTGTATTTATATACAGTTGTGAGTATCTCACGTTCTCAGTGTGCTGGGCAAAAAAACATCGCAAAATCTGGAGCAGGCACGCAAAACAGAATTGAAGTTGCGGGGAAGAAAAATGCCGCTCTGTTTGAGTGGGCGGCATTTGTGAAGGCTGAAAAGTAAGAATTAGTGTTACGAGTTACTGAATCTGTTCATTGAGTATGTGCATCAAGGTCGCGTAATTGCTGGGGTTTATATAATGACGATTTTTATTGTGTACACCCTTGTGTACACGATTTTTTCACGTGTACCGCCGATATGGTGACTACCAGGGCAAATACTCAGCGGATTTTTTCCGGTCCTCCGCTATGAAGCTGGTGGATGTTCTACCGATATTGGGAACCCCATAACGGAAGGCAGCCCAGTAAAAAGCAGTTTCCAACAAAATATTCTCCATGTGTTACAATCTCCCCTGAAAACCTCGCTGTATTTCGTTCATTGATAGTGCATTTCTTGCGACCTTGTACCCTACCGTAGTGTTATCGCACTGCGGTTTTTTTTAGCTCCGGCAATGGCACTACACTTTCAGGGTAGTAACCTGCTCTTTTGTGTAGGGGGTTACGAAATTTTCGTAAGCCTCCCGATCCCCGCCCTGTTATCCACCCATCGAATTTTAAGCCGCCTGTAAGCCTGTATGACGTTTTCCGGTGAATGGTCGCCCTGATAGCGTACATTGCGCCAGAATGCGATTTATCCCCATTGCTGTGGATGTTTGAACGTGAGCGCTGGTAACTGGTTAGCGAGGTCGTGCCTGTTCGGTTGCACTTAACGGGCAAGCGTGGGAGAAGTGGTGGATTTTACGAAATTTTCGTAGGTCAGCCTTCCTGTTCCGGTGGTGGGGGTTTGGTCATTATGACCATCCCTACCGTAATGATGATTCACGCTTTGGCAAAGGTATTACGAAAATCATAATACCTTCTGCTGGTGGTGTCCGACTGATCGGCCTGTTCGTCATGCTGCCGACTGATTACACCAGCACGACGGATTAATCCCCGTGGCGTTCTTAGCCGAGATGGAGAAAAACCACGAATCTGTGGTTTTTACTGGCGCGGTGTCCGGCTTGTTCGTTGTTCGTGGCATAATTATCAGGCGATTACGTTTTTCATGATTGATTGGCAAGCCGTATTTCTCCACCGCAGTTTCCTCATGACTGCGGTTTTTTTATGCGCGTTATGCCGTCACTGATTCGCGCTCAACATACCGATCCATCTCCAGCTTTACATCCAGCATCATCAACATGCCTTCAACAACACCTTCCGCTTTCTGTAGCCGCTTTCCGATGAGCATGTCAGAGCATTCATGTTTATGCGCCAGCGCCATAAACGTTTTCCCCAGCACGTAGTAATCCACCAGCAAGTCATGCAGATCGCGGTTGTTCCGGTAAAGGCAGGCTATACACCCGCATATAATCATCGCATCATCGTCGCAGCACTGCGGACGTGACGTTACCTTTGGCGGAATAAGCCCCTTAAATCCAGAGGCAATGGGCGACCAGGTCACATCCTCATGATTATTTGCCGCCCATGCTCCCCAGCGTTCAAGCACCAGTTGAATATCGCGCACGTATTACGCCTCCTGTGATGTGTTTAAGGTTGTGCTATGACTTATGCCGATTGCTGCAAGGTCCACCAGCCAAATACATCACTCGATTGCGAGGGATGTAAAAATCATGGCTGGTTGGTCCGGTCTGGATGGTTTACATACCCCGATATCGGGGATGTACAAATCAGGGTTTTACGGCTGGTGGATTTGCTCAACTCAAAATTGAGGTTTGCTGAAATATCAGCGGGTAAGGCCAGAATGTAAATTTACATTCTGTCAGCCAACGCAATTTGGCGTTTGCTATTTCCACCAGGTCAGTTATTAAACTGCGAAAATCTCGTAGTTCATACCTCAGATGTGAGACATGTAGCCAGCGCAATTTTGCGCTTTGCTTTAAGGTCAGTAAGTTACAGCGCCAGAGTGCAAATTTGCACTCTGGAACAATATCAACCAGTTACTACCGTAACGGTTGAACGGGGTTACTATCTGTCACTCTGTTGCGAGTCACTATTAGTGACTCACAAATAATGCTGACACTACCGCCGCAACCGCTCCGGCGTCTTCCACTGGTACGGGGCCGCGCTCTGGCGTTGCTCCCGTTTTTGTCTTGCTGCCAGCATATCAAGCACCCTTGTTCGGATAACCAGACAGTCCTGCCCGTTCAGTTCGATACCATCACGGCGCATCACCTCAGCAACAACACGCGCATAATTTCCGGCGGTGGTGTTAATAACCAACTGCGTGGCCTCCTGTTTGCGCTGGCGCTCTATCTGCTCGGCAATCATAAGGGTTAACTCGCGTTCCTCCTGCTCTTCGATAATCCCGTGAATTATCTCCGTTGGTGATCGATCGTTCATCGGTCCCCCCCTGTGAGTTGCGGTTATGCCAGGAATGTTAACCCGTACTCCCGTTTCTGCCCTGTAAAAAAGTCCATTTTTGCGCACTTTTTCGATCATCACGTATCGGTTTCGTTTTGCGCGGCTGTTGCGTTTCGTTTTGCGCACTTTTTTTGAATTTTTTGCGCACTTTTTCCGGTGGTCTTTCCCTATGCAAGCCGTGTCATTACTGGCTTTGTTCTGGTGATCAGCATGATCGATTTTATGATCGAATTTGCGCAGTTTTTATCGTCAATTTGCGCAGTTTTCTGCGCACTTTTCGGGGAATTGTTGCCCTACGGAATGTGTGCATCAGGAGCGATATGTAACTGACTTTGTAACTGACTTACTGTCAGCCGCAATCACTACTGGCAATTGCAGATTTCTTACGCGATTTTAAAATCAGGCCTTCCGTTGTGACATTTCTTTGATGTGCATGAGGTATATTGCTCGCAGGTTATCTTTCGCCCATGTCGTCAATAGTTTTACGGCCTTAATTAGATCGTTAAACGTATCGACATCGCTCAGTCCGGTTTGGTTATTTGGGATTTGTGTTATTGATCAGATCGCATAATCTGGATTGAGTTCCCTCAAATACGAAGTGATCTACTATTCCGAACAGCTATTTAGGAAGTGGTTTAGGGATAAATATCAAATACTGGCTGGATATATTATCCAGCCAGATAATTAAATTAATTGTATAACTTTTTTAATTAGTGATCTCAATCATTTTCACTTTTCTATTTTCAGTCCTAGAAACTGTAGCTGCATCAGCTGTGGCTATTGCAGACATAGCAGCCTCACCATTGAGCAGATCAATATAATCATCATCAGGTTTTTCACCACTCAAAACCTTATGAAGAAATAATGTTTCTTTTTTTATTAAACTGGCAAGCCATAATGGTGTTTTTTTACCTGGACGACCATATGCGATAGCACCATCCATTTCAGACGTCAAATTTCCTTTCTTACGGTCATTATCTTCCTCTTGTGTTTCATGGACCAAAAAATTCTCTGTCTTACCTCCTACTCTGAGAGTTCCCCCAGTTTCCTGCATATCAATTTTTATAGAACCTTTAGTTCCATTGATAATTACATAATGTTCTGGCCAGTTAAAAGCACTTCCCCATTCTAATGTCGCAATTTTTCCTGACGCAAACTCTAACGTCATAAATAGCATATCATCTTCATTACCAAATCCAGGACCAGAGTGAGCTAAATTTCCTCCAATCATAGTTACAGTATCAGGTTTTTCACCCAGCAAATGTTGAACACAATCTAATTCATGTATATGATGGTAAAGATGACCACCAGATTGCTCTTTAATCTTTTTCCAGGAGAGATGTTCCTGTTTATTTTCCCAACCATTTCTCTTTGTATGGCAAGATAAAACATTCCCAATCACTCCATCTTTTATTAACTTCCTCGCATATTGAACACCATTAAAAAAGTTCATTATATGACCAGCCATAAAAGTCACACCTGCGTTTTTACAAGCATGGACCATATCTTTACAATCTTTATAATTTAAAGAAATTGGTTTCTCACAGAAAACATGCTTTTTATATTTTGCGGCTTTAATCACTGGCTCTTTATGTAAATAGTTTGGAGTAGCAACAATTACGCAATCTACTAGTTCGCTTGAAACCAAATCATCCAGAGTTGACATATTTATACAATTTAATTCTTTAGCAATAGTCTCTCCATTTTCAGGATCATAAACACATGTTATTTTGGCATTTTCATTCATATTCATAAAACGAGCTAATTCTGCGCCAAAATATCCAACACCAACAACGCCATAATTAATCATAAAGCCTCCTAATTATTTTACTGCGGATAATTTATAGATTTTACCTGGAATATCAAAACCAACTAATAAAATTAATAATACAGAGAATGCAACTGTAACAATAAATAATGAAACACCTAAGCCATAATATCCTGAAATGTATGTGGCTAATACAGGTGCAGCCATTCCTCCAGTTGCTCCTAAGTTATAAATAAGACCTGTTCCTAATCCTCTTAATTTTGTTGGAAAGTAATCATATATAAATTTTGGAACCAACCCAGCAATACCTAAATTTGTAAACATTAATCCAAAGAGACATAATCCTATAAGAGAAGAGTTTTTCACAGAAATAAAGAAGAGTGGGCAAAGGAAAATAAATGAACTGATTAGACCGACGACAAAGGCTCTTTTTACACCAATCTTATCACCAACAAAGCCAAAAAAGATTGTACCTGTCAGTGTTCCTAAACCTGCAATTGTCATCAATGTTGAAATAACTGCTGTATTAACTCCATTTTCGGCTAGGTAGGAAGGAAGTAGTCCGTTTATCGGCCAGTTTACCCCAAATAGAGAAAAACAGACTAAGAAAACAATCATAGAGATTGAGAGATGTGGTTTCCTGAATACAGATAAAAATGTCGATTTATCCTTGGATTTATCTTCAATCCACTCCTGACTTTCTGGGGCACTTTTTCTGATCCAAAGAACAAGTAAAACTGGTAACAGGCCTATAAAAAATGAGCTTCGCCATCCATATACTTCGGCAAACTGAGGAATTATTTGTGCAGCGATAATATTCCCAACAGAAAAACCACTGACTAAAAAAGCACTGGCTTTAGATTGAAGATTTTTAGGCCAACTTTCTACTGCATAGGTTGAAGCGCATGCATATTCACCAGACATACCCAGCCCAACAATAAAACGGCACGCTGCGAGCATATATAAGTTTGTAGCAATACCGCTAAGGGCTGTTCCAACTGAATAAATGACAATTGCCCACATCATCATTGGTTTACGACCATATTTATCTGCCATGGCCCCAAATAAACCACCGCCAATAGGCCTAGCTATAAAGGCGACTGTCCCTATTAAAGTTGCCTGAATATCTGTAATACCAAGATCTGCTTTTATAATATGAAGAATATAAAATATCATCATAAAATCAAAGCCGTCAAATACATATCCAAGCCATGCAGAAAAAAGAGCTTTCCGTTGTGATGGATTAACCTGTTTGTACCATACTGTTGTCATAATTGTGTCCTTCGTAGTAATTAAACATCAAGAAACCTTAACAACATCCAATAAAGATTATATTGTATTCAGATATGCAGTAGTATTATTTATTTTTATCAATGTACAATTCCTGTAATCTTTCCTGCTATTTCCTCTCAAAATATTTCACAATAAAGTGATAGAACTAATACCCAACATCAGTTAAAAATATTCGCAAAGTACTCCATCACTATCTACAACGCAACTCCATTTCAATATATTCTCTGTTAATCTCATTTTTGTATTCTGTTCAGATTGAATAAAATTCCCCATGATTTCCCATGTTCAAATCAGGAAATACTGATGATCTGATTTCTTTAGGTCAAATTTCTGAGATTACTTCATATTTATCTATCAAGCTGTATACCTTTATACCTGTTATACCAGAGCAAAAAACAAATGAGCTACAACATAAAACCTGTTTTGCAATAAAGCTCACAAATTAAGCATATTTCCATATCTGATAGTCGTTACAAACAAGTCTTTTCCAGCCGTTACTTCCAGCATTACCGTATGGCTGACATTTACGAGGCGGATTTGAGTTCACTGTCAGTTACGGGCTGTGTATTTGCGCGCGCCCACTGTCTGGATCGGGGGACACGTTTATCCGGCGTTGCTCCCATGCTTCGGTCACCCTCCACATGTACGCCATCGCTACGCAGTCAAACTAACCAATTACTGCGGCAGGACTCTCACCTGCAAGACACTGAGCAGCTTTCGAACCGCTCAGAACGGGATATCGTCAGGGAACAGGTCATCGTGATTATTCTGCGGTGGATGTCCCCGTGATGAGGTCTGTGCCCCTGTGTTTTGTGGCTGGCCTGTGTGTTTTCTCTGACCTCCACCAGGGCGAACAGTACGGGCACTGATTACGCTGTCAGCGATAACCTGCCAGCCCTGCCGTGTTTCTCCGTTCTGTCCGGTCCACTGACTGATCTGCATGTTACCCGCCACGCTGATAAGGTCGCCTTTTTCATGTCTCGCCAGCGCGTCGGCCTGCTTACCAAATGCCAGGACTGATAGCCATAACGTCGCCTGTCCGTCCTGTGCCTGACTGCATGGCAAAGATACCGCCATACGCGCCAGCGTCATCGGTGTGCCCTTGCTGGTCTGTTTTTCCTGCGGGTCGTCCACCAGCCGCCCGTAAGCTGCAATCTGTGCTGTCATGGTCTGCGCTCCTTGTTCCGGTACTCCTGGATGATATCTGTGGTCATATCGAATAAATCACATGCCGCTTTTTCTGCATCTTCCGCTTTCAGGTCATACAGCGTCATGAAATGGTGAGTGATTGCCCGTGCGGCTCTTTTGCTGTTTGCTGCATATTGCTCATAGATTTTTTCTGCCCTATCCTCAATGTCTCGCCGGAATTCTTCACGCTCAAACAGGTCGCGGTGTATCAACACCAGCGAGTCATTCAGCCATGTCACATCGGCGTAGACTGTTCGCTTCCAGACAATCAGGATCGGGATATGATTTTCATCGCAGTAATGCAGATGTTTTCCTGGCACTAAAAGCACTGGCCTGCCTCGTGCCGATACGAACTTCACAACAGATCCCTGTTCGGTTAAATCGATGGCGGGTGAGTGTGATTTTTTAGCGTGTTTCTCTGTCATAAAATTTTTCTCAAAGGAATAAATAAAAATTTATGCCAAAAGACTGTTCAACTGTTCACCTTTTGCTATTTCATCTTTAAATTCATGAGGTTAAAGTGTGAACACTTTTTGTAAAGGTGTTCACCAACTGTTCACCCTGTTCACCCGCTCGCCGTTCAAAAATCAAACAAAAGGGTGAACAGGTGAACACTCCGGTGAATAGTTTTACAAAACTATTCACCCATTAACTTACTGATATCAAATGTATTTGTCACAGGGTGAACAGCGGTGAACAGTTTTTCTATAACTTAATTTTTATCACCCTCATTTTTCACTGGTGCACATGACGGCAGCCAGTCCTCAGACTCATCCATCAGTATCACGTTTGATCGCACACCTTCTTTCGTTCTCTTTTTCATATACTCCCTGCCATATTCCGCCATTGCGCCTGGCATATCTGCACCGAAGCGAGTCAGTGTTACGGGCTTACTGAAACCGTGCGCCCTCATATACGAGAGATAGGCGTGATAGAGATAACGGCGCGGACTGAACGGAATAATCTCAGCATTACCGACTAACAGGCCGTCACACATTACCGACGACATGAGATAGCCGCAGAAGTCCACCAGTGAATCCCCCTCACGCTTTATCGCAAGGGCTTCTTCTGATTTCTGCTGCTCATGTAACAGGCGTCTGGCTTCGTCCTGGTCAGAAAAGCGCGTAAGCAGATGGCGAATCACTACAGCAAGCTCTCCCTCTATTTTTTCCGGCAGCATCGGATCGCGCTCGTTTTCCGGTACAACCTCCGAAAAATTGAATATCACACGACGACGCGAGATCCCCCCGCTGCGGTCACTGAATGACATGGCGCTGTTGTTAACCGCCAGCACAACCGCCGGAATACGCGTTGAGTATGGCGCTTTGTGTTTCGGGTCAATTGCCACCTTGTCACCGCCCGTAATGGCCTTTATCCCTGCACCATCACCAGCGTAGCGGGTCATATCCGGCAGAATAATCAGTGAAAAGCCAACCACTAACGCGCGTTCCCTTGCATCCTCCAGTGCCTTCATGCTTGCCGATACCGTGTTGGCCTTACCCGCCAGCATGGTACAAATCTCCGCCATAACGCTTTTACCGCTTCCACCAGGACCAGTTACCTCAACGAATAACTGCCAGTCGTACCGGTTCGCCAGCACCATAAATAACGCTGCCAGAACGCGATCTGCCTTGCGGTCATTCTCAGCCACCGAACGGCGCAACCATTTCCAGAAATTCGGCGCATGTGTTGCCAGCGTTTCACCCTCTGCTGGTGGAGTGAACGGTAACTCACTGGCAATTAACAGCCAGTCATCTTTATCGTGTTCCCGAAAATCACCAGTACGGGTATCAAATACCCCGTTGCTGAATCCAATCAGGTGACGGGCGGTATTACCCATTACGGGTAAACTTAACTTCATTGTGTCAACTGCCGATTTAATGGCGTTTTGTGAATAGCAGATATCTTCGTCAATGAAGATTTGCGCCATTGTGCGCTGTAGCTCTTTGTCCTGCACGGGGGACCATATAACCCCGTTGTAATAGTGAACTGTGTCAGAGTCAGGGTTTATTGCCAGTTCCCCTCCGTAATGAGCAAGAAGAACCCTGCCACGCTGGCTGGCCCCCATCTGGTTAAGTGCCAGTGACGAATCATCACCCTGTCCCCGCGCTTTTTTCTTTACAGGCAGCTCAATAACCAGCCCGTCAGAAATGTTTTTGCGTTCAATATCCAGATAGTTACGCCAGTTCTGCCGCTCGTTGTGGTGCATTCCTTCAGGGTAGTAATCAGCATCCTGTATACCTGCGGCTGCCAGCTTCTGACCGATGCCTTTGACCATCATCTGATCGAGGTGTCCGGCCTTGTATATACGCACTGATTTGCGCCCGTCGGGCACAATTTTCAGATTGCCAATATCCTTAAGTTGTTCATCAGAAAGCACGACTGGCGGAACATCATCACCTGCAAGTCGTCCCTCCTGCTCCTGCCACTGTTTCGCGTGCGCCCACGCATCACTGCCAGCGAAAATAATCACTTCCGTATCGGCGTGTTTTTTCCCTCGTGGCTGTTTTTTTAAGTTCGGTGCGCTTTTCATTTCTTACCTCTGCTGATCGTCTTCTTCATGGCCTTAACATGCGCCTTTGCTTTGTTGTTGCTGGTTGGGCTACGACGTGGCTGAACCAGGGAAAAATCACGCGCGAACTGATACAGCGGCATTACGCAGTCATAGTCATAGCCTTCACGGCGGTAGGCGATGCGGCGTTCTCTCACGCTGATAATCGTCACGATGCCGCCGTACTTATCGCGGTAAATATCCCTGCGCATAAATTCAGGGCGAGCGGGGCCGCTGGCATTAACACCAGTATTTTTCATTCCCATATAATTAAATTCCGTTTGTGTGGTGTTTTAATTCGTGAATTTTTTCTAACGCTCTGTTTATCTTGCTGGTCGAAATATCCAGTAATTCAGAAATGGCAAAGTTCAGTCTTGCCGTTGACTCGTTACGCTCGTGATTTGTCAGCGATTCAAACCAGACGTTAATAATCTCACTTACGGCATTGTTGTAAGATATTGCGCTTTGTGTGAGTTCATTCAGTTCATGAATCACGCGCTCATTATTGTTCATTGTATTGCTCTCCCTCCGCTATTAACCATGCCGACACATTGCCGGAAAGACGCGCCAGAAGACTGGAAATCGCGGATATATCGGCATCCGTAAGTTTGTCAGGGCATACCTCAAGAAGGCGGCAAATGATTTCAACCTGCTGCGCTCTTTCCACAATTTCGTTTAATGTAAACTCCTGCATTAATTACACCCCTTTTAATTCATGTACTGCTGCAATAATTACATGTGATAAACCTGCTTTACCGGAATTACTGATTACTGAATCAATCGCCGCTTGCATATTAACGGCCTTCACGTTCTGCGTGA
>ERZ773147.4197-NODE-4197-length-10214-cov-3.211537_pt1 | contig 10214 bp, 8 predicted proteins | sample MGYA00580851_ERZ773147 | MGnify/ENA primary metagenome ERZ773147 (study PRJEB29015, sample SAMEA2737818) | human gut metagenome | biome: human gut; feature: human-associated habitat; material: faeces | place: China | collected 2012 ... | reverse complement strand
TGCGGGCGGCTTCCTCTGCGCGCTCCTTGGCAAACTCCACGCCGGTCAGGCCAAGCTGGGCACAGGCGTACTTCAAGAACTCCACCCGCTTGCCGGTGGGCTCCATGAGGGTGAGTTCCAGTTCCGGCTTGTAGATCTTGGTGACGATGCCCGGAAACCCGGCACCAGCGCCCACATCCACCATGCGGCCGGCCACTTCCGGCTGGCTGGCAAAGAGCAGGCTGTCGAGGAAATGCTTGTCCTCGATGCCCTCGGGGTCGGTGATGGCGGTCAGGTTGACCTTCTGGTTGTAGTCCACAAGGATCTGTGCAAAGGCGTCCAGCTGGTCCAGCTGGGTGCCGGTGAGGGCAATGTTCCATGTGGAACACTTGGCCTCCAGCCGCTGTTTGTCGATCATAGGTTTTGATTCCTTTCTGTTGTTCTGGATCAGGTGTGGGCCGCCAGGGCGATGCTCAACTGAGCCACGTCCGAGGGGGACACCCCGGGGATGCGGCTGGCCTGGCCCAGGTTCTTGGGCCGGATGCGGGCCAGCTTCTCGCGGGCTTCCAGCGTCAGACCGGTGAGGTCCGCGTATTCAAAATCCTCCGGGATCAGGGTCTTTTCGTGGCGGGCCACCTCCCGGATCATGCGATCCTGCCGGGCAATGTAGCCTGCGTATTTGATCTCGGTCTCCAGCCGCTCCGCCAGCATGGGCGTGATTCCCTCCCCCCAGCCGATGACCCCGGCCACAAGGTCGTAGTGGATCTCCGGGCGGCGCAGCAATTCTTCGGCAATGCCGCCCTCGGCTGCCGGGGCCAGCCCGGCCGCCGTCATGGCGGCCTGCAGGTCGGCAGTGCGCAGATGGGCGTCGTGCAGGCGGCGGCGCTCCGCTTCCAGAATGTTCTGGGTGTGCTGGTACTTTGTCCAGCGGTCGTCCTGCACCAGACCGTATTCCCGGCCGATGGGGGTCAGGCGGGTGTCGGCATTGTCCTGCCGCAGGGTCAGCCGGTACTCGGAACGGCTGGTCATCATGCGGTAGGGCTCGTCGGTGCCCTTGACCACCAGATCGTCAACCATCACGCCCAGATAGCCCATGTCCCGGGTAATGATGAGAGGTTCCTTGCCCTGCAGCCAGCAGGCCGCGTTGATGCCCGCCAATAGCCCCTGCGCCGCCGCTTCCTCGTAGCCCGAGGTGCCGTTGATCTGCCCGGCAAAATACAGGCCGGGGACTCGGCGGCTGCCCAGCGTCAGGTTCAGCTCCCGGGAGTCGATGCAGTCGTATTCAATGGCATAGGCCAACCGTACCAGCACCGCCCGCTCCAAACCGCGGATGGAGCGGTACATCTGCCACTGCACAAAATCCGGCAGACTGGAGGACATGCCCTGCACGTACCATTCCGGGCTGGAAAGGCCCTCCGGCTCCAGAAAGAGCTGGTGGCGGTCCTTGTCCGCAAAGCGGCGAATTTTATCCTCGATGCTGGGGCAGTAGCGCGCCCCGGTGCCCTTGATCTCTCCCCGCACCATGGGGGACAGATGCAGATTCTCCCGAATGATGCGGTGAGTCTCCTCGTTGGTGTAGGTCAGATAGCACATGGCCCGATTTTCCAGGGGGTACTTCACCCCGATGTCCGGCTGCCGGGCCACCGTCAGGAAGGAAAACGGCACAATAGGATCGTCGCCGGGCTGGGGCTCCATCTTGTCAAAGTCGATGGAGCGAACGTCCACCCGGGCGGGCGTGCCGGTCTTGAAACGGCGCAGCTCGAAACCAAGATCGGTCAGGGACTGGGAAAGCCCCTCCGCCCGCAGAAGCCCCTGCGGCCCGCTGTTTTTGGAATACTGGCCGATGATGATGCGGCTTTTCAGATATACGCCGCTGCAGATGGCCACCGCCCGGCAGGGAATTTCCTCGCCGGTCATGGTACGCACGCCGCTGATGGCCCCGTTTTGGGTCAGCAGCTCCATGGCCTCGCCCTGACGGATGGTCAGATGGTCGGTGGAAAACAGGGTGGCCATCATGTCCTCGTGATAGCGGCGCTTGTCCGCCTGTGCCCGCAGACTATGCACCGCCGGGCCCTTGCCCCGGTTCAGCATCCGGCTCTGCAGGAAGGTGCGGTCGATGCACAAGCCCATCTGGCCGCCCAGCGCATCCAGCTCCCGAACCAGATGACCCTTGCCTGTGCCGCCGATGGCGGGATTGCAGGGCATCAGGGCCACGGAATTCATGTCCAGTGTAAGGAGCAGGGTGCTGACGCCCATGCGGGCGGCTGCCAGCGCCGCCTCGCATCCCGCGTGCCCTGCTCCGATGACAATCAGATCATACATACATATCGTACTCTTTTTTCTCAGAATGAATGGGGAAAGGGGTCAATCCGTCTCGCCCAGATATTCTTCCAGACAGAGGTTCCTGTCCCGCATGACCACGCTGTGCTGTACGCCCACGTAACGGATGTGCCAACACTCGGCCAGAAAGCCCGTGATGGCTTCCTTGTCCTCCTGATAGCGGATGATGAAGCCGTAATCCCAGCAGTGCTTCTGGAGCCACTTTTGCTGCTCCGTGCCCTTGAAGGTGGTTCCGGCCACGGTGATGTCGAAGGCCAAGCCGGTGTGATGCTCGCTGGCTCCGGGGTCGGCCACCAGCTTGCTGGCGGCGCTTTTGGCCTTGGCGACGCTCAGGCCCTGATTCTGGTACTCGGCCACCTGCCTGTCAAACAGCTTCTGCTGGTACTTGACGCTGCGGTAGCCTGCGCTGATCTGCCAGCCGGTCACGCCGTCGGCCTTGGCGGCCTCGAACATGGTAATGAGCGCCTGCGCGGCGGTGCGGTCGCCCTCGCAGTCCGATCCCTTGACGGTCACAAGGCTGGAAGGAAGCACATCCTTCAGCAGCACCAGATCGGCAGGACGGTAGCTCGCATCCACCGGGTGGGTGCGGTTGACCAGAATGGGCAGGGCGTTGGGGTCGGGGGTCGGCGTGGGCTCCGCCTTGGGCGCGCTGTCGCTGAACAGCAGCGCCAGCGTTTTGGCCCCGGCGATGCCGTCCGGGGTTTCGCCGTTCTGGGTCTGGAACCAAACCACCGCCGCCTTGGTGGCCCCGCCGAAGTCGCCGTCGGCGCTTCCATCCAGATAGCCCAGTTCCTTCAGCCGGGCCTGAAGTGCCTTGACCGCATCGTTCCGATCGCCCATGGTGAGCACCGAGGGCGTTTCCGTGGGAGTGGGCGTGGGACGGAACATCTCCGCCCGGTCGGAATACAGCAGGTTTCGGGTCTCCTCTCCGGCCAGACCGTCCCCGGCAATGCCGTGCTGGGTCTGGAAGGCGATGACCGCCTGCGCCGTGCCCTGCCCGTACTGGCCGTCGATCTCGCCGGTATAGTAGCCCAGCTGATACAGCCGCTCCTGCAGCTTCTTCACCTCGTCGCCCTGCGTGCCCAGCTTGAGGATGAGCATAGTTGGCGTGGGGGTGGCGTTGGGGTCGAGGGTAACGGCCATCATGTTGGCGTTATCCGCCGTGGGCGTGGGAGTGGCTTCGCTTTCCGTGCGGTATTCCTGATAAGCGTCCCGGGTGCGGGGCGCGAGGTACACGCATACGCCGGTCAGCGCCAGCAGCAGAGCGATCATCACCACCGTGCCCGCTTTGGGTCTCCGTTTTTCCATTTATGCCTCCGGCCACAGGGGGGCAGGATACAGACCGGCTTCCGCCATGCGGGCCACCGCGTCCACCACGTCCTGCTTATCCTCCGGGTTGGTCACGCCGTACCACTTGTCATGGGTGGTTTTGACGCTGACGCCGGCCCGTCCGGCCTGCATTTCCGCGTCCACCGCCATGGGCAGGTAGTATTCGGCTTTTTCAGGATTCTTGGACAGCTGCTCCCGCAGGAACACGGGGAAGCCCTTTTCCAGTGCGGCCATCATGGAATGCGGGAAGGCCCACATATTCATGCTGACCACTGTGTCTGGCTCCAGACGGGTGTAGGTGTGCAGGTCTTCGGTCATCAGCGGGCCGTCGGCGCTGGTGATAATGTGGGTGCGCTCGGTCAGGGCAGTCAGACGTCCCGTTTCGTCCATTTCGCACACGCCCCGGGAAACGTAGCCGTTTTCGCTCAGAGTGTTCTTCAGCAGATAACCCACCATGGCCACGTCGCCCTCGTCCTTCAAATGGGTCAAATGGTCATAGGCCAGACGGAAGGCCTCCGCGCCGTAAAAATCGTCGGCGTTGATGGCGCAGAAGGGCGCGTCCACCAGCTTCCGGGCCGCCAGCACCGCGTGGCCCGTGCCCCAGGGCTTTTTGCGGCCCTCGGGAATGGAAAAGCCCTCCGGCAGATCGTCCATTTCCTGATAGGCGTACTGGATCTCCATCTGGCGGCTGGCCCGGTCGCCGATGACCTCCCGGAACAGGGCCTCGTTTTCCCGCTTGATGACGATAATGGCCTTTTCAAAGCCCGCCCGTTTCGCGTCGAAAAGGGAGTAATCCAGAATGATCTCGCCGTTGCGGCCCACAGGGTCGATCTGCTTCAGCCCGCCGTAGCGGCTGCCCATGCCCGCGGCCATAATGACCAGTACCGGCTTTTTCATGCCTTGCTCCGCCCCTTTCCCAGTTCCCGGACGATCTCGTTCATCTCCTGCCAGTGGGCTTCCATTTCCTGCAGGAGCTTGAGCTGCGTGCGGGCGCGAACCAGATTGTGTTCAGGGTGATCCACCTTGAAATACACGTCGCCGTTGAGATAATCGCCCAGAAAGCGAATGCCCACTTCCAGCGTCATCAGCTTGGCCCCCATGGGCAGGGACAGAAGCTCGGCTTCGTTCAGGCGGCTGCCGAAGGCTTCCAGATAGCCCTCCGCGAAGGCGCGGTAATAAGGCAGGCTGAAATGTACCTTGTCCAGATCGGTCTCGTCCTCCAGCGCCGTGCTGGCCCCGAAGCGGATGGCGTCGCCAAAGTCGTAGGCCGCCAGACCGGGCATCACCGTGTCCAGATCGATGACGCACAGGGCGCGACCGGTCTTTTCGTCCATGAGGACGTTGTTGAGCTTGGTATCGTTATGAGTCACCCGCAGGGGCAATACGCCTGCTTCCAGCTGATCCTGCAGCACGGGAGGAAGGGCGGCGAAGGCCATGAAGCCCTCGATCTCCTTCCGGGCCGTATCTGCGCGGCCGGAACGGTTCTCCTCCACCGCCCGCAGGAAGTCCTGCCAGCGCCGGGGCTCATGATGAAAATAGGGGATCGTTTCATGCAGAAGGGATGCGTCGAAATCGTCCAGCAGGTCGTGGAACCGTCCGAAGCAGCGGCCCGCCTCCCGGAACAGGGCGGGATCGTCCGTGCGCTCGTAGGTCACGGTGTCCTTCACAAAGGCGTAGCTGCGCCACAGGTCGCCGTTTTCGTCAAAGGTATAGGGCTTGCCGTCCTGAGCCAGATTCAGCCGCAGAGTCTCTTTCTCGGGGGCGCCGCCCTCCCGGGCCACCTTCTGGCGGATGTGCTCCGTGACCCGCTGGAAATTCTCCATCACCTTTTCCGGCTCCCGAAACACATTGCGGTTGATGCGCTGCAGCACATGGCTCCGCCCTTCGGATTCAAACAGGAAGGTATCGTTAATATGGCCGTTGCCAAGGGGAACAGGGTCTTTGTCGAGCCCGGCGGGGCAGAACTCCCGCGCCAGCGCGCGCAGCTGTTCGTTGGAATAGTCCATGATGTTTCTCCACTCCTGATTCATCAGAAATCGGCGCTCGCCCGCGCCCGAACAGATTCAGTATTATATTATATCATGAAACGACTTTGGGAACAAGTACGGAGGTTTTGCCCCCCGGCAGAGCAAAAAATCGCCTGCCCGTCCGAAAAAGCAGACAGGCAGACGCATTGGGGCTTTAACCAAGAATCAGCCGTTCGGCCTCTTCATAGCTGGCCGCGACCGCATTGGCTCCATGGTTTTCCGGGGCGGGACGACCGTTGGTGAACAGAATGCTGAACACCCCGGCGGCGTTGGCTGCAGGGATATCCGCCGCCGCGCTGTCCCCGATCATCACGGCGTTTTCGGGTGCGACGCCCATGCGGCGCAGCGCCGCGTGGACGATGGCGGGGTCTGGCTTGGCCGCGCCCAGCTCCTCGCTGATGAACAGGCCGCTAAGATAGGGCGAGATCGGGCAGCGGTCGAAACGGGCGTGCTGAATGACCGCCACGCCGTTGGTGACCAGACAGATGGGCATTTTTTCGGCCACCCGGGCGCAGAAAGCCTCCGCGCCGGGCAGAAGGATGCTCTGGCGGCTGAGCCGGTCCCGGAAATAAAGGTGCATCTCCTCCGGGGAGCGCCGCAGGCCCACCGCCGCAAGAAAGTTGGCCATGCGGGCCACCTGCAGCTCCGGCAGGGTCGTCCTGCCCTGCTCCAGCAGCGCCCACTGCTCCCGATTGATCCGGTGATAGGTCTGAAAATTTTCTTCCCGCACAGGAATGTCAAAATGGGTAAACAGCTCAGTCAGGGCGTTCTGTTCGCCCGCGTCAAAATCAAACAGCGTGCCGTCCGCGTCGGCCAGCAGCAGCTCGTAAGCCATCTTCCTTCATCCTTTCCGTTTGCCGCCGCCCTTGGGGGCGCTTCGGCGTTTCAATGCCTTGGGGGACGCGACAGAGTAGCCGAAGAAGCCCAGCGGCTTGCCCACGGCGCAGTATTTACCGTGGACATAGGCCACCAGCTCCATATCCTCTTCCCGAATGGAGCCGGACTCGGTAAAGTATTCATCCGCCACATAGACCTGCTCCACCTCCGCCAGAAACAGATCGTGGCTGCCCAGCTCCTGCACGCTTTTCACCCGGCAGCACAGATAGGCGGGCGCTTCCTCCACAGCGGGGGCGTGAGTAAGCGGCGGCGCAGGGATGGGGGTCAGCCCGCAGGCCTCGAATTTGTTTACATCCCGGCCGCTTTTGACCCCGCAGAAGTCCACGGCCCGGCACAGGCTGCGCCCGGTCAGGTTCAGGGTAAATTCCCCGGTGCGCCGGATCAACTCGTGGCTCAACCGGCTTTTGCGGATGCTGACAGAGACCATGGGTGGCCTGGTGCACACCACGCCCGTCCATGCCACGGTGATCAAATTGGCCTCATAGCCGTTTTCCGGGTCGGCGCATCCCAGCATCACCGCCGGGATGGGACTTAGATACGTCGTCGGGCCAATAGGCCGGAAAGTTTTTCCAGTGCCGGGCTTCACGCGATCTCCCCCTTGTGTCTGGTTTCCAAAAAGTGTACAATGAATCAGTTCCTCTGTCAACGCTCGCTCAAAGGAGGGTCCTCCCTTGCCGAAATATCATTATCGCTATCGAAAACCCCAGCGGCGGCATTTCCCCGTCCGGCTGGCGCTGGTGCTGCTGGCGCTGTTGGCGCTGTGTATCTATCCCTTTATCGAGGCACGGACGCTGACGGTAGACGAGCACACGGTGCAGGTGGCCAACCTGCCCGCCAATCTGAAAAACCTGAAGATCGTCTACGCCACGGACATCCATCAGGGCCGCTGGTTCTCCCAAAGCCGGGTCAACGAGCTGGTCAAGACGATCAACGGGCTCAGTGCCGATCTGGTCATTCTGGGCGGCGACTATGCAGAGGACAGCGACGGGGCCATCGAATTTTTCGAGAACCTGCCTTCCATTTCCGCCCGGATCGGCGTATACGCGGTGCTGGGCAACCACGACCGCACCGAGCCGGAAAGCAATCTTTCCGTGCTCATCGGCACCATCAAGGGCCGGGGCATCATCCCGCTGGTGAACAACGTGGCGGCGGTCAAGCGGGGGCAGACGTACTTTTACATTGCTGGCGTGGACGACTATTACAACGGCTACCCGGACGTGGAGGGCGTGGCCTCGCAGGTCAAAGCCAGCGATTTTGTGATCTTCGCCGGGCACACCCCCGACCTGCTGCCCGATATGCTCAAGGCCAAGAGCAGCGACGGCGACAACCACTGGTTCGATCTGGCGCTATTCGGTCACACCCACGGCGGACAGATCAGCTTTTTCGGCAAATCGCCCTTCTTCAATCTCAAGACGGACGTAGGCCCCCGGTACATGAGCGGCTGGCTGGAAGAAAACCGCGCCGCCGTGCTCATCAGCAACGGCGTGGGCACCTCCGGCGCGCCGGTGCGGCTGTTCGCCCCGCCGCAGATCCACCTGATCACCCTGAAAAGCCGGTAAAAAACAGAAGGCCCCGTCTTTCGCACGTTAACGAAAGACGGGGCTTTGAATTTTGTTTTACCAGCCGCGCTCCACGGAGCTTTCGTCCGATGGTTCCTGCTGGTTCCATTCGCCGACACTGCCGGATTCCCCGTTGGAGTTCTCCGGCCAGTAGGGTTCGGGGGTCTCCACGATCTGCCAATCCGTATCCGGCACAAAGGTGTCGGAAGGCTCCGCCGCCGCGCCGGAAAGATTCTGCTGCCACAGATTCAGCTGCTCCTGCGTGGAGGCGCTGCCAAGGTCATAAGAAAGCGCGGGCAGACCGGATGGGTCGTAGCTGACCTGCATGGGCAGGTACAGAAGCGCCGTAGACGCGCCGGTCACATCCGCCCAGTCCCCTATGGAAAGGGCCGCCGCGCCGGAATACGCCGGGTCGCCGGTCAGGGACGCGCCCTGCGTGATGACGTACACAGACGCGCCGTGCACCTCCACATTGGCCTCCGGGTAGAAGTTCAGCTGGACGGAAAGATAATCGCCCTGCATCATCACCGTGGCGCTGCCGATATAAAAAGCGTTGCTGGCGCACAGAGGAATCTCCTTCATGCCCACGCTGCGCAGCTCGGTCAGGTTCAGCATGGTGCCCATGAGCCAGTCCCCGCCAAGGCCCAGATCCCGAAGCCGCACGCCGTAGGTGCAGGCGCTGTTGAACTGGAGCCGGGGCTGCAGCTGCATAAAGGGCATGGCATACACCGTGTCGCCCACATACAGCGTCACCAGATAGGGCACGGTGGAGCCGCCGCCGTAGGGCAGGTAGATCACGTCGCTGTCAAAATTGCGGCTCTGGTAGCCGTAGTCCTTGTCAAACAGAAGGGTCTGCGTATCCATCCGGGTCAGGGACAGCCGCACAGGCTCCGCCAGTTCGCTGGACGTGCTGATGGTTTTCAGCACCCGGATGCCCTGACAGGCCGCGGACAGGTTCGCCGCCACATAATCGTTCTGGTTGAGCGAATCCATATCCAGCATATCCACATTCAGGGTGAAAAAATCCTCCGCCTGTGCCCCCGGCACGGCGCAGCACGCCAGCAGGCAGCTGAGGAGCGCCAGCACCACGGCCTTTTTCCAAACCCTGTTTTTCATTCCCGTCTCGTCCTTTCGTCGTTTGGCGCGGAAGACCCTGCGTCCTCCGCCGGGAGAAACTCCCTTCGCCTATGGTAACGATTCAGTTTACCATTATCATCCCCAAAAAGTAAAGAGAAGGGCAAAAGAAAAGCAGCGGGAAAAATACCCGGAAAACAGGGAAAAAATCCTGCGTTTCCCATCTTGACACGGGGCGGTTTTCCGCGCTACAATGCCCTTGGCTAACGGAATGACGCAGATCAAGCCCTTCCTATCTCCTTTTGCCAAAGAGAGGCCGCGCCCCGGCTGAAAGCGCGCCGCAAAAGACCGAACGGGTACCGCCTGCCGACCGCAGCACGTGAGCGCACGTTACAGCGCGTCCAATGAGCAAAAAGCAGGGTGGAACCGCGGATGAATTTCATTCGCCCCTACGAAACCGAAATCGTGGGGGCGTTTTTCGTTCCCCAAAAGCAAGGAGGAGAAACCCATGTTGATTACCCTGAAAAACGGCCAGCGGGAGTTTGAAAACGGCATGACCCCTCTGGAGATTGCCGGTCAGCTCAGTCAGGAGCTGAAAAAGCAGGCGCTGTGCGCCCGGGTGGACGGCAAGATCGTGGAGCTGTGGCAGCCCATCGACCATGATTGTGAGCTGGAGATCCTTACCTTTGAGGACGACGAGGCCAAGCGGGTGCTGCGCCACACCGCCAGCCACGTGCTGGCTCAGGCCGTGAAAAAGCTGTGCCCCGAGGCCAAGCTGGCCATCGGCCCCGCCATCGACAACGGCTTCTACTACGACTTTGACGTGGACGAGCCCTTCACCCCCGACTTCCTGAAGGAAGTGGAGAAGGAAATGAGCCGCATCGTCAAGAAGAACGACAAGCTGGAACGCTTCGAGCTGCCCCGGGAAGAAGCCATCAAATTCATGGAAGAAAAGGGCGAGCCCTACAAGGTGGAGCTGATCCGCGACCTGCCCGAGGACGCGCACATT
>ERZ773147.4192-NODE-4192-length-10225-cov-2.781023_pt1 | contig 10225 bp, 10 predicted proteins | sample MGYA00580851_ERZ773147 | MGnify/ENA primary metagenome ERZ773147 (study PRJEB29015, sample SAMEA2737818) | human gut metagenome | biome: human gut; feature: human-associated habitat; material: faeces | place: China | collected 2012 ... | reverse complement strand
GGTGCAGGGCGAATTTGCCCATATCGTTGATAACGGTGTGTCCGGCGTTGCCGCCTCCCTGATACCGCACCACCACATCGTACTGTCCCGTCAGGTAGTCTACCATCCGGCCTTTTCCTTCGTCACCCCAGTTGATGCCTACGATCGCACAATTTGCCATGTCTGTATACCCTCCTGTTCTGCGTGTTTTCGTGTGTTTTTCGATACGTTTTTTCAAACGACGGTCCATTATACACACCGCGGCAGAGTAAGGGAAGTATGGATTTTATATGTGATGCATAAGCGCAGGTGATGAAAGCCGCTGCCTGCCCCTGCTCCTGAAAAGCGGCGGGGCGGGGAATGTGCAGGCATGCCAGATATTTTCCGCGGATATATATGCAATTTGTGCACAGTTACAAAAGCATTAAAATAGCGGATTTTCTCTTTACAAATTTGAAGAAGGGTGTATAATCATCCACATAAATTTGAATATAAAGAATATTTATTCTCCAAGTATACAAAGGCGGTGAGCGGGTATGGGAGAGAATATCATCGAGATCGCGGGCCTGCGCAAGAGCTTTGACCACGTGGAGGTGGTCAAGGGCGTGGACATGCAGGTTCATCAGGGGGAGTTCCTGACGCTGCTGGGGCCCTCCGGCTGCGGTAAGACCACCACACTGCGGATGATCGCGGGATTTGAGGAGGCAGACAGCGGACACATCACCATCGACGGACAGGAGGTCACCGCGCTGCCGCCCTACAAGCGGGCAGTCAACACCGTGTTTCAGAGCTACGCGCTGTTCCCACTGATGAATGTCTATGACAACGTGGCCTACGGACTGACAGTGAAGCGGCTGCCCAGGGCGGAGATACGGGAAAAGGTGACGCAGGCGCTGCGCACCGTGCAGCTGGAGGGCTTCGAAAAGCGGCGGGTCAGCCAGATGTCGGGCGGCCAGTGCCAGCGCGTGGCCATTGCCCGAGCGCTGGTGAACGGACCGAAGGTGCTGCTGCTGGACGAGCCGCTGGGGGCGCTGGATCTGAAGCTGCGCAAGCAGATGCAGCTGGAGCTGAAGCGGCTGCAGAAGCAGCTGGGCATCACCTTTATTTATGTTACCCACGATCAGGAGGAGGCCATGACCATGTCCGACCGCATCGCCGTCATGTGCGCCGGCGAGATCCAGCAGATCGGCACGCCCTCCGAGATTTACAACGCACCGGCCACCCGCTTCGTGGCGGATTTCATCGGCGAATCCAACATCCTGCCGGCCACCGCCGCGGCGGTCCGGGGCGATGCCTGCGTCTACACCACGCCTATGGGGCAGGTGTTGGGCGCGGCGGCCCAAGTGCCGGAGGGCGAGACGGTGTACCTCTGCGTCCGGCCGGAGGCTGTCTGTGTGTCTGCGGAGCCGGTATCCGGCTTCGGCATACAGATCACGGTGACGGACAACATCTGCACCGGCAATCTCATCAAGTCCATCGGCGTGGATGCGGACGGCCATGAGCTGCGCTTCTCCCGTCTGGCGGGCGCGGACGGCTTCTCCTGCGGCGAGACGCTGTACCCCTACTGGGACAGCGCCGCCTGCACGGTCATGCGGAAGTAGGCGGCGCCATGAAGAAAAAAGAAAAGAGACTGGCCGTGCTGGCCAGCGTAGGGCCCTACGCCGCAGAGACGCTGCTTCTGGTGGTGCTTCCGCTGCTGTATGTGTGCCTGATGAGCATCATGACCCGGCCGTCCTATGGCGGCGTGGAGTTCACGGTATCCTTCAACGGATACAAGGCCCTGTTTGAAAAAGCGTATCTGGTGGCTATCTGGAACAGTGTGCGGATGTCGCTGGTGTCCACGGTCATCATCCTGCTGGTGTCCTACCCCATGGCCTACATGCTGTCGCGGTGCAGCCGCCGCGTGGCGTCCAACCTCATCATCCTGATGATGATCCCGTACTTCACCAACAGCCTGATCCGGCTGTACAGCTACATCACTCTGTTCAACACGAAGGGCATCCTCACCGGTATTCTGGCCAGACTGGGGATGACGTGGAGCGCCGATTTTCTGTACAGCGAAAGCGCCGTGGTGCTGGGGCTGGTGTACGTCTGCATCCCCTATGCGGTGCTGCCCATGTACTCGTCCATCGAGCGGCTGGACAAGGCGCTGCTGGAGGCGTCCTATGATCTGGGGGCGGGGCGTGTCAAAACGTTTTTCAGGATCACGCTGCCCATGACCATGCCCGGTGTGTACGCCGCGGCCATCATCTCCTTTGTGCCGTCCATCGGAAACTACTTCGTGGCGGACGTGCTGGGCGGCAGCAAGACGCTGCTGATCGGTAACCTCATCAAGGATCAGTTCATGTCCTCCCGCAACTGGCCGCTGGGCAGCGCACTGTCGGTGTTCCTGATCGCGGGCACCATGATCCTGGTATATCTGTACGCCCGCGTCAGCAGGGCCGACGTGATGGAGGGGGGCCTATGAACCGCGTGAAAAAGAAAAGCATCGGCGATAAGCTGGGCGTGATATACGCGGTGCTGCTGTTCGCCTTTATCTACATCCCCACCGTGATCGTGGTGGTGTATTCCTTCAACCAGCAGCCCAGCAACAAGTGGTGGACGGGCTTCACCACCGAGTGGTACGGCAAGCTGTTCCGGGACGCGCAGCTGTGGCAGTCCTTCAGCCTTTCACTGAAGATCTCGCTGCTGTCCACGCTGATCGTGGTGATCATCGGCACGCTGGGCGCCATGGGCCTGACACGCTACCGGTTCTTCGGACGGAACGCCCTGACCTATTCGGTGTACCTGCCCATGATCGTCCCGGGTGTGGTGTTCGCGGTGCCTCTGATGGCGCTGCTGGTGCTCATGGGCCTGAAAAAGGGCTTCTGGGCCGTGGTGCTGGGAAACGTGATTTTGATGCTGCCCTATATGATCCTGACGGTGCGGACCCGCTTTCTGGGACTGGACCGCTCGGTAGAGGAGGCCAGCATGGATCTGGGCGCCAGCGGAGTAGAGACGTTCTTCCGCATCACGCTGCCGTCTATCGCCCCGGGCATCTTCACCGGCGCACTGCTGAGCTTTGCGCTGACGCTGGACGACGTGGTCATGGCGGACTTCCTGGCCGGACCCAACTGCCTCACGTTCCCCATGAAGATCTACAACTCCATCCGCAAGGGCGTTTCACCGGAGATCAACGCGCTGGAGACGATCATATCCGGCCTGATTTTTCTGGGAGTTGCCGTCTATCTGCTGCTGAAGGGCAGGCAGGACCGCGCTGCCGCAAAAATAGAACCATTCCATCAAACACAAACAGAGAGTTAGGAGAAAGGAGCTCACAAACATGAAGAAGAAACTTTTGGCCGCGCTGCTGGCCCTGGGAGTGCTGGCCTCCCTCACCGCCTGCGGCGGGAAGCAGAAGACCCAGCAGGATGCCGCCGCCGACGGCGACACCGGCTACGCCGATTCCATTAACATTCTGGTCTACCCCGACTATGTGTCCGAGGACGTGCTGGCCGCCTTTGAACAGGAGTACGGCATTCAGGTGAACATCACCTACCTGTCCTATGAGGAGGACAACATCACCCGCGTGGAGACCGGTGACGACTTCGACATCATCAATCCCTGCCAGGAAACGGTACACCAGATGCTGCAGGAAAACCTGCTGCAGAAGATCGACAAGAGCAAGATCCCCAATCTGGTCAACCTGTACGATGAATTCAACACCTATGATTACCCCGGCGAGGAGGATTACAGCGTTCCCTACATGTGCGGCTCCATGTCCATCATCGTGAACAAGGATACCTGCCCCATCGAGATCACCAAGTGGTCTGATCTGGCGGACCCCGCCCTGAAGGGGCAGATCGTCTCCACAGACATCGACCGCCGGTTCGTGGCCACCACTCTGGCGGAGAATGGCTTTGACCCCAACAGCGAGAACCAGGCGGATCTGGACGCCGTGTTCGATTGGCTGTGCCAGTTCAACAGCAACGTGAAGGTCTATGACAACGGCGCGCCCCGTACCTCTCTGGAAAACGGCGACTGCAGCGTGGCCTTCACCTATACCACCGACTATGTGCTGGTCAAGCAGGAGGACCCCGATGGCAATTATGAGCTGATCACCCTGCCCGATGGCTGGTACTCCAGAGGCGAGTGGATGCTGGCCATTCCGGCCTCCAGCACCAAGGCCGAGGAGGCTGAGCTGCTCATCAACTATATCCACGACGCCAAGAACTACGCCGACAATGTCATGAAGTACCCCGGCGTGCCGGTGAACGAGGCCTGCATCGCCTACCTGACCGACGAGTACAAGGAGCTGTTCAAGGCGTTTGACATCCCCGAGAGCGCGAATTTCTTCACACTGTCCTCTCTGTCCTCCGAGAGCCTGGAGATGTACGACCTGTTCATCTCCAACGTGATGGCCAGCTCCAACAGCTGATAGGAGTGCTGCATCATGAAAAAGATCAGGATCACCGTCATGCGCATGGCGTCCTATCCGGACCTGTCCGCCGCGTATGAAAACCTGCTGGAGCATGCCTGCGATATGCAGCTGGGGCAGGTGTTCATCGCGGACGGCTGGCGCCAGCCGGAGGGGATGTGCGACAGCGCATGGTCCAGCATCTCGCCCTTCGTGATGACGCTGGCCTACGGCGGGAGCGACATCTATAAGGGGTGGATGAAGAACAAGAAAAGCGCCATGGTGTCCTGCAACGACGGGTTCCGTCCCGTGAGCTTCTACATCGAGGCGCTGGAGGAAGAGGCCTCCGACTGGTTCTGACGCGGGACGTCTCCGCCTGTAAAACAAAAAAGTCCCCCTGCTTTCCCTGTCAGCGAAAGCAGGGGGACCATTGCGCTGTCATCACCCCATACGGCCCGCCTGCATCGTACAGAGCCGGCGGCGGGAGGGGAGAAATTTTTGTGTAGATGGGAAAAGTGCGGATGTCCTCTTGACGGGGAGAAAAAAATAGCATACAATTCACCTATATTTCAGCAGGAGGTGTGCTGCCATGGCTCGCTGCGCGATGCGTTCCGGTAATGCCGTGGTGAAGTGCGCCCATTCTGCCCCTGCGCAGACTGATTTCGGCTTTACGTGCAGCGTGCCCTTTGGCGCGCTGCACTTTTTTGGTTTTTTCGCCTTTACCGGCAAGGAAATGCCTCTGGGAGCCTGTGTCTGAACGTGCGGTGGAAAACCGGCATATTCGCGTCTTGAACGGCCTTCCGGACAGGAGGACCGATTTTTTTGTGCTAGGAAAGGTTGTACAACAATGAGTGAGCTGGATCAGATCAGAGAGAATATCAACAGCATTGACGAGCAAATGGCGCAGCTGTTTCAAAAGCGCATGGAGATGAGCGCCCGGGTGGCGGATTTCAAGAAGGAGCGGGGATTGTCCATTCGGGACGCCGAGCGGGAGCGGGAGCTGATCGACCGCAACCGCAGGAGCATCCGGGATCCGGCGGTGGCCGCGTACTACGTGCAGTTCCTGCGGGGCATCCTGGACCTGTCCTGCGCCTACCAGAGCAAGCTGCTCAACGGTATGAAGGTGGCGTACAGCGGCGTGAAGGGGGCCTACGGCTATCTGGCGGCGCGGCGTATGTTTCCGGAGGCGCAGCTCGTCGCCTACCCCGACTTTGCCGCGGCCCACAGGGCGGTGGAGCTGGGAGAGGCGGACAGCGTGGTGCTGCCGCTGGAGAACAGCTACGCCGGTGAGGTAGGCGCCGTGATGGACCTGCTGTTCTCCGGCGAGCTGTATATCAACCAGGTGCTGGACATGGAGATCGACCACAGCCTGCTGGGCGTGGAGGGAGCTGCGGCGGACACGGTCAGGACCGTGGTCAGCCATCCCCAGGCGCTGCGGCAGTGCGATGACTACATTCGGAGCCACGGCTATGCGGCGGAGCCCTACTCCAACACAGCGGCGGCCGCGGAATATGTGCGCCGGGCCAATGACCCCGCACTGGCGGCCATCGCCTCCGAGGACGCGGCGGAGGTGTTCGGCCTGCGGGTGCTGGAGCGGGGCGTCAACACCATGCGGGCTAATACCACTCGCTTTGCCGCGCTGTCCCGCACCCAGAACCAGCCGGAGACCACCAAAAAGCGGGAGGACGAGAATTTTGTGCTGGTATTCACCGTGCAGAACGACGCCGGCTCGCTGGCCCAGACGCTGAATATCATCGGCGCCCACGGCTACAACATGCGCACCCTGCGGAGCCGCCCCATGAAGGGGCTTTCGTGGAAGTACTTCTTCTACGTGGAGGCCGAGGGCTGCATCAACAACACCAATGGCCGCGAGATGCTGCAGGAGCTGTCCGCCACCTGCGCCAAGCTCCGGCTGGTGGGCGCGTACTACGCCAACAACATCTGAGGAGAGAGCCATGGTCATTTCCGTTTCACTGGGAGCGCAGAGCTATCCCATCCTGCTGGAGGCAGGCGCACTGGCCCGGGCGGGGCAGCACTTGTCTCTGGCGCGGCGGGTGCTGGTGGTGACTGACAGCGGCGTGCCGCGGGAGTACGCCCGGACGGTGGCGTGCGCGTGCCGTCAGGCCCGCATCTGCACGCTCCCCGCCGGAGAGAACAGCAAAAATATGGACAATTACCAGCGCCTCCTGCGGGAGATGCTGGCCCTGGGCATGGATCGCGGCGACTGCGTGGCCGCCGTGGGCGGCGGCATGGCGGGGGATCTGGCGGGCTTCGCCGCCGCCACCTACATGCGGGGCGTGGATTTCTACAACGTGCCCACCACGCTGCTGGCCCAGGTGGACTCCTCCGTCGGCGGCAAGACCGCCATCGACATGGACGGCGTGAAGAACATCGTGGGCGCGTTCCACCAGCCCCGTGCCGTGCTGATCGACACGGACACCCTCCGTTCGCTGCCGCCGCGGCAGGTGGCCGCGGGACTGGCCGAGAGCGTGAAGATGGCCGTGACCTGCGATGCGGCGCTGCTGGCGCTGATCGAGAACAGCGCCGACCTGACGGCGGACCTGCCGGAGATCATCGCACGCTCTCTGGCCATCAAGGCGCGGGTGGTGGAGCAGGACCCCACGGAGCAGGGGCTGCGCCGCGTGCTGAATTTCGGGCACACCATCGGCCACGCCGCGGAGCGGTGCAGCGGGTATACGCTCCCGCACGGCTACGCCGTCGCGATGGGCATGGCCGCGATAAGCCGCGCCGCGGAGAGCTTCGGCATAAGCGAAAAGGGCACGGCGGAGCGGATAGAGAAAATGCTCAAGCGCTATGGCCTGCCGACAGAGATAAACTTTGCACGGGATGATATGCTCGATGCAATGCTGTCGGACAAGAAGTCTGACGGGAGCAGCGTCGCGCTGATAGTCCCGGAGCGGATAGGCCGCTGCCGGATAGAGAACGCCGGGGCAGCAGAGCTTTGCGAATGGCTGAAAGCGGGCGGAATAAAATGACTAAGCTTATCGAACCCGGCGCGCGCCGCGGAGAAGTCCGCGCGACTGCGTCAAAATCCCAGGCGCACAGGTACCTTATCTGCGCTGCGCTGACAGGGCACACGGTGCGGGTGGAAAACGCGGGAAGCTCGCAGGATATCTGCGCGACACTGGCGTGTATGAGCGCGCTGCTCTACGCGGATGGCGGCACGCGCCGCCTTGACTGCGGCGAGAGCGGCACGACGCTGCGCTTCATGCTGCCGCTTGCGGGCGCGTTCGGCGCTGACGCTGAGTTTATGCTGCGCGGGCGTTTGCCGGAGCGGCCTATCGAGCCGCTCGCGCGGGAGCTGTGCGCGCATGGGATGAATATAGAGCACCGCGGAAATATACTGCGCTGCTCCGGTGCGCTGCGTCCGGGGGCTTTCACGCTGCCGGGGGATGTGTCGTCCCAGTTCATATCGGGGCTGCTGATGGCGCTGCCGATGCTTCCGGGGGACAGCACACTGAACATAACGGGACAGCTCCAGTCCGCACCCTATGTCGCCATGACTCTTGAGGCGCTTCGGCTCAGCAGAATAAGCGTGACAGAGACTGCCGACGGCTATCATATCCCCGGCGGGCAGAGTTATGACGCACCGGAGATGATGACTGTCGAGGGAGACTGGTCGAACGCCGCGCCGTTTCTGTGCATGGGCGCGCTGTCACACAGCGGCGTTGCCGTGACGGGGCTGAACCCCGAATCTGTCCAAGGCGACAGAGCCATAGTGCAGATACTGCGCGAGCTTGGCGCAGTTGTTGAGGTATGCGGTGATCGCGTGAGCGTCCGCCGCGGGACGCTGCTCGGAGCAGTGATAGACGCGGCGATGATACCGGACATTATCCCCGCGCTCGCAGCGCTGTGTGCGGCGGCGGACGGGGAGACGAGAATCGTAAACGCCGGGCGGCTGAGACTGAAGGAGTCCGACAGGCTCGGCGGCACGGCGCGGCTGCTCCGCGCACTCGGCGCGGACGCGCGCGTTGACGGAGACAGACTTATTATCCGCGGCAGACCGGAGCTTTCAGGCGGCATGGCGGAGACAGAGTCCGACCACCGCATGGCGATGGCGGCGGCTGTTGCGGCCTGTGCCTGCCGCGGGGCAGTCACGGTCACAGACCCCGGCTGCGTCAAAAAATCCTATCCCGGCTTTTGGGATGATCTTTCCTCATTGGAGGCAGATAAATGAATGGCTTTTACGGTGAATGTCTGCGCCTTGAAATATTCGGCCAGTCGCATGCGGAGTCCGTCGGCATGACGCTTGAGGGCGTACCCGCCGGGGCACGTGTGGACCTTGACGCGCTTCTGCGTTTCATGCAGCGCCGTGCGCCGGGGAGGAGCGAATACGCCACGGCGCGCCGCGAGGCGGACGTGCCGGAGTTCACTTCCGGGCTGCGCGATGGTGTGACGGACGGGATGCCCATCACAGCGATCATTCGCAACACCGATGTGCGCCCACAGGATTATGACGCGCTGCGCACCGTGCCGCGGCCGGGACACGCGGACTATTCGGCGTGGCTCAGGTACGGCAGCATACCCACGGGCGGCGGAGAATTTTCCGGGCGCATGACGGCGCCGCTATGCATCGCGGGCGGGATATGTTTGCAGCTGCTTGAAAATGAGGGCGTGAGCATCCGTGCGCGCGTCAACGAGATAGGCGGCGCGCACGATGAAAAAGCGATGCACGATAAGATCATGCAGGCCAAGGCGGAGGGGGACTCAGTCGGCGGTGTGATCGAGTGCGTTGCGGAGGGAGTCCCGGCAGGGCTCGGCGGCGCGCTGTTCGGCGGCATGGAGAGCCGTATATCCGCCGCGGTGTTCGGCATCCCGGCGGTAAAGGGCATAGAGTTCGGCGCGGGCTTTGCATCAACGCGCCTGCTCGGCAGTGAGAATAACGATGAGTTCTGCATCAATGACGGCAGGATAGAGACGCGCGGCAACAACTGCGGCGGCATTCTCGGCGGTATTACGGACGGCATGCCACTCGTGTTCCGCGCGGCGGTTAAGCCGACGCCGTCGATAGCGAAGCCGCAGCGGAGCGTCGATTTGCGCACGCTTGAGGAGACGACGATAGAGATACACGGGCGGCACGATGCGTGCTTAGTGCCGCGCGCGGTGCCGTGCGTGGAGGCCGCGGCGGCGATAGCTATGTATGACGCGTGGCTTGCGCGCAGAGGAGATACGGAACGGGCATGAAGCTTGAGGAATACAGAGAGAAAATAGACGCAGTCGATGAGAAGCTTGTCGCGCTCTTTGCCGAGCGGATGGAGCTTTCGCGCGCCATTGCGGAATATAAGAAAGAGAACGGCCTGCCGGTGCTCGACGCTTCGCGTGAGAAAGAGAAGCTGAAGAGCGCCGCGGAGCGGTCACCGGCGGAGCTGCGGGAGTATACGCGCAGGCTCTATGCGCTGCTCTTTGAGCTGAGCCGTGATTACCAGCGGGAGCTTATCGGAAAGGAGCGCGGCTGATGCTCAGATGCGGACTGCTTGGGGAGAAGCTGGGGCACAGCTATTCCCCGGAAATACACAAAATGCTCGCCGGGTACGAATACCGGCTCTATGAGCGCCGTGCGGAGGAGCTTGAGAGCTTCATAAGAGGCGGCGAGTGGGACGGGCTGAACGTGACCATTCCCTATAAGCGCGCCGTCGTACCGTTCTGCACGGCGCTCTCGCCCATGGCAAAGCAGACCGGCAGCGTGAACACGCTCGTCCGGCGGGCGGACGGCACGATCTACGGCGCGAACACGGACTATGACGGCTTCCGCTATCTGGTCAGGCAGAGCGGCATCCCCGTGGCAGGGAGGAAGGCGCTCGTGCTCGGCAGCGGCGGCGCTTCCGCCGC
>ERZ773147.4190-NODE-4190-length-10240-cov-4.311929_pt1 | contig 10240 bp, 9 predicted proteins | sample MGYA00580851_ERZ773147 | MGnify/ENA primary metagenome ERZ773147 (study PRJEB29015, sample SAMEA2737818) | human gut metagenome | biome: human gut; feature: human-associated habitat; material: faeces | place: China | collected 2012 ... | reverse complement strand
GAGCGGTTTGCGCCGGTGTGCGCGTGGCTGCGGGACTACTGGGCGCAGCGGGACTGCCAAACCGATACCGAGCCGTACAGCGACGCGGAGGTCATGGGGCTGCGGCTCACGCTGCCGGAGGGCGTGCAGGGTGTGTTCGAGGTACACGTCCTGTACCCCACCGACCGGCTCGACCCGCTGCCCGCCGATGTGCCGCCGCTGCACACGGCGTACCGGCGCATCAAGGGCATGGGATTGCGGCTGGCCACCGACGCATGGTCGGGCGCGGAGCGGGACGCTGTGGAGCGTGGGCGCATGGCATTTGAGGATGTCCTCACGTTCCGGGAGGACGTGTACGATCTGCTGCGGCAGCATACGCCGCCCAAGCAGCGGCGGGAGAACGGTCTGCCGTGGGCGATCTCAGAGGAGGTGCGGAAGGGGAAGTACGCCGCGCAGGGGATGCCGAAGCTGATCGAAAACTACCTGCGTAAGCAGCTGCGCGTACCGGCGCACTACATCGAGAGCATGAAGCACATCCGCTATCTGCCGAAAAAGGGGGATTGCGTGGGGCGGATGATGTTCGAGGGGGAAAGGTGAATAGAGGGGGCAAAGGGAGGGAGCTTGAAGCTCCCTCCCTTTTTCAACTTAAGGAAATTTGTTCAAAGTCTTGTTCCGTAATGAGAGACAATATATGCCGGTCAGTGACTTCGTGATCTACGCAAAACACTCGCTTGGCGTGATTCATAACTAAGTCATCGTAGAGATTCCGTACCAGGCAACCGTTTGAAAAGTTTTCATCTTTCTCCTGCACTTGCGTATTTAGAAAAGAGTGAATCTGCTGCGAAGCTGCTTCACTTAAGCTGTAGTCATTTTTGCGGCAGAGATTTTCTGAAATACCATATGGCTCATCGCCTGAGTAGTCCGGAAATTCAACAAACGTGTTAAAGCGTGATTTGAGTCCCGGATTTGCTTCAAAGAAGTGCCTCATCGGCTCAGTATAGCCAGCAACAATGACAACCAGATCATCCCGGTAGTCTTTCATGCCCATAGGAATCACTATGATCGTTCTCCGTAATGCTGTAGGCTTCATCGATAAAGAGTACACCGCCTTTAGCGCGCTCAATGACCTTTTTTACTTTAAGCGCAGTTTGCCCCTGATAGCCTGCAATCAGATCCGTTCTTGACACCTCAATAAAATGCCCCTGTGAAAGAAGACCTATCTGCTTATAGATATGACCAACAATGTACGCTGGGCCAGCGCAACACCGCGAGAAAAGGCATTCATCGAAGAGGTCGCCCGCGTAACCTATGAGAGAGACAGGGTCCGCGGCTCGGACTGCCTCTGTCAGAAGTCCGCCCTTCCCTTGCGTCATAAACGCTTTGACCCACACGCAGAAATGCGCGAAGAGAACACATGGAGCAAAGAGTTTCCGACTTCATTCTTTTTGGGGCAAAAACGCCCGCAAAGCCTTATATACCAACGGCTGGAGGGCATTTTATCACTTGGTAAGGATGAGGCCGGCGGTTCGAATCCGCCCAGCAGCTCCAAAAAGCATCGAAAACTTCGGTTTTCGGTGCTTTTTTGCTGCATCAGCAAAAACACGCTCTATGGTCTCTTTTCTCATGGCGCAGAGTTCCTTGTCATTTCCGCTGTCGAGTATAGCGCTGGTGGCGGCGATAAAAACGGCTGACCTCCTGCGGACGCTTGCGCATCTTTCCGGCGGCTGGTACAATAGGGGCAGAGAGTGAGGTGCATGAATATGAAGCTCTATTTCAAGCAGCGGATGTTTTCGTGGTTCGACAGCTACGACATTTACCATATGGACGAGAGCGGCGCGGTGGCTTTCACAGTGGAGGGCAAGCTGTCGTGGGGACACTGTCTGCATATCCTCGACCCTATGGGGCAGCACATCGCCACAGTACAGCAGCAGGTGTTCACCTTCCTTCCCAAGTTTGACCTGTACATCGGGGAGCAGTGCGTGGGCACCATCCGCAAAGAGTTCACGTTCCTGCGGCCGTCGTTCACGCTGGACTTCAACGGCTGGCGGGTAGAGGGCAGCTTCATGGAGTGGGACTACACCATCGTGGACGCAGCGGGACAGCAGGTGGCCTCGGTCTCCAAGGAGTTGTTCCACTGGACGGACACCTACGTCATCGATGTGGCAGAGGAACAGAACGCCCTGTACGCGCTGATGGTGGTGCTTGCCATCGATGCGGAGAAGTGCTCACGGAACTGAGGGGGCTGGGCAGCGCTCTTTTATCCCGATGGCTTCTCTGTATTGTTCGTTCTGTGCATTAACCTAAATAATTTCAGGAAAAACAGGAAACGGTGCGAGCTTCATCACGCCGGAAGAATTCCAGCGGCGGTTAAGTGAATTACAAAGAGCAGGGAGCCGGTCGAATGACCGGCTCCCTGCTCTTTGTCTGCACCGATGCGGGTTTTGCATCGGTTAACTGCCGCAGAGGGCGCAGAGCAGCAGATCGTTACCACCCTCAATGACGCAGATGCTGCAGCGGGATCATGCGTCAGGGAAAGCGTTTGTGGGGATGGCGGGTGCGAGAGGGTGGGAATCGCGTATATTTTTGTACTCGTTCAAAATTTAGTAAAAATTAAGTAAATTATGATTGAATCAAGCTGCATATTTTGTTAAAATAGCACTGACGGGGAGACCCGAATACAAAATTGGAGGAAATCAAGATGAAGAAGTTCCTTGCAGCGGTCATGGCGGCCGTCATGCTGCTGTCACTGGCAGCCTGCGGTCAGAAGCCGGCCGCCTCTGATGGGGAGAACGAGAAGGTGAAGATCACCATCTGGTTTTCCAGTGATGCTATGGCTGTGAAGGAGGAGGCTGTGGCCCAGTTCAACGCCGCGCATGATGACATTGAGGTGGTGGCCAGCTTCCAGAGCACCGACGGCCTGAAGGATGCCCTGAAGGTGGCGGCGTCCTCTGACACCATGCCCACCTGCTGGCGCACCTACGGCGGCTCCATCGGCGGGTACTTTGTGGACAACGACCTGTGCTACGACCTGACCGACTACGCCGCAGCCAACGGCTGGGACAGCCATTTCACCAGCTCCGCCCTGAACCTCTGCCGCTACGACGGCAAGCTGTTCGGCTATCCCAACAGCTATAACGTCATCTCCATGTGGTATAGCAAGCCGATCTTTGAGCAGAACGGCATCGAGATCCCCACCACGTTCGAGGAGTTTGAAGCCGCCTGCGACAAGCTGGCGGCCAACGGTGTGACCCCCATCTCCACCGCCGCCCTGTACGGCTGGCACACCATGCGCCTGGTGGAGCTGCTGGTGGAGTACTACGCCGGTGCAGAGCTGCATGACCAGCTCAACGCCATGCAGGCCAGCTGGGACTGCCCCGAGGTCATCCAGGCCCTTACCAAGTATCAGGAGTGGAGTCAGAAGGGCTACTTCCCCGAGGGCTTCCTGACCGCCGATCCTGACACCACCCGCTACTCCGTGTTCAGCGGCAAGGCCGCCATGGACATTGACGGTCAGTGGTTCGACAGCTACATCATCGACGACGGCATGAACATGGACGACTTCGGCACCTTTGCATTCCCCGAGGCGCGTCTGTCCTCCTTCGTGGAGATGTTCCAGTTCGACAAGAACATCTCCGAGGCAGAGCTGAAGGCCGTCATGGAGTTCCTGGACTTCTACATGGGCGATGAGTTCGTGAACGAGCACAGCTCCGGCTACAATATGCCGCTGCCCGTGCAGGGCTCCAAGGCTCCCGCGGATCAGGTCCACATCGACGGCATCTTCGCTGTCAGCAATGAGGTGGGTTCCTTCACCGTCACCGACGAGGCCCTGCCTTCCGAAGTGATCGACACGCTGTTCAACGCGCAGTCCGCCATCGCCAACAACGAGATGACGCCGGCGGAAGGCGCCGCGGCCATTCAGACCTCCATCGAGGCCTATCAGGCATCCTGAACATAACTGATGAAAGGGCCGGGCCTCTGCGGAGCGTCTCCGCGGATGTCCGGCCCTTCACCGGGAGGGACTATCATGAGTAAAGAACAAATCAAAGCAGCCCGACGAAAACAGGCGGGAAATTACGCCTTTCTGGCACCCGCCGCTATCATCTATCTGTCCGTTATTGTCATCCCCCTGATCTATTCTATCTACATCAGCTTCCACAAGTGGAACGGCGTGAAGGCCATGGAGCCGGTGGGCATTGCCAACTATATCCGCCTGTTCACCGAGGACGATGTGTTCAAGACGGCCTTCCGGAACAATCTGGTCTGGATATTGCTGTCGGTGGTGGTGGCCACCGCGCTGGCTCTGGCGTTTGCGCTGGTGCTGGTCAAAAAGTTCCGCGGCAGAACGTTTTTCCGCGGCGTGTTCTACTTCCCCTGCGTGGTGGCGCCCATTGCGGTGGCCATCATCTGGCGCTGGATGTACAACGCCGACTTTGGCTTCATCAACTCCCTGATGGAGGCGCTGGGCATCGACTACGCCCAGACGTGGCTCTCCAACCCCAAGACCAGCCTGCTGGCTCTGTTCGCAGCGGCCCTGTGGCAGATGGTGGGCGAGCCCATGATCTTCTTCCTGGCCGGCCTGCAGGCGGTGCCCAGCGAGCTGTACGACGCGGCGCTGGTGGATGGCGCCACGCCGGCGCAGAAGTTCTTCTACGTGACGCTTCCCATGATAAAAGAGACATTCGTCATCGTGATCGCCACTCTCGTGATCAATGCTGTTCATGTATATGACATCGTGCAGGGCCTGACCAACGGCGGTCCCAACAACGCTACGCAGGTGCTGTCCACCTATATGTACACGCAGACATTCCGCTATAACAATCTGGGTTACGGCGCCGCCATCTCCATTGTGATGGTGCTGATGATGATGGTCATCGTGGTACCGTACATTATCGCCACCACAAAGGAGGACTGAGCATGCGCCATACGATAAAGCGAGCTGTGCTGTATGTGGTCCTGATCGTGCTGGCGGTGATCTGGCTGTCGCCCATGATCTCCATCGTGGCCACGTCGTTGAAGTCCAAGCAGGACTTCTTCTCCAACCTCAGTCTTTTCCAGCTGCCGGAAACGCTGCACTGGGAGAATTTCAAAAACGCCTTCACCAAGGGAAATCTGTTCCACTACATGCGCAACGACCTGATGATCTGTCTCATCAAGGTGCCGCTGGGCATTTTCGTGGAGGCTCTGGCGGCCTACGCCCTGACGCGGCTGAAGATCAGGCGGCCGCTGGCCATTTTCATCGTGTTCCTGCTGGGCATGATGCTGCCCATGCAGGTGGCACTGATCCCCCTGAACGTGGTGTACAACCGGCTGGGGCTCGTCAACACCTACGCCGGTCTGATCTTCGCCTATCTGGGCTTTGGCATCCCCACCGGCATCCTGATCCTGCGCGGCTTTATGCGGGGCATCCCCAAGGAGCTGGACGAGGCGGCCATCGTGGACGGATGCAGCAAGTGGCAGGTGTTCTGGCACATCATCCTGCCGGCCTCCAAGCCGGCCATCGCCACGCTGGTCATCACGGATACGCTGGCCACATGGAACGAGTACCTGCTGGGCAGCCTGCTCATCACGGACAACAGCCTGAAAAGCGTGCCGGCGGGTCTGATGACCTTTGTGGGCGAGCACGGCACGGACTACGGCTATCTGTGCGCCGGCGTGCTGATCTGCGTGCTGCCTATGCTGGCGGTATATCTCATTTTCCAGCGCTACTTTGTGGAAGGCATGGCGGGAGCCGTGAAAGGGTGAGTCATGATGAAGAAATATTTTTTTGAAGTACCCCCGCAGAAGCAGAAGCGGGTCATCGTCCACACGGACTTTCTCAACGAAGCGGACGATCCCTTCGCCGTGCTCCACGCGCTGCTGACGCCCTCCCTATCGGTGGAGCGGCTCATCGCCGGGCACTTTGACGCCTATCCCCAGGACTTCCCCAAGGGCACCACGGCGCAGGCCAGCTATGACGAGCTGCTGCACTTTCTGGCGGTAACGGGCCACGAGTCCTATCAGTCCCGCACCACCTGCGGCGCGGGACACGCGCTGCCGTCGGAGACGGAGCCGGTGCCCTCGGATGGCGCGCGGGCTATCATTGACGAGGCCATGCGGGACGATCCCCGGCCGCTGTATATCCTGCTGCAGGGCGCCGTTACCGATCTGGCCAGCGCCATTCTCATGGAGCCCCGCATCTGCGGCCGCATGACGGCCGTCTGGGTGGGCGGCGGCGACTATCCCGAGGGCGGCGACGAATTCAATCTGTGGAACGACATCAACGGCGCCAACGTGCTGTTCCAGTCGGAGATGCCCCTGTGGCAGATCCCCAAGGGCACCTACAAGCAGCTGGCGGTGACGCTGGCGGAGCTGCAGTACAAGGTGCGGCCCTGCGGTGCGGCGGGCCGGTACCTTTTTGACCACATCGATGCCTACAACCGCAAAATGGGCTGTGAGGCCATCTGGCCCCATGGTGAGACGTGGGGTCTGGGAGACAACGCGGCCATCTCCGTCCTGCTGGAGGAGGAGGAAAAGATCAGCTACAACATGATACCCGCCCCCAGAGTGGAGGCGGGCAGTATGCGGTATCTGGCGGGCGGCGATGTCCGGCCGATCCGCGTGTACCACCATGTGGACGCGCGGCAGACGCTGGAGGACTTCTTTGCCAAGCTGGCCATCTGCTGCGGCGGTCTCAGCTGAGACGCCGCACGGTGGAACGCTTCACCAGCTCGGTGGATATCTCCACCTTCACCGGCGGCAGGATGGGGTCGGCGAACAGCCGCAGCAGCTGATGCATGGCCTGTGCGCCCAGAAAGCTCTTGGGCACGCAGGTGGTGGTCATAGGCGGCTCCAGCAGCTGGCAGGAGGGGATATCGTCGAAGCCCACCACGGACACATCGTCGGGGATGCGATAGCCGTGCTCCTTCAGGGCGCGGATGCAGTCCAGCGCGATAATGTCGTTGTCGGCGAAGAAGCCGGTGGGCAGCGCGGGGTGCGTATCCAGTATGCGGGAGAACTCCCGATAGGCCACGCCCTGCACCGGCGTGACGCGGAATACGTAGGACATGTTCTTCTTGATCTCGTTCTGGCGCAGGGCGCGGACATTCTCTGCCCGCTTCACCGCGCCGCCGCCGCAGGAGAGCACAAGCCCCTTTTCCTTGCCGAAACGGGCGATCTGCGCGGCTTCCTTTGCGCGGAAGCCCTCTTCGCCCTCGGCGGCAAAGATATCCGGGATGCTGCGTCCGTCTGCCTTGACGATCTCCTCGTCCAGATCCACAAGCGGTCTGCCCAGCTGCTTTGCCAGCAGGCGGCCAAGGGTGGATTTGCCGCAGGAGGGCATCCCCACAAGGGCGATGTTCAGCGTCTCGCGGCGCAGCGCAGCGGTAATGCGCCGCACCTCGCCCGGGGCGTCCTCGAACTTGCGGCCAAGGAAGTATTCGGCGGCATACACCGCCTGTGCCACCAGCATCTCCAGCCCGCCTACGGCTACCGGCACACCGGCGTCCTCGGCGCGGAGAATGAGTTCGGTCTTGTTGGGGTTATAAACCACGTCCACCACGGCTTCCAGCCCGGGCATGGCGGCGACGTCCAGACTGCACACGCCCACATTGGGGTACATCCCGGCGGGGGTGGTGTTGAACACCACCTGTGCACCGCTGCGCACGGCTTCGGCGTAGCTCAGCTCGCCCTTTTCCGGGTCGGGGGTGCGGCTGACCGTCAGCACCTTGGCAGCGCCCTTATCCAGCGCCACCGCGCGGGTGGTGTTGTGGGTGCCGCCGGTGCCTAAAATGAGCACGGTCTTGCCCGCAAGCTCCACGCCGTGGGCTTCGCACAGGTGGGCAAAGCCCAGATAATCGGTGTTGTAGCCGTAGAGCAGGCCGTTTTTATTGACCACCGTGTTCACCGCGCCGATGGCGCGGGCGCGGGGGTCGATGAAGGAGCAGTACTCCATCACCAGCTTTTTATAGGGGATGGTCACGTTAATGGCCTTGAACTGCCGCCGCTGCAAAAAGGCGCGGGCGTCTGCCTCGGTGGGCAGGGGGCACAGCTCGTAGCTGTACCCGCAGAGCAGTTCATGGATGGTCTTGGAGTAGGAGTGTCCCAGCTTGCCGCCGATCAGTCCGTATTCCATCTCAGTCCTCCTTCCGGTAGCCGGTGGGGTCGGTCATCCACCGGGCACCGTACCGGGCGGTGAGCAGATCGCCCACCGCAAGGGCGGCGGCGCAGGTCTGCACAATGGCGGCCCGAGGCACGATGCAGGGGTCGTGCCGCCCCTGAATGGACAGCTGCGTGTCCTTTTTTGCGATGTAGTCCACCGTGTCCTGCTGCTTGTAGATGCTGGGGGTGGGCTTGACGGCGGTGCGGAACACTACCGGCATACCGTTGGCGATGCCGCCGTTGATGCCCGCGTTGTGGTTGGTGGCGGTGACCACCGCGCCCTCTGCCGTCATGTGGAAGGCGTCGTTCGCTTCCGAGCCGCGCAGCCCGGCAAAGCCGAAGCCGGTGCCGAACTCGATGCCCTTGACTGCCGGGATGGAAAAGGCCAGATGGGCAATTTCGCTCTCCACGCTGTCAAAGTAGGGCTCGCCGATGCCGGCGGGCAGGCCGAGGATGGCAGTTTCCAGCACGCCGCCCACGCTGTCGCCCTCGGCACCGGCGGCGCGGATGGCGGCTTTCATGGGTTCTTCCACGGCGGTATCCAGCACCGCAAAGCCCTCGGTCTTACTGGCAAGTGTCTCCACCTGTGCCGCAAGGGCAGCGGGGTCGTCCAGTGCAAAGGGCGTATCTGCGAGCCCCGCGCACCGGGCGATGTGGGTGGTGATATCAATGCCCGCCCGCTGCAATGCGGCAAGCACGATGCTGCCGCCTGCCACCAAAGCAGCGGTCACCCGGCCGGAAAAGTGCCCGCCGCCCCGGGCATCCTGAAAGCCGTGGTACTTGGCGTAGGCGGTAAAGTCCGCGTGGCCGGGGCGCAGAAGGTCGGCGGTCTTGGCGTAGTCGCCGCTGCGGGTGTTCTGGTTTTCGATCATCAGGGCAATGGCGGTGCCGGTGGTGTGGCCGTTCACCACACCGGACAGCAGCTGCACCGCGTCCGCCTCCACCCGGGGGGTGGAAAGACCGTCGCCCCGGGCGCGGCGCTTATCCATGCAGGCGGCGAGGAAGCTCTCATCCACCGGCACACCGGCAGCCATGCCGTCCAGCACCGCGCCCACGGCACGGCCGTGGCTCTCGCCGAAGATGGTCAGCGAAAGGTCGCTGCCAAAGGTATTTTTCATGGGTCAGTCCTCCATGCCCAGCAGCGGGCGCAGCCCCTCCACAGGGATGGTCTCGGCGCGCCAGCAGCCAAGGCCGGGCACCTTGATGATGGTGATCTGTCCGTCCTGCGCTTTTTTGTCGTGCAGCATCTCGGCCAGCACCTTTTCCTTATCGTAGGCGGTGCGGGTGGGCAGGCCTAAGCGGCGGTACACGCCGCGCACCCGCTTTTGCAGCGCCTTGGATTCGATCATGGGCAGCATGCCCAGCGCCACGCACTCGCCGTGGAACAGGCCGGTGGTGCGGCGTCCCTTGATGCCCTTCACGGCCTCGATGCCGTGGCCGATGGTATGGCCGAAGTTCAGCGCCTTGCGCATACCCTGCTCGGTCTCGTCCTGCTCCACGATGCTCTTTTTAAAGCGCAGGCTGCGGCAGATGATGTCGCCGATGCGGTCGTCCACGTCCTCTTTTTCAAAGATGGAGAACAGCTCCGGGTCGGCCAAGAGACCTGCCTTGACCGCCTCGGCCAGACCGTTGATGAAGTGGCGGCGGGGCAGGGTGGACAGAGTGTCCGGGTCCACGATGACCAGCTTTGGCTGCCAGAAGGCACCCACGATGTTCTTGGTGTCGCCCAGATCCACGGCGGTCTTGCCGCCGATGGAGGAATCGATCATGGAAAGGGTGGTGGTGGGGCAGTTGATAAAGTCGATGCCGCGCATATAGATGGAAGCGGCAAACCCGGCAAGGTCGCCCACTACGCCGCCGCCTACGGCCACCACAAGGTCGCCCCGGCCCATGCCGAAGTCCAGCATCTGCCGCAGCACGGTCTCCAGAATTTTAAAGCTCTTGCTGGCTTCGCCCTGCGGTACGGTGATGATGGTGGCGTCCTTGCACTGGTCGGCTACCATCTGGGCGTACTGTGCAGGCACACCGCTGTCGGTGACCACTGCCACCCGGCGGTCCAGCCGGGCAAACTGATACAGGTTTTCCAGCGAGCCGCGCTTGACGATGATGTCGTAGCTACGCTCGC
>ERZ773147.4189-NODE-4189-length-10244-cov-3.187653_pt1 | contig 10244 bp, 8 predicted proteins | sample MGYA00580851_ERZ773147 | MGnify/ENA primary metagenome ERZ773147 (study PRJEB29015, sample SAMEA2737818) | human gut metagenome | biome: human gut; feature: human-associated habitat; material: faeces | place: China | collected 2012 ... | reverse complement strand
TTAGTATAGAGGGTTAGTGGTTATTTTTCTATCCACCATCTTATTTGACGCTTACAATTCACTGAACAGATTAGTTCCGAAGTTCCAGATGTAGCCGGAACTTATGCGGGTAGTGGAATAATCTGTATCATTGCAAATGAAGGTAATAATAAATTTTGGGTAGAATGCGACCTTGGGAAAGACTATTTGCCGAGTTATGCCGGAAATGGTGTCTTTGCCAGTCCATATATGCGATATAGTTTCAGCGGTAATACACTCATTATTGAAGATTTATACGGTGGCGATACATATCAGCTTGTGAAGCGGTAGGATAGTTGCTAAAAAATGCGTCCAGTATTGGGCGCATTTTTTGTGTCTATCGTTCATCATCTGTTTGGACGTAATACAATTCTTCGACTTTATTTCTCATTCGTTCAAATGCCGCTGTATCATAATCAAATACATTTTTCCTTATGTATTCGTCAAATGTTATTGGAATTTCTTGATTTTGTACCTCTTCAAAATATTCCAATCGTTTGTGTGCATAATATAAGGCTTGTAAAAGTTCTTTGATTTCCGATTGGAAATTTTCCCATACGCCTAAATCCATGTAAACAGTAGATTTTTTACGAAAACGTGATTGCTTGATTTCCAATATGGGAGTAACGATATCTCCTTCGCAGAACCAACTATTGTATATGCGCTCCCGTTCATCTGATAGAACTTTTTGCACTAATATTTCTAATTTATCATCATCTATTATCATTTTTAATCTCCTTTGCTGTTATCGGTTATGCTCTCTGGTGTATGAAATCTTTTGGTGTGGAGGTTCTTCGCCAATGGCAATTTTTAAGGCTTGATTTATATGCCCAAGTATATTTGGATTTTTTTGTAAAGCAGTTGTAAGACCCTGCACGGATTGTTTTTCAAGTGTATTCAATGTCGATATTTCCGCTTGCTTTGCTTTGATTTCTTTATTTAAAATGTTGGCTTTGTGCTTGCTCTGATCTTTATGCTCTTTGCTGGAGCCGATTTCTCCACGCTCTAAACCGTAGTGGCTGGCAACTTCCTTATAAAATTTGTCTTGAAGTTTACGGTATGACTGCCGTCCGCCACGTTCAAACCAAAATTCAGTTCGATTGATTGATGGTGGTTCATCAACATAATCATAAATAATCTTCCCGTGGCTATCCCTTGCCCTTATGGCGTTTCCATTTGCATCACGGACGCATTTCCCGTCTTTATCTTTCTCGTAGACGCTCTTTCGCTTTTGTTTTCCAGTAATAATTGGAATAAAATCAACGTGCATATGTGGAGTGCTTTCGTCAAAATGAATTGTGGCTGAAATTATATTTTCTTTTCCGATATAACGATGGCAAAAGCGAAGGCTATCATTAAAATATTTTTTAATTCCGGTTGGAATGTCTCGGTTAGTCCAATTTTTAGCGGCATTTTTATCCCAACCTAGGTCTTTGAAAAATTCTGGACTGGCAGTTATCACCATCTGCTCCATAACATTTTGATTCTTCTTTACTGGAAGTTTGATTTCTAGTTGTTCAAGACGGCTTTTCCATGCTTGATATAGCGACTTGTTTTTCATTCCGTTGTTTAGATTGAGATGGCTTCTGCTCTCATCAATATCGCTGTTTTTATGAGTATATTTTTGGCGGTGTTCTTCCCAACCAATGTAGTTAATCGCTCCCGCTTTATAGGTTGCGACCCTTAGTATTTGACATACCATAGTGTTATCCCTCCATATCCTTAATATTGCTACAACGAGTTACATTACTAAGTATGTTAGAAGCATCTGCTAAGTTGTAGCAATAACTCACTACGGCTACAAGTAGCCTGCGTTCGGCGTGACTGGGGTGGTATTTATTGCACTGCACAACGGTGGTTGTTCTTTTCATTTTGATGTATCGAAGAATGATTTTGCCAAATACCAAAAAAAGTAGTCAAGGCGGAACAGATAAAACCGTTCCACCTCTTTCTATTCTGGTCGCTCTTGTTTATGTCAATGCTAAAATGAACGCCTGCGGCGGCATTGACAACACCCACATTTACGGGTAGAATAGAGATAGATTTTGTTAGTCAGTACGCTTAACACGTAGGCGCATAAAAATGCGTTGAAGGTCATTGGTCATGGCTAAGTGTTCCATGTACTGTACTTCCTTCCCGAAAAAAACGACTAGAAAGGTTAGACGTGGGAGCAAAATCAGAAGCCACCTACAATGTTCAGAATGAATGGAGAAGTAAGCTGTTTTTAACACCTCAAGATTTAATGCTCATAACTGATAGTAGTGAAAGCCTTATATATAAATATTTGGAAAATCCACCATTTCGGACGGAGCGTATCGGAGGAAAAAAAATAGTGATTTTTGCCAATTCATTTTGGAAGTGGTATGATGGCGAATAATCGGGAAAGGGTGAGGAAACACCTTTTCCCATCTAAAGAGTGGTATGATTTTGTGTCTTTTCCTCTTGGTAGTATCGGACTCCCATACTACCGCATATACTACCGAAAGTTACACGGCTAGAAAAATATAAAAGGGAAAGAAAAGGTAAGATGTGGAAAATTCCTAGAGATAACAAGGTGAAAAAGGGTGTAAAATGTTAAAAGCGGTTAGACATGACATAGCTTATGCGATACCGGTTTAAGGTGTAAGACGGGGCGATGACAATGAAGGAAAAACTATATGAAATACCAATGAATGACGCGATGGATGCGGATGACGAATGTCCATTCTGTTACGTGGAACGGAAAACGGAGCAGGAGTTAATGGACTTTGTCCTGGGTTCCTGTGCCTCGTATATGGAGAGCGATACGAGGGAAGCGACGGACAAGGCGGGATTCTGCCGGGTCCATCAGAAGAAGATGTTTGATTATGGCAATGCACTGGGGAACGGATGGATTTTAAAGACGTATTATAAGAAGCTGATTCAGGAGATGAAGTCCGAGTTTAAGGATTACACCCCTGGAAAGACCTCGGTGATGGACCGGATCACGGGAAAGGCCGGCAAACGGGAAGGCGGAAATCCCATTGAGAAATGGGTGAACGAAAAGGAGCGGACCTGTTATATCTGCGACCGTTTTCATGAGGTCTATGAGCGATATATCGCCACATTTTTTCATCTGTACAAAAAGGACGCGGCCTTCCGGGAAAAGGTTAAGAACGGAAAGGGCGTCTGCCTCCACCATTTTGCCGAGCTGTGCGCAGGGGCGGACCGGTATTTAAACGACGCCGAACGCAGGGACTTTTATCCCATGATCTTTGATGTGATGCAGCGCAACATGGAGCGCCTGTCCGCGGATGTGGACTGGTTTATTGAAAAATACGATTACTTAAACCGTGATGCAGACTGGAAGCAGTCCAAGGATGCCATTCAGCGGGGCATGCAGAAGATCCGCGGCGGATATCCGGCGGATCCGGTTTACCGGATGAAATAGGATATCGGATGTGCCGAACAGGAAATAGAGTATGCCAAATAGAATATAGAATCTGCTAACCGGAATTGGATCTATGTAACGGGGCGTTGTAGAACAGAGGAGTGACTATCTGTTTTACAACGCTCCATTTTTGTGCCTTAAAACAGAAAGGTGCCGTAAAATCACCAAAACCGGTAATTGGGCGATCCCCGATCCTAATAAGGAAGAAAGCCGGCGTCCGGTCAGAACGCCAACGCTGCGTTGAACCTGTCTTTTCTATACGGATCGTAAAAACCGTCGCTGATATCCCAGCCCTCGAATTCCTCCGGAGCGAACAGCAAATGCTCCGTTCTGTGGGACCGGATGGGAAGCTCTCCGATCAGTACACTCTTTTTTGCCACCCGTAACAGTTCCTCTGCAGCCCTCTGAGCGTATTCCTTATCATCAAAATAAAGAAATACACCGTAGCAGATGACCTTGTCAAAGGTCTTGTCTTTAAACGGCAGATTGGCGGCCTCGCCGACCAAAACCGGATTGTGCAGCAGCTCGATGTGGCGTCTGACGAGTGTAGGGGAATAGTCGATGCCCGTATAATCGCAGTCCAGATACTGGGCCAGCGCTCCGGCGCCGCATCCGACCTCCAGTACCTTATCTTCCTTCTGAATATCGAGGCGGCGGCTGATCTCAGCAGCCACCTCTTTCATGTCAACCTGAGTGCGCTCGTATCCGTCGAAGGCCAGAAGATCCTCTATGCCGCCCTCAGCCCTTCCCTTGCGCGTCCAGATCTGCTTCCAGGTTTCTTCTTCTGCGGGTATGATCTGCCCTGCCTCCGTTTGTATGATGGTGTGATCTGTCTCTGATTTCCTGCTGATGTTCTCCAATCCGTTCATGATTTGTCCTCCTTAAGGTGTGCCTTGGAATAAAAAATTTGTTCAAAAATATAATAATATATAAATTATTGAACATCCTAACAGCAAAAAAGCAGTTTGTCAATAGCATTTTACATTAAAATATTTTTACGCCTTTTTCTTTTCCTTCATTATCAGAAAGATACTGATACACATAGCCGCAAGCTGTGAAAACGGTACTGAGAACCATGTTCCGCCGATCCCCGTCATTTGCGGCAAAATGAGCAGCAGCAGGAACAGGATTATTACTTCCCCATAGATCATAATGTAGGCCTGCAGGTCTTTGTCCGTAGCGTAGAAGTAGGCTGTCGTCACCCTGGATATGCTGACAAATAAGTAACCGCTCAGGAATACAGGGAGAATATCGGCGACGCGCGCTGTAATCTGGGGAGAGGCCCCGAACAGCGCGGCCGCCTGTCCTCGAAGGAGAAACAGCACTCCCATACACAGGAGTGAGACCGCGGCGGCAAAGCTATACGCCAGGTTACGGAACTGCTTTGTACGGTCGTGACGGCCCTCACCGTAGGAGAGGCTGATCAGTGGCTGACAGCCGTCACTGACACCCTGAAGCAGGAGGATGATGATGGCGGAAATATAGCTGACCGGCGCATAGCAGGTGACGGCCGCCGCACCGCCTACCAGGGCCGCGCTTTTATTGATCAGGATCAGCGTGATATTAGGTGAAAATGTGAGTCCGAAGGGAGAAAGCCCTACCTTCAGAATCGTTTTGAAGAGAAAGATACCATCCTTTCCAAACCGGAGCAAAGGTTTCTTCTTTTTCGCAATGAAGAATGCCACGCACACCAGAAAGGTTACCGCCTGCCCAATAACCGTCGCAACGGCGGCTCCCATCATACCGAAGGGAAGATGCCATACGAACAGGTAATCGAGAAATATGTTCGTTAAAAAACCTGCGATCATAGCGGCCATGGCCGAAACCGCGCCTCCCATGTTGCGAATGAAGGGGACGAGCCCCGTTCCCAGAACCTGAAAAATGGCTCCAAAAGCAATATAAAGAATGTACTCCTGCGCCAGCTCCCCGATCGTGCCAGACGCTCCAAAAAAGCGGAGGATCACAGGGGCGCTTAACAGCAGAAGCGCAGATAAAAGAATTCCGGAAATGGTTAACATAATAAGAGACATACCGAAATACTGGCGGCCCCTTTTAGGATTTTCCGTGCCGGCGCTGATGGCGTACTGGATCGCGCCGCCCATGCCGATTCCGGTGCCGACGGCCTGTAAAAATGCTGTCAGCGGGTATGCAATATTGACTGCGGCCAGGGCGCTGTCGCCCAGGGCGTTGCCGACGAAAAAACCATCGGCGATGGCATAGACGCCCGACAGCGCAAAGGCCAGCATGGAGGGAATGACGTAGTGGAAAAATTCTTTATGCAGTTTCATTTAGTAACTCTCCTTAAATAGTTTGTTATAGAGCGCGGTGCTCTCTAACAGTGCTCTGGCATTCTCCTGGCCCATCTTTTGCCAGACGGACCTTTCATGGGCCTGAAGATCGGAAGCCGTGGCTTCCATAAATAACCGGCCCGCGTCAGTCAGCAGAATGACCCTGCCCCGCCGGTCTTCCTCCGAAGGCACAAGTGTAATCCAGGCGCGTCCTGCAAAGTTTTTCAGGATGGTGTTGACCGTCTGTTTTGGAAGCTGCCAGTGGGAGCAGATGTCTTTCTGAAAACACGGGCCGTCCGGCTCCATGATGGACAGGATAACCAGGAGTTCATAATAGGACAGACCGTGTTTTTTTGCCCATTCTTCGTACAGGGCGCTGGTTTCCCGCCAGAGTACAGTGTAGTGTTTTAGCTGTTCTGTCAGAATATCGTACATGATTGAGTTGACCTCCGTTTTTATTAAAATAGTCCGATTACGGACTAATAGTAACATGCAGGGAGAAATTTTGTCAAGGAAATATTTTGTGAATTTTTTTGTTTAGATGGCTCTGGTTTTGCTTGCCGGGCAAAGGTAAAACAGGGGATTTTTAGAGGTGAGGGATTTGTGTCTTGCGGTAGTTTCTTCTATGATATATAATGGGGCGGAAGAGGTGCTGTGAAATGGAAGGGATAATTTGAAGAGGAAGAGATAGGACGACAGGGAAGAAATACATAAAGTACTGCGATAATAGAAAGGATAGGGGGTATCGTCAATGCGTGAACTCGAAGTTCAGCTTTCAAAAAAGGATATTCTGCGCATGATGTCGGATATGAGGCTTAAGAAGGACGGGATGAAGGAGTCAAAGATCCAGGCTGTCATTCTTATCATTGCCGGAATATCCCTGATCTACACCGTGGGTGTTGTGCTGATCGGCGGTCATGCCCCATCCATTCTCTGGTGGATAACCGATCTGTGTGCCGGAATCGGGCTGTGGCTTGGCTTTGCCGTGATGATTACGGTTCTTATCAAAACGGTTCAATACTTCAGAATCATAAAAGGTCCGCTTATGCACCGGCAGCTGGTACGGTTTGGAGAACATCGGATTGAGATGTGTACGGAGGAAGGCGTAAGCTGTTATCCTTACGCCTCCATTTTATATGCGGAAAAGACGAAGCATCAGATCATGGTTTATATGAAGCGGATTGGGACGGTAAAGACTCTGCTGACACTTCCGGATTCCGCATTTACCAGCGAAGCCGAAATGGACTTCTGCCTCGCCTTTCTGCAGGAAAAGCAGCAGCAGGAGGCCTTTATGGATCCTCTGGACCAGCAGGCGGAGATCATATGTCCGGAAGAACAGGTATATACCTTTGCATTTATTCAGGAGGAGGCAGAATGGCTGGCTGTGCTGACTGCAGGCAAGTATTATATGATGCGGACGAGGTATGCGCTAAAAATTCCAGAAAGCATGACTGTGATACTGTCGTTGTTTCTGCTTACCGGCGTTGGAATTTTATCATTTATGCGGAACAGAGATCTGGTGGCTGCCGCGGTCTATGGTATTTCTGTTATTCTGTTTATTGGTATGGCATATTGGATGTTCTGCAGCAGAAAATGGATTTACCGCGGCGTAAAACGAGCTTTAAAACACGGAAAAACGGTACCGGACAGGACTGGCCGCCAGGTGATTTCCTTCGACCGGTCGGGAATCAGCCTCTGTACGGATTCGGAACAGTGGAACCTGACTTATCCCACGATTTACAAGGTGGTGGAGAGCAAAAAAGAAGTGTTTATTTTTACGAAAGGTCCGTATTTTTTGAATATTCCGGTTTGGGCATTTCAGACAGAGAGGGAAAAGCTGGAGGTCCTGAACTACTTAAGAGCGCGCGGAATTTGCGTGTTGCAGAAAAATATATAGTTGATATCTCATGGATATAAAGAAAACTCCTTGACATGAAAAAATATTTCTGTTATAGTTTAAACTTGTGAAACGAGAGGATGAAGGTCTGAAACGTATACCTGACACCTCTCGTTTTCTTTGCGAAAAGTGTGTGTGCGGCCGTCGGCAACAGGTGAACCCGGCAGGCCTAGAAAGGACTTATTTATTTATGGAGACATTGAGATTTGATGAATTACAGCTAGACGAAAGAATTCTGCGGGCAGTTGCGGACATGGGATTTGAGGAGGCTTCGCCGATTCAGGCGCAGGCAATTCCGGTACAGATGGAGGGCAGGGACATTATTGGCCAGGCTCAGACAGGAACCGGTAAGACGGCCGCATTTGGTATTCCGCTGTTACAGAAAGTGGATCCGAAATCCAAGAAACTCCAGGCGATCGCCCTGTGTCCCACCAGAGAGCTTGCAATTCAGGTGGCTGACGAAATCCGTAGATTAGCAAAATATATGCACGGTGTCAAGGTTCTTCCGATTTATGGCGGCCAGGACATTGTAAAACAGATTCGTTCCTTAAAGGATGGTACCCAGATTATTATCGGTACACCGGGCCGTGTGATGGATCATATGCGCCGCAAGACGGTGAAATTTGACCATATTCAAACCGTAGTTATGGATGAGGCTGACGAGATGCTGAACATGGGCTTCTTAGAGGATATGGAGACCATTTTAAGCCAGCTTCCGGAGGAGCGCCAGACTGTGATGTTTTCCGCTACCATGCCTCAGGCGATTGCGGACATTGCGCACAAGTTCCAGAAGGAACCGGTGACTGTGAAGGTGGTTAAGAAAGAACTGACTGTTCCGAAGGTAACCCAGTATTATTATGAAGTAAAGCCGAAGACAAAGGTAGAGGTTATGTGCCGTCTGTTAGATATGTACGCACCAAAGCTTTCCGTTGTGTTCTGTAATACGAAGAAGGGTGTGGACGAACTGGTACAGGCACTTCAGGGACGTGGCTATTTCGCGGAAGGTCTGCACGGTGATTTGAAGCAGATTCAGCGTGACCGCGTTATGAACAGTTTCCGCAACGGCAGAACCGATATTCTGGTTGCTACCGATGTGGCGGCTCGCGGAATCGACGTAGATGACGTAGAAGCCGTATTTAACTACGATCTTCCGCAGGATGACGAGTACTACGTACACCGGATCGGCCGTACCGGTCGTGCTGGCCGCGAGGGTATTGCATTCAGCTTTGTGGTAGGAAAAGAAGTTTATAAGCTTCGCGATATTCAGCGTTACTGCAAGACCAAGATCATTCCTCAGGCGATTCCTTCCCTGAATGACGTGACCGGCATTAAAGTCGATAAGATTTTAGAGAATGTGGCGGACACCATCGAAGAATCCGATTTAAGCGAAATGATCAATATTCTTGAAAAGAAGCTTCTGGAAGAAGATTATACTTCCCTGGATCTGGCAGCTGCGCTGTTAAAGATGATGATGGGCGAAGAGAGTGAGGATATTGTTGACACAAGAGAACCACGCTCTCTCGATGATTTAGACAGCTATTACAGCGGAGGAAGCCGTAATGGTAACGGACGCGGAAGAGGCAGAAACAGCGGCGGCCGTGACAGCCGGTATGACAGCGGCCGTGAAGATATGGCCCGTCTGTTCATCAACATCGGAAAGAACCAGAACGTGAAGCCGGGGGACATCCTGGGAGCCATCGCAGGCGAATCAGGCATGCCGGGTAAAATGGTCGGAAGCATTGATATGTATGACAAGTATACATTTGTAGAAGTGCCGAGAGAAAACGCCGATGCAGTGTTAAATGCCATGAAGGATGTAAAGATCAAGGGCAAGAATATTCATATGGAAAAGGCGAACGGCGGCAAGAGCAAATAAGAAGCCGGGCGAATTGGCGGCAGTAGGCCGGTGAAGTCTGGCTGGCGGATAGATAGAGCAGTTGATGAAGAACTGATAATTAGAATTGTAAGAGACGGTTGTGTAAGGGCGTAATGAAATGCGCTCGTATACAGCCGTTTTTGATATGAATCAGTGGTTTGGAGGTCTGATTTGGAGGACTGATCTGGAAGAATGATGATGCTGTGTAATTTCGATATTTGGCAGGGACGGAGATATTTCTTGCGTATTGAAAGGAAAGAGGATAGAATAAAACTTAGCTAAAAGAAATTCATATATGCTGGAATTAAATCGAATCGTATAGAAGAATCGGGGAGAACGATTAATATGGAATGGAAAAAGAATGACAGGATTCAGGTGTCAATAGAGGATATGGGAGATACAGGTGAAGGAATCGGCAAGACCGATGGTTACACCTGGTTTGTGAAGGATGCAGTGATTGGAGACGAGGTGGAAGCCAAGGTAATGAAGACAAAAAAGTCTTATGGCTTTGCCCGCTTAGAGAAGATTATCAATGCGTCGCCAAACCGTGTGACGCCGCGGTGCCCGGTGGCCCGCCAGTGCGGCGGCTGTCAGCTCCAGGCAATGGACTACAAAGAACAGTTAGTTTACAAAGAACGGAAAATCTATAATAATATTACACGAATCGGCGGATTTGATGAGGTTCCGATGCTGCCCATCATGGGAATGGACGAGCCATGGAGATACCGCAATAAGGCACAGTTTCCTGTCGGTTAT
>ERZ773147.4185-NODE-4185-length-10255-cov-2.397549_pt1 | contig 10255 bp, 8 predicted proteins | sample MGYA00580851_ERZ773147 | MGnify/ENA primary metagenome ERZ773147 (study PRJEB29015, sample SAMEA2737818) | human gut metagenome | biome: human gut; feature: human-associated habitat; material: faeces | place: China | collected 2012 ... | reverse complement strand
GGTAGTGCCGAAACGTCCGCGCAGACCCATAAAGCGCAGCACACAGCAGTCGCCCACATGGATCTGTCCGGCGCGCAGAGCCTGAATGCCATCCTCAAGGGAGTCGAACACACGGGCTTTACCCTTGTAGGTCATGAGCTGGGAAGGAACGCCCGCGATCTTGACGATAGCGCCCTCGGGAGCGAGGTTGCCGTAGAGCACGCCGATGCCCGGCTCGGTCATGACGGGGTTGTCGAGGCTGTGGATAACGTCGCGGTTGTAGACGACGGCGTCTCTGACGTTCTCCTCAAGGGTATGTCCGGTGACGGTCAGGCAGTCGCCGTGCAGCTTGGGCAGCAGCTCCTTCAGCATGGCGCGCATACCGCCGGCAAGGTCAAAGTCCTTGACGTTGTAGGGGCCGCTGGGAGCGAGGTGAGACAGCAGCGGGATCTCGTTGGAAGCTTCGTCGAAGTACTTCCACCAAGGCAGGTCGTAGCCCGCTTCGTTCGCGATGGCGGGAATGTGGAGGATGAGGTTGGAGGACGCCGCGACTGCCATGTCCAGCATGATGGCGTTCTTGATGGCGTTCTCGGTAATGATCTGTCTGGCGGTGATGCCCTCGTTGACCAGATTCATGATCTGCTTACCGGCCATGTAGGAGAGGTTGTAGATTGAGGAGCTGGTCGCGCACATGGTGGAGTTGCCGGGCAGGGTCATGCCCAGAGCCTCGGCGATCATGCACATGCTGTTCGCGGTGGTCATGGAGGTGCAGGCGCCGCAGATGCCCCAGGAGTTTTCGATGAGTCCGTTGTACTCATCCATGTCCATCTTGCCGGCCTTCGCCGTGCCGACCTTGTCCTGCGCATGGATATGCAGGACTTCCTTGCCGCGGAAGGTACCCAGAGGCATGTAGCCGCCGGTCACCATGATGGCGGGGATGTTCAGTCTCGCCGCGCCCATCAGATGGCCGGGGACGACGGAGTCACAGGAGGAGAGCAGCACCATGCCGTCAAAGAAGTTGCCGTCAACGGTCAGCTCGACCTGATCGGCGATGGAGTTACGGCTGGGGACTTCGATATATCTGGGGTCCTTGAGCACCATGCCGTCGCAGATACCCGTCGTCATGACCTCCAGAGGCAGGCCGCCCGCTTCACGAACGCCCTGCTTTACACGCTCGGCAAGCTTGTCAAGATGTACATGGCCGGGGTTATATTCGTTCCAGCTGTTCACCACAGCGATGAGGGGGCGCTTCTGTTCTTCCTCGGTATAGCCCATGCCGCACATCAGTCCGCGGCGGCACTCGGAGGCTTCGCCAAACTCCCAGCAGCTTCTCATGTTTTCATACTTTTCCTTTGCCATTGTCTTTTTCCGGAATTTCTTCCTGAGCATTTGTTTTTCCTGTTTACTGATTTATCTCAAAATTCATCTTCGAGCATACAGTCGATCGCGCCGTCGATGCTCTGTCCGCCATCGACCGCGATCGTCTGCCCGACGATGTATTTTGTCTTTTCCACATCCGCGAAGAACTGTATCATCGGCACGATATCCTCCGGCGTTGCGAGGTATCCCGCGGCGATCTTGCGCCGGAAGCCCTCGACGTCGCGATCGGAATAACGGCTCATCACGCCGGTGAGGATCAGACCGGGCGCGACACAGTTGACGCGGATTCCGTACTTTGCCACCTCGATGGCGAGCGTCTTCGTGAACATCTCGATGCCGCCCTTGCCAGCGCAGTATGGCAGTGCCTTTCTCTTGACCCATGTGACGCTGCCGTGGATCGAGCTGATGTTCACGATGCGTCCGGGGATGTTGTGCTCCTTCATGTTCTTGATTGCTTCATGGGACAGATAGGCCGCGCCGCTCAGGTTCAGCGCTATCTGGGAATCCCAGTAATCCAGCGGCATGTCGCAGAACTCGCCCTTGGGCATTTTCAGCGCGCCGCCGGCGTTGTTGATGAGGACGTCCACCGTGCCGAAGTGCTCGATGAAATCCCGCATCATCCCCACTGCCTGCTCCCGGCAGCCGATGTCCGCGCAGTAAATCTGTGCGTCCACGCCGTATTTGCGGCATTCCGCCGCGGTCTCCTCCGCACCGGCTCTGTTGTTGTGGTAGTTTATGCCGACGTTGCAGCCGTCCTTCGCGAAGGCGATCGCCGTCGCCGCTCCTATGCCGTGGGATGCACCCGAAATAAGTACGTTCCTGCCCATTTACTTCAACTCTCCTTTATAAAACTTGCTGTGCCGGATATGCTCATCCGTCGTATACATTGCGAGGAACAGTTTCTGCGGCATTCCGCAGCCGAGCTGCGTTATCATCTGCGCGGCCATGACCGAAGTATCCGTAAGGCCGCAGCTGAGCGCCTCGTCAACAAAGCGCTGATATTGCTCCGTATAGGCAGCGCACAGGTCAAGAACGCGCCGGACATTCTCCGCGCCCTCGATGTTGTAGCCCATTCCGGCATAATCGTGCCCCGCGATGATATTCTCGACGTCGCAGGTTCTGAGCTTCGTGACCGAGCCGAGATAGGCGTCAAGATCCTGATAGAACGCGATGCCCTGCGTCACGGTTCCGTTTGCCTGCAGGGAGTCTCCAGTCACAGCGGTCTTCGTCTTCCTGTCGTACCAGCATACGCAGTCGCCGTCGTGTCCCGGGGTGTGCAGCACCGTAAGTCTGTCCCCCAGCGCCTCCCCGTCCCGGAGAATACGATCCGGCTCCACACCGCGCAGGTAGCACTGGGGCGGCGGGCTGAACCTGGGGTACTTTGTCCGGATGCGCACGGCGTTCGCCGCAGGGTCTCTCAGCGCCGGGGCGGCCTGCTCAATGCAGGCGGTTCTGATCTGCGGCGCAAGCTCCTTTATCCGGGCGTGGCCGCCGATGTGGTCGCCGTGGCAGTGCGTGCTGACGAGCCAGTCGATGTCTCCCAGCCCCAGCCCAAGCTCCGCCAGTGCGGGGCGTATCACCCCGTCAGCCACGTCTGCGCTCGCGCCGCTGTCTATGAGGCAAAGTTCCTCGCCCCGTACCAGCGTCACCCCGCTCCACACGGGCGGGAAAGGAGACTTGAGCAAAAATATTCCGTCCTGAACCTCGCGAAAGTGTTCCATATCGTCTCTCAGCCTTCCATTTTTTCTATGTATCCGTAGGTCTGCCTTGCGACCCCCAGTTCCTCATTCGCGGGGATCACGGACACCCGCACCGCCGAAGCCGCGCCGGATATGGTGCCTTCCCGGCAGCCGCTGTTTTTCTCCTCGTCCAGCTCCACGCCCAGATGCCGGATCTGCGCGCACACTCTGCTTCTGACAAGGTCGGAGTTCTCGCCGATCCCGCCGGTGAAGATGAGCTGGTCAAGTCCGCCAAGCTCCGCGTAATACGCGCCGATAAACCGCACGATGCTGCACACGAACATATTGATCGCCAGCTCTGCCCGTGCGTTCCCGTCCGCCGCCGCGGCGCTGACCTCGCGCAGGTCGTTGCTGACGCCGGACACGCCCAGAAGTCCTCCGTTTTTGCTCAGCCCGTGGAGGATGTCGTCAAGCTCCATGCCCTTGCTCATGAGGAAAGGCACAATGTACGGGTCAATGTCCCCGGCACGATTCGCGTGCATCACGCCGGTCTGGAGGGAGAAGCCAAAGCTGTTGTCCACGCTCTTTCCGTCGAGGATCGCACAGATGGAGCAGCTTCCGCCAAGATGGCAGGAGATGACTCTCTCCGCCTTGCCGAGCTTTACCGCCTGCTGGGCGATGTACCCGTGGGACGCGCCGTGATAGCCCATCTTGCGGATGCCGTATTTTTCGTACCATTCGTAGGGGATGGAGTACAGCGCCCGCTCAAGGGGGATCTCCCGGTGAAACGCCGTCTCGAACACGCCTATCTTCGGCACGTCCGGAAGCAGGTTGTTAAACTGGCCTATCGCTTCTAAGTACGCCGCGTTATGCACCGGAGCAATGAACAGATAATCACGCATCCCGTCCATGACCGCGTCCGTCAGCTCATGTACGCCGTAAAAGCCCTTGGAAAGCACGGTTTTGAAGCCGATGCGGTCGATCTCGCCGACGCTTTTTATCACTCCGTATTCCCCGGAGACCAGCGCTTCAAGGAACATACGTATGCCCGTCGTGTAATCCGGGATGCACTGCCCCTCGAGCCGGTAATGCTTACCGGTCACAAGGCTGCCGTAGGCAAATATCGCCTTGTCCCGGCTCCCGACGCGCTCGATTTTTGCCTCGCACAGCGCCGCTTCCTCCGGCATCTCAAACAGCTTGAACTTCAGCGAGGTGCTGCCCACATTGGCTGCCAATACTTTCATCATTTGTCTCTATACTCTTCCGCAAAGGCCTTCATTGCCTTTTCAAAGCACTCCATCGGTACGCGCGCCATGCCCGCGCCGATCAGGCCGCCTTCCTTATTGAACATACCGCCGTGGATGGTCGGGCAGATACCGGTCTTGAGCACAAGGCGTATATCGAAGCCGACGGGCAGCGTGTCAAAGTCCAGATTGGGTATGGAGAAATTGGGGTTATGGGTGATGGTGATCTGCTCCATCTCGCGGGTCTGCGCGATCGCCTCGGCAAGGGACATGCCCCTGAGGTTGAGAACGATCGGGCTTGCCGCCGCGGCGACGCCGCCCATGCCCGCGGCCTCCACGACGCAGCTGTCCCCGATCCACGGGAGCTGGTCGGCCTGCGTGAACTTGGTGGAGGTGTACTTGCCGGTCATATAGGGCGCCGGGGCTGTGAACCATCTTCCGGGAAGTCCCGCGACCTTTATGCCGAACTCACGCCCATTGCCGCCAAAGGCCGTGACCATGGTGGAATAAGGGATGCCGTCCGCCGCGATAGCCGCGGAGCGGGACGCGCCCTGACCATAGCAGTGGAAAAAGCGCGGAGTGTCGACTATGTATTTTATTGTCTGCATGATGACCTCTTTCGGCAGGTCAAGTGCAAACAGCTGCGGGAGAACTATCTTGTCAAACAGCAGGTCAGCTGCGGTCTGGCGCGTGTGGTTCTCGTCGCCCATCTGCATGCTCTCGGCAAGGATAGGCTTGAGCGCGATGCCGCCGTTTTTCGCCAGCATCTCGCGCATGGGCGGGAAAAGCTCCTCGCGCATATGGCGCAGGTTTTCCGCGATGTCCTTGCTGTAAAGCCCCCAGCCGCAGAAGCCGCCCTCAAAGGGTCCCTCTGCCGGGAAGGTCGCGGCGCGGGTGTGGTTGCGCCGATCCTCGACGACAATCATCGCAAGGGACTTTGTGATGATGCCCGTGCCAGCGCCGACCGTGTTGTGGTTGAGCGCGGAGTCGATCTTTATCTCACCCGAGTGCAGAAGCTCCATCGCTTCCTTCTCGTCCTTCGCCCAGCCTTCAAAAAGCATCGCGCTGACCATGCCGCGCCTGTGCAGCATGACCATGTCGTCCAGGTCCACCGGAGGTCCGGAGTGCAGGATCATGTTGTCCTCCAGTCCTTCCACTACCTCCCCCGCTGGGAGCACGTCGACCCACCACGGGTCGTTATCTGTCAGGCAGGCAGCGGCAGCCTTGTTGGCCTCCGCGATCTTCTGTTTCATATCAGGCATATTTATTCCACCTTTATTACAAAATTACAGGAATTCATCCAGGAGCTGCTCGATTTCGGCGGATTGCTTGAAAGGCGGAACCCACTCGATCTGCGCGCACTTTACCCCCTGCGCGGCCATAGAATCGTAAAATATCTTTATGCCGATATTGGCAACGGAGGGCTTGCTCTTGGGTATCGGCTTCTCCTGAGGAGTCTGCTTCAGCTCGCTGCTCATCTGTTTCTCGCCTCCAGCTTCTTCATTATGGCTGTGCTCAGCATGGCGCTCTCATGGTTGCTCTCGGCAACTATCACGCCCGCTTCTCTGAGCTGCTTCTTTATTTTATCCTTGCCCTGCGGGTCGCCCTCGCCGCCGCAGACCGCGAACACGTATACGATGTCCGGCCGCTCGCTTATCATCGGCAGATAGCAGGATGCGGGGTCTGGCGCAACGCCGGGTCCGAGGATGATATCCATGGATATCAGGGCGACCTCGGGGTCGCTTATCTCCTGCCGGAACCTTGCAACGCGCTGCGCTGGGTCAAAGACCGTGTGCGGCGCTTCGGCGGTGAAGTCAAGGTCGCCCATGTCGAGTAGGGTGTTGCCCTCTGACTGCTTGTGCGTTTTGAGCCGGCGGGCATATTCGGTGTTGTCGCGGTTGGTGTAAAGGGTGATCTCCGGTGCCTCGGCGCGGAAAGTCATCAGCGTCTCCTCGGAGAAGGTACCGCCGGTGTAGAGGCCACGGAAATATCTGCGTTCGGGAGAAAGGGAGTCCGCGCTGCGCTGTGCAAGCTCCTCGCGCTCCTGCGCCGTAAGGCCGAGGGTCGGCTCTTCACCGGTCACAAGTCTCACACAGGCTTTCGCCGCATCCGTGAGGTTGAACGTGCCTGTCACCTTATGCCCTTTATAGAGCTCCTCATCCGCGCCGAGGAACACGGCGACGACGGGCTTTGAGAGCGTGTCGGCTTTCTCGAGCACCTTTTCCATAACGTCACGGTCGGCGAGCATGGACACAAGGCAGATAAGCTTCGTGTCATCATCGCGCTCGAGCCTGTCCATGTCTGCCATCATCGATACGCCGCCCACGGGCTTCTTCAGGTCTCTGCCGCCCGTTCCGAGGACGCAGGTCACGCCGCTGCCCATCTGCTCGATGAGGCAGGCGACCTCCTGAGAGCCGGAACCGGATGCGCCGATAACGCCTATCGGGCCATACTTCACAATACTGCCGGCAGCCATTGCCACGCCGCCGAGGAGCCCGACGCCCGCGTCAGGTCCCATCATCAGGCAGCCGTGGTCGCGTGCGTATACCTTGAGGTCATGCTCCTGTTCGAGGGACACATCCGCCGTGAACATGAACACATGACTCCCCTTGTCGATGGCCTTGTACGCCTCATCCAGCGCATATTCTCCGGGCAGTGATATCTGGACTACGTCAAATTCGCCCTCTGCAAGATCTCCCGCGCTGTGATAGACCTTTTCGCGCTTTCCGCGTCCGGTGGAGAGCGACTCCTCGACGAACTCACAGGCCGCGCGCATCGGCTCCTCGCTCTGTGCATCGAGCGCTATCATAACGTCGTTCGAAGTTGCGTCCGCGGGCAGCTCATAGCCGAGCTCGCGCAGCAGATTGACGTTCTGCTTTGTGCCCATTCCACACTCCGCGCCGTCTATGCCCTCGCGCTCTGTCAACTCGACCGCGACAGTCATCAGCGTGACCGAGTCGACATATCTGTTTTTCAGTAAATATACCTTTTTCAATTTTTGTACCCTCCATAGCACCGTCACTCCGGACTCTGTGCCTTGTCAGTTCATTTCCGGTCAATACAAGCCGGGCAAGACAAAAGGAACGTAGGTCAGGAGCAGCAGAAGGACTGCCATATAAGCGAAATACGGCTTGCCTTCACTGAGGAACTCCTTCAGACTGCATCCTGTAACGCCGCAGGTCGCGAACATGACGGTGCCCATAGGCGGCGTAATGCAGCCGACAGCGAGGTTGAGCGTGAACACCATGCCGAAATGGATGGCATCTATGCCGTAGCTTGCCGCGATAGGCGCGAGCAGCGGTGCAAGTATGATCGTGGCCGCACAGCCCTCCATAAACATGCCAACAACAAGGAGCATGAGGTTGATGACCAGCAGGAAAAGATACTTGTTGGATATAACGGAGAGCATGATAGCGGAGATCGCCTGCGGCACCTGTTCCTTGGTAAGGATCCATGAGTACATTGAGGATGTGCCGACAATTATAAGCACCATGCCGATCGTCACGCCCGCTTCGCGCGTAGCCTGGCAGAACTTTTTCCAGTTCAGTTCCCTATACGCTACGCCGAGAACTATCGCGTAAGCGACCGCAATCGCACCCGCCTCAGACGGGGTGGCAATACCGACGCGTATGCTGCCGATTATTATTACCGGAAGCGCCAGTGACGGGAAAGATCTCTTAATGGAGGCCTTCAGCCGTCCGGGGGCGAGCTTTGTATTACGGAGCGGAACATAGCCGCGTTTTTTTGAAATGATCTTGGTAAACCACATCATCGAAGCGCAGGTGCAGATACCGAGTATCAGACCCCAAGTGAAGAGCTTGCCGATCGAAACGCCTGCCATCGTGCCGTAAAGGATCATGCCGATCCCGGGAGGTATGAGAGGAGTGATAAGCGAGGAGAACGCAGTGATGACCGAGGAGAAGCCGTTGCTCATGCCGCTCTTATTCATTGCGGGGACAAGTATCTTTGCTTCCATAGCCGCATCAGCAACGGACGAACCGCTCATTCCGCCCATGACAGTGGACAGCAGGATGTTTGTCTGTGCCAGACCGCCGTAAATGCGTCCGGTGACCAGACTGCAAAACTCCACTAGCCGTTCGGTCACGCCGCAGTAATTAAACAGCACACCCGCGAATATGAAGAACGGGCAGGCCAAGATGGAAACGCTCTCCATGCCGGAGGTGATCCTCTGTGCGGCGATCACGATATCAACATTGGGGTTGAGAGAGAAATATATGACCGAACCAAGAAAAACAGATGCAAAAACCGGAACCTTAAAGAAGATCAGGACAAGCGTAATAAGAGTTGCGATAGCTACGTAGTTACTTATCATTTTGCACTATCTCCTTTGCGGAAAAACTTTTTTATATCCTCAATGCCGTTAAGCACATGGTTGACTACCATCATTGCGCAGCATACAACGACCACACCATAAATGTAGAACTTGGGTATCTTGAGCATGGTAGTGGACTGGCCGGTCGCAAGGAACTTCATGGTTCTGTCAAGCTCCAGCTTAAATATCATGCAGATGGATATCATCACGAGTATCCATACTATGACTTCTATGACCTCCTGCACCTTTTTGGGCAGGGCATTTGTCAGCAGGTCTATGGCTATGTGACCGCGTTCGCGGAAAGCGATGCTTGCACCCGAGAAAACAGACCAGACCAAAAGCAGCATCTGTACCTCCTCTGTCCAGCCAAAGGGTTTGCCTACAACATACCGCATGATCACAGCCGTCACTGTCAGCGCGACGAGAGCCGACAGGCACAGTGCAAAGAAAGCAAGCTCGACGCTATCTATGGCTTTCCGAATTTTACTTAACATAAACATCTCCCCATATCAAATTGTGCTGATGCCTCAACCCGGAGGAGCTGTATATCGCCCATCGCGGGTGCGGTATACAGCTTTCCGCAGTCAGAAGCAACAGCACATCGGTTTATGCGCAGGAAAAATATGAATGTGTGTTATCAGTGATTTGCTCTGTATTCGGCCATCAGGTTATCAAGAGTCTCCTGAACGCCGTCAGAGAAGTTGCTCAGTTCAAAGTACTTATCAACGCAGGCTCTGTATGCATCAACGTCTACATCGTAGAACTCGATACCGGCGTCAATGAGCAGTTGCTTGGCCTCTTCGGTTTTCTCATCGAAAACGTCGAAGCAATACTCGCTGCATTCCTTGGCAGCGTTGTTGATGATCTCCTGCTGCTCCGGGGTCAGGGTCTCCCAGACGTTCGCGGACATGATGAGTCCGGTAAAGCCGGTGACGTAGTTCTGGTTAGCAACATACTTGCTGACCTCGTTGAGCTGCCATGCATATGCGTCGGCAAGGGGGAACTCAAAAGCATCGGCGGTACCGTTCTGGAGAGCGGTGTAGAGGTCGCCGACAGCGATGGTAACAGGAGTGGCGCCGAAAGCAGTGAAGGTATTGACGTAGTTTGCGCTGCCGGGAACGCGGAACTTGAGGCCTGCCATGTCAGAGGGCTCGACGACCTTCTTGGTAGTCCAGAAGTAACGGGTGCCTTCGATGAGGTCGCAGTTGATGACCTTGATGTTCTTTGCGTAGCACTGCTCGGTAAGGCCTGCGAACCAATCGCTCTCAGTGATTGCGCGGATCTCTCTGGGATAGTTGCAGAGGAACGGAGCCATAAGAGCGCTCATATCTGCAACACCGGCTGCATCTCCGATGTCCGCGGGGCTTGCGATAGCGATGAGGTTATCGTCGGCAAGGACATTTTCCATCATGTCAGCAACGGAACCGTACTGGCTCTGGCCGTAGTAGGTAACGTCGAACAGACCGGAGTCGTTCAGGATCTGCTGGAACTTGAGGCAGGTCAGGTCGGTGGGAGTGCCTGCTGCGCACACGGTAGCAAGGCTGAGAACAGTTTTCTCGGCAGTCTCCGCAGGAGCAGCGGCGTCTGCGGAGGCTGTCTCGGCAGGTGCGGCGGCGGTGCCGCAGGCACACAGTGCAAGC
>ERZ773147.4183-NODE-4183-length-10263-cov-7.792320_pt1 | contig 10263 bp, 8 predicted proteins | sample MGYA00580851_ERZ773147 | MGnify/ENA primary metagenome ERZ773147 (study PRJEB29015, sample SAMEA2737818) | human gut metagenome | biome: human gut; feature: human-associated habitat; material: faeces | place: China | collected 2012 ... | reverse complement strand
TTATCTCATTTTTTCTCTTTTTCCACAACTGACAGCTGTTGATGATGTTCTGCCATAAGACATAAGATCCCGGTCCCACGGAGGAAAGTGGATTCAGATAAGTATATGCCATCCAGATAGCAAGAACCGTATTTTTCTGTCCCAGTGCCTGCCCGCCACTGATACGGTCATTATAACGTCCACCTATATTCTTACCCAGAAAGAATTGCAGGCAACAAGCCACTAATCCGGCAAAGGCTATCAGTATTTCCACTGAAACCGGTGCATCACTGATTGCCAGGGAACGAACAGTTTGCCCGGATACAATAGCAAGCGCTACGCCCCACAAATAAAAAGCAAGATCATGGAAACCCAATAAAAAATGGTGCACACGGGGCATAAACACTCTCAGAAACCACGCCAGGAAGAAAGGGAACAACAACAACGGGAACACTTTACTCAGGATTTTCAGGAAAGCAGCAAAGAAAGTCATGTCAGCATGAGGCTCCACTAACGGAAAAACCAAAGGAACCGCTACTGCCGCCAGCAAATTAGACAATAAGGTATAAGTAGTCAACGTAGATGCACTGCCTCCCAACTTGCCAGTGATGACAGCCGCTGCAGTAGCAGTTGGACAAATCACACAAACCATCGCCCCCTCAAATACTTCCCGGTATATTTCATCCATCGGACAGCATACCAGCAAAGCGGCAATTGCCAGACATGAAATTGTCTGAAACAGCAGCAACCAGCCATGCCATGCTTTAGGTTTCAGTTCATTCAGTTTTTCTACTTTACAAAAAGTAAGCAACAGTTGGGCAAAGATCAGCAGTGGAGTAATATACGCAATCAAATCATTAATATATGGTTTGGTAGGCGCCAAGAAAGGGACATTTGCGAGAATAAAGTATCCCAAAGTACCTGAAAGCATCGCCAGTGGCAATGTCCAGTTCTTAAGAAAACGAACTAACATACCTTTTTTCTATTTAATTTGCGGGTGCAAAGTTATATATTTTTGCAATATCACCGTAAATTTTGTCATTTTCCTGTTTTTCGGTTTTAAAGCCTTCATTTGCGGAAATAAGCTCTGAAATTTGAGCCTGTAACTTATTGGTATTGAGCTGTTTCAGGTCTATACCATTTTCCTGTAAAATATGTTCAGCACCCGAGAAAAGAATAATTTGAGATTCATATTTACGGAAATAACGATCTGGATCTTTGGAGCTTTTATAATGGTCGTCGTAAATTTTATTTTTCTGATATTGTTCGGCATATTTTAGCATTTCTCGAAGATGGCGTATCTGAGACTCGAGAGAAACAACAGAGGTATTTACCTCTTTTTGCTGCATGAGTGATGAAGGCTATGAGACTTTTCTTATGGACTTGGAAGATTATAAATCGGAACTGGAAGAGAGGGAATGAATTCAAGCCAGAGTGCAGTATAGCAGGTGAAAGATGAGAAGCGAAGGAAAAAGTGTCAGCATTGAGAAGTGTTAACAGGTATATATTGGAAGAATTCAGCCAGGGGAACTCTGGCTGATATAAAAACACATCTGCAGAAACAGTGACTGAAGAAATTTTGAGTAGTGGAATTGGGAAGAAGTATTTAGATACTATAATAAAGAGATTAGCTGGCTTGTATACTGACAGAGAGGACATAGTAAACAGATTTGCGTTATTATCAGGGATTGTAGGGAGATTCCGAAGAGCTTTTGTTCAGATGATGAAACAATAGGATTGGTACAGGAAATATATGGAACAAAAGTTAATAAAGGGATTTGTTGCGTTTTCTGCTATAATAATCTGCCAGCAAAGAATGTGTTGTCTGAATATGTTTGTGATTATAAGAAACGAGCAGGGTTATTTCAAAGATCAGCAGATTTAGAGTAGTTCTTTTTTTCTGAGAGAAAATTAAAAATCGTTTTTGGTTCTTCTGGAGAGTGATTATAGCGTTTGGGAAACATCCGGAGAAACCATTACCTCAGGGTGTCGGTAAAGTTCTTTATCAAAGAGGGCTTTGAGATGCCCTTTCTTTTTTTTCCAAATCTTTCCTCTTGTTTACATATATAAACCTAAGAAAAAACTTGACGTTTAAATATTACAAGTGTAATATTTAAGAAAATACGAAAAAAGGAGAAATAAAACTATATGAGAAAAACGAAAAGAAAAAAACACACGAAGACTATCACAAAAATAGTTTTATTTAGCGGTATATTGATTGGTGGTGGAATCGGTATTGTAACAATAATGAATCGTAATGTTCCTGAAAAAAGACTAATGGAATATATGAAATATATTGAAAAAGGGGAATATGAGCAAATGTATGCCATGCTGGATCAGAAAAAAAGCAGCATGAACAGTAAGGAAGAATTTATAGAACGAAATTCTAAAATATATGAAGGCATTGAGATGTCTGATCTGTCCATAACCGATATTACAGTAAAAAGACAAGAAAACGGAAATGCGGCAGTTTCCTATACAACAAATATGCAGACTGCTGCAGGAAATGTAGAATTTACCAACAATGCGGTATTTTCACATAACTGGACAGGATATCATTTAATCTGGCAGGATCAGTTGATTTTTCCAGAGTTATCTGCAACGGATAAAGTTCAGGTAACGTTAGAAGAGGCAAAAAGAGGAAATATTTTAGACAGAAATGGTCGCCAGCTGGCTGGAGAGGGAACTGCATCTTCGGTAGGAATTGTTCCGGGCAGAATGGAGAACAGGGAAGATACAATAAAAAAACTGGCAGAGTATCTTGGAATTGGAGCAGACGAAATTGAGGATAAGTTAAAAGCCGATTGGGTAAAAGCAGATTCTTTTGTACCAGTAGCAACAATTCCTAAAATACAAGAGGTCGATCTTCTGACAGTGAATCCGGATGAAACTGTTCTGGAAGAAAAAGAAAAGCAGGACACATTATTGAAGATTCCAGGTATTATGTTATCTGATGTAAAAGTACGAACTTATTATCTAAAAGAAGCTGCCTCTCATCTGGTAGGGTATGTACAGGCGGTTACAGCCGAAGATTTGCAGGAACATAAAGGGGAAGGGTATCGTACAAACAGTGTGATTGGAAAGACTGGACTGGAAACGCTTTATGAAAAAGAACTAAAAGGAACAGATGGGTGTGAAATCTGTATTGTAGATGCAAATGGAAATAAAAAAAGTGTTATTGCATATGAGCCTAGAAAAGATGGAGAAGATATCCATACTACGATTGATGGCGATCTTCAAAGTACTCTTTATGAACAATTTAAAGAAGACAGAGGATGTTCTGTAGCTTTGAATCCTTATACAGGGGAAGTATTGGCGTTGGTAAGTACGCCATCTTATGATAATAATGATTTTGTACGTGGAATGGACAATAGCCAGTGGAGTGCATTAAATGAAAATGAAGACAGGCCTTTATACAACCGCTTTCGCCAGACATGGTGTCCTGGCTCAACTTTTAAACCTGTAATTGCTGCAATTGGATTAAAAGTGGGGGCATTTACTGCAAATGACGATTTTGGAAATGAGGGTCTGGCGTGGCAGAAAGATTCCTCGTGGGGAGATTATACAGTGACTACACTTCATGATTATGAACCTGTGATCTTGAAAAATGCGCTTATTTATTCAGATAATATTTATTTTGCAAAAGCAGCATTAAAAATTGGTGCGGATCAACTGATGCAGTCTCTAAATCAAATAGGATTTAATCAGGAACTTCCATTTGATATTAAAATGTCAGAGTCCCAATATTCTAATATGGACAAGATAGAAACAGAAATCCAGCTTGCTGACAGTGGGTATGGACAGGGACAGATTCTGGTAAATCCTTTGCATCTTGCAAGCATTTATACGGCTTTTCTAAATGATGGAAATATGATAAAGCCATATCTTCACGCGGATGGTGGAAGCACTTCCAGTGAAATCTGGATAAAAGATGCTTTTTCACCACAAATTGTTTCGGAGGTTATGGAGGGGTTAGAGGGTGTAGTGAATAACCCGGAAGGAACTGGTTATGGAGCATGCCGGGAAGACATTAGATTAGCAGGAAAAACCGGAACAGCGGAACTGAAAGCTACAAAAGAAGATACATCTGGAACAGAAATTGGCTGGTTTACAGTTTTTACTACAGATAGAGATACAAAGAATCCTATTTTGCTCATCAGTATGGTAGAGAATGTGAAAGATATTGGAGGAAGCGGTTATGTGGTGGAAAAGGATAAGGCGATACTGGATGAATATCTTGGTAATGAATAATTTTTACCTTTAAATATTACAAATGTAAGAGGAAAATGATATGAAAAAAATTTGGAAAATATTTGTGGGAGTTATTTTTCTTGCTGTCTGTAGTGGATGTGGCATAAAGAAAGAGCAGAAAAAGACAATTGAAGATACGAAAGAAAAAATTTACAGAGAGTGTGAAATGCTAGCAGAAGGCTATCGGAACATATATGAGAATGCTGTGAAAGAAAATGCACTATATGAGCTGAGTACAATACAAAAAAGTATGGATTATTTTGGAAAATATGGATATGCAGTAATTGATTCCTACAATCAGCTGGATATGGTTCAAAGTATTAAAGTAGATGATTTTTTGAAAAAAGCAGAAAAAGAGAAGAATGGAAAAACTACTATATTTCAAGTTATAGCAGGGGATCATTTTATCCGGTATGATCTGAAAACCAAACAGGGGAAAATAGACGTTGAAGTAAGCTCTTTTAAATGGAAAGAGGACACTTGGCAGGAAACATATTATCATGAGTTTAGAGCTAATTCATGGAAATATACAGAAAACGGGTATTTCTTTATGGAAGAATATCATCCGGCTGGATATGATGGACCGTCTGGATATCGGGCCTTTCGGGTAGTGCCGTTAAATAAAAAATGCAGGGAGCTGAATCGAAAATATATACTTCCTTTTGGATATACACTTAATAAATTGTTTACTTCTAATTGGAGTGAAAAAAATTATGATGGAATAAATTTTTATGATGTTTTTGACCGTTTACTTTCAATGGAAGAAAAAACTGATGAATTTAAGGAAGGAAAGACTTATGAAATCCCAAAAGAATCATTTGAAGCGATATTTCAAAAATATTTTAATATAAGCGCAGAGATACTGCAGACAGGAACGGTATTTCACACGGAAACACAGACATATCGGTATCGAACCAGAGGAATCGTATATGATTTTGCTCCCACACCATATATTCCATATCCGGAAGTTGTTTCCTACATAGAAAATCAAGATGGAACAATAACACTGGAAGTAAATGCGGTATGGCCACAAAAAGAATTAGATCAGGCGTTTTGTCATAGCGTAACCATTCGGCTGTTAGATAAAGATAGATTTCAATATGTATCCAATTATGTATCAAGGTCAGAAATAGAGGTTACCTGGTATACGGAAAGATTATCAGACGAAAAGTGGGAGGAATGTTATGGAGATAATTGATATGAGTACAAAAAGAAAACTGAAAAAGATGGTGAGTGTTTTATTTATTTTGGGATGCTTTTTCATAGGAAATACAAAATGTAAAGGGGCTGATTTAGAATATATTTCACAGGAAACTGCGAATTATGCTGTACAAGAAAGAGGATATGATTTGCCAGTAGATGAAGTCGTGAAAGAAGAAGCTATTGAAGATTGTAAGAATGTTATGAATCAGATGAAAGCCATTTATCAAAAGGCGGATAAAGGAACTTCATCGAATGTAGTAGTTTCTGAGACAGTAATGGAAGAAATGCAGGAAGTATTAAAGGAAAAAAATGTCCCTGTTATTACATCAGCGCCGTATTCAAATATGGCTAATTATTCTAAAATGGAAGAATTTCTTTTCAAGGCAGAACAGGATCTGCCAGGAGATATCGTCTTATATAGGATTAACAGGGATGGTGGGATAGAAAGACTCAAATTCAATTATGATGGGACAGATATGTATTTGCTGGCTGTGAAAGCTGTTTGGGGTATGAACGACAATCCATCTATTGTATATGTTTCGTATACAAGGATAGAAGAATGGAAATATACAGAAAAAGGCTGGTTTGGTTATACGCTATGTGTTCCAAAATATCCGGAAGTATCAGAAGCGGTTGATGGCAGTTCTATGATAAGAATTAAACCTTTAAGTGATGAATGCAGGGAAGTTTCAAAGAGGTGTGTGTATTTGCTTGGATATCAGGGGAATAATCTTTTATGTTCTGATTGGGATAGATCTGATATGGAAGGGTTAGATTATAATGGTTTATATGAATATTTATATCGAATGAAATACGGGGAGAGATATGAGTTTTCAGGTAACTCAAGTGGAATTCCGGCAGAAGAGTTTGAAAATCTGATAATGGAGTTTTTGCCGATAACAGCGGAGCAAATTAAAAAATGGGCAGTATTTGATTCGGAACATCAAACTTATGACTGGGAACGATTAGGTTGTTTAAATTATAGCCCTACTTATTTTGGAACATCTTTACCGGAGGTCGTTGAAATAAGAGATAGCGGAGAGGGAAACAATGTGCTGGTTGTTGATGCTGTATGTGATACATTTATATGTAATGATGCCGTTATTACAAGTGAGCTGACTGTTAAGTTCAACGATGATAAGAGTTTTAAATATATGGGGAATAAAATTCTGAATAATGGTACGAAAGAAGTTCCCAAATATCAATATAGAATAAAAAGAAAGAACTGATAACAACTATCAGCCCTTTCATATTTGTTAATTCCATATATGTAATTTTTTTAAGATATCAGAAGTGATTTCAAATGCCTTTTTGCCAGTTGCATTAGAATCACTTTGGATATTGGTTGCAAAATAATAGCTGTTATCGGAAGTTTCTACATATCCGATAAACCAGCCGTTGATATCCTGTCCGTTGACACGACCGGTTCCAGTTTTTCCGTAGAAATTACCATTAGGTGTACTGGCAATTTTTATAGCATTTTTAACAGAAAATACATTTTGGAAATTTAGATGGAATTCATTTGTGTTAAATTTTTTTAATAATGTTACTTGCTCTAAAGGCGAGATTTTTAATGAAAAATCGGACCAGTATAAATCCAGATTTGAACTGGTTGTTTGGTTTCCATATTCTATTTTATTCAAAAATTCCTGGACTCTGTTAATTCCGAGCTGCGAATCAATTGCCTGGAAATACCAGTTAACGGAATTTTGCATAGCAGAGTTTAAATCCTGATCAGCTTCCCAGGATGGAAAAGGAAAGGCATCACCATTCCATGTCATGGAAGAGTGTTCTGGTGTGATGATTCCGGATTCCAACCCTAATAATGCATCGTATATTTTGTAGGTAGACTCTGGCGGAATACGTTTGGTGGCTTCTTCAAGATCGTATATTTTCCAGGAATCCAAATTATTGTCATACAAAACAAATGATCCATCATATGTTCCAAATGTTTCGGATATATCTAACAGGGAGATATTTTTGTCTGTATCACTAAAATGATATACGCTTTGAGTAGAGGCATCAATGGATAAAATGGGTGTACATCCAATAAAAACAGCACTAATGACCAGATAAATTATCAATGCTCTCATTTTTTGATAAAGAGTTTCTTTCCTAAAAACGGCGATGTTGAGAATACGTCGTTTCATCTGCCTGAAATTTCCGGACATTCCAACTGCCAGTGGAGAGGAAAAAGAGGATATTTTTTCTGCAAAATTAATCAGTGTAGTTCCATAAGCTTGGTATTCATCAGCAGAAATCATCTGCAATACAGCAGAATCACAGGCTATTTCACGGTCACAGAGAATTTCTTTTAAAGTGTACCAAACAAAAGGGTTAAACCAGTAGAGTATATTACTTATGACCATGAGGAAGCCAATAAATGTATCTTTGTGACGGTAATGCTGTAATTCGTGTAGCAGCATAAAACGCATATCATCAGGATTCAGTTCGGAAATTAAATGGATGGGAATGTAAATTCTGGGATGTATTATTCCGATTAAAACTGGTGATTTTAAAAATGCAGTACTGTAGACTGATACTGGGTGAGAGATTTTAAGTTCCTTTAAACAATTGTAATAAATAGTTTTTACCTGCTGATTTTGAAGCGGGAGAGCAGATCTTTTTATGGAACGTACATAGTTTAATGAATGAAGGGTGAGGACTGACATAATCATAACACCCGTTATCCATATTAGAAAGAGTATGGTATTCAAGCCTCCAGAAAATTGACTACTGATGGAAACTGAAAAATCATTCACCTGGTTTAACAAAATATTTTGTGTATTACTGGTAAGTTCGGATAGCGTGTCGGTACCAGAGTTAAGTCCTGAGTCAGTTTGAAAAAAATGTAACCATGAAAAAAGTTGTGAGCCATGAATCTGTACAGGAAAAAATGGCACGGCAAGTAGTAAAAATAAAAGAAAACAGAGATGGTACTGTGTAGCCGCAGATAAATATTTTTTCAGAAGTTTTTTTGTTCCGATTATTACAAGTGTAAAAATACATATGAAGATATTACTGATTAAAAAGTGGATGATCCAGTTGCTCATTCAAAACCTCCTATTTCTGATGTTTTGATAATAAATGGCGTAAGTTATCAATTTCTGTTGAAGAGAGCTTATCGTCTTCAAGGTAAGAAGCCAGCATAGAAGAAAGATTTCCATTATAATATCGCTTTAAAAAAGAATTGCTTTCCTGGCGTATATATTCATCTTCTTGGACTAATGGAGTATAGACAAATACCCGGCTTTGTTTTTCGTAGGAAAGAGCTTTTTTGGAAACAAGTCTCTTGATAAGAGTTTGAATTGTTTTTGGACTCCAGCTGGTAGTTAGAGTAAGTTTTTCTGTAATTTCATTTGTATTGATGGGAGCATATTTCCATACAATTTTCATAACTTCAAATTCGGCTTCTGAAATTTGGGGTAGTGACATAATAAAATCCTCCTGCTAAATCCTACATATGTAATAAATATATTATATTACTTGTAGAAGAAAAAAGTCAAATGGCAGATGATATATAGAATATAAAATTAATAATGTAGAGGCAATAAAGGTGAAAAAGATAGAAATTATTGAGAGAATCACAGATGCTAATGGAAGCATAAGTGAAAACATATTGACTAGCTGGGAACATAAAAACCAATTCATACCGGAAATTATAAGGTTTGGAGAATTAAAAATATATCTACAGGAACGAATTGTTAAAAAGAATGATAGTGATGTTCATCTTTCAAAATATGAATATGATATTTTACTTCTTTTAGCGAAAAGTCCAGGTAGAATATTTGGAAAAGAAATGGTTTATGATCTGGTATGGAATGAACCTTATTCCGGTGATTATAATGTGGTTATGCGACATATCTGCAATATCAGAGAAAAAATAGAAGATGATCCTGGACAACCATTATATATACAAACAGTACGAGGTGTAGGATATCGGTTTAACGGGAATTTAGGCAGCGAGTGAAATCGCTGCCTATTATTATGGTTTTACAAAGAAGGAAGTTTGTTATGAGAAGATCTTTGTATTTCAGGAGCATCCTGTTTGAGATATTTGGACAGGTTTTGATGTATCAATTCCAACTCTTTTATTTCTTGCTTAAAAGAAACATATTGAGTATTTAGTGATTTTTTTTGGAAAATAAGATCTGAAAGTTGCTCCTGTAACTTATTGGTATTAAGATGCTTCAGGTTCATGCCATTTTCCTGTAAAATATGTTCAGCACCGGCGAAAAGAATAATTTGAGATTCATATTTACGGAAATAACGATCCGGATTTTTCTGATGGATAAGCGGCTTTTCGTTTTGACTCTCTCCGCTACAAATTGTATGATTTTCTTTATGCCGATTACGGCGTTTTATCCTTTGATGATAAGTGACTATTTTCAAGGAACGGCATGCGAGGCGAGTAGTGTAGAACTTCTTTATTCCGCAGGTATGATGATTGGAACTTTTGTGATAAACCATTTTGGAAATAAGCTGCAACATAACGCTGCCTGTGCCGCCTTCATTGGATTATTTGGCCTTGGAAGCACCACACTCATTAGTGGGTTTCTTCCAAAGTCAGATGCGGCATTTTGGATATTTGCTTTTGTGTGTTCTGGAATGGGAATCAGTGCTGTGTTCTATAATATTCTTTACATTGCGTATATGCAGGAAACGATATCTTCAAAATATCATGGACGCGCATTTTCTTTATTGAACAGTATTATTTCGTTGACAATGCCTCTGGATTTATTGGTTGCAGGTCCCGTGTTCTGTTTAATAGGGTCTGACCCCAATGTTGGGAACTTAGCGTCAACTTAAGGACTTTAAATCGATTTACTT
>ERZ773147.4178-NODE-4178-length-10283-cov-6.588874_pt1 | contig 10283 bp, 8 predicted proteins | sample MGYA00580851_ERZ773147 | MGnify/ENA primary metagenome ERZ773147 (study PRJEB29015, sample SAMEA2737818) | human gut metagenome | biome: human gut; feature: human-associated habitat; material: faeces | place: China | collected 2012 ... | reverse complement strand
GTCTGGCTGCTGCAAGACCACAACGCTCCGCATGATCGCGGGCCTCGAGACCCCGACCAGCGGCCGCATCACCATCGGCGACAAGGTCGTATTTGACAGTGAGCTTGGCATCAATGTCCCGGCCAACAAGCGCAAGGTCGGCTTCCTGTTCCAGAACTACGCTCTGTGGCCCAACATGACCGTCTATCAGAATATTTCCTTCGGACTGTCCAATATCAAGGAGCCGATGGCAAAGATCGACTTTGAAACGAAAAACGCTGCAAGGCTGGCAGAAATTCTGAAAGCGCCCGCCGAGGTCGTCTCCGTGCTCGACGAGTGCCGCGACAAGGACGGAAAGCTGGAGGAGAAAAAGGCCATTCTCAAGCTGATCGATGCCTTCACGCTGTCGCAGTATACGGCAAAGAAGCTCTACGACTACCATCTGGAATCCGGCAAGGACGGCAGAAACGAAGCCGCCGCGCTCCTTGCGAAGGTCGATGCAGGCCGGAAGAGCGCCGCCGACGCGGGCTATACGCTCGACGAGGAATACCGCTTCTGCAGGGACGGTGAGGTCGTCATGCAGACCCGCAAGCTCACGAAGGAGGAAATCGATCTGACCGTCCGCCGCGTGAGCCGCATCGTCAAGATCGGTATGTTCATGGACCGCTACCCTGCTGAGCTGTCCGGCGGCCAACAGCAGCGTGTCGCCATCGCAAGAACGCTGGCTCCGGAGCCTACGGTTCTGTTCATGGACGAGCCGCTTTCCAACCTTGACGCGAAGCTGCGTCTGGAAATGCGCTATGAATTGCAGCGTCTGCACGTCGAGACCGGATCCACCTTCGTCTACGTCACGCACGATCAGATGGAGGCCATGACGCTGGCGACCCAGATCTGCCTTATCAATAACGGCGTCCTTCAGCAGTATGACGCGCCGCTGAGCGTCTATCACCATCCGGCAAACCTGTTCGTCGCCGACTTCGTCGGCAATCCCTCCATCAACTTTGTAGAGGCGAAGGGCAGTCAGGGCGCCGATGGCTCGCTTGATCTGACTGTCCTTGGCGGACTCAAGGCCAAATTCGTCCCGGCGAAGCCGGTCGATATGCAGAAGTGGTTCCGTCAGCGCGACGTGGAAACGGAAAAGCGCGCCGCAGAGCGGAAGGAAAAGGCTGCGCAGAAGGGCTATGTGGAGAAGGGCAACAAGGACGAGGTGTTCCGCTATCACATCGCCAAGGTCGAGGAAGAGGACGATTCCCTTCAGGAAACGCCGGTCATTACCAATGAGGATCTCGTGCTCGGTATCCGTCCGGAGTTCCTCGACATTGCCGACAAGAGCAGCCTCGAGGGCGAGATCTACGGCGCAATGCCTACCGGCATGGAATCGACGATCAAGGTCCGCGTCGGCGGCTTCCTGCTGACGGGTGTGATCTTCGGAAGCTCCCTGTTTACCATCGGCGCAAAGATCCCGCTGTCCATCACCGGCGACCAGATCATGCTGTTCGACCGGAAAACCGGCGTCTGCATCACCTCCGGGAGCCTGAAATTCTGATTTTAAGAAAATCTGAGTATGCAAAACGTCCTGCCGAAAGGCAGGACGTTTTGCATGCTTGATTTATTCTGCGGCCACCGTCGGGGCGGCATTGAGCTTCCGGAAGCAGCACAGGAAGTAGATGGTCTCCGCCAGTGCCGTGATGGCCCATGAGAACGCATACAGCAGATACAGCGAAGGGATCGTATGGAAATGTGCGAATATCGTATAGACCCAAATGACGCGGAACACACAGGAGCCGAGAATGACGATCACCGTCGGTACAAAGCTCCGTCCGATGCCGCGGCAGGCCGCGATGGTGCAGTCCATGAAGGCGCTGATGGCATAGGAGAAGCACATGATGCGCATTCTCTGCATGCCGGCGGCAACGACAGCCGGGTCGTTTGTGAAGATAAACAGGAAGCCTTCTCCGAAAAACAGCAGGCTCAGGCCGATCAGCGCGCCGGAAAGGAACGAATACAACAGGCTGATACGGTAGCTTTTTATCATGCGTTCGCGGTTTCCGGCGCCCCAGTTCTGTCCCATAAAGCTCGAACAGGCTGTGTGGAACGCGGCCATGACGTTATAGACGATGGAGTCCGTGTTCGCTGCGGCGGAATTGCCGGAGACCATGATCGAATCAAAGGAATTGACACCGACCTGAATGAACAGGTTGGCAATGGCGAAGATCATATTCTGTACGCCCGCCGGAATGCCGAGCGCCAGGATCCGTCCGACCTGTTCCTTATGGAAGCGGATGCAGCGCGGGATCAGACGACAGCTGTCCTCGAGCCGGAGCATGTGCCAGATAATGAGGACAGCCGACAGATACTGAGAAAGAATGCTGGCCAGCGCCACGCCGTCCGCCGCCATCTTGCAGACGATAACGAAGAACAGGTTGAGGATCACGTTTAGAACGCCCGCAATGGTCAGATAGACCAGCGGCCGCTTTGTGTCGCCGTTTGCGCTGAGGACGGCATTGCCGAAGTTGAAAATGCCGAGCGCCGGCATACCCAGCGCATAAATGCGGAAATAGAGCACCGCGCCGTCGATCAGATCGTCCTTGGTTTTCAGGAGCTTGAGCATCGGCTCGGCCATCGTCAGGCAGAGCACCGTAATGATAAGCCCTGCCAGCGTACACAGCAGGAGCGACGTGTGGACCGCCTCCTGCGTCTGCTTTTCCTGCCCAGCGCCAAGGTGCTGCGCCACGCGTACATTGACGCCGCAGCCCATGCCGATCAGGTAGCCGGTAAAGAGCGTGACGAGCGTCGTTGTCGAGCCGACGGAGCCGAGCGCCGTCGAGCTGGCAAACTTGCCGACCACGGCCACATCCGCCATATTGAACAGCACCTGAAGCAGCTGTGAAAAGATCAGCGGAACGCTGAATAGGAATATATTTTTCCAAAGCGAGCCCTCCGTCATGGGAATGGAGCGCACACGCCCGGAAGCCTGCCTTGCCATGTTGAAACACCTCGTAACTCAGAATTTCTTCTCAGGCCGAAACTTGTATATTATAGAGTGTTCCATGCAAATCGTCAAGCGCCGTTTTGTCTCATTTCCTGTTGGCTTTTCCGGCGCTTTCTGTCCATTTCGCCCTACTTTCCGCTCTCTGCCAGAATGCCGCGTTCCCGGCAGACATTTTGCAGATACCTTTGCAGCATAGCGATCTCCGGCTGCTTCAGCGTCTCCCTGCGGCAGATGAAGCACAAACAGACCTCTGTCCACGGTGTGAGCGGCACCGCCGCGACCTGATGATAGGCCGCAAAGGATGCCGGGCCAAGCGCGACGCAGCGGCCGCTGCGCACCAGATTCATGCTTGTCTCCACACCGTCGGAGCGGTAGACGCGGTTGAGCGTGATCCCGTGGCGGCGACAGGTCTCAAGCAGCGTGGATTCCTCCGCCGACCCCTCCAGCCCGGAGGTGATGGCGCAGCCCTGAAGCTCATAGAGGGAGATCGACGTTCTCCGGCTGCGCGGATCGTCCGGCGACAGAAGGACGCACTGCGGTTCGCGGATAAGCGGGCAGATGGAAAGCTCCTTCTCCAGCGCGCCGATATTCGTATCCGGCAGCCGGTCGAGCGCCAGATCGAGCGTACCTCGCCGGAGCTGGCTGATAAAGTCCAGTCCGACCTCCGTCACAAACGCAACATCCAGATCCTCATGCTCCTCGAAGAACTGCGCGATCTGCTGAAACAGGTCGTTGGAGTAGACACGCGAGCCCATGCCGATGCGCAGGCGCTTACGGATTCCAAGCGCACTCTTCTGGACGTTCGCCTGAAACTCCTTCCATGTCCGCGCCATGCCCGCCGCCTGCTCGCAAAAGCGTTCGCCCTCCGGCGTCAGCTGCACGCCGTGCAGCGTGCGCGTGAAGATCGGATAGCCAAGCTCTTGCTCGAGCCGCCGCAGCTGCTGCGACAGCGCGGACTGAGACAGGAGCAGCCGCTCCGCCGCGCGCGACACATTCTGACACCGCGCGACCTCCAGCGCATATAGGACCTGCGTCATGGTCATACCGTCCGCCTCCAAAATATAAGTTCGCCTTATATCATTATCATATTATAATATTTTACACATTTCAAGTCCTCCTGTAAAATAAAAATATCAGCATAATAGACAAATACGATCTGGAAAGGTGGTCATCGGTTTGGAACACGTTCTCCTCTCCGGCAATGAGGCCATTGCGAAGTATCTGGACATCGTGAAGGCCGAGGCCGCCGAGGCGAACAAGGCAGCGTCTGCGAACGCCGAGATGAAGGACTTCTCCGTGGAGATCTCCCAGTTTGCAAAAGACGATGTGAAGGTCAAGATCATGACGAAGATCCCGGTATCCGGCTGGTCGTACGATGATGGACCGCGCTGCCTGGTGGAAAACGACGATCCCACAGCGTTTGGTGCGGGCGCTATCCAGTTTGAGGTAAGGGAGACCGTTGAAAAATTTGATTCCTACAAGGACAAATTCGAAAACTATCAGGATATCGAAGACCGCGTGATCGGCGGCATCACCTTCAAAGGCCGCACCTATAAGCGCATCGGCTACGATTGGATCCAGTATATCGCGCAGCTTGACGACAACCGCGCCCTTTCCATCGGGCTTCGGAATATGGACTGCGTCCCGGGAACGATGCCCGACATCATTCTCAACAACATGACGTTCCAGTAAGGGCAGCGTCCTTCTGAAAATTTGCACGAAAACCGGCTCCCGCTCCAATTTGGAGCGGGAGAATCCGGCTATTTGTGAAGAAACGGAGGTAATGCTGTGAAGCTCAAGGCGTTCCTCATCATGGCAGGTCTATGGATGGGGCTGTTCGGTCTGACCGCCTGCGGCGGCGCTGACGTGCGCACCTATCAGTACCCGGAGACAGCGGTCCTTTTTAATGACTTCCACATTAAAAAAACCGTTTACAGCCCGGGGGTCATGAAGCTCTATTACCGCGGCGGGCAGTTCAAGGACACGCCCATCCGCTGCTACGATGCAAATTTTGAGGATCTGGGCGATCAGTTTGAATATTCCTTTCAAAACGGCGTTCTGACAGTTCAGGCGGATTTTGCCGAAAAGATCAGCGGGCTGACGATTGAGGACAGAGAACACGACGTTATCTATCATCTGCGCTATCTGGACTCTCCGCAGTTTGCGTGGCTGGCGGATACGTTCTGGCTGGACTACGGTATGATGACGATGGGAGACGAGGCGCGGTATTACAGCGACGCGGAGCGGCAGGCACAGGCAGAGCGGGAGAGCGCCGAGCATGAGCAGACACGCGATGTTTTTGCGCTGCTCGAGGGCACTTGGATCTCCGAGGATGGTCTGCAAAAATATGTGTTTTCCACGGACGCAGACGGGAGCGAATTGCGTGCGGCGGAGCTGTGGCGCAACGAGACGGAGCAGATGTGGAACGGCTGGGAGCTGTGCGTCGAGTCCGCGTTTCAGACGCCGTATTTCGGCGGAGAATACAGTGAGGACGTGGCGGAACACCTGCAGGAGATCGTGCTGGGAAACAGCGATCATGCGGCGGCGGATCTGCACGTCCTGTACGATACGCAAAACGAGGTCATATTGGGCAGTGGGCTGACTTACCACAGAGAGTAGGACTACAGTGCCGTCAGGCGCCGACACAGGAAACGAGGAAAGAACATGGCAACACAAATCACAAATTATCAATGTCCCGCCTGTACGGGACCGCTCCATTTTGTAGGAGAATCCGGCAGGCTGGAGTGCGATTACTGCGGCTCAAGCTTCGATATCGCAGAAATTGAAGCGTTCTACGCAGAAAAAGAAGCAAAAGCGGCGGAAGCGGCGCAGAAGCAGGGAGAAACGGAAGCGGCTCAAAAAACTGCTGAAGTGGAAGAACAGCAGACTGCCGCAGACGGCTCTGACTGGGATTCTTCCGGCCTGAGCGAGGACTGGGGCGCGGACGCGGCCGACATGAAGGCCTACTGCTGCCCATCGTGCGGTGCGGAGCTGCTCTGTGACGCGACGACTGCGGCCACATCTTGCCCATACTGTGGAAACCCGTCAGTGCTTCCGGGACAGTTCAGCGGCATTTTAAAGCCCGATTTTGTGCTGCCCTTCAAGCTGAGCAAGGAGGATGCCATCAAGGCATTGAAGAAGCACTATCTCAAAAAGCCTCTGCTGCCATCGACCTTCTCCAAAGCCAACCATCTGGAGGAGATCAAGGGTGTGTATGTACCTTTCTGGATGTACGATGGCGAGGCCAGCGGAAGCGCCCGGTTCCATGCCACGCAGGTACATACCTACACCTCAGGAGACTATGAGATCACGGAGACAAGACACTATGATGTAAGCCGCTCCGGTTCGCTTTGCTTTGAAAAGATCCCAGTGGATGCATCCAGTAAAATGCCGGACGATTATATGGACTCCATCGAACCGTACGATTACGCGGAGCTCAAGCCATTTTCCACAGCGTATCTGCCCGGATTTATGGCAGATAAATATGATGTCAGCGTCGAAGACAGCCGGGAACGGGCAGACACACGCTGCGCGGGCTCGCTGCTGAGCGCACTGGAACGCACGGTTTCGGGCTACACCACCTGCAATGAAACGAGCCGGGATATCCACTTGAAGCGCGGCAAGGTGCATTACGCACTGCTTCCCGTCTGGATCCTGAACACAAGGTGGGAGGGAAAAGATTTCCTCTTTGCCATGAACGGTCAGACCGGCAAGCTTGTCGGCAACCTTCCGGTCAGCACGAAACGGGTAATTGGCCTGTTTGCGGCAATCGCGGCATCTCTTATCGCCATCAGTGTGACCGCGCTGCTGCTTTTGGCGCGATAGGGAGGGCTGAGACATGAAAAAAAGAATACGTTGTCTCCTGCTGGTGCTTATGTTCTGCCTTGTGCTCTGCGTGGGCGCAGCTGCGGCTGAGCAGACAGGCGCACAGCTTTCTTATGTGACGGACGCGGCCGGACTTCTCAGCGAAAACGAAAATATGCTGCTGGAAAAGATGGCGGAAAGCGTCTCCAAAAAGTATGGTGTCGGCGTCTACATCGTAACCGTGGAGGACTATCGGGACTTCCATTCTGAAGGCGTCTATAAGGCGACCTACACCATTTACCATGAATGCACCATGGGCGAAGGACCGAACCGCGACGGGATCATGCTCCTGCTCAGCATGGATGACCGCGACTGGGCAATGTTCTGCTACGGCTCACGCTGCGAGTATGCGTTCAACAGCTATGGTCAGCAGAAGCTGGAAAAGGTCTTCCTCGACAATTTCGGTGAGAACGACTGGTACGGCGGCTTTGAGGATTACGTCAAAGAATGCAGCGTCTATCTGGAAAAGGCTTCCGCAGGAAAGCCCGTCCGGGCGAGCTTGTTCTATCCGCTCCTTATCGTGATCGGTCTTTCCCTGCTGGCAGCAGCCGCGGTCGTCGCTGTGATATGGCAGAAAATGGACACTGTATCAAAAAAAGCAACCGCGAACGACTACGTCTCCGCGGGACTCCGGCTTACGGAGCAAACAGATCATTTCACCCATAAGACGACCTCCAGCCGGAAGATCGAGCGCAGCTCTTCCAGCAGCGGAAGCAGTTACAGCGAATCCGGCGGCGGCGGTTCCGGCCGAAGCGGAAAATTCTGAAAGGAGCGGCTATGAAAACAACACCCAAACAAATACTCGCGCTGTTGCTGGCACTGGTTCTGCTGCTGTCGCTTTGCGCCTGTGTACAGAAGACGCAAACAGAGCCTAACGAATCGAGAACAAGTACAGATAAGGTAAAAATGCCTACAAAACCCGACAAAAAAACGCCTGAAAAGCAGCCGGAGGAAGCTCCATTGCAAAATGATATGCGTGATCGCACGTCACGCGACGAGGCGTCAGACACACAGCCGGTACAATACGGGTTTTCACAGGAGGCAGAAACCTCGCTTGGATGGCTGCGGGACAGGATCGACTTTCCAATGACCATGTTTGGCGCGGCATATCTCGGTTATGTCGGCGGCCTGTTTGAGGAGGGCTTCGAGGCCGGCTTCCCCTCGTGGCTGTGGGAAACCAATGAGGCCATGCTCCTCGAATACCCTTTTATCGCAGAGATTGACGAGGAGCACATTATCGGCGGCGCAGGACATCTGTACTGCATCGTGCCGGTCGATGAGAACGCGACGGTTGCGATCAACCGTGTGCGCTGGAACGAAAAAACACATACCGACGAGGTTACTGAGGTGCTCTACCGGTCAGAGAGCGGTGAGCCGGTGCTGCTCTTTGCGAATCTCGACGGCATTGCATATGAGGCCGACACCCGGGTGTTTATCACCGACAACAACGGAAGCACCTGCGAATGGTACCCCTCGCTTGATGCGATGAGCTATCTCGCGCCGTGTATATCGGAAGCCGGCGACTATCTTTCGTTTGACTTTACGAAATATGCCTATTATGACGCCCCATCCGAATTTGCCGATTGGCTTTCCGACGGCTGGTCAGGCATGACTGCGCTCGGCCTTGCCGGATCGCAGAGTGACGGCATGGGCTGGATTACAGAAACCACGGTAGGGGAAACCGGCCGCTATGCCTATTTCTCACTGCGCTTCTATCCCGAGGATGAGGCGGGCGGCGCGGTCGATCTGGAGTGGACATACAAAGGCAGTGACGACACCGAGGAGATGTGGAGCGGCTTCTGGACGATTCAAACCGTTCCGGACGAGCCGAGTTATGTGACGCTCAGCTTATCGCTTGTGGGCGGTAAAAACTACGGCGTCACGGACGGCCCGATGTATCTGTGTGAGACGTATCCCCTCCTGATCAGCCCGAGCGGCACAGAGCTGCTGGTCGGCGCGGGTGAGAGCGGCATTTGCCTGCCGTTCATGTCGCAAAGCACAACGGCATGTGTGCTGACGCAGGCCGCAGGATAGAAAGCATGCATGAAGCAAACTGCTTTGAGGTTTGCATTCACAAATACTGTTTGGTCGCAATCTAGTAAAAGTGCAGCAATTTATCCTTTGCAAATTCAAGATGCGGGGAATTTGAGTTGCGCTTTTGCTACGTTTGGGAAAAATGTATGGCTTCGGCGCAATTGGCGGTCGCCAACGGCCACTGGTGCGGTGGTAAACGGCCGCCGTGCGGTGCGTCAGCGGCCAGCCTGAGTCAGCCTTTTAAGGCGGATTGGCATGACGAGCGCTGGGATGAAATACGGCGTATTGCAGCCGCAGCCGAAAAGCCGTATGCGTTGGTTGTCAATCACAAAACAGTCTTTGCGCATATACGGCATTGTATCAGATGGGTTGCAGCGGCGAGTTCGTTGATATTTGTACTTGCTGTACTGCTTATCTTCATACCCGAAAGCAGAGCTTTTGCTATTCAAATGTATCATTCTATAATACAGCTATTCGACAGTAGGGTAGAGATTCAGCGGCCAACACAAGCTCATGTATGGGGTGAATACGATAGCCAGATTGCGGATGACTTTGCCTCCGAGTTGGAGGAAGAGCACCCCCAGAAGCAGGAAATGCAAATGTTTGCCAGCTTGCAGGAGTTTGAAAAAGCAACCGGACATATACCGTATCGTCTAAATGCCTCCGACGTTGCTTATGAGACATCGAAATACCAGAAGAACCGGCGAAACGAGGAGTGGTTATATACATATTATGCCTATGGGGATGGCCTAATTGTCACGACACAGATTTGGAATATCGCTTCGGGCATTAATGCTTTAACTAATGACTCATATCAACTGTATATAACTGGTACAGGTAGTGAGGTTTATTATAGCACAGATAAAATAGATGGCAGTACTTGTGCGTTGACACAACTAAATGATTCAGTTTTTATGGTTAGTGCTAACAGTGCTGTGCCTTTAGAAAGAGTTTTGCAGATATTCAAGTAATAAAATTTATACAAACAGAACCGATCTTTTATTCCCAAAAGGTCGGTTCTGTTTTATTCTGCCTATTGACTATCAAGTGCTTTATCCAAAGGATTTGAGTGCTGTCCATAGCATCATGATAGTCGCGATTGAACACCCACGATATTCAGCTCATCTCAAAACAAGCTGATAACCAATTTTAGAGCTGGTGTACACTAGTAATTCAATCGATGATGTTACTCTAACTATTTGATTATATATGTCGTTGTGCTACCATCAGAATTAGTTTCACCTGTGTAGTAAGCGTATAATTTATAAGTTCCGTTTGACAGGGTAACAACCGCTTCAGCTTCAAAATAGTTACCATAACCGCATAGTTCGGTCTCATTATCCGAGAGGGAGGGATGCTTATGAAAGGGTTAATCTTGTAGAAGAGGACGTGCCTACAATCACGCGTATTACAC
>ERZ773147.4177-NODE-4177-length-10285-cov-2.354741_pt1 | contig 10285 bp, 11 predicted proteins | sample MGYA00580851_ERZ773147 | MGnify/ENA primary metagenome ERZ773147 (study PRJEB29015, sample SAMEA2737818) | human gut metagenome | biome: human gut; feature: human-associated habitat; material: faeces | place: China | collected 2012 ... | reverse complement strand
ACTATTTAATTTATTATTAAAACGCCATGCTGTTTAATTCATTCTGCATTAAAGCTTCTGCAATAATTCCGAATCCAAAAATAGTCAATAACAAATAAATAATTCCTGAGTTACTTGACATAATTCCTCTTGCTGTTTTTGCTTCGTCAATCTTTTCACCCTGCTTATAAGCCCAATAAAGACCATATATTCCACATGTTACGAGTGAAAGCAAGAATGCCTCCTGATGTATTGTTCAATCCTTTGTTATCCGGCAATAATGTGTTCGCATCGTCTGTTAAAACAACAAACCAATATATTCCGTAAATCCCACATGTTACGAGCGAAAGAATTATGCACATTGCAATACTTCTTCTCTGAATCATACCTTTCTCCTCCTTTTCTCTTTTTTGGTAAATAAATTCACCCATTTAGTATAACACACATATATACCATTTGAAACATTTATTTACAAATTATGCCTATTATATTTTAAGGCCAAATTTATTGCATTTTATAAACGCATATAAATTTGGCCCTGTTTTATTACTTTTTATCTCTCTTTTCTAAAAATTTTAAACTATTTTTTCATTTATTATGATACAAAACATTGCATTTTATTCATATTTCAATAATAATATTCTATTACTTATTTTTCTCTGCCTTAATTACTTTTTGAAATTCTATCATATCTTTTGCAATTTCACCGCTTAAAGCAAGAAGACATATTAAGTTCGGAATAGCCATAAGCGCATTGGCTATATCTGAGAAATCCCATACAATCTGTAATGTTGTTGTAGCTCCTATGTATGCAATTAAAGAAAATAATATTCTGTAAATCATGTTGTATTTGTGTGTTCCCAAAATATATTCAAATGCTTTTTCTCCATGATACTCCCATCCAAGTATTGTTGAAAATGCAAATAATGCAATTCCTATTGTAACAAGATAAGCTCCCCATTTACCTAAAGCCGTACTAAATGCTGCAATTGTCAAGGCAGCTCCAGATACTAATTCTCCTGATGCATCTGTTGTTCCAAGTACACCTGAGCTTGCAATACATAATCCTGTAATAGTACATACAACTATTGTATCGTAAAACGTTCCTGTCATATTTATGTATCCCTGTCTTACATGGTTATCTGTTGTAGCTGCTGCTGCAGTTATGGCAGCTGAGCCCATACCTGCTTCATTTGAAAAAACACCTCTTGCTACACCAAATCTCATTGCGTTCATCATTGAAGCTGTAATTGTTCCTGCTACTCCTCCTGCAAGTGGCTGTATCCCTATTGCAGATTGAAAAACTGCTGTCAATCCTGCGGGAACATTTTCTATATTAATTATAATTACCACTAAACCTGCTATTACATAAAATATTGCCATTGCAGGTACTACAACCTGTGATACTTTTGATATTGATTTGATTCCACCTACAATTATAATTAAAGCTAAAATTGTAAGAATTACCCCAACAACATTTGTCGGGATGTTCCATGTAGATTTTAATGACTCTGATATCGAGTTTGCCTGTGTAAGATTTCCTATTCCAAATGATGCTATTACAGCGAATAAGGCAAACACCCAACCAAGTACTGCTCCAATCTTTTTATTTTTAAATGCCTTTTTCATTGTATACATAGGACCACCTGACATTTCCCCATTAGCATTTACTTCTCTGTACTTAATTGCAAGCATACATTCACTAAATTTTGATGTAATTCCAAATGCTGCCGACAACCACATCCATACTAATGCTCCGGGTCCACCTGATACCATGGCTGTAGCAACACCTACGATGTTTCCGGTACCAATTGTTGCTGCAAGCGCTGTTGTCAGAGCTGAAAATGGTGAAATATCTCCACTTCCTCTACTTTTTGTTCTTGCTTCTTTACTAAGTGTCGACTTAAGGGCATAGCCTAAATTTCTCCATCCTAATCCTCTTGTTCTGATAGTTAAAATTACTCCGGTTCCAACTAATAAGCATAACATAATTGGTCCCCATACAATTCCGTCAATTGTTGACAAAACATCTCCCAGTGTCTTTGCAAATCCTTTCATAAGCATACTCCCTTCCTTTTTCTTTTTTTACCATAAACACAAAAAGCGGCAACCCGACTCCGGGTTACCGCCTTTGGAACTTACTAATATACTAATTTGTCATCCGTTTATTGTCAAGTTTATTTTACTCTCATCTCGTTTATTACTTTTATATATTTTGCAAAGCATGCTATTCCAGATATAACCGTAAATATTCCATAGACAAAAATACTTACTACCCAATCATGATTTGCAAAGAAATAAAATACCCCTAAACTTACTACGATATAAAAATATCTTGGCATCCAATCCTTAACTTTCAATTTAAAATGCTTTATAAATTTTCTATCTGTAATTAAATACCATACTATAAATGACGCAAGACTTGCTAACGCAATGTACCATGAATCATTAAACACAATCAATGCTATTACATCAAACGCAAAGCCTATGGTAATTGCCATAATGTTGTTAGCAGTGTATTCCTTTATCATCTTAAGTACTTTAAAATAATTTCCACATACCAACATTATTAAAATTCTGAATACTATAGTTCCAAACAAAATTGCGACTATAGGAATGCTATCATTATATTTAGGTATCCATAATTGTATGATAAATTTTGCTGCAAAAAATGCCGCCATTGCTGCTGCTGAAACAACAGATACCACATCACTAAGCATCGTATAATATAATCCATATTTATTTTCATCCGCTCTAACAAGATATGGATATACAAGATTTGTAACAACCGTTACCATTGTAAATACAAGACTTACTATTGAAACCGCAAACTGATACATTGAAAATGTATATTTAGGCATAAACTGTTGTACAAATATACTGTCTATTCCTAAAATAATAATTCCAACAAACTCACTAAGCATCAGGAAAAAACCTGTTTTTATTAATCCACCAACTTCGGATAACTGAACTTTTCCTGATTTTGCAAGTATAATTTCTTTATTTTGATATATAGACAAACTCATACATACAAAATTCATTATTGTTGTGAATATTAAAATACTTAAATATGTGTACAGATGAAATGCTATAATACATCCTACTGCTACAACATTTAAAACATTCTGAGTTATTGTAAGATAACTGTCTATAACAAATCTCTTTGTAAATTGATTTATAGATGAAAAGAACCATTTAATATTAATCAACGGAATATTAACTATTACAAAAAGATATGCAATTCTTTGATCTATATCATTTCCACCACTTGCAAATATAACAAATGCTAACAACGCCAATGCAGAAATTATATGAATTACTATCAGGCTTTTAAAAAATGCTTTAAACTTACTGTATGGAATATCTTCATAATCATATTTTCCATACTTAATATATATTCCGTTTACAAGTCCAAAATGAAAGAACCCCGCATACGCTATATATAAATTATAAATCTGATAATTTGCATAACTATCAACACTAATATTCTTTGGCAAAATAAATCCCATGAACAGCCCGACTAAAATAGTCAGACCGTTACTTAAGCATACCATTATTATATTTTTTGTAGCTGAACTTACTTTATTATTCATTACTAATTATTCCTTTTACCATTCTACGGACATAAGTCAATAAAATTATTTTTTGTATTTATACGAGTATAAGTCAATAAAATCATTTCTTGTATAATTCAACAAATACTTTTTTCATATCATTATAACAGACAGATTTCAAAAGGCAACATACCCATCCTTGTTTCATACTTTATTAACATTATTGTAGTTGTTTTAACAAAGTTATTATTCTTTCTTTTGTTTTTTTCCCTTTAATGTTAACAACTACACAAACAATTACTAATATTGCAGTAGCTATGGCACACATAATAATATTGTCCAATTGTTTCTGATATATTGACCATGATAATCTTGCAATTATTAATATCGCTGCTACCGCTACTAATGTTGTCAAATAAAATCCGTTTGTAAATCTTCCTTTAATTGATGTTTTATTTTCTTTAGCTTCAATTGTTCCTTTAAAAACTGCCGGTATAGCATCTTCTAACTTTCCTTCTGAATTATCAAATGTTTCAATCATTATTTTATTATCTTCAACACTGCACTTTAATGCATTTTTTTCGCATTTTCCTTTTAAAACTTTTATGAAACTGCTTTTTTCTCGATTAAATTCAAATTCCATCTTATTCCTATTCTTTCCTTCAGAAAAATCGGCTGTCAAAAACAGAAATTATATTCTCTATTTTTGGCAGCCTTTATATGTCAATATTAATCTATCTTAATTTACACCATTTTGTGTAATTTTACAACAGCATTTTTCATACTGTTATCTGCTACATTTGAATAACAAATCATCCCATCTTCTGTCAACTTCCTTCTGGAATTCTTCAATCAGGTGTTCATTTTCAGGTTTAAACAAATGTTTAAATCTTCCCTGTGTTCTTAAAAATTCTTCAATTGGAAGTCTCTTCTTTGGTTCATAATTCAAAATCCATTTGCCATCAATCACTTCAAATAATGGCCAGTAATTAGTTTCTACACCTAACTTACATATTTCCATTATTTCGTCAGCTTTATATTTCCATCCTGTAGGACATGGTGACATAACATTTAAAAATGCTGGTCCATCTGTATAGATAGCTTTTTCAGCCTTAACATGCATATCTTTAAATCCCTGAAGTAAAGTTGTCTGTGCAACGTATGGAATGTCATGTGCTGCAAGTATTGCTGCTAAATCTTTTCTATACTGTGCTTTACCTTTACATTTTGGTCCAACAGGTGTTGTTGTTGTATCCGCATACATTGGAGTTGCTGATGAACGCTGTGTACCGGTATTCATATATGCTCCATTATCGTAGCATACATACGTCATATTTGTTCCTCTTTCCATTGCTCCTGAAAGAGACTGGATACCGATATCATATGTACCACCATCACCACCAAATGTAATGAATTTATAATCTTCTTTTAATTTACCTTTTTTCTTTAAAGCCTTATATGCACCTTCAACACCACTCATTGTCGAACTTGCGTTTTCAAATGCACTATGTATATAACTGTCTTCCCATGCTACATATGGATACATAAATGACGATACATTTAAACATCCTGTTGCACATGAAATAACTGCCTTATCACCTTCATGAAGTCCTCTAAGAACGTTTCTTGCTGTTATAGTAGCTCCACAACCTGCACACATTCTATGACCGGGAGCAAATCTTTCAGGCTTATTCATTGTTTCTTTAAAATTGTAACCCATTTATTTTGCCTCCTTATCTCTTAATCCCATGTATCTGTAAACGTCACCTGTTTCTCCTGTTACTGCGATGTCTTTTAATGTATCATATACATTAATCATGTCATCAACTGTAACATCACGTCCACCAATACCATACATGATATCAATTGTAAGAGCTGTACATCTTGCTGTGTACATTGCCTGCATTGTCTCTGCTCCTAATGGGCCTCCATTTGTTGAAAAGCTTTCAGATCTGTCCATTATTGCTACAGCCTTACATTTTTTAAGTGAAGCTGCAATTTCTTCTCCAGGGAAAGGTCTGAATGATCTTACTTTTATAAGACCTACCTTTTCACCATTTTCTCTCATATGGTCGATTGCTTCCTTTGTTGTTCCTGCAGCTGAACCTATAATAACAACTGCATATTCAGCATCTTCCATTCTATATTCTTCAATAAGACCGTATTTACGTCCTGATATTTTTTCAAATTCTTCTGCAATATCTTTAATTACCTGCTTTGCATTTTCCATTGCATGAGCCTGTGCTTTTCTTGATTCCATATAGTAATCAGTGATGGCATATGGTCCTACTGCATATGTTTCATTTGGATTGAGCAAATAATCTTCCGGCTCATATTCTCCAACGAAATTCTTTACTACATCATCATCAAGTAATTCCATATTCATTACGGCATGACTTGTAATAAATCCATCCTGGCAAATCATAATTGGTAACATAACATCCTTATGTTCTGCAATTCTGTAAGCCATAACCATATTGTCATATGCTTCCTGATTTGTTTCAGCATATAACTGAATCCAACCTGAATCTCTTGCTCCCATTGTATCTGAATGATCACAGTTAATGTTAAGAGGGCCTGTAAGAGCTCTACAAACTGCTGCTAATACAACAGGTACTCTATGAGATGCTGCAACACCTAATACTTCCCACATAAATGCGAGTCCTGCAGATGATGTTGCTGTCAATGCTCTCGCTTCTGCTGCTGATGCACCAATTGCTGCTGACATTGAACTATGTTCACTTTCAACTGTAATAAATTCTGTATCAACTAATCCATTTGATACATAATTTGCAAAATACTGTGGAATTTCAGTTGATGGTGTGATCGGAAACATTGGAAATACATCCGGATTAATCTGTCTTAAAGCATTTGCAACTGCTTCATTTCCTGACATCTGTACTTTCTTAGGCATTCTTCTTCACCTCCATCTTTATTGCTCCAAATGGACATGCTTTAACACAAATTCCACATCCTTTACAATGATCATAATCTATTGCACATCTCTTGTAATCTTTTACCGGAATTGCGCTATCCGGGCAACAAGGTACGCATAATAAACACTGTTTGCATTTTTCTTCATCTATAACAGGTGCTACATTTGTCCAGTCACCTGTTACAAACTGCTTTGTTGTTCCGCAGCCTACAACTGTGTTACCTCTTGTAACATCCTGCCATGCTACATCAGTTCCTAACTTTGTTATATCTGTCTTTGCCATTTATTTAACCTCCCTTAAAGCTACCTTAAGAGCTTGCATATTTCCTTCAATTACTTCAGGTTTTCTTGCAAATTTATGCTTGAATGAACCTTCCATCTCACTCAAGAATGTTTCATCATCGATTACTCCTGTAACCTTTACTATAGCTGCAAGCATTGGTGTATTAGGGAAATTTTTACCAAGAGTTTCCATTGAAATCTTTCTGGCATCAACTGTGTAAACTTTTCCTTTATATCCTTTTAACAGTGGTAATATTTCTTCCTTACTTTTTGCAGTATTAATTAGAATTGCTCCATCTTCTTTAAGACCTGCTGTAACATCAACAATCTCTAATAAAGTTTCATCAACTACAACTACAAATTCCGGATCATAAATATTCGAATGAACTCGAATTTCTGAATCACTTATTCTGTCGTAAGCAGTAATTGGCGCACCCATTCTTTCAGGACCATATTCAGGGAAACCCTGAGCATATTTACCTGTTTTAAACGCCACTTCTGCTAAAAGCAAAGCTGCTGTTTTGGCACCTTGTCCTCCACGTCCGTGCCATCTGATTTCAAGCGTATCTTTCATCTTTTTTCTTTCCTTTTCATAAATTGTTCTTTATGCATTTATGTGTTATCTGGATTGAATTAATAAATTCGAAAGCACTTTAACTAACTGCATATAAAGAGTATTATAAGCAAATTACACATTATTTTCAATAGTTAACGCTTTAATATGTTAAACTGTTAGTTAATTTAATAGTTGGCAATGCCAAACCTGAACCGTATGAAGTAAGAATCTGTCTTTGTCCCACATATGTTGCAGCTCACCCTGAATAATTTACTACATGAGAAATTCCAGGACTTCCTGTAAGCATTACATAACAAATTTTCTGAAATAGAATCTGATAAACCCGATTCCTGATTATTTACATAAGATGTTATTTTGTAATAATAATCTGTTGCTGTATTGTCGGTATATTTAGTTCTCTTTTTTATCAAAAAATAGCATTAATGTTAATTGCTTAAAATCTTTCATATAGTAATTCAGTAAAAATAATATTTTTAATTGCTTAGAATTTTGTACATAATCAGCACACAAAAAATGCCCTACAGATTGTTTCAAACTAAAAGTTCTTTCAATCTATAAGGCACCATTTTTATATATTATATTATTTTTTTCTCACATCACATGTACATTTAATCTTTACTTTTTAAATTTATCTTTTTCTTTATTTTTATCATAAATCAATCTTGCACAATATACAAAAGGTGTATCAGCAAGGCTTGTTACAATAAATATCACATAACTGGAAATTACAATTTTTATTATTGTTGATGTTGAATGTATTCCCCAAAATGCACCAAGTGAAAATAATAGATTATTTAAGAACTGTGATACAAGTGTTGAACCATTGTTTCTAATCCATAAATATTTTCTTTCATTACCAAACTTCTTTTTAGTAAATTCCCACCATTTATGATATGCCCACACATCAAATTGCTGTACTATGGCATATACAATCATACTTGTAAGCATTAATCTTGGTGTATTTGAAAAAATTGTCTTCATTGCAGGCATCGCAAAATCGCTTTCTGCAGGGATATACTGAAGCCACCACTGCGACAAAATTATAAAAGCAATTGATGTAGATATACCCAAATATACCGCAAGTTTAGCATCTTTTTTTCCATATATTTCACTTATTATATCCGTTATTAAAAATGTAGAAGCAAATAACACATTTCCTAATGTCATTTCCATTCCAAATGCATTAATAACTATTAAAACTTCGATATTAGCGCCTATTGTTGCAATTATTGTAAATGTATATAATCCCTGTTTTCCAAAAATTCTATACAATACAAGCGTCATTCCATAAATTACAATTATTGAACCTATTAATAAAATTTCATTTAACATTTATTCTCTCCAACTCCAAAATCTGTATTTTCTAATAGAATATCCACTTTATCATTATCTTTAAATCGTGGATATACTTTTGTTCTAAATTGCTCAATAACCATTTTATCAGGCTTTATCGGCATTTTATTTTCTGTCATAATATTTACATATACACGTTTAAAATGCTTTAAGCCCATTTCTATATCCCAAATCATAGATTCGGCTGTTTGTCCTTCTATTCCTTGAAGCAAATTAATTTCATCAAAATATTCAGCTATTATTTTCGGATTTTTTTCATCTATTCCTTTAACAAGATAATTTTCTCTAAAGTCATAATCAAAAGTTTCTAATCCGAGTCTAATTACAGGTTCTACTCCCAAATCCATAAATTCCTTTTTAAATTCTTTAACTTCATCTTTATGAATCCAATGACATTCAAAATGAATTTTTTTTATTTTTTTATTTACGCAAATATCCTTAATCATTTTAATTGTATTTCCATCTAAATCTACAAAACTTCCTGAATTTATTACTTCAAGTTCACCAAACATTCCTGTCACTTTTTCAAGTTCAGCTTTATTTATTTTATAATTAAATTCTTTGTCAGGGCTTGAGTCTAAATGATAATCACAAAATCTGCATTTACGCCATTTACACCCATTTCCAACAAGCATTACTATTTCTCTTGGACATTTACCTTTAATAATTGAATATCTTACAGGATTAAAACCTTCTACCATAATTAATTGCTCCTTTATCAAACAGCACTTTATAATATACTTATTTAAACTATAATCACCACTCGCACAGCAGATGTTTTATAGTTCGTAACAAAAAAAGAGCACACTAAGGCGCTCTTTTTTTCATAAATTAAATCCTTAGTTTTGTTTATAGACAGGATGGTTACGAACTGTCTTTTATATTATCAAATGCAAGTATATTGCTTTTGATTTTTTTATTCTTCTGTATCTTCGCTAACCGCAACAACGTCTTCTGATGTAATTTCTTCATCTTCTGAGAATGATAAAACATCATCATCGTTTATTGCATTTGCAATATTGTCATCAGTATCTAATTTTACAGAACGGTATCTCTTCATACCTGTACCTGCAGGGATTAATTTACCAATGATTACGTTTTCCTTAAGACCTACAAGTGGATCAACCTTACCATTAATAGCTGCTTCTGTAAGAACTCTTGTTGTTTCCTGGAATGAAGCTGCTGATAAGAATGAATTTGTAGCAAGGCTGGCCTTTGTGATACCAAGCATTACCTGAGTACCTGTTGGAACTTCTTTTCCTTCTTCCTGCAAACGTTCTACTGTTTCATTGAAATCAAGAACGTCAACTGATGTACCTGGAAGGAATTCTGAATCTCCTGCTGTGTCAACCTTAATCTTCTTAAGCATCTGACGAACAATAACTTCAACGTGCTTATCATTAATTTCTACACCCTGTAAGCGATAAACTCTCTGTACTTCACGAATCATATAATCCTGAACTGCACGAAGTCCCTTAATCTTTAAGAGATCGTGTGGGTTTATACTACCTTCTGTAAGTTCGTCACCTGCTTCAAGGATTGCACCGTCAAGAATCTTAATTCTTGAACCGTAAGGAATCAAATATGTCTTTGATTCGCCTGTTT
>ERZ773147.4175-NODE-4175-length-10286-cov-3.838334_pt1 | contig 10286 bp, 9 predicted proteins | sample MGYA00580851_ERZ773147 | MGnify/ENA primary metagenome ERZ773147 (study PRJEB29015, sample SAMEA2737818) | human gut metagenome | biome: human gut; feature: human-associated habitat; material: faeces | place: China | collected 2012 ... | reverse complement strand
ATGCATCTAGCTTGCATCTGATACTAAATAATTTTTTTATATTAGGAATTTGGTTTACATAAAATATATTTTGAAAATTTCCTGAAACAAATTTAATGCGCCTCTTTTTTGAAAACTGTTTCGGACCATCATATATTTTTTTACATTTATATATTCCATAATGAGACATAATCATATAGTACTCGTCATCAGATAGTGCATTAAAATTGTGCACTTTTCTTAATCCCCAATACAACGCTTTAAAAATAAATTCACAAATTCCCATTAAATATTTATTTCCTATATGAGTTTCAGCAATATTAAAATTAATTAATGAAAATTCTCTATCTTCAATTTCATTTTTTTTAATATCATTACAATCAAAGATTATTTTTTCATTTGTTTCATTTTGCAACCATTTTGCAAAACAATATTCAAACATTTGATTTCCTAATCCGCCTCCTAATTGAAGAATTATCATGTTTATTTTTCCCCTTCCGTAATACAAATTTTATTATTTAATTCACTTTTCCACATTAAAAATAGCAAATAAAGAAAAAGAGCATTCTTAACAATACTTTCGTCTAAAGATATTAGTATAAATGCAGCCAGCCACCCCCATAGCGCAGCATTCATCTTTATATTTTGTTTAGATGAATGCCAAAAACAATACACTAATAATGCTCCAAATATCAATAAAGCAACTATTCCTCCTTGAATTAAAATATCTAAAATAAGGTTATGTGCATACCAATAATATCCGCTACTAGGTATTACAGTACTTTTTCCGTATCCTAAAAAGAAGTGATTTGGAATTAGTTTTAAAGCTCTTAACCATATTGTAGTTCTTCCTGTAAAATTTGACGATTTTCCCAATAAAATAGCTATTCCACTAATTAATCCTCCCACATTACCAATAACTACAATACTTATAAACAATACAATATAAATGCCAAAAAAAATTCTGATATCTATTAAAGCATATGCAATTTTTTTTCCATATTTTGCAATAAGATAAATGCTCCAAAAAATACCCACAGCTAAAATTCCAGTCGAACTTCCAGCTAAAACTATTTCGGTACTAGCTATTACCGTCCAAATAATATAAGATATCCCACAAATCTTTTTTCTAGAATAATATTCTTTATTCAATAATATTATCGATAAATATGGTATAATTTGATAAGGATAATAATTTTTATGCCCCCAAAAATACACTTCTGTATATGAAACATAACCATCAATTGCAGTATACGGTAATTTACCGATTCCATTAGGAAACAAAATAGAAGTAATTAAACCTATCGCAATAAATAAACTCATTATGATACTGTATGAATCAAAAAAAATATTTATTGCATTTTTTCTTCTACATATATAAAATGCAAAACATAATAAGAGAATAAGACAATAGTTTTTTATATTATCAATTAAATCATCTGTATGATTTATCATTGAAGAAACTGCAAGTTCCATAAAAAATATTGTTATGAAAATAACTACTTTGTTAGAAATCAAATGTTTAAATGTACTTGGAAATAGAAATATTCCAAGACTTATACCTATCAATATTCCTGTCGCTGATGTTATGAAAGCTATATTAGGATAAAGCATTATAATACCAACAGGAATAATTAGAGGTAATAGTAAGATTATAATAATAACGTTTAACCATTTAATTTTATCATTCTCTTTTTTATCATGTATCCTCTCTTTTTTCATTTATCAAGTATGCCTTTCTTTTATGATTCAGATAAACAAGTATAAAGACTCCTATATGAAGCAAGAAATCTATCAGGCATTAATGTATTGCAGTACTCTTGTCGATTTAAATTTTCATAGTCATACTTTTTTTGTTTTCCGACAATATTTCTTATTACATTTGCTAAATCATCAGAATTATTAACTTTAAATGTATACCCAAGATTATTTTCCTGTATATTTCTTCCTAAACTTGCATAATCTGACCCTATAATACACTTACCTGCTACTGTTCCATCTGCTAATGGTCCGCTTGCTCCATTAAACTTGTCCGTATATGGTAAAATCAAGTAATCTGAGGCGCAAATTGCCTTTATATACTCTTGATCTGACAGCCACCCAAATCTTTTTTCTATTCTTATTTTTTCACTAAAATTATAAGAATCTATCTCTTGACTAGTTATATCACTTTCTTTTCCTGCAAAAAAAACACATAGATCCATATTAATTTTTTCCAATGCATTAAGAAATACCCTTGTCCCTTTATAACTATCCGTTGCCCCTATACATCCTAAAATTGGCCTATCGGTAGGTAAATTAAAATATTTTTTACATTCTATTACATCTTGCTGCTTTATTTGATTATAAGAAAATACTGGATATTCAATATGAGTAACATTTGTTATTCGATTTCTCAAAAAATTTTCCTTAATTAAATCTGTATGTACAACAGCTTGTCTATGCCCTTTCAACATATTTTTATAACTCAATAATCTTAAATATCCTTCAAAATAATGATGGTATGTAATAACGATAGGTCGATTCCCAAATTTTGAAAATAGACTTCCCATATATCTCATAATGGTATCTCCATCTACAAAATGAATAATATCAATATTATTCATTTTTGCATATGTAGCTGCATGTGAAATCCATCGCCGATAGTCTGAATAATTTTTTTGTTTAAAATTTATATAGTGTACTTCTTGTTTTGCATTTATGTTACAAATAATTTCCGGAGTATATACATACACCTCAAAAGATTTAATATTTATCAATCCTTTTAAATACTCAATATGATGACCTTCTGTTCCTGTTTCAATATATAATATTCGTTTCATCATTTTTCCTTAAAGATACTAACTTTATTAATACGTTTCTCTTTCTTTCAATTTTTTCAATTTAGTAAATACATATTTAACAGTTTTTTTCAATCCAATATTTTTCAAGTAATATACGCTTTCTTCTGAGAATCTATACAATTTTACAAATGGATGCCCCCACCCCATAATTCTATATACTCTTTCTTTATAAAAATAATGTTCATTAACATATCTTGGGTGTAGAATATTTTTTCCAATTTCATATTTATTCATCGTAAAAATTTTTCTTAATCCTCTTGGTTGACAATTTATGTTTCCGTTAAAATGAGTTGAATCTGCAGTAACTCCAATATTATTTATCATATTTTTCTTAGGAACTATTGCTAAATAATTATTGAGCCAATGATTCGCTATTAATATGGATTCATAATGTGCCTTTCCTGTATTTTTATGTATTCGACACATTTCTAAAAAATTTTTGAGATAACCTCTTGAGATAATAATTTCTTTCAATCTGTTTACTTGAGTCTTATTATCTAAAAAAGTATATTTTTCATCCCACTGATCTATCACCCTTTTCCAAGAAGCCCATCCCCATATAGATACATTTGATGTAAAGAAATAATCTTCATCAACATCTTTCGTTATTTCTTCATGATTAAATCCAGAAATTAGTCCTATTCTAGTGTCATTTTCATATTTGTCTAACATCTCTTTACAAAAAGAAAAAAAAGAGATTGAAGGGACATCATCATCTTCTAATACAATACACTTGTCTACATATGAAAACGCCCATTTTTGAGATATATACTCTGATGGATCACATCCATAATTTTTCTCTTGATATAATCTTTTTACTTCACACTCCCAATCAATATTCTCTGCAATTTTTCTACATTCTTTGATTCCTTTTATATCATCTTCTCTTCCCTCACGAGGTCCATCTTGATATAAAAATAATTGGCTTGGTCTTGCTTTCTTCACTTGTTCAAAAACCAATTTAAATTGTTCTGGTCGAGAAAAAAACAACAATAAAACTGGCACATCTACTAAATATTTTTTCATTTTTGCTCACCTTTTTTCACTAATTTTGCCGGACTCCCCACATATACCCCTGGCTCAATAAGTTTTCCTTTCACTACCGAATTAGCTGCAATAACAATATGATTGCTAATTTCCGCACCGGCACATATTGTTACATTTCCTCCAACCCAAACATCTGATTTGATTTTTACAGAATTACTCTTAAGTCCTTGTTTGCATATCAATACATCTGAGTTATCAAATCTGTGATCATGATCAACTATAATCACGTTTGGGCCAAACAAATTGTTATCGCCAATCTCTATTGATTCTACTGCTGTAATTCTACAATTCGAGTTAAAAAAATTGTTATGTCCTATTTTTAGTATTCCTCCTGAGCATTCTATAATACAATTTTCAGAAAACCAATTCTTTTTCCCTAAAACACAACTTCCTTTATCATGAATCCAAAACTTTACCCCTGAATTTATACAATAACTAATTCCTTGAATTTTTATACAAAATCCATTAAGAATCTCTTCCTTTAAGAGCCTAATTAGTCCAACTCCAATTTTTAAATATTTTCTCATATAAAATTTCCTCAATAGCAACTTGTGTAAATCAATTTTAATGCTATGTAATTTGTCTTTTCAGAATATAATTCATTATAATTATTTAAAACATCATATTTAGGAAAATTGCCATTTACTAATCTAATACAATGTTCTATATCATCAATGGATTTACTTTTAAATTTTTCTCCATTAACTCCATTTTTCACAACACTTCCCGCATTCCCCAAATCCGAACATAGCACCGGTGTACCAACTGAAAACGCCTCTACAATACTCATTGGGAATCCTTCATACCATTGCGTTGGAAGTATCATCGCTCTACTTCTTGCAATCAGTTTTCTCGTTTCTTCATTAGGGACAAATCCTCTCATCTCTACGTTCAACTTATTATCTGTCACATACTCCTTACAGCATTCTTCCATTGGTCCGGTTCCGCATACAATAAGTTTGGGGGCATCTTCCCCCATTTCCTTCCAAGCTTTCAAGAGTAAATCAATGCCTTTTAATTTATCCAATCTTCCTGCAAATATAAATTGATTGTCCCTCTCCTCTTCTGGAATGAATCCACCTATACTTTCCACAAAATTAGGTTTAACAAATACTTGTTCTTCTTTAATCTGCTTCAGTTCAAGTAACTTCTTCTTATTAAACTCTGTCAGACAAATATAATTTATTTTTCCGTATATTCCTGTCATTCGATGAATTTTTGTACTTATTACGCATGCTAATGTTTGCAATCTGCTTTCTCGATAGCACTTATGTTTTACAGCACACATCAATCCCTTTGATACACAATCTTCGCATATATGTCCATCTCTATAGAATGTTGCTCCAGGGCATAAAAGCCTGAAGTTGTGAATTGTCTGTACAACCGGAACTTTCATTGCTTTGGCAGCATAATATACTGATGGACTCACTAAATTGAGAGTATTATGGACATGAACAATATCAATTTTTTCTTTTTTAATAATCTTCTTGATTTCTCGATACGTTTTAGGGTTAAAAATCGTTGTAAACGGAAGTAACATCTTTTGAAGTAAATTCATTGTTTTTAATTCGGCATTATTTCTTGTATAAAGAACCACTTTATGACCGTGTTCTTCCAACATTTTCTTTTCATTCGCTACAACTGTATCTTCTCCTCCAGGAATTTGATAATAATTGTGAACCATAAGAACTGATTGTTTGTTTTCACTCATTTTTATTTTCCCCTCACAACCGCATTCCAAATAAACTTCGTATTCGTTATCAAATACCGCTTAAACAATCTCTTCGGATCCTGTATCAACCGGTACAGCCATTCCAAATTGCTCTTCTGCATCCATTCTGGTGCACGTTTGATATTTTCTGCATAGTAATCAAATCCTGCTCCAACACCTAGCATCAATCCATTAATTTTACCTTGATGTTCTGCCATCCACTTCTCCTGTTTCGGAGCTCCAAGACCAATCCATACAAAATCAGGCTTCACTTCATTGATTCTCTCTACAATTGCCTGATCTTCCTCTTCTGTCATCGGACGAAACGGTGGACTGTACATTCCTGCAATTTGGATTCCTGGATAATTTTCATTTAATTTCTTATAAAGTAGTTCCAGAGTCTCCTCTGTACTTCCATAAAAATAATGACGGTATCCTTTTTCTGCTGAGATATTAAAGATTTCTCCCATCAAACTTGGTCCCGTCGTTCTTTCCATCTTTTCGCAGCCACGTTTCCGTCCCACGGAAGAAAGTGGACCACCGTCCGGTATTGCCATAAGACCGCCATTTTGAATTGCACAATAATATGGATGTTCATAACTTGTCACTGTAGTATGTACGTTTGAGACACAGATATAATCACCTTTTATCTCTGACAAATTTTTATCTAGATAATTAAGCAACCACTCCATATTAATTGCCGCTATATTTACTCCCATAATGTTACATGTAGGAATCAATTCTTTTTTAACTTTTCTTTGATAATTATTTTTCATTTCTTACCTTACTTATTCGTTAAAGTCGTTAAGATTTAGCTTCTACCTGTAATTCTCCGTCCACTTTCCTAACATTGAACACAAGTGGATGCGTCTTGCCCCACTCTGGATTCTCCTGTTCTTTCTGGTTCCATTCTTTCCATACTTTGATGAACTCATTGTGAATCCGATTCTCCGCTTTGATCCTGGCTTGTACTGCATCATCATAATTGTCGAAAAGGCCAACATAATATCGTTTTCCCTTGAAACCAATATCAACCCTGTATCGGTTGCTGTTCTTTAACTGAAACACACCTCGAAAACCACTCTCGTTATCTCTTCTCTTTTTTCTCTTTTCTAAGATTTCCACGCAGGTTCCATCCACCAGATGTCTGCGTTCTGCAATCTCTTTCTGATTTTTGTCCTTCAGACATCCGCAACTTCGGTTGTTTCTCTGAATCAATGCTGCCGCTGAAACGTCAATTGTATTTCCGCATTCACAGACACAATGCCAGTAAACAGATCCTCGTTTATCTCTTTGTTCAGTTGGATACATTGCTGTAAGAAGGCCGAACTGCCTTCCTGTAAGATCTTGAGGCTTTCTTCCCATTATTCTCCCCTGTAATTTTTTTCGTAGAGTATACAACTCTACGAAAAAAATGAAATTAAGTTGAATTTATGGGGTTTTCAAAAGATATGACCAATTATTTGACGGTAAATACAGCGTTTAGCTTATCCATGTTTTGCTGTTTCTGCTCCATAGAAGGATGCACATACCGGTTTAGAGTTGTGTTAATATTGGAATGTCCTAAAATCTCACTTAACGTCTTCATATCGAACCCGAGTTCTACGCAACGGGTTGCAAAAGTATGTCGCAGACAATGAAAATGAAGTGGTTCGATCTGACATTTTTTCAAAGTTTTTTTGAAATAATATTCGATCGACCGCGGCTCGCGAAAACTCATCTTCTTTCCAGTGAGGATATATGCTTCAGGATCTATCGTGTGAGATTGGACGTATTGCTGCAAGATCTCAAACAGGAAATCTGGAATCGGAATATTACGGATGGAGCTTTCTGTTTTTGGTGGAGTGATAATGATTTTTGTATTATGTTCTGAATCATCTGTGTGATCCTTAACTCTGTGTAAAGTCTTAGATATCTCCAGATATTGTTCCTGAAAATGAATATCCTTCCACTGCATTGCACAAAGTTCCCCAAGACGTACTCCTGTATATAGTGCAATCAGCGTTCCGATGTTTTTATGTGTCAGATTCCCTAATAAGTAGTCCTGCAAGTCCTGCTGTTCCTTTAAAGAGAGGATCCGAAGCGGTTTCCTGACGGACTTGACTGAACAAAGTTCCGGGTTGCAAAGAGACAGTTCCCCTTCCTTTTCAGCAGTTTTTAAAATTAATTTGACAACAGAACGGATATCGGTAACTGTTTTCGGAGCCAATCCGGAACCATCACTTTTCCCTGAAACCAATAATCTGTTCAGAAATACTTCACAATCTTTATTACTGAACGTATAGACAAGACGATCACCAATCATAGGACTGATATAGTGGCTGAAAAGATAATGGTATCTTACATAAGTAGATTCCTTGCTGGAAGGCTTCAGCCGTTCCAGCCAAAGCAGTCCATAAAAGGAAATATTCTTCTTCATACGGACACTTTGAAAAAGACGTGGATCCATCTTTCTTTTTGCATCATTTTGCTTTTTCTTAACAGTTAAATAATCTGCTGCATAGATAGAACGGTATCTGGGACTTCCATCTTCTTTGAATGAATAAATGTATCTGGCTTCCCAGCGTCCGTCCTTTCTTTTGTAAATATTTTCTCCTTTACGTGGCATGTTTTTCTCCTCCAGTTTGACCATTTTTTTGACGGTAAATAAGTCAATAATCACAAGATTTAATTATTGCTGTGTAGCAAAAAAATTAAAAAATCCGCCTTATTATTGATAAAAATACACAAATTTCGACATTTCTGCCTTGACTTGAACGTATTATGAGAGTAAGATATCAATGATTAAAGTCTTTTTAAACCGTAAATTAACTATAAATGAATTCGTAGAGTTGTATACTCTACGAAATATTTTTATCCAAAACTTCCCTTATACATAAAAAGAGCCTTAATATCTTCCGCAATACCACTGTATCGTTCAGATATTAAAGCTCTTTTTATTTCTTTTATTTTTCTTTTCTTATACCACAGCTTCTATGATCGTCTTAGAATTCACTTCTACCTGCTGCACTCCGATTTCTTTCTTCTGATAAAAGCATGCGGACAGCTCATATCAATATTAAACTCTGCTGCAATATTCCACGGACTGTTATACTGATGTTGTTCATCAGGTCCTAATTGTGCCAAAAAATCAATAAATACTTGATTATTGAATACTTTCGGCATATTATCGCTTCTTTTTGTCCTGCACATTTTTCCTACTTAAGATTCTACCATTGCACCTTATAAAAGGCGAGTTTGTTATTTTCTGTCTTGTTCTGCAAAAAATACATTTTATCGTCCACTCTCCGCCCTGCCCTCCTTGAATTTTCTCCTGAAAAATGGTATAACGTTAAATGTATAATGATTAATCTGTTAATTCTAATTAATCAATTCACGTTACTGTCTGATTTCTTAAGACGGTTAAAAACTAATTCACACTGAGGAGAAGAAAATGACGAACATCGAAATGTTAGAAAACACACTCCCGATTGCACCTCTGAAACTGATTGCTATGGAGAGTTGCAAACCTCTGGGACAGAAGGTAAATGATTATATTGTTTCCTTCCGTGAGAACACGATCAACGAAGTAACAGAATCCCCACTTTACAGAAACTATAAGGCCAACAATTACCAGGTAGACTGTAGTTGTCCGAGATTCGGTTCCGGTGAAGCTAAGGGTATCCTGAAAGAGACAATCCGTGGTACTGACCTTTTTATCATGACTGATGTATGCAACTACAGCCTGACTTACACAGTAAACGGACATCTTAACCATATGTCTCCAGATGACCATTATCAGGATCTGAAGAGAATTATCGCTGCTGCAACAGGTAAGGCTCGCCGTATCAATGTTATCATGCCTTTCCTTTACGAAAGCAGACAGCACAAGCGTACAAGAAGAGAGTCTCTGGACTGTGCTCTTGCACTGGAAGAACTGGACGCAATGGGCGTTTCCAACATCATTACATTTGATGCTCATGACCCACGTGTACAGAATGCAATTCCACTTAGTGGATTTGACAGCTTTAACCCACAGTATCAGTTCTTAAAAGCACTGTTCCGTGAAGTACCAGATCTGAAAGCTGACAAAGAACACCTGATGATCATCAGCCCGGATGAGGGCAGCATGAGCCGTGCGATCTATCTTGCAAACATCCTGGGTGTTGATATGGGCATGTATTACAAACGCCTTGACTACTCCAAGAATATAGGAGGAAGACATCCGATTGCAGCCTATGAGTTCCTTGGTCCAAATGTAGCAGGCAAGGATATGATCCTGATTGATGACATGATCTCTTCTGGTGACACTATCCTGAAGATTGCTTCTCTTCTTAAGGACAGGGGTGCCGGCAGAATTTACCTTTGCTCCACTTTCGGTCTGTTTACAGACAACCTTAAGAAATTCGATGAAGCACATGCTGCTGGTGTATTTGACAAGCTTCTTACCACTAACCTGGTTTACCAGCCGGAGGAGCTGCTTGCGAAGCCGTATTATATCTCCTGCGATATGAGCAAATATATTGCGCTGATCATTGATACCCTGAATCATGATATGTCTGTCAGCCATCTGCTGAACCCGGTTGACAGGATTAAACGCTGTGTAAACAAATATATGGCACAGTATGAGAAATAAATAAAATAATTTGAGGCTGACCCTTCCAGGTGTCAGCCTCTTGTTTTGTTATCATTTATTTGTAACTGTTCAGTACTTTCACAGTTACATG
>ERZ773147.4174-NODE-4174-length-10287-cov-2.741595_pt1 | contig 10287 bp, 24 predicted proteins | sample MGYA00580851_ERZ773147 | MGnify/ENA primary metagenome ERZ773147 (study PRJEB29015, sample SAMEA2737818) | human gut metagenome | biome: human gut; feature: human-associated habitat; material: faeces | place: China | collected 2012 ... | reverse complement strand
TCATTAAAGCACGAGTGGATTCATATATTTGCAATCTCTGTACAGAATCCATAAATTCATAAATTCCGACATCTCTAAGTTCCTGTAACTTATATTTAAAACCAGGATGATTTATACAAGCCGATATAAGAGGTAGAAGAGTAGAGGTGTTTTTCTCACTTCTTTGTGTCATATTCATTTTGTCTTCATCTATCATCCATTGTTTTGTTGTTTTACCTTTTGCTTTTTCTATTTTCGGGTGTATATTAAGCAAAGTTCTAATATATTCAGCTATTTTCATGTATTCAGATTCTTTTAAAATAAAATTATTTTCAGAGTCATATAAACATAATTGAGGTTTATCAGAATCTTTTTCTTGAAACTGCATTAACTGCATATGTTCAATTCTATAATCTGGGAATAACAATCGAATAGCAGAATTATCAGTATCTGTCATACTTTTTAGCATACCAAACACTTCAATATCTTTTACTTTGCACCAATCTATTCTTTGTGGTAAATCCCATAACATTACACGAATAGAAGTAGAATTGTATAGAAAAGGCGAAAGACCAGAATAAAATTTTGACTCACCGATATTGAGAATATTACCTATAGTCGGTTGCACAATGCGAATACCCTTAACAAAGTAATCTTCTCTAAAATACATTTTAAGTGGATCAAATTTATATTCTTGTGTATTCTCTTTTTTCTTTTGGGCTTCGGCTATGACAGCAGCTTGAAGTCCATCTAACATATCAGTATTTTGCTGTGCCATAATATCACGCTCCTATCCTACTAATTTTTGTACCACTGAAATGCACAATCATACATCATTTTACCTGTTATCTGATCTTTAAATGTAGGACAATGCCATTCTTTATTATATCCATTTGCATTACACCAATCTTCAATTACTTTTGTTGTGAGTGGTGTTATATACACATATAAATCTGATTCATGATGATCCATTTCGCTTTCAGGATATCCTGCTTCAATCAGCATTTCCATTAATGTTTTCTGCATGACACTTCACCTCGCTTTTAATTTTAAATCTTGTATACTCTAAATGGTTTTCATAAATCTCTTTACACCAATTCTCATCTTTAATCTGCTTTGCAAGTAAATCAAAATCGGGATTAAAATAATATGCTTTATGCCCCACTTCTGACGATTTATCTGTTCTGTCTTTCCATTTTGTGATAATTACCATTTCATATCTTTTATCTTTATCCCAAGACTGTCCAGCCAATTCTGCTGTATATAAATTATTCTGCATAATCAACTAACCTCCTTGATAAATTTCTGAATCATTTTTCTGTATGTAGAAATCATGCGGTTATAAGTCCAATATTTAGAATCAGAATAATTGTACTTATTGAAAATTTCTTTTGCCTTGTCGTTATAATTTTTCATAATGTCATATGATACCGTTTTACCTATACAATCATAACCATCTAAAATTGCATAGTCCCCAAATATATAGGCATCACACGCCCAACCTTCAGTTCTTGTACAATAATAATCTGCATTTTCAAACTGTAATAAATTCTGAAGATTTCCATTTCCTGCATTTATAATATGGTAATTCTCTTTGAGAAATTTCTTTGTAGTTTTCTGTTTACTCATACTAATCAACCTACCTTTCTAATCATCAATTAAATGCTCAACATCTGCCTTTTCTGTTAATGGAATAGGTGTATCAAGCGTTCCCATACAGTAATCATAATCCCACCAATCTTCATCATATCCAGCTTGTAGTGCTTCAATAATGTGATTAGCAAGAAGATAATTGCCTTCGTCTATCTTTAACTTTGCAAACTCTTTCAATCTGTCAAGTGTTGTAATCTCATCCAATTCTTCATTAAGCTGACTCATTACATCTTCAAATGATTTCTCTTCAAATTCAGCCCTTGTCATACACTCATCTCCTTATCTCACATATGGAATATCTTTTCCATGCATATAATTTTCACCTCTAAAACAATCACCACAGTATTCCCAAATTCCATCATCTACCTTTTTGAATGTAGAATATGTCGCTCTACCTTCTCCGTTTTCATCAATTCTGCTTGAACATGGCTCGCCAATCTGTGAACAATCGCTTCTCATACAAGCTGGTGGCAATAAATCCATAAAGGAATCAATCATATCCTCTGTGAAATACTCACCAACTTCATGTGCATCAAGTCCAAAGTAATGTTCTTTATCTACAATTTCCTTTCCGTTGTACATTTTAGATTCACTTAATGGAACACCATCATATTCGACTTCTTCAATTACCAAGGTATCATTGAACCATGTATATGATTCATAATGCTTTTTATAAACTTCTGCTGCTTTGCGTGTTGGGAAGATTTGCGGATTACCTGCTGATAATCTATATTTTCCTTTGTGATAATACACAACTTCATATCCTTTGAGTCCTTTTACCCATCCTGGAATATCAGTTTCGATTACATAACCTTTATCAACCGACCATTCGGTTGCTTCATAATCATATTCATCTACAGGCTCACCAACTGTTTTATGCTTGTAACTTGCACACTCTTCTTTGCCTTTTTCTGTAAGTATAAAATGCTTTCCTTTATCTGCTTTGTACCAATTATTCCGTAATTCCATAATTCATTTCCTCACTTTCTTGTAATAAAATAGGCAGCTAGGTATTTATTCTCCTAACTGCCTTTACGGTTGCATTATTTTGTTTAGTTGCTAAACCTCTCTTCTAACTTTCATTTTTGCCTCAATCATATCAATAGCATTCCTTGCATCCTTCAATGCAATTCCAGGATGTCTAAGATAATACAACTTAATTGCAGTAACCCTGTCACCATTTCGTAAACACACCTTAATCGAAGGGTTAATTTCCTTAATAATTCCCTTGCAAGTAGCTGCATACTTTCGCACATCGTCAAAGTTATATTCGTCAACGGTATCACCATTGATGATAGCTACCTTTGCAATATCATAATTATTAACAAGTTTGCCGCTTGTAGTTGTGAAATAAATTTCTTTAGCCATTTTCTCTCACTCCTTCCTAAGAAATCTTAGTTTCAACCTATATATATTCTTACAACATAATCATTAATTTCAACTGCGTTTGGTGTATGTTTTAAGTTGTTTTCTGTAAGTGGTAATTCTCCCCATATACCAGCTTCGTCTAACAAATGAATCTCTTTGCCTTTATTTTCTTCTATAATCTGTTTAACAGTTTTTTCTACCATATTTACTTCCTTTCTAATCTAAAGAAATGCGAATTTCAAATACTACTTCCATTCTTACATATATTCGTTCATTTCACGTTCCATATCTTTTTCATATTGTTCATGCCACCATGCAGCATCTTCTTCCCATTCCTTTTCCCTTGTTTCTTTTTCCTGTTCAAGATTTTTAATCTTACCTTTTATAAAATCTGAAATATAGATGTTCTTATATATCGTAAGTTGATTGTCAAATCTCGTATAATCATCATCTGTCCATATAATGAAACCACCAAAAGGAAGAAACTGTACCTTATCTCCTTCACTAATTACTAAAGCACACGAAGCTGATAAATCAAGGTGAATTAAACTCTTCATTTTAGGATACATATATTTTGCATCATATGATTCCTTATCAGTTTCATAATCTCTTCTAAAAGGATGTTTTGTAACGCAGACATACTTGCTATACATAAAGAATTTCTTTTTTACCTTGTACTTATATTCTCCATTCTTATCTCTCCATTCTTTATCAAGCTCACTTCGGAATCCCATTGGATTAGTCTTATATTTTACTTCTGTAAGATCTTCCGATAAAGCTCTGTAGAACTCAAGCATTTTGTATTTATCACACATTTTCCGTAATTTTTCTAAGACTTTTTCAAAATTGTCTTCTGTTACAGTAATTTTTCTCATATCCGTTACCTCCGTTTTTTCTAATGAAACACGCATTTCAGGATTACTCAATTCTTCTTGCGATTGCCTTTTTCCCTTTGATTATCACTTCATATCTTCCTTCACTACAAAATGATACAGTGTAAGGATATACAAAATCATCATATCCATATCCAAAGGAATTTTCACATCTATCACACCCATTTCCCAATACTGCATCTTCTTTTACTACTCTAATATTTTTATTCTCTACCATTTATTTACCTTACCTTTCCTAAAGAAATATCCATTTACTGTGCCTTTTCAAACTCGTCAATAAACTTTTGTGTAAACTTACCTACTTTGTAAGTTCCATAGTTTACTTTTACCTCATCCGTAATTTCCAGATATCCGTTCTCAACCATTGCATCAATCAGATCAGGACAATCTGCGCTTAAAAATGATTCTTCCTCATCAAGTGAATACTGTGGAATATTGATTGTTACATCTCCATAACATTCTCCGTCTGATGTATAAGCAATAACTGCCTTTCTGTGAAACATGTCTACGTATGTTGTTATTATAAAAGATACTTCACAATCATTTATTTTCATTGTTTTACTCCTCTCTTCATTCTTTCTCACTTTCTACACTGTTTGCCCCATCGGACTATCTTCTTCAATGCCAAAGAAAGATTTCTCTTCCTCTGTCATCTCACAAACTTCATTAAAATATTCCATCGCATTTTCCCTATCATCAGAGATAAGTCCATCCTTAAAAAGCGTTGCAAGCTTTTCAAGTCGTGTTCTAGGTATATAGCTTGGATTTATTTTGCATTCACCGCACATACTACATTTGCATTTAATTCCTTTATCTGCGTTTACTTTGTAAATACATTTATGTTCTTTGTCTAATGGCATTTTAATACCTCCATTTATTATAATTTCAATATAACTCTATCTACTACTGACTGTACCATTAGCTGTAAATTTTTAGCAGTTACATTGATCTCATATGTTGTATCATTGATTCTTACTATAATTAAGTCACCTCTAGCAGCCTCTGTAACTCCATATATACCTATTGTTTCACCTCTACCTTCTGCTAATCTTTCTAGTAACGGTTTTAATAATTCGACTGCCTTGCATACTTCTTCAACTCGTCTTAATTTTTCTAGTCTTTCATCTATATCTTTTAATATATAGTCACAATATCTCATAATTGGTTTCCTTTGCTATTTATTTTCACCACGTTCTTGTTTCACAAATTCTGATACTTTTAATATTTTCTCCATATGGATATTCTCTTTCTTTTAACAAAGAACTTCTCCATTCTTCGCATTGTGACTTATCTAAAAATGGTTGATTCACACAGTCACACAAATAAGTATCATTAAAAAACCATATTTTCCTATTTTCATATGGTTCTTTAAAAATTATTTTCAAATAATACACTAATGGTTTATCCTGATTTTCCGTAGTTCAACAATCCTCCTCTTTTTTCGTATTGTTCTCAAAATTGGCTTCGGTTTTCTTTTCTGGATTTTTTAATAAAAGACACCCGGTTTTTATAATTGAAATTGCCGGATATCCGTTCGTACATAATCCGAACACCAAATCGTTTGCATAATCTTTTGAAAATGTTTTAGCTTCTTTTCCATCCTCCCATTTTGCCACTTTCGGGTCAGTCTGAACTTCCGTTACATATTTTATTGTTGTTTCATTATCTGTTGGAAATAAAATACCAATAACATATTCTTCTGTACTTTTATTCTCCATATTTTCCTCTTCTTCGTCCTCCTCATCGTATTCCATGTCTAACCACTTTAATTCATCCTGTAAATCTCCCAAATCATTTATAGAATCTTCAAGATACCTTACGTGGTGTTTTATGTTTTCCAAGTCAGCTTCGGCGCCATCTATTACATTGTTTACTTCGCTATCTGTATCATAATTGTTGTTTGATGCTGCACTTAACTGTTCAAAGCTACAATTTAATTCTTCAATTGCTTCCCTAACCTTGTCATTTAACTCTTCTCTTTTTTCTTCAAATTCTGCTTTTGTCATAATAAAAATCCTCCTAATTATTTTTTCTTTGTATTTAATAAGCTTTCTTCGTCCACAACGCAAAAACATCCGAATCCAAAATTATCATCAATGTCACAATCAGCTAAACCTAATGAACAAATTACTTCATTCCACTCATAATCGCTTTTAAAATCCGATTTGTGTAACTCAAGGTATTCTTGATCTCTATTAACAAAATGCTCCTCCGTCTTTTCTCTAAAACGGTCTAATGCATTTTGTAAACAGGCTGCCTTTCTTTTTGTATCGTTCCAATAAGTAAAATATGTTCCGTATGACCACTGCTGATCTTCTGGTTGCGTTGGATCATAGCCACTAACAACTGTATACTGTGTATCACTTTCACTTTGTAATAAAGCAATATCTTCTTTCCGTAAAATTTCTTTCCATTTCATTTATCACACCTCCAAGTCATATTCTTTAATAAGTCTTTCCCTTACCATTTTGTTCAAATCCTTATTTACTGTTATGATTCTATGGGAAGTTCGATTTATGTATGTGAAATGACTTCCACTGCATCTTGCGAATCTATATCCATTCCGTAAAAGAATTGGCTCAAATTCACGCAACTGTTTTGTTTTTCTGCACATCTAGTATCACTTCCTTCCTTATTATAATGTAACCGTATTGCCGTTATCCCAGCTATGCTTTATCTGTGTTTCATTTTTATCACTTGCCTTTTCGTTATACTATTCTCTACATGGCATTTGCTCTTGTCTTTGTTGCCTTCTTTGTACGTTTCTTTTCTGTGAATGGAGATTCCATTTCATAACGGACAATTTCTGACAGATAATCAAAAATCTGTGCCTGTGTTTTATCCATGATGTTTTCAACGAAAAATTCTGTTCCTTTACAATGCTCAAGCAACGCCGTTTCCATTTCAGAGATACGACCATCACAATATGCATATAATACTTTTAATGCACGGATAATTTTCGCCGTATATGCTTTTCCATTGTAAGAATCTGCGTATCCGTTCCATCCAAGATTACCAAGTAATGCAAGCATTGAATCGAATAAATCTGGATTTGACTTTGACAACTTAACACCATCAGAAATAGATGTGAGTGTTCCTACTGTGTTTTCATTATCATCATCTCCCTTTACTGCGACATTATTCTTATGACAAATTTCTTGTAATTTCACATAATCTGTCTTACCACCTGCAATAGCTGCCTTGTAAATATCCATGGGCTGCATTTTCGCTCTATCCTGTGACTGATTGATAAACAAATCAATTGCTTCTTCGAGTGAACATTCCATGATTTCAACCACTACGGAATCCATTTTCGCCTTAAATGCGCCATATATTCTGTGCTGACCATCAATAACATACAATCTGCCTTTGTGGAACAGTACCTTCGGAACATCCCATTTGTATTTGTTATATGCGTTGCCAATTGCATATGCCCTGGCAAGTTTTAATCTTCTCTGCCATTCTGGAATGTGGATATACATTGGGTCAACTACAAGCTGAAGTTTATCTCCAATCATACTGTTCCGCTTTGCGTCTTTAATCATCCGTGAAATATAATCCGTTTCCATTTTGCCGGTAAATCCTTCTGCGTTCCGTAATTCCTGCATTTCCATTTCTGCTTCTTTCGCTGTTAAATAAACTCTTTTACACATATTTGTGTCCTCCTTATAATTTGTAATAAAATAGCGACTACAAAATAATGTAGCCGCCTTACATGTTCGTTTGCATCCTTACAGCTTTCAATTCCGTGACAACAACATCTGTCTCCGCAATTAACACAAAGGTTGCATTTAATTTCTCTTACTTGTTTTTCAGTCATACTTCTTCATTCTCCAACATATACTCATAATATTCGGTTTCGCTTGCAAAGAGCATATACCTACCTTTTACAAATCCTCTGTAACCTTCTGGTGTGTTATATCCTTTCATGCTTTACCTCCTTGATTTTATTTTTATCTAGAGCAACGCAGATAAGATTTCCGCAAAGCTTTTGTGATTTTTGTTTCGCCTTTTACTTCTCTTTGATGCAAGTTCTTCTGCATAGCACATATTCTCATACGCAATCTCTGCTTCTGGTCTTGCGTCGATGATTTCCATTCCGTTGTAAGCATGAAATACTATTGCTTTTTGCATCATTCCATCGCCTCCCTTGCATCATGCAAAATCCGTGTAATTTCGCTTTCTGATGTTGCTGCTTTGATTTTGTTAATTACGTTTTCGCTATAACAAAGCTGTTTTGCTATGCGGATAGCGTTGTATTTTGCGTTTCCCATTTTGTTATTCTCCTTTCTGTACATAAAAAGCAACCTACAAAATTGTAAGTTGCTTTTAACGATTCAAGTGGTAACTGTCAGAAATGGCAGCCTTTTAAAATTCATAATATCCGATGATTTCCGTATCATCCTCTTCTACTTCATTGTAAACGGGTGCATATTCTTTATCATTAGAGAAATAATGTTCTCCGTTCCATTTTGAGTTAAGAAGAATTACGCCATTTTCAAGAAATGTTTCTGTCCATGAGATTCCATATGTAGAGGATTCAGGAAACTTCTCTTCAAATTCTTCCTTGCTGATTGGTTCGATGATATCCATCTGTTTGCCTTCTGATGCAAGATACCGTGCGCCATTTGGAGCTTCTGTATAAGTTATTGTTCTCATTATGTTTTACCTCCGTTTCTTTTTTATTCTACATTAATAAAGTAAAGCCAACTGTTTTGCTAACATAGCTTTGCTCATATTATGAGTTTTGATTCCCTGTGGTTTCCGTGTTTCTGCCCGGACGCTATAAATCCGTGGTTGTTGTTTTGCCTTTGTTATTTCGTAGTTGCAATAGGCTGTGTGGGTTGCTTTTGCTTTTTCTGACATAGTTTTGTCCTCCTTTTATTTTTCCCAGTAGTAATCCGAACCGTCTTCAAGATAAATCTGTAAGTTGGTTTCCGTTGCGGAAAAATCGGTTACTTTTGACATGTTTACCATGTTATTTTTATAGGCTTCTGTTTCGTTCGGAATATTTTTCAAAAGATCCGTATAACTTACATTTGCCTTGTTATCAAGTTGACGTGTTACATCTTTTAGTTCAACCGTGATATATCCGTCTGCGTTTGTATAATAGCAGGCAACATCTTCGATTGGGATTGAATGATTTAACTGGGCAGATTTGCCTATAAAAAATGCACTCGTAATGAGTGCAACCGTGGTGATTAAATATGCTATTTTGCGTTTCATGATTGTTTTCTCCTTAATTTTGGGTATAAAAATAGCACCCTTTGCGTTTGGGTGCTTTGGTTTATGTTTATTATGTGGTTGTTACATTTGTTTTAGTTTCGCTTGGAGAGAGGCGATTTGTGCCTCAATTTGTTTTTTCTCCGCCTCATTTTCATTTTCTACCCATTCCATAATATCTCCTGGTTGACAATGTAAATACGTACAGACTTTATCTACCGTATCAATTGTTACAGATCTATTTTTTTGAAATTTAGCAACGATGGTCGGACTTAACCCAATTTCCCTTTGTAAATCAATATATTTCATATTTTTTGACTTCAAGTAGTCACCTAACTTATTGTAAATTATCACACATTTCACCTCCATTTTTGTAGTGACTACATTTTAGCATAGTTTTTATGTAAAGTAAAGTTATTTTCCATATGTCAACGCATATGGTTTTGCTTTGAACCATTTACGCATATTGTCAGTAAGTCCCCATGAAGTCTGAGCAAAGTCATTTTGATTATTCATAACTTCTTTCATAGCTTCTTTTTTCGCTTTTGCGTGTTTAATTGCCATACTTCTGTCTTTCCCCATGATTTTATCCTCCTTGAATTTAAAATGTATACTACAAAAAGGGCAAAGTATTTGCCTTGCCCTCTCTAACTATACATCTTATGATTGTATATTATTTGTTATTTTTCTTAGATTTCTTTGTGTACTTGTCAGTCAATACACTTGGAATATCAGCAGGCTTAATAGTTCCTGCTTCTACCATCCATTCAAAGCCTACACCATAAAGGTTTTTAAGTGCATTTGTCACATCATATTTGAGAGCTTTTGTACCGTTAGATTTCACAACGGTTTTAGTATCAACTTTTTTGCCGATTGATTCAAGGACAGCAGTTTCAAAAGTTGTATTTGTTACATCGAGTTTGTATGCTTTGTAGAAGTTTTCTACTGTTGCTTTGACATCTTCTAAGCATGTAGCATCTTTCATAGCTTTACGGAATTTTTTGTCATGTTCATTATACTCAAAAGAAGCCTGCTCTTTGAGCAACTTATCCCACTCAACCTTTAAACCTTCATTGATAGTTACATAATTAGTACGCATCCGATTGAGGTCATCAACTGTTACGTCAAGGTTAGAACCTTTTTCGAGAGTTAGGATGGAAAAAATTATATT
>ERZ773147.4173-NODE-4173-length-10287-cov-2.995016_pt1 | contig 10287 bp, 8 predicted proteins | sample MGYA00580851_ERZ773147 | MGnify/ENA primary metagenome ERZ773147 (study PRJEB29015, sample SAMEA2737818) | human gut metagenome | biome: human gut; feature: human-associated habitat; material: faeces | place: China | collected 2012 ... | reverse complement strand
TTACGCCACACAATTTACTGCCGACTGCTATGAGGGCGGCTATACCATGCTGACCCTGACCGAATCGGGGGAGCAGTTCCTTGTGACCCCGGAGGATGCCGCTGCGGTGGAAGGCCTGCCCGAGAGCGTGACGGTGCTGCGTCAGCCCATCCGGAACATCTACCTTGTCTCCACCTCGGTGATGGACCTGTTCCTCGCGCTGGATGGGCTGGACAGTGTGACTCTTTCCGGCACCCGGGCGGAGGGATGGTATCTGGATGAGGCCAGAGCCGCCATGGAGGACGGGCGCATTGCCTATGCGGGCAAGTACAGCGCCCCGGACTATGAAAAGATCCTTGCGGCCAACTGCGGCCTTGCCATCGAGAACACCATGATCTACCACACCCCGGAGGTCAAGGAGCAGCTGGAGCGCTTCGGCATCCCGGTGCTGGTGGAGCGTTCCAGCTACGAGAGCGGCCCGCTGGCCCGCATGGAGTGGATCAAATTCTACGGCATCCTGCTGGGCAAGGAGGAACTGGCACAGCAGGTGTTTGACCGACAGGCGGAGCGCATCGCTCCCCTGCTGGACCAGCAGTCCACCGGCAAGAGCTGCGCGTTCTTTTCTATCTCGGCCAACAATCTGGCCAACGTGCGCAAGGGCGGCGACTATGTGGCCCGCATGATCGAGATGGCCGGGGCCGACTATGTGTTTGCCGATCTGACCGACAGCGGCAACAGCCTTTCCACCATGAACCTGCCGCTGGAGGATTTTTATGCCGGTGCAAAGGATGCGGATGTGCTCCTTTACAACAGCACCATTGAGGGCGTGGTGCATACCACGGAGGAACTGGTGGCAAAATGCCCCCTGCTGGCCGAGTTCAAGGCCGTGCAGAGCGGCAGTGTCTGGTGCACCACCCAGAGCTTTTTCCAGCAGAGTACGGCGCTGGTCGATTTTGTGCTCGACCTGCACCGTGTCTTTACGGAGGATGACCCCGCCGACCTGCAATTTCTGAGGAAAGTAGAGTAACCTATGACCAGCAAAAAGCGCCTGATCTTCTCTTACGGCATCCTTGCCCTGCTGCTGGCGGTGCTGTTTGCCGCCAACCTGTTCTGGGGCAGTGTGTCCCTGACACCGGGGGCAGTGCTGGCGGCCCTGACCGGCCGCGGACAAGACGCTCTGAGCGTGGGCATCATCACCCAGCTGCGCCTGCCCCGGGCCGTGATGGTGGTGCTGCTGGGGGCGGCGCTCTCGGCGGCAGGCTACCTGCTGCAGACCTTTTTCGCCAATCCCATTGCAGGCCCCTTTGTCATGGGCATTTCCAGCGGGGCCAAGCTGGCCGTGGCGCTGGTCATGGTGGCTTTTCTGAACCATGGTCTGCTCACCAGCTCCCTTACCCTGATCACAGCCGCCTTTGCGGGGGCCATGGCCTCCATGGTCTTTGTGCTGGCGGTCTCCCGGCGGGTGCAGCGGATGAGCATCCTTGTCATCTGCGGCGTGATGATCGGCTACATCTGTTCGGCCGTTACGGAGTTTGTGGTGGCCTTTGCCCAGGATAGCAACATCGTCAACCTCCATAACTGGTCTCAGGGCAGCTTTTCCGGTATGACCTGGGGCAATGTGCGGGCGGCGGCGCTGGTGGTGCTGCCCGCTTTGGCGGCGGCGTTCTGCCTTTCCAAGCCCATGGCCGCCTACCAGATGGGGGAGGCCTACGCCCGGAGCGTGGGCATCAATGTCAAAGCCTTTTCCCGGCTGCTGGTGCTGCTTTCCAGCCTGCTGGCCGCCTGTGTCACGGCCTTTGCGGGGCCCATCTCCTTTGTGGGCATCGCGGTGCCTCATCTGGTCAAGCAGCTGTTCGGCAGCGCAAGGCCGCTGGTGGTGCTGCCCGGGTGCTGCCTGGGCGGGGCGGCCTTCTGCCTGCTGTGCGACCTCATCGCCCGCAGTATGTTTGCCCCCACTGAGCTTTCGATCAGCGCCGTAACGGCAGTGTTTGGTGCACCGGTGGTCATCTGGCTGCTGGTGCGCCGGGGTCAGGAGGGTGTGCGATGAAATACCTCTGTGAAACGAAAGAACTGGCCATCGGCTATGGCAGTGCGCCCCTTGCTTCCGGCATCACGCTGGGGGCGGTGCCGGGGCAGATCCTGGCCCTCATCGGGCCCAACGGCGCGGGAAAATCCACTCTGCTCAAAACGCTGGCGGGCCAGCTGGCCCCCCTGGGCGGGGCTGTCCTGCTGGATGGCCGCAGCCTGACCGATTACACCGGCCCGGCCCGGGCACGGAAGCTGGCCCTGATGCTGCCCCACACCCGCCGCACCGAGTTGACTTCCTGCTTTGAGTTTGCCGCCGCCGGGCGCATCCCCTATACCGGGCGGCTGGGCATCCTGTCCGATACCGACCGGCAGGCCGTGCGGGACGCGCTGGAGCTGGTGGGGGCTGCCCCTCTGGCAGACCGGGATTTCAACTGCATCAGCGACGGCCAGCGCCAGCGCGTTCTGCTGGCCCGCGCCATCTGCCAGCAGCCCGGAGTTCTGCTGCTGGACGAGCCGACCTCTTTTCTGGATGTCAAGGGCAAGATCGAGCTGCTGACCATCCTGCAGAAACTGGCCCATGAGCAGGGGCTGGCCGTGATCGTCAGCCTGCACGAGCTGGACATGGCGCAGAAAATCGCGGATGCGGTGGTCTGCGTGTTCCCGCATAGTGTTTCGGGGGCGCTGACCCCGAAGGAGGCCTTTGCCCCGGAGAACATCCGGGCGCTGTACAGCCTGACCAAGGAACAGTACGAGGCCGTGTTCGGCCCGGAAAAGCCTGCCGGGCCAAAATTTGAACATTACGTCCGCAGTGGGCAGAAGCTGCTCCGCTGCGGGTACACCACCGGCACCTGCGCGGCGCTGGGTGCGGCGGGGGCCGCGCGGCTCCTGCTCACCGGCCATGCCCCGGAGAGCGTTGCCCTGCGCACGCCGAAGGGCATCGTGGTGGAGGTGGCCCCGCTGTACTGCCGCCCCGCCGGAGCCGGTGCCGAATGCGCCATTGAGAAGGACGGCGGGGATGATGTGGACGTGACCACCGGCCTGCCCGTGATCGCCGCCGTAGAATTGCTGCCCAATACCACCGGGATCCGCATCTCCGGCGGCAAGGGCGTGGGCCGGGTGACCAAGGCCGGGCTGGACCAGCCGGTGGGGGAAGCTGCCATCAACCATGTGCCCCGGCAGATGATCGCTGAGGCCCTGCAAAGGGAAGCCGAGAGCGCCTGCTACACCGGCGGCTTTGCCGTGACCATCTCCATCGAGGGCGGGGAAGAGGTGGCAAAGCGCACCTTCAACCCCCACATCGGGGTCGAGGGCGGGCTTTCGGTGCTGGGAACCAGCGGCATTGTGGAGCCTATGAGCCAGCAGGCGATCCTGGACACCATCCAGCTGGAAATGAACCAGGCCGCTCTCCGGGCGGGCAGCCCCAGACGGCTCATCCTGGCCCCCGGCAATTACGGGCTGGACTATCTGCACGAAAGATACCCGGAGTTTCACGCTGTTCCGGTGGTGAAAACCTCGAACTTTATTGGAGACACGCTGGATATGGCTGCTGCGGCCCGCTTTGAAGAGGTGCTTCTGGTGGGCCATGTGGGCAAGCTGGTCAAGGTGGCGGGCGGCATTATGAACACCCACTCCCACACTGCCGACTGCCGCACCGAGCTGTTCTGCACCCATGCGGCGCTCTGCGGCGCTTCCCGGGAAGTCTGCGCCGCCCTGATGAACGCTGCCACCACCGATGCCTGTCTGGAACTCCTGGACAGCGCCGGCCTGCGGGCTCCGGTGCTGGAAAGCCTGCTGCGGGCAGTCCAGCTCCACCTTGACCGGCGGGCCTGCGGGGCGTTTCGGGTGGGGGCGGTGCTGTTTTCCAACCAGCACGGCCCGCTGGGAGCCACCGACACTGCCGCACAACTGCTGAACGAATGGAAGGAGCATTGAGATGGTACATTTTGTAGGCGCAGGCCCCGGCGCACCTGACCTCATCACCCGGCGGGGCGCGGCCCTGCTGCAGGAAGCCGACTGCATCATTTATGCGGGCAGTCTGGTCAACCCGGCTCTGTTGGGGCTGGCGAAGCCGGAGTGCGCCGTATACAACAGCGCCGAGATGACGTTGGAACAGGTGCTGGACGTGATGCGCCGGGTGGAAGCCGCAGGAGGGATCACCGTGCGGCTCCACACCGGCGACCCCTGCCTGTATGGGGCCATCCGGGAGCAGATGGACGCACTGGATGCGGATGACATCCCCTACGATGATACCCCCGGCGTGTCCAGCTTTTGCGGGGCGGCGGCGGCGCTGAACGCCGAGTACACCCTGCCCACCATCAGCCAGACCGTGATCATCACCCGGATGGAGGGGCGCACCCCGGTGCCGGAAAAGGAGAAGCTGGCCAGCCTTGCCGCCCATGGGGCGACCATGGTGATCTTCCTCTCCATCGGCCTCATCGACAAGGTGCAGCAGGCCCTGCTGGCAGGCGGAGCCTACACGCCGGAGACTCCTGCCGCCGTGGTCTACAAGGCCAGCTGGCCGGAGCAGAAGGTGGTGCGCTGCACCGTGGGCACGCTGGCCGGGAGCACCCGCGCCAACGGCATCACCAAAACAGCGCTCATCGTGGTGGGGGAATTTCTGGGCACCCGGTATGAGCGGAGCAAGCTCTACGACCCAACCTTTACGACGGAGTTCCGCAAGGGGGCAGACCAGTGACCCGCGCCTATCTCGCCTTCACGGAAAAAGGACTGGCGCTGGCCCAAAAGCTGGCCAGTGCCCTGCCCGGCACCGTGGCCCGCTGCGGCCATGGCGGGCCCGGCCTTGCCGATTGGACCGCGGAGCAGTTCGCCCATGCGGATGCCCTGATCTTTGTGGGGGCTGTGGGCATTGCGGTGCGGGCCATTGCGCCCCACTGCCGGAGCAAGGCGGTGGACCCTGCCGTGGTGGTGCTGGACGAGTGTGGTCATTTTGCGGTGCCGATCCTTTCGGGCCATCTGGGCGGGGCCAACGATCTGGCCCGGGCGCTGGCGGCGGTCTGTGGTGCGGTGCCGGTCATTACCACGGCAACCGATGCCAACGGTGTGTTTGCCGTGGATGCGTGGGCCAGGCACCAGAACTGCGCCGTGCTGGAGCCGGGGCGCATCAAGCGCGTCAGCAGCAGGCTGCTGGCGGGCGGGCCGGTGCGGTACCGGTCGGAATTCCCCATTGCCGGGCAGGCCCCTGCCGGGGTGGTCCCGGCGGGGGAGGCAGAGCGCGCCGACTTTGCCCTGACCCTTTTCCCGGCGGGCGATGCGCTGCACCTGATCCCGAAGATCGGTGTGCTGGGCATCGGGTGCAGGCGGGGGACCAGCGCCGCACAGCTGGAAGCGGCCTTTGCACAGTTCTGCGCGGCCCACGGCCTTGCGGCAGCGTGCATCACGGCGGCAGCCAGCATCGACCTGAAAGCCCATGAGCCGGGCCTGCTGGAATTTTGCAGAATCCACGGCTGGCCGGTGCAGTTCTATTCTGCCGCACAGCTGCAGAACGCCCCCGGGCAGTTCACACCTTCGGCCTTTGTCCGGAGCGTGACCGGTGTGGACAATGTCTGCGAGCGGGCGGCGGTGCTAGCGGCAGGCGGTACGATCATTCTTCCCAAACAGGCGGGCAACGGCGTGACCTTTGCGCTGGCGCTTCGTCCCTTTGCCCCGGATTGGAGGTGGCAGGATGCCTAATGTTGTTTTTGTTGTCGGGCTTGGGCCCGGGGATCCCCGGTTTCTGACCGCACAGGCGCAGAGCGCCTTAACGCAAGCCGAGGTGCTGTGCGGCTATACGGTCTATCTGGATCTGGTGCGCCCCTACTTCCCGGACAAGCTCTATTATTCCACCGGCATGACCAAGGAGATCGACCGCTGCCGCTGGGCGCTGGAAACGGCCCGGAGCGGCAGGGCGGTGGCGCTGGTCTGCTCGGGAGATGCCGGGGTCTACGGCATGGCAAGCCCTCTGCTGGAGCTGGCCGAGCACTTCCCGGACGTGACGGTGGAGGTGGTGCCCGGCCTGACCGCCGCCCTGAGCGGCGGTGCGGTGCTGGGTGCCCCGCTGGCCCACGATTTCTGTGTGCTCTCCCTCTCTGACCGACTCACGCCGTGGGAGGTCATTGAGCGGCGGCTGGCGGCAGCAGCCATGGGGGATTTCTGCATCGCGCTGTACAACCCCTCCTCCAAGGGGCGGCCGGACTATCTGGCGCGGGCGGTGCGCATCCTGCTGGCAAACGGCAAAGCACCCGGAACGGTCTGCGGCATTGTGCGGAACATTGGCCGGGAGGGGCAGGAAAGCCGCGTTCTGACGCTGGCTGCGCTGGAAACCACCCCGGTGGATATGTTCACCACCGTGTTTGTCGGCAACGCCCAGACCCGCCAGCTGAGCGGGCGGATGGTCACGCCGCGGGGGTACCGCGCATGAGGGCCGTGGTATTCAGCGGCACCACCGAGGGCCGCATGTTTTCAAAGCAGCTGGCCGCACTGGGGGCCGAGGTACTGGTCAGCGTGGCCACCCCGCTGGGGGCCGAGGAACAGGGCGAAAGGTCCGGCATCACCGTCCACTGCGGGCGGCTGACCCCGGAGGAGATGACCGCCCTGCTGCAGGGGGCTGACCTCTGTGTGGATGCGACCCATCCGTATGCGGTGGAGGCCACCCGGAACATCCAGGCAGCCTGCAAAACAGCGGGCACGGAGTACCGCCGCCTGCTCCGGCCCGAAAGCCCGCTGCCCGCCGGGAGCATGGTGTTTGCCTCTGCGGCCCATGCGGCGGGATTTCTGGCCCGAACGCAGGGAAATGTCCTGCTTGCCACCGGGGCCAAGGAGCTTTCTGCCTTTGCTGTGCTGGAACCGGCACGGCTCTTTCCCCGTGTCCTGCCCACCCGGGAGGGCATTGCCGCCTGCGAGGGGGCAGATATCCCCCATAAGAACATCATCGCCATGCAGGGGCCGTTCTCCTATGCGCTGAACCGGGCACTGATGGAGCAGTTTGCCATCCGCTTCCTCGTTACCAAAGACGGCGGCGCGGCGGGCGGCTTTGAAGAAAAAGCCCGGGCAGCGCAGGACACCGGGGCACAGCTCATCGTCATCCGCCGCCCGGCCGAGCAGGGCGAAACGGCGGAACAGATCCTGACACATTGTAAGGAGATGCTGCAATGATCACACTCATCGGGATGGGGTCGGGCACGCCGGAAAGCCTGACCGCGCAGGGCCTTGCCGCTCTGCAGAACGCCGGACTGATCCTGGGGGCAAAGCGCCTGCTGGAACAGCTGCCGCAGGGCTGCACGGAACACCGGAAGGCCCTGTATCAGCCTGAGGATGTCCTTGCCGCGCTGGCGGCTGACCCGGAGGTGGATGCTGCCCTTGTGTACAGCGGCGACACCGGGTTTTACTCCGGTGCGGCCCAGCTGCTGCCGATGCTGCGGGCCTTTGGCATCTCCTGCCGGGTGCTGCCGGGGCTTTCCAGCGTTCAGCTGCTGGCCGCTGCGGTGGGCCGTTCCTGGCAGGAGTGGAAGCTGGTCTCGGCCCACGGCTGTGCCTGCGATCCGGTGGCCGAGTGCCTGACGGCCGGGGGAAAGCCTGTGTTTTTCCTGACCGGCGGGGCAGAAACGCCTGCCTCCCTCTGCGGCCGGCTGGCTGCTGCCGGGCTGGGCGATGCCCATGTGCTGGTGGGCGAAGAGCTGGGCCGGGCAGAGGAGAAGATCCTGTTCGGCACGGCGCAGGAGTTTGCGCAAAAGCAGTTTGCAAGCCTGAGCGTTCTGCTTGTGGAGCATCTTCCTCAGCCGCCCCGGCGGGTGCCCGGCTTCCCGGATGAAGCCTTCCACAGGGGAGAGGTGCCCATGACCAAGCAGGAGGTGCGGGCGGCGGCGCTGGCCAAGCTGGCCGTGCAGCCCGGCGATACCCTGTGGGATGTGGGGGCGGGCACCGGCAGCGTGAGCGTGGAGCTGGCACTGGCTGCACCCCGGGGGCATGTGTATGCCGTGGAGTGTGACCCGGAGGCCTGCGGGCTCATCCGGCAGAACCGGGAAACGTTCCACGCCTGCAACCTGACACTGGTGGAGGGCCGCGCCCCCGCCGCGCTGGCTGACCTGCCCGCCCCGGATGCCGTGTTCATCGGCGGGACCAAGGGGGGTATGGAGGCTGTGGTGGACACGGTGCTTGCCCGGAATCCGAACGCCCGCATCTGCATCTCTGCCATTGCGCTGGAAACGCTGAGTGCCGCCGTGGCCGCACTGACTGCCCACGGTCTGGACGCAGAGGTGACGCAGATCGCGGTCAGCCGCACCCGGCCTGCGGGCAGGCTCCACCTGCTGATGGCCAATAACCCCATCTTCCTTATCACAGGAGAACGTAAATGATCCAATTTCTTGTGGCCGCGCCCTGTTCCGGCAGCGGCAAAACCACACTGACCTGCGCTCTGCTGGCGGCGCTCAAGCGGCGGGGGCAGGACCCCTGCTCCTTCAAGAGCGGGCCGGACTATATCGACCCCATGTTTCACCGGGCTGTGCTGGGGGTGGAAAGCCACAACCTCGACCTGTTTTTCTCTGCGCCGGAGACCGTGCGCGCGCTCTATGCGCAGGCCGCCGCCGGGCACGGGGCAGCCATGTGCGAGGGTGCCATGGGCTTTTACGATGGACTGGGCGGCGTGAGTGATACCGCCAGTGCCTGGCATCTGGCCGATACGCTGGGCCTGCCGGTGCTGCTGGTGGTCCAGCCCAGAGGGGCCAGCCTGACGCTGGCGGCCCAGATCAACGGGCTGAAACAGTTCCGCACCCCCAGCCATCTGGCGGGCATCCTGCTCAATGACTGCGCCGCCCATTTGTATGCTCTGCTGGCTCCTATGCTGGAACGGGAGACCGGCCTGCCGGTGCTGGGCTATCTGCCCCACCTGCCGGATGCCGCCCTTGAGAGCCGCCACTTAGGGTTGAAAACTGCCGGGGAGATTGCGGACCTGCAGCAGAAGATCAGCCGGATGGCCGATGCGCTGGTGGTGGATTGGGAAAAGCTGTCTATCCTGACTGAAGGCGCAGCGCCTTTGGTGCACACAGATCGGCTCCCCCCTGCGGGAGAGCTGCCGCCCCAGGGGGCAGAGGAACAGCGCCCCCGCGTTTCCATTGCCGTTGCAAGGGACGAGGCGTTTTGCTTCACCTACGCCGAAACGCTGGAAGCACTGGAGCGGGCGGGGGCGGAGCTCTGCTGGTTCAGCCCCCTGCAGGACTCCGCCCTGCCGGAGCAGATCGGCGGGCTCTATCTGCCCGGCGGCTACCCGGAGCTGTATGCCGGGCAGTTGAGTGCGAATCGCTCCATGCTGGCCTCTGTGCGCCGGGCTGTGGAGCGCGGTCTGCCCACGGTGGCCGAGTGCGGGGGCTTTCTCTATCTGGGCCAGAGCCTGGAGGATGCCAACGGGGAACGCTGGCCCATGGCAGGTGTTCTGCCGGGGCAGGGCTTCCGGGTGGGGCGGCTGGTGCGGTTTGGATACGCGGCATTGACTGCCCACGCCGACAGTATGCTGTTCCGCGCCGGGGAACGTCTGCCCGTGCACGAGTTCCACCACTGGGATTCCACAGACAACGGCACCGGCTTTACCGCCGCAAAGCCCAACGGGAAGCAATGGGACTGCGGCTTTGCAAATGAGCATTTCTATGCGGGCTTCCCGCATTTGTATTGGGCGGGCACGGCCCTGCCCCGGCGGTTCGTGGATGCCGCCGCACACTATCATCAAGAGGAACAGAACCAATGACAGAGCTTGAACTGAAACAGCTTCTTTCCAGGATCACCCGGCCGGACGAGACCGCACGCACCGCCGCCCACGCTCACTGGGCCAGCCTGGCCAAGCCGCTGGGCGGGCTGGGCAGGCTGGAGACCATGCTGGAGGATGCCGCCGCCCTGACCGGCACGGCAGAGCTGGCGTTTTCCCGCCGGGCCGTGCTGGTGCTCTGCGCCGACAACGGCGTGGTGGCGCAGGGCGTGAGCCAGACGGACCAGAGCGTGACTCGGGCCGTGGCCGAGAACCTTGCCGCCCGGCGCACCAGTGTCTGCCAGATGGCAAAAACGGTCCGCTGTGAAGTGGTGCCTGTAGACCTTGGCATGGCCGGGGAGCCGGTGCCCGGGGTGCAGAACTGCCGCATTGCCGCCGGGACGGCGGATTTCACCACCGGCCCTGCCATGACCCGCCAGCAGGCGGTGGATGCCATTGCGGCGGGCATGGGGCTTGTCCGGGCGCAGAAGGCGGCGGGGATGCAGCTGCTGGCCACGGGGGAGATGGGCATTGGCAACCCCACCACCTCC
>ERZ773147.4172-NODE-4172-length-10287-cov-3.091478_pt1 | contig 10287 bp, 5 predicted proteins | sample MGYA00580851_ERZ773147 | MGnify/ENA primary metagenome ERZ773147 (study PRJEB29015, sample SAMEA2737818) | human gut metagenome | biome: human gut; feature: human-associated habitat; material: faeces | place: China | collected 2012 ... | reverse complement strand
CAAAGCGCCGGTGATCATTCTGATGGTGGGGTTCAATATGGGAGAGAAACAGGAAATACGGCTGATTCTTATCCCATGTCCTCATATAATCCAGGGCGAAACCGGTCACCCCGTCAGTCCGGTATCCCTCAAACTCCACCCGCCGGTTCTCCGCGTCAAATAGAAAGCCGCCGTAACCGTGTGAGGTGGCCTCCAGCACATCCGAGACGACCCAGTAATCGTCATAGCCGCCCCGCCGCTCCTTTGGAACTCCCCGGCAGACGTATTCCACACCGGGCTCCAGTGGTTCATTGGAATCACCGCCGGTGGAGGCGAGATGCCATTTTCCCACGTATCCGGACCTGTATCCGGCCTCTTTTAAGTAGTGGGCCAGAGTCATTTCTCCCTGAGGCAGGGCGATGTTATTCCTGTAGCAGCCCAGTTCCGTGGCATACCTCCCGGTCTGGAGACAGGCCCGCGCAGGGCCGCATACCGGCTGACAGGTGAAGGCATTTTCAAAACAGACCCCCGCCTCTGCCATCCTGTCCAGATTCGGGGTCACCGGCATACGCTGGCCGTAGCATCCGGCCGTATCCCAGCGCTGCTGGTCAGAAAAGAAAAAGATGATGTTGGGCTTTCTGTCCATTTCCTCAAATCCCCCTTTCCGACAGCCCGAGGCGCTCATACTGTTCCAACGGTGCCTGGGCCTCTTTCATTCCCGCGGCCAGCTTCCTGCACATTGCCGCCTCCAGCTCTTTGTCCTCTATGGGATGCTCCTGGGCGTAGTCCTGCTCAAGATCACAGAGGCAGGAGTCTCTTATAAAGCTTAAATCTCCCATACAGTCCGTTTCATTGTGAACCGGTATCCGGTAAACCGGGTATCTCGTATGGGAAAGAAAACGTCCCATCTCCATTTCCAACGCGTACTCTTCGCCGAAGAACCGGCACAGCGTCGTCGGTACGGCACAGTACTGATAACACGGCTTATTGTCCGGCGTCGCAGGCGCCCGGAAATACGTATAGCGGCCGTCGTATACATTGACCGCGCGGCCGAACCAGCCATAGATTACCGCTTCCCTGGAAGGTGTATGCCTGAGAATCATCTCTGACAAATCCCACCCCTTTACGGTCTCCGGAACAGGAACAGCGTGGTGCTTCAATATTGTCGGCATCAGATCGATGTTCTGGGTCAACTGTTTTCTATGCTCTCCGGCACATTCTCCGTGAGGCATTTTTACGAAGAGGGGAATGTGGGCCATCTCATTATACGCGTGCATATAATTTTTTCCGGTAAATCCGTGTTCTCCCAGCATATGACCGTGGTCCGTGGTCAGAATCACCAGAGTATCCTCATACAGCCCATTTTCCTTCAGGGCATCGAGGAAACGGCCCAGCCACCGGTCCGCCATGGTCATGGTGGCCAGATAGCATTTCCGCAGATGGCATACGGCCTCCTCCGGTTCTGTGACAGGCGCATACCCCGGCCAGTTGAACTCCTTTCCGCTGTAATCGTCCCCATACAGTTCATGGTAGGCGTCCGGTGCATCGAACGGTTCATGAGGGTCGAACGCCTCAACCATCAGAAAGAAATCATCCGCGCCCCGGTTCTCTTCGGCCCAGCGGCAGGCAGACAGGAAGGTGGCCGGAGTCGGATACGTCTCCTCCCCGCACGCATATTCCTGCCGGTTTAAAAGATGCTGAACTGATTTGCGGCCGTATACCTGCGGCTCTCCGAATGGGGGATCAACCCTCGAAATCCAGGGATCATTCTCCTGGCCGCGGTGGTAGTCCCAGGTATCGAACAGGGAACAGTAGTTTTCCCCACCCAGTTCAAAGTAATGGGCGTGGTCCGTGGTAATGTGGGTATAGACTCCATGTTTCCGCAGTTCCCCCTGAAGCGTCCGGTCGAAGGGCTCCATTCCTCCCCACCCGCGTTCCAGGAAATTCACACGTCCGGTAAAAATATCCCGCCTGGCAGGCATACAGGGGGCGGAGGCAATAAAATGATTATCAAACCGGACTGCCTCCTTTGCAAATGCATCCATGCACGGCGTAATTCCCTCCGCATTTTCATCATAGGATTTTAAAAATCTTCTGTTTAATGTATCCATAAGGATTAATACGGTTCTCATGGTTTTCCGCTGCCTCCTGCCTCTCAAGTATTTTCTGATGCTTCCTGTTTTTTCAGCCGGAATGGTGCAGAATGCTCCGTCCTGCTGTCCGTTCCGATGAAGACAAGAAATGCACCCGCCTCGCTGTCCCATAATCCCGGTTTCTGAAAGAATTTCAGATGGTCTTCCCCGATGGAGAAAGCCACTTTTGCCTCCTCTCCCGGCTGCAGTGTGACGCGCTTCAAGCCCTTCAGCTGCTTCACCGGCCTCGCTGTGCTGCCGGTTACATCGCGGAGATAGAGCTGAACCGTCTCGGTTCCTTCTCGTTTCCCTGTATTTTTTATGGTCACAGACGCCTCGATCTCTTCTCCCGGCATCAGCTCGTTTTTGCTCAAACGGACCTCAGAAAGCTCCATGCTCGTATAGGTCAGTCCATACCCAAAGGAATACAACGGATCGGCGGGTATGTCCTGATACCTGGAGACGTACCGTTCCGGCTTTCCCTTTCGGTAAGGCCGTCCCGTCATCAGGCTGTCATAATGGACCGGTACCTGCCCCACACAGTAAGGGAAGCTCATGGGAAGCTTTCCCGAAGGCGTTTTCGTTCCGGTCAGCACATCGATAATCGCCCGGCCGCCTTCCATACCTGGCATCCACACAGAAAGCACGGCTCTGGCCCGCTCAGAAATAACGCGCAGATCGAGAGGCCGGCCACTAAATACCACTGCCACTACATTGGGATTTACTTCGGAAACTGCGCGGAATAAGTCCTGCTGGATCTTTGGAATCTCAATAAATGCCCGGCTTGCGGCTTCCCCTGACTGAAAACAGTGTTCGCCGAGAGGCATGACCACCACATCAGCTTCCTCTGCAGCCTTTCGCGCCTCCTCCCTCCAGCGGTCTGTCTCTTCCTGCGTCGCACTGGAGGGCTTATACCGGTCAAAGCCCTCCAGCACCGTTCCCGGATCCAGTACGGGACAGCCGGTATGGTACGTCACGGACCAGCCGGCCAGTGCTTCTTCCGCTGCCGCCCGTACGGTCTTTACCTCTCCGGTTTCAGCGCCTCCCGTAAAGGACCAGCTTCCCAGCATATCTCGAGAATCGGTGTAGGGACCGATAAATGCGATCTTTTGATTCGGGGAAAGAGGCAGGATGGCATCCTCATTTTTAAGCAGTACGAAGGATTTCACCGCCGCTTCATATGCCAGCTTCCGGTGTTCTTCACAGAGAAACGTGCGGGCTTCCCTCGCCTCGTCGGCTCCGTGGAAGGGATCCTCAAACAGTCCCAGCCAGTTTTTAAGCTCCAGAACTCTCAGGACACTTTCGTCGAGAAGCGCCTCTTCCAGTATTCCGTCTTTCACCAGTCCGACCAGATACTCCGGATATACGCCGGACATCATATCGATATCGACTCCCGCTTCCAGCGCGCGGCGCGCGGCATCCGCCCCATCTTTGGAGACACCGTGAACCACCGTCTCTCCGATCGCCGCGTAATCCGAGATCAGTACGCCGTTAAATCCCATTTTACCGCGCAGAATTTCCCGGAGCAGCGCTCTGTTTACGGTTGCGGGTATCCCGTTCACCGTCTGAAACGCGGTCATAGCCATTCTGCTTCCGGCCTTTACGGCGCTCTCATAGGCCGGCAGATAAAATTCATGAAATGTCCCATTGGAGAGCTCCATCGTCTGATATTCCCGCCCGCCCTCCGGCGCACCGTATCCCGCGAAATGCTTGACGCAGGCGGCCAGAAAATCCGTTCCGCCCTGCTGCCTCTGATAACCTTCCACCATTGACTTCGCATACAGACTGTTTAGATACACATCCTCACCCGTGGATTCCATCACGCGTCCCCATCTGGCATCGCGCACCAGATCCACCATAGGAGAAAATGTCACATGGAGCCCGCCCGCCGCCCCCTCTTTTGCCGCCATGGCCGCACAGTCGCCTGCAAATTCCGGATCGAACATGGCGCCCTGTGCCAGCGGAATCGGATAGATAGTCTTATACCCATTGATGATATCCAGCATAAAGAGCAGGGGAATATGGTGCGGCTGTCGTTCCATATACGCGCTTTGAATCCTTTTTATATTGGCTGCTCCATAGACCCCCAGCACAGAACCGGCCAGATGGCCGTAGCTTTTCCTGAGCCTGGCACTCTCCTCCGCCTCCGGCCCTGTCTGTTCCAACGCTTCCATGCCGTCAAACCAGTCGCCGGTTACCTGAAAGAGCTGTCCTGCTTTCTCCTCCAGGCTCATATCATTTAACAAATCTATTAGCTGTCTCTGCTCCATTTTCCTGTCCTCACCTGTATTATACTAAAGCGTGTAGCTGACTGAATTAAGGCTCAATATGCCACGGCGTGGGGTGTGCAGATGGCGGAAATGAATTTTCAGACACGCTCTAACACTTTCACCAGGATAACCCCCGCCGCATCAATCGCAAACACCTCTCCTCGACAGATCTCCCTCCCGCTCAGCAAATCCTTTCCGCTGACAGAGACCGCCAGCTCCTGTTTCTTCCCGGAATGGTTCAATAGAAACAGGTATTCCACGCCGTCTTTTTTCCGCACCGTCATCTCGATTCCCTTTTCGGATAAGGCGGCCGCCGTTTCCACGGTATCATGGGAGGCTGTTCGCATCCCTTTTTCCTTACACACATCCGTGAATAACCTGAGATAGAATTCCTCTCCGGACCGTGTTCCAACGTAATAGGCCAGACCGTCTCCGTACCGGTTCCTGGTGATAACGGGAGTGCCTGCATAAAAGTCCTCCCGGTAACGGGCAAGCACCTCCGCCCCCTCCGTGTGCATAATATCGCACAGCAGTCCGGCCGGATAGGTTTTCCCTTCATAGCAGAAGGAATTCTGCTCCGTTTCCGGCAGGGAGTCGGTCTCTTCCACCCAGATTCCAGTGAGTTTCCTGAGTTTTCCCGGGTAACCACCCAGAGTAATCCGGTCATTCTCATCCACATATCCGCTTAAATAAGAAAAAACCGCTGTTCCTCCGGCTCCAACGAATTCCTCCAGCCGCCCGGAGACGCCGTTCTTCACCATATACAGAAGCGGAGCGGCAATCAGTTCATATCCACAAAAGCCGTCCTCCATTCCGATTATATCCACCGGAATGTGAAGCTTTGAAAGAGCCCGATAGTAATTCTGAAGCTCCTCCAGATATTTAAGCCTCACGCTGGGACCTGCCGAGCACTCCAGCGCCCACCATGTATCCCAGTCAAAGATCAGCGCCGCCTTTGCCGGAACCTGGGCTCCGACCACCTCCTTGCCCAGTACCTTCAGTTCCAATCCAAGAGCCTGACACTCTTTAAACACACGGGTATTTCCATGGCCTGCGTGATCGATGACAGCCCCATGAAACTTCTCACAGCCCGCTCTGGAGCGCCTCATCTGGAAAAACATCACCGTATCCGCTCCATGGGCCACGGCCTGATAGCTGAGAAGCCGCATGACGCCGGGGCGTTTCAGGCGATTGTCGTTCAGCCAGTTACAGGTGCTGGGCGTCTGCTCCATCAGGAGGAAGGGCTGGCCATGTTTAAGCCCCCGCATCAGATCATGGTTCATGGCAATAGCGGCAGGATCGGCCCCCTCCGCCGGATAGTTGTCCCAGGAAACGACATCCAGACTGGACGCCCATTTCTTATAATCCAGCGGCTTATACGCGCCCATGAAGTTGGTGGTGATGCAGGCGTCCGGGATCTGCGCCCGGATGGCTTCCGCCTCCGCCTGGTAATTGGCCAGCATGCTGTCCGAATTAAACCGTTTATAGTCCAGTGTTATGGCCTGATACATACTTCTGGCTTCCTCGAAATGTTCACTCACCATGCTGGGAGCCACGATCTCATCCCAGTCATAGAAGGTATGTCCCCAGAATCTCGTGTTCCACAGCCGGTTCAGATTTTCAATGGTTCCGTATCGCTTTTTCAGCCAGACACGGAACGCCTTCTCGCAGTTTTCACAGTAGCACGCGCCTTCATATTCATTGCTCACATGCCATAGCACGATATTCTTCTGTTCCCGGTAGCGCTCCGCCAGCTTCCCGGCCAGCCGCTTTGCATACTGCTTAAATACAGGACTGTTGGGACAGGAATTGTGGCGTCCTCCGAATTTTCTCCTGCGGCCTTCAAAATCCGTTCTCAGGACCTCGGGATACCGTTTGGCCATCCACGCCGGATGAGCCCCGGTGGAAGTGGCCATACAGATGGCCATCCCCTGTTCCGTCACCCGCTTCACCGTCGCATCCAACTCTACGAAGTCATACGTCTCCTCTGACGGCTGGAGTGACGCCCAGTTGAAGACATTCAACGTCACCACATCGATTCCGGCCTGCTTAAGGAGTTCCATGTCCTGTTCCCATATATCCGGCGTCCACTGCTCCGGATTGTAATCTCCGCCATATAAAATTTTCGATACCTTTTCAGAAAATGCCATATATTTTACCCCTTCAAACCGGAGAATGCAATTCCTTCCACCAGATATTTCTGCCCCACAATGAAGATCAGCAGCATCGGAATCAGGGCACACACTGTGCCTGCCATAATCAGACCGTACTCCGAGCCGTACTGAGTACGGAAGGATGCCAGGCCGATCTGAATGGTTCTAAGCTTATCGGATGTCAGGTAAATCATCGGAGCCATATAGTCGTTCCACATAAAGTTAAATGTAAACACGACCAGCGTCGCCAGCCCCGGCTTACACATGGGAAATACAATCTGTGAATAGATCTTCAGTTCTCCGGCCCCATCGATTCTGGCCGCCTCAGACAGCTCCTCCGGAATCCCCATCATGAACTGGCGGAGTAAAAATACACCGAACGCGCTGAATATATTGATCAGGATCAGGGACCAGTGAGAGTCGTTCAGTCCCAGGGTCTTAATGATTAAGAACTGCGGTATCATGATTGCGTGCCACGGAACCATCAGCGTTGCCAGATAGCACAGGAAGATCTTATCCCGGCCAGGATACTGCATCTTGCTGAAGGAGTAGGCTGCCAGGGAACAGGTGATCACCTGGCCGACGGTAACGATCACCGCCAGTTTTAAAGTATTTAAATAATATGTAACGAACGGAATGCGCTCGCATACCTCCGTGTAATTGGACCACCGGAATACCTCCGGAATCCATTTGATGGGGTAGGCGAAAATTTCATTGTTATTTTTAAAGGAAGACGACAGGGTCCATACAAACGGGATAATCATGCAGATTCCCAAAAGCAGCATGACCACAAACAGAATGCCGTTTGATACCTTCGTCTTTGTTTTATACGATTTTGTCATTATTTCGTTTCCCTCCCCGGTTTACATGTAATTAACCCATTTCTTCTGTCCTCGGAACTGAATCAGGGTTATAACCATGATGATGATGAACAGGAAATATGCCATTGCGGACGCATATCCGAACTGCAGCTTCTGGAAGCCCTCCTGATAGATGCGGTAAACCAGAACATTGGTGGAGCGCCCCGGTCCTCCCTGCGTCATGATATTGACCAGATCGAACACCTGAAAGGAGTTGATGATGCTTAAAATGGTGACCATGAACATGGTCGGGGACAGCATGGGCAGCGTGATCTTGAACATGGTCTTCCACTTGGGCGTGTCCAGGATCGTGGCGGCCTCCTCAAGATTGGCGTCCATGTTGCGGAAGATTCCACCGATAAGGATGTAGGCAAAGGGAGCGTAGTGCAGGCCCAGCACCACAAGGCTGGGGAACAGGCCCTTGCACCACCACAGCGGCATCTGCACGCCCAGCGTGGCGGCCAGCAGGCCGTTGGACGTGCCGGTGACGGCGTTGGAGTTGAACAGGTTCTGCCACACCACGGCCAGCGTCCACTGGGGCATGATGTAGGGGAAGATGAAGATGGAGCTGAGGTATTTGCGGCAGGACAGGTTCGTGCGCGTAATGAGGAAGGCGAACAGCCCGCCGAACACGATGGCCACCACGCAGGTGCCCACCGCCAGCAGCACCGTGTTGATGAGCGGCATCCACAGGTTGCTCATGGCAAGGCGGCTGGTGAAAAGGTCGATGTAGTTGACGAGGGTATAGCCGCTGGCCTGACCCGTCAGGTGGGCGTCGATGGTGCCCGCGTGGATCTTGAAGGTATCCTGCACGATGGCGACGATGGGGGCGACGGTGGTCACCGTCAGCACGATGCCCATAATGAGCAGGATGACATTATGGGGCTTTGAGAAGTAGGTTTTGATCCTGTTGAGCCGGATCGTGGACCTGCCGGTGCTCACAGTAGACGACTGGTTCATAGATGACCATTCCTTTCCCAGACTTGTGCGGGCCGCGGCAGGACCGCTCCCACAGGACCGCCAGCGGCGGTGTGCGAACCAAAAAACGCTGGATTTTTCTGGATTTTTGGAGAAAAAGCGCCCCTGACGGTCATGAAAGCACCCGTCAGGGGCGTTTTTACGCGTGAGTCAGCGTACCGCGCCGGACGATCAGCCCGCGCTGTACTTGGTCAGCAGCTCGATCCAGCTGCCCACGGTGAAGGCCACGGAGCTGCAGTACTCGGGATCCTCGAGCACCAGCTTGCCCTGATTGGTCCACCACTCATAGCCGTGGTCGTCCTTGGCGGGGAAGGTGTCCACGCCATCCACGTAGCCGCCCTTCTGGTGGCCGTAGGTCGCCTCGATGGCCTCAGCGACGGTGGGGTTGGAGGAGTAGCCGCCCATGTCCTTGCCCCAGGCGGAGAAGCCGTCCTCGGTGCAGGTCATGTAAGCGATAAAGGCGCAGGCGGTCCAGGGCAGGGGAGAGTTGTCGGTGACGAACAGATAGTGGCAGTAGCCGAAGCCGCCGATGCCGGTGTAGCCGTCCTGATAAGCGGCCACGTTCACGTTGTTCACGGAGACGGTGGCGGACTCCTCAACGGAGCGGAGCTTGGAGTACACCAGCAGGCCGAACTGATCCGTGGCGGACTTGTCGACCAGCGTGTTGCAGATGGGGCCGTCATCGGTCTGGGCGTTGTAGCTCTCGACCCACAGCTTGATCCACGCCAGAGCGTACTTGCCGTTCTCACCAAGGCCCAGATCGCTGGCCTCGGAAGCCATGGCGTCGATGGTGGGCTGGAAGTAGGCCTGCTCCTCGGCGGACAGCGCGTCAAACGCCTCCTTCAGCCAGCCGGCGTAAGTATCCTCCGTGAGCATGTACAGGAAGTTCTTGCCCACGATCTCGGAGTCGATGTCCATGTACAGGCCGTGCTCGCCCTCGGCCACGAAGTCCCAGCAGTTGTCATAGGTCTTGGAGCCGGTGTTGTTGTACATAAAGACCTTGTTCAGGGTCTGCAGGGGCAGGAAGCCGGTGTACGCGTCGGCGGTGGTGCCGTTGGCGTCGGCCCAGTCCTTGGGGATGAAGGTATCCAGCACGCCGGGCTGGACCATCTTGCTCTCGATCTGGTTGCCGTCCTGGATCAGGGTCATGGCATAGGTGCCGGTGGGCTTGAGCGCGTCGGCGGTGAGCTGATCGAAGATCTTGTTGTTCTTGGGCTGCTGCCAGTCGTACTCCATGTTATAGCTGGGGTCGATGGACTGCAGATACTCGATGAACAGAGGAAGTGCTGCTTTACCACGGCTGGAATTACCTACACCGTAAAAGGTCTTGCCGTTGGATTCTTCGATGGCCTTCTGTGCCAGTTCCTCCATGGTCATTCCTTCTGCCTGTTTGATGATCTGCTGAGTTGCAGTAAGATTTGCGTCGTCGGCTACCTCCGGGGTCTTGGTCTCTGCCACCGTCTCGGTTCCGGCTGTCTGTGTGTTATCTGCGCTTCCAGTTGCCTGGTTCTGGGTCTCGCTGCTGCCGCATCCGGCTAACATACCAACACTCAGTGCACAGATCATAAGTAACGATACTACTTTTTTCTTCATATGCTGTCCTCCCTTGAAACATATAGTTTGTATAACCCTTCATGGTCCACTTACTTGGAATGGGATGTTTCCCTCTTCCGTTCTGATGATTCTATTATACGTTGGGAGTTCAGCAATTTGTATAAGGTAAAACTGTTATTATTTTAATATTTCTGATACTATGTATAGTTTTTCTGATATTTTATCGTTTCTTTTGTGCATCTTTGTTGTTTTACATGCTTCTATCCTGGTATTCAGAGGGAGTAACACCAACAATCCTCTTAAAGCTGCTGGAAAAATGTGCAACATCACGATAGCCCACCTGCTCCGCAACTTCATACAC
>ERZ773147.4169-NODE-4169-length-10293-cov-2.785798_pt1 | contig 10293 bp, 8 predicted proteins | sample MGYA00580851_ERZ773147 | MGnify/ENA primary metagenome ERZ773147 (study PRJEB29015, sample SAMEA2737818) | human gut metagenome | biome: human gut; feature: human-associated habitat; material: faeces | place: China | collected 2012 ... | reverse complement strand
CGGCGACCTGCTGATTACGAATCAGCTGCTCTACCGACTGAGCCACACTAGCATCACCGAAAACGAGCCGCACAAAACGCTGCTCATCTCAAGCGCCTTTATAGGATAGCACGTTTTTTCCGGAAAGTCAACCAGAAAATCTGCTGCTTTCCCAGAAAGGCGTCTTTCGTGTTGACAGGGCAATTTATATATAGTATAACTGTATGAGCATTTCAGAAAGGTATCAAAAAAGATGGAATCAGAGCTTTCTCAGAACAAAATGGGCACAATGCCAATTCGGAAGCTGCTTATCAGCATGTCGCTGCCAATGATGGCCTCCATGCTCGTACAGGCGCTTTACAACATCGTGGACAGCATCTTTGTCGCGCGCGTCAGCGAGGCCGCGCTCACAGCCGTCTCCATCTCCTTCCCGATCCAGAATCTTATGATTGCGTTCGGCGTCGGCATCGGCGTCGGCGTAAACGCCCTGCTCTCCAAGAGCCTCGGCGAGGGCGACCAGCCGCGCGCGCAGCGCATCGCGCTTCAGGGCATTTTCATTGAGGTCATCTGCTGCGTCATCTTCATTCTGGTCGGTATTTTCGCCATGGATCTCTTCTTCCGCGGCCAGACTGCCGACGCGGAGATCATCGCGCTCGGCAAGGACTATCTCTCCATCTGCTGTATTTTCTCCGTGGGCCTCTTTGCGCAGCTCATTTTCGAGCGGCTTTTGCAGGCAACCGGACGCACCGTGCTTTCCATGATCTCGCAGTGCGCGGGCGCGCTCATCAACATTATTTTTGACCCCATCCTGATCTTCGGTGTCTCGTGGCTCGGGATCCCGGCCATGGGCGTGACCGGCGCGGCCATCGCCACGGTGTTCGGCCAGATCGTCGGCGGCATTGTCGCCATCGTCCTCAACGTCCGCCGCAACCGGGAGCTGGCCTTCCGCTTCCGCGGCTTCCGCCCGGACGGGAAGCTCTGCGGCGGCATTCTTTTCATCGGCATTCCCTCGGCCATCATGGGCTCCATTGGCTCGTTCATGACCTACGGCGTCAACAAGATCCTCTTCGCCTTTGAGGAGGTCGGCAAAACGGCAGCGGCAGTTTTCGGCGTCTACTTCAAGCTGCAAAGCTTCGTGTTCATGCCGGTGTTCGGCCTGAACAACGGTATGGTGCCGATCGTCTCCTATAACTACGGCGCCAAGCGCCCCGACCGCATCACGCAGACCATCCGCCTCAGCGCCATCTACGCCGTGGCCATCATGGCCGCCGGCGTGGCCGTTGTGCAGCTGATCCCGGACAAACTGCTCCTGCTCTTCGACGCCTCGGAGCAAATGCTGACGATCGGCGTTCCGGCGCTCCGGATCATCAGCACCTGCTTCGTCTTTGCGGGCTTCTCCATCGTCTGCTCCTCCGTTTTTCAGGCGCTGGGCAACAGCATTTTCAGCATGATCATGTCGATCACGCGCCAGCTGGCCGTCCTGCTTCCTGCGGCGTATATCCTCGCGCACGCCTTCGGCCTGCACGCTGTCTGGTACGCCTTCCCCATCGCGGAGTTCGCGAGTCTTGCGCTGAGCATCATCATGCTCTCCCACACCTATAAAAAGGTCATTACGCCCCTCGCGGCGGATTGATCGTTCCGCCTGTATGGACGTACAAAAGGCTCGGGTCATTTGACCCGAGCCTTTTTCATGCTTATTTTGCCTGCTCCAGAAGCCAAAGCCGCATCTGCTCCTTGCCCTCCTCGCTCAAGGGAAAGACCTGCTCGCCCTCCATCTCGCTTTTTTCATAGCAGAACAGCCCGTGCCAGAATTCGCAGCGCATGGAGCTTTGCTCCATGTCCACCTCCTTCGGCGTTTTCATGGTGATCTGCGGCGTGACCTTGAAGCGGAGCATTCCGTAGCTTCCGGTAAAGACGTTGTTGTTCTCAAAGCTGTGCAGCACCGGCAGAAAAAGCTCCTCCATCACTGCATCAGCTCTTCCATCTCGTCAAGCAGCTTGCCGAACAGCTCCAGCGCCGTGTTGACCGGCTCCGGAGAGGTCATGTCCACGCCCGCGCCCTTGAGCAGATCGATCGGCGTCTTGCTGCATCCGCCGGACAGGAAGCCCAGATAGCGCTCGACGGCAGGCTTGCCCTCGGCAAGGATCTTTCTCGACAGGGCGATGGCCGCGGAATAGCCGGTCGCATACTGGAACACATAATAATTATAGTAGAAGTGCGGGATGCGCGCCCACTCAAGCGCGATCTGGTCGTCGCTGACCACATCCGGGCCGTAATACAGCTCATTGAGCTTCTTGTACTCGCTGCAAAGGACATCCGCCGTCAGCGTCGTGCCCTGCTGGTTCAGCTCGGCAATGCGCAGCTCATATTCGGCGAACATCGTCTGCCGGTAGAGCGTGCCCTTGAACTGATCGAGGAAGTGGTTGATGAGATACGCGCGCTGCTTCTTGTCGGTGGTCTTGCCGAGCAGATACTCCATCAGGAGCGCTTCGTTGCAGGTGGAGGCCACCTCGGCCACGAAGATCACATAGTCGGAATAGACCGTCGGCTGGTTTTTGTTGGAGAGGTAGGAATGCAGCGCGTGGCCCATCTCGTGTGCCAGCGTGAACTGGCTGTCGAGCGTGCCGGTGTAGTTCAGCAGCACATACGGATGCACCGGGGAGCCTGCGGAATATGCGCCGGAGCGCTTGCCGACATTTTCATAGACGTCGATCCAGCGGTTGTCGAAGCCCTCCTTCAGCACCTTGCAGTAGTCCTCGCCCATGCAGGACAGCGCTTCCAGAACAGTCTTCTTCGCATCGGCAAACTCGATGTGCGCGTCGGCCTCCGCGACCAGCGGCGTATAGAGGTCGTACATGTGCAGCTCGTCCACGCCCAGCAGCTTCTTGCGCAGGCGGACATAGCGGTGCATCTTATCGAGATTCTGGTGGACGGACTCGATCAGCTGATGGTAAACGCTCGTCGGAACCTCGGTGCAGTCGAGCGAAGCCTCCAGCGGAGAGGCGTATTTGCGTGCGTCGGCAAAGAATTGCAGTTGCTTGACGTTGGCGTCGAGCGTCGCGGCACAGGTGTTGCGGAAGCTCTCATACGAGGCATAGTAGTTCTCAAATGCGCTCTTGCGCAGGACGCGGTCGGGAGACTCCAGGCAGGCAATATAGGTGCCCTGACTGATGGGATGCTCTGCGCCATCCTTGTCCACAGCGGGCTTAAACTTCAGGTCGGCGTTGGAAAACATCGAGAAAATGTTCTGCGGAGACTGGGACATTTCGCCTGCGGCGGCCAGCAGCTTTTCTTCCGTGGCCGAAAGAATGTGCGCACGGCGGCTGCGGCTCTTATCGAAATAACGGCGGTACAGCTCCAGCTCTGGCTCCTCGCGGTAGAACTCATCCATCTTTTCATCGGAAATGGACAGGAGCTCGGGTGTCTCAAAGCTGGTCTTGGCCTCGGCCTCGACATACGCCTTCATAAACTGGCCGACCATGCCCTGATAATAGGAATCGCGTTTGTCCTGATCTCCGCGGCGCATGGCGTAGTTGCCAAGGCGCTCGGCACGGATAGTGAACATATCCACCAGCTTCCTGTACGCCAGCAGCTCCTGCGCGGACTGCGAGATCCGACCTGCAAAGCCTGCAAGCTCGTCGATCTCCGCCTGAAGCTTTTTCAGATCCTCCTGCCAAAGCTCGTCCGTGGCGTACAGATCCTCCAGCGCCCACTGGTCCTGAATGGCGATCTCGCTTCTTTCAGGGATTTTTTTCGACATATCTGAACTCCTCCTTTATGAAATCATGATCGTATTCTAGCACACTTTTTCGTTTTGCACAACTGAAATTCGCCGGGCGCGTCACCTGTCCGCGTGGACGAACATCATGGCAAAGCTGACGGAAAGCAACGCGCAGCAGGCCCAGATCGCCCGCACGCCGACGCGCACCGTCAGATAGCTTCCGATGCCCGCTCCGACGGCAAACACGGCAATGACACCAAAATAGGTCAGCGCGGCGTGGAGCGTCCGCTTGTCGTGATTGTGGAAATAGACGCAGAGCGCCTTGGCAACTACGCCATTCACCGCGGAACAGCGCCGCGCTCAGCAGCACAATGTTGCCGGTCTGCGCATTTGCAAAGACCGAACCGCGGCAGCAGCAGGTATAGGCGTCCTGAAAGCCGCCGGCAAAGAATGATAAAGACTGCCGCAAAAAAGTGTCGGACATCTGGCCGTGGAACTGTAATTTCCGCTTCATGACGAACCTTCCGTTTTCCGGGCGGGAGGCGGTTCCATCCACCCTGTATTTCCTCTGCCGCGCACGGCAAAACCCGCGCAGCCGACGACCATTATACTCCCTTCCGCGCAAAAAGTAAAACGGATCCCGCACTTCTTCGCATGAACGCCAAAGATTGACACCGCCACCCCGATACACTATAATCATTTCAGAAAAACGGCGCACTGCCGAAAGCAAGGAGCTATCAGATGGAACAGACCATGAAGCAGATCGCCAGCTTTACCGTCAACCACGACAAGCTGGAAAAGGGCATGTATATCTCGCGGATCGACGGCGACGTCGTCACCTACGACATCCGCATGAAAAAACCGAACGGCGGCGACTATCTTTCGAACGGCGCGCTGCACACCTTCGAGCACCTGTTTGCGACCTACGCGCGCAACAGCCGCTTTTCCGGCAGCGTCCTGTACGTCGGCCCGATGGGCTGCCGGACAGGCTTCTATCTTCTGCTGCGCAGCGGCGTTTCCCACGCGGACGCACTGGCGCTCGTGAAGGAGTCCTTCCGCTTCATCGCGGACTTCGAGGGCGAGATCCCCGGAAGCCGGCGCTGGGAATGCGGCAACTATCTTGAGCACGATCTTCCCGGCGCAAAGGCCGTCGCGGAAGATATGCTGCGCGTACTGGAAAGCTGGACGGAGGAGAAGATGTATTATGAAGCCTGAACACCGCCTGATCGGCATTATCGGCGCCATGGACTCTGAGCTGGAAACGCTGCTCGCAGCCATGACGGAAAAAAAGCAGGAGACGCTTTATGGTCTGACCTTCACGACCGGCACGCTGGACGGCTGCGCCGTCGTTCTGGTCAAGGCCGGGATCGGCAAGGTCAACGCTGCGCGCTGCACACAGCTTCTGATCGACCGCTTCTCCCCCTCCGCCATCGTCAACACCGGCATTGCAGGCGGGCTTGCGCCAGGCCTCTCCGTCGGCGACGTGGTCGTTGCGACCGGCGTTTTGCAGCATGATTTTGACGTTACGGCCTTCGGCCACGCAAAGGGCTATCTCTGCACTGGCGGCGACGACACCGCAGCGACCGTTTTCCCGGCGGATGAGGCGCTTTCCGGCTGCTTTGCCGCAGCCGCGCAGGCCATTCTCGGCGAAGGCCACGTCCATCGCGGCCTGATCGCCACCGGCGACCAGTTCATCTCCGGTGCGGAGCACAAATCCGCGCTCTACGGCGAGTTCCGCGCGATGGCCGCCGAAATGGAGGGCGGCGCGATCGCGCAGGTCGCGGCTATGGACGGCGTTCCCTTCGCGGTGATCCGCTCCATCTCCGATCTTGCGGACGGGACAGCCGCCGATTCCTTCGATACCTTTGAGAAGCACGCGGCGGATGCCTCCGCCGCCGCGCTCCGTCAGGCGCTCCGCGCGCTCTGAGTTTCCCCCGTACAAAATCGCTCCCGGCGCCCCATGTGTGCGCCGGGCGTTTTTTATCTGTGCTCAGAGATTTTACAAATCGTTCATGACATTTCGAAGGAAATCGATTATGATAATGCTTCAATATTGAACTATCCAATATGAAAGGAATGATGGCTATGGACGCCGCGCTGACCGCATCGGAGATCTTCGCCAACGCCGCGCGCTTCACGGATGCCTATTACGTCGCCATTCAGCCGCTCTGCGAGCGAAGCGGCCTGCCGCCGATGGCGGTGGACATTCTGATGTTTCTGGCAAACAATCCGGGCCACGGCACGGCGGGCGAGCTATGCCGCTGCCGGGGGCTGAAGCCCGCGATCGTCTCCTTCCACGTCGAGCGGCTGGTGCAGGAGGGCTATCTGCTGCGGCAGAGCGTCCCCGGCGACCGCCGGAAAACCGCGCTGGTCTGCACGCCGAAGGCGGATGCGCTCATTGAGGAGGGCCGCGTTTTGCAGCGCGCGTTCGCGCAGCGCCTGACCGAGGGGCTGAGCGCAGAGGATCTCGCCCACTTCCACCGCTGCGTCGCCGTTTTCAGCCGCAACATCGACTGCATCCGGCGCGGCGGTACAAACCGGAAAAACAACAGATCGGAGGAACCGAAATGATCAAGCTTCTGAAAAGAATGCGCAGGCAGGAGGCGCTGATGGCCCTGCTCTGCGCGGTGCTGGTCGGCGTTCAGGTCTATTTTGACCTGCGGCTGCCAGACTTCATGACCCAGCTCACCACCCTTATCAAAACGCCCGGCAGCGCTACGGCCGACATTCTGAGCGTCGGCGCGCAGATGCTGGGCTGCACGCTGGCCAGCGCCGTGCTGGCCGTCGGCTGCGGCTTTCTCGCGGCAAAAACCGCGTCCGGCTTCAGCTTCACCGTCCGCGAGCAGCTGTTCCACCATGTGATGGACGTGGGCAGCGAGGAAATGCAGGACTTCTCCGTCCCCAGCCTCATCACCCGCACCACCAATGACATCACGCAGATCCAGATGATCGTCGCCATGGGCCTGCAAATGCTCATCAAGGCCCCGATCATGGCTGTCTGGGCCGTGATCAAGATCCTCGGCAAGAGCTGGGAGCTTTCCGCCGTGACGGCGGGCTTCGTCGTCGCGCTGTGCGTGATGGTGCTTGCCATCATGTCTACCTGCCTGCCGCGCTTCCGGCTCGTCCAGAAGCTGACCGATAAGATCAACCGCGTCGCGCGGGAAAATCTGACGGGCATCAACGTCGTCCACGCCTTCAACGCCGAGGACTACCAGAATCGGAAATTCGACGTTCCGAGCCGGGACATGATGAATTTGCAGCTGAAAAACCAGCGCCTCTTCGCGCTGCTCCAGCCCATGATGGGCCTCGGCATGAACGGGCTTGCGCTGGCGGTCTACTGGGTCGGCGCGGCGCTGGTCGAGGCCATCCCGCTGACGGACGCCGCCGCAAGGCTCGGCATGTTCACGAACGTGCTCGTTTTCAGCACCTACGCGACCTACGTCGTCATGTCCTTCATGATGCTGGTCATGATCTTCATGCTCGTGCCGCAGGCGCAGGTCTCGGCGGAGCGCATCAACGAGGTGCTCGACCGCAGCGCCTCCATCCGCGAAGGCTTCGTCCGGGAGGGCTGCTCCTGCGGGACCGTTGAATTCCGGGATGTCTCCTTCCGCTATCCGCATGCGGCGGCGGACGAGCTGAGCCATATCAGCTTCCGCGTGGAGCACGGCCAGACGCTGGCCGTCATCGGCGCGACCGGCAGCGGCAAGACCACGCTGGTCAGTCTGATCCCGCGCTTCTACGATGCGACGCAGGGCGAGGTGCTTGTGGACGGCGTCAACGTCCGGGATTACGCCTTCGACGCGCTGTATGACCGGCTCGGCTATGTCACGCAGAAGGCCGTGCTCTTCTCCGGCACCGTCCGCGACAACGTGTTCTTCGGCGAAAGCCGCGCTGAGGAGAACGGCGCCGCGCTTCAGGACGCGCTCTCGCTTTCGCAGGCGGCGGAGTTCGTGGACAAATACCCGGAGGGGGCCGCGCATCCCATCGCCCAGCTCGGGCGCAACGTTTCCGGCGGCCAGAAGCAGCGGCTTTCCATTGCCCGGGCGCTGGCCCGCAAGCCGGAAATTCTGGTATTCGACGACTCCTTCTCCGCGCTGGACTACCGCACCGACGCAAAGCTGCGGGAGGGGCTGGCCAAACAGCTGCACGACATCACCAAGATCATCGTGGCCCAGCGCATCAGCACCATTCGCCACGCGGACAAGATTATTGTGCTGGATCGGGGCGAAGCCGTCGGCATGGGCACCCACGAGGAACTGATGCAGAATTGCGAAGTCTACCGCGAGATCGCTACTTCCCAGCTCAGCGCGGCTGAACTGGCGTAAAGGAGGGAAACTGTTATGATGAGAAATATGCATGGACGTCCCAATGAAAAGGGCGATATCCGCACCGCTCTGCCCCGGATGACGGAATACCTCCGTTCCAGCATGGGCGTGATCGTCTTCGCACTGGTGCTGGCGGCACTCAGTGCCGTCATGACCATCATCGGCCCGGATAAAATCGGCAGTATCGCTACCATCATGTCCGACGGTCTGACTACAGGCATCGACCTGAACGCCATTGCCAAAGTGGGTATTTTTCTGGCGGTGATCTACGTTTTAAGCGCCCTGTTCAGCTTCACCCAGCATTACATCATGTCGGTGGTCACGCTGAAAATGTCCTATCGGATGCGGGGCGAACTGTCCGAGAAGATCAACCGGGTGCCCCAGAAGTACTTCAACACCACTTCTCAGGGCGATATTCTCAGCCGCATCACCAACGACGTTTCTACCCTGCAGCAGGGTCTGACCAACAGTCTGCCCACCATCATCAGCGCCGCCACTCAGTTTGTGGGCTGTCTGATCATGATGTTCGTCACCGAATGGCGGCTGGCGTTAATCTCGCTGGCGGTAACGGTTGTAGGTCTGCTGGCTACCGCGCTGATCATGTCCAAATCTCAGCGGTACTTTGCCGCCCGTCAGCAAAGCCTTGGCGAACTGAACGGCTACGTGGAGGAAATGTATTCCGGCCATGAGGTCGTCCGCATCAGCCGCGCCGGCCGCAAGGTGGGCGAGCACTTTGACCGGCTGAACGCTGCCGTATACGATGCCAACTGGAAGTCCCAGTTTCTTTCCGGCGTGATGCAGCCCCTGATGAACGTCATCGGCAACATCGCCTATGTGGCCGTTTGCGTTGTGGGCTCCATTCTGGCCATCAACGGAACCATTGAGTTCGGTGTGATCGTTTCCTTCATCCTGTATGTGCGCCTGTTTACCTCGCCGTTGACCCAGATCGCGCAGGGCATGACCAACATGCAGACGGCCTCCGCCTCCGCCCATCGTATTTTCGATTTTTTGGAAAGCGAAGAAATGGCCGATGAAAGCGACAAGGCCTCCGCGCTGCCCAAGGTGCAGGGTGCCGTCACCTTCGACCATGTGCGGTTCAGCTATCCTGACTCCCCGGATAAGATCATCATCAAGGACTTCTCCGCGCAGGTGCATCCCGGCCAGAAGGTGGCTATTGTAGGCCCTACCGGCGCAGGCAAGACCACCATGGTCAACCTGCTGATGCGTTTCTTTGAGATCAACTCCGGCAGTATTTCCATCGACGGCATAAAAATTTCCGACATGCGCCGGGAAGCGGTGCATGATTTGTTCAGCATGGTGCTGCAGGACACGTGGCTGTTTGAGGGAACCGTCCGGGAAAATCTGGTCTACAACATGCAGGGCATTACGGACGAGCAGTTGGAAAAGGTCTGCAAGGCCTGCGGGCTGGACAAATTCGTCCACTCGCTCCCCCATGGCTTTGACACCGTGCTTTCTGACAGCACCAGCATTTCTGCCGGTCAGAAGCAGCTTTTGACCATCGCCCGGGCCATGCTGCAGAACGCGCCCATGCTGATTCTGGACGAGGCCACTTCTTCCGTCGATACCCGCACGGAGCTGCTGATCCAGCGGGCGATGGACGAGCTGACCATGGGACGCACCAGCTTCGTCATCGCTCACCGGCTGTCCACCATCAAGAACGCCGACCTGATTCTCGTCATGCGGGAGGGCGATGTGGTGGAAAGCGGCACTCACGATCAGCTGATGGAAAAGGGCGGCTTCTACGCCGACCTGTACAACAGCCAGTTCGAGCAGGCCGCGTAAAAAGTCTCTATAATCGAACGAGCCGCCGTGTGGATATCACACGGCGGTTCATCTTGTTTTTCAATGAAAATCTCTTTTTACAGAATATGAACGTACAGGCAGCGTTTTTGAAAGGCTCAAAATTTCCTTGGGAATCAGCCATAAAAAGCCGAACCACGCCCATCCATAACGGGAATAAAAACCGCTTTCGCCATTTTTCCCCGATGGACTTTTGTGTCCACCGCGCAACTTGCATTGGCGATAGCTCAGGAGAAAGACGATACAAGCCGGCCTGCACAGTCAGACTGGCTTTTTCTGTTTCTACGCCATCCGTCGACCCCTTATAATTCTTTCAAATAAAAACGATTCATGGTGCTGTGCTGCGTCCGGCAGGGCTTTTCGATCAGATGGAAGCCCATCTTTTCATACAGTTTCAGTGCGACCGACAGATTGGTATGGGTTTCAAGGTACAGCTTTCGATAACCG
>ERZ773147.4161-NODE-4161-length-10318-cov-3.126474_pt1 | contig 10318 bp, 16 predicted proteins | sample MGYA00580851_ERZ773147 | MGnify/ENA primary metagenome ERZ773147 (study PRJEB29015, sample SAMEA2737818) | human gut metagenome | biome: human gut; feature: human-associated habitat; material: faeces | place: China | collected 2012 ... | reverse complement strand
TGTTCGGCAACACGCTGCATCCCTATACGCAGGCACTGATCAGCGCCATCCCCGTGGCGGATGTGCGAAAAAAGAAAAAGCGCGTTCCTCTGCAGGGCGACGTCCCATCGCCAGCGAAGCCGCCCGAAGGATGCACCTTCCATCCAAGATGCCCGCGCTGCACGGAGCGCTGCCGAAAAGAGCGCCCCGAATTGCGGGAATATACTGTCAACGGAATCAGTCATTTTGTTGCCTGCCATCTGGCGGTCGCACCGGTAGCAGATGGATGAACTCACTGATCTGGCAAAAATACGGCATGAGATTTCAGGGGACATGCCTCCCGGCAGAGCCGTATGAACAGCGGGGCAATTGTTCCGCCATAAAAAACCTTTGCTTAAATTCCTGATACACACGCTGATCGGTTCGACTGTCTTTCTTCTGACCGCATATTTGGCGGGGTGGATGGAAAACAGCTTCGGCGTGCTTATGTTTTTCCTGATTGCAATAGGAACCGCATCCCCTTTGGTGGCTTTGTGTTTTCCTCTACCTCAGGGCGCAGGCAAAGAAGATGAATCAAAAAATCAAAGACAAGCCGCAAAAGGAATGATCGCTATCGCAGCCCAACAGCCCCCAAAGCGCAGCCGACGAAAATCGGTTGCGTTTTCTCTGACCAAAAAGAGCAGCCGGGCCTTGCCCGCACTGCTCCTGAATCGAGTTGCCCTTGCAATCTGATTTTTGATAGTCTACATCATAACACAGGGAACGACTCCCGTTCAACAGCATTTACTCCCGTTTTTTCGGGAACGACAATATTTTTCAACGCTTCACCATGCACCCGATACACGCTCGTCCCGCTGATTCCAAGCGTTTCCATGATTTCCGACCACGGCTTGAAGCACAGATACAGCAGTTCCAGCACCAGCTTCTGATCCGGGCTGCTCAGCCGCGAAATCACGCGCTTGACCTCAGCCTTCAGATCCACCAGCCGGTCGACGTCCCGGTTGAACTCGTTCTCCAGATCGATGATCTTGACGATGGTATTTTCCATGGCCTGCGGATTCGGTGAAGCAGACCGCGGCATATTCGTCAGCGTAGCCGTCACCTTTGCGGCGGATTCCCGCAGTGTCGCTACCTGCTGAAGCTTGCTGTCGATCCGCTGGTCGATGTACATCGCCTGGGACAGATATTCCTTCGGGCTCACCTTGTTTTCCATCATTCGTTTTCTCCCTTCCAGGGCATATCGCCCTCGTAGTACAGCTCGGCGATTTCCCGCTGCCGCTCCACAGGCAGTGCGTTCAGCCGCTGATTGGCTCTGGCTACGTCCTGCGCGTACTTCCAAATCGGCTTGTAGAAGGAGCAGACCGCATACCCTGCGCACTGTTTGCTCGTCAGCGCCACACATTTTCCATTGCGCCGGTGTGCAAAGCATCTCTCGTTCATGCTCGCGTCTCCTCCATTCGTTCGTTCAGAATCGTCAGTACCTGCGCATTGGTGCGGCGCACCATCTCTAGAATCTGGGCGTTATGTTCCTCGCTGCCCATGCCATCTGAATAGCGGCTCATAGCCGAGGCCAGGCCGATCACATAGGAATCGCAGCAGCTTTTCACCAGATCGGCCACATAACAAAACATCTCCGGGGTATCGGGCAGCGGCCTTTCCACATGGATCGGCGCTCCGTTGTGCATCACCATGCTGGGGATGGGACAGAGCGGTTCGGAGCTTACGGCGGCGTCCGCCGTCTTTGCAGTAGCGTCTGCCGGTTTTGCCGCAGCTTTCGCCGCAATCTTTGCGGCGGCACTGCTCTCCTTCTCGCAGTCCCTGCACACCGAAGAAAAGCTGCGGCGGTTGGACGGAATCGAGAAGGCCGACATGGGCTTTTCCTGTTTGCAGCGCTCGCAGATTTTGGTTTCACCCTCATGCTCCTTTTCCAGCAGATCAGTGTAAGCTTTGTTGACGCTCAGCTTTTCCTGCCGCAGTTCATGCTTTACTGCATCGTCGGCATCCCTGACAATCCTTCTTGCTTTGCGGATTGTGTTATCTGAAACTCCTGCAAGACTCGCGAGTTCCTTGTTGGTATGGACCTTCTTTTCAGCTTTTCGAGATGTCTCTAAAAGCTGGGGATCATGTCCACCGGTTGAAGTCGCCTGTTTCTTTTTTGCGGCTTCCCGCAGCAAGGGCTCCGTTCGAAGCGCAAGTTCGCTGCGCTGGTAGAGATTCAGATTACGCCTCCCCAGCTGATTGCGCAGCATCCACAGCATGGCGTCGTCACGGCTGCTGAAATTCTTTTCCTGAGTAGAAAACGAAATTTCGCGCTTCCGGCAGATGGCGTAGCGGTTATGCCCGTCCACGATCACGCCGTTCCACACGATGAGCGGCGATTCGCAGCCGTCCGCCACGATGCTCGCTTCCAGCAGTTTCAGTTCTTCCTCGTTCAGCGGGGGAATCAGATCCCGGAACTCGGGGTCTACGGTCAGTTCATACACTTTCTTTTCAGTCATTTCCGAGGAAATGCAGTGCAGCGCCAGAACCATTTACCGTTTCCACAACAGCGCTCTCCGGGTGGCGGACAGGCTCCTGCAGGCGGGAAAATAAAAATAAAAAAATTTTCTGTTTGCGTACTTTGCTATTGTTTGGCAGTATTTCCCTGTGGTATGATGTATGCTGTCAGAATCGGATGGACAGCAATGCGTAAAAAAACGCAGGCATTTTCGGATTCCGAAGAAAAGTGTCCGGAAATGTCCTTGAATGTCCATCTCCACCTGTGGTATGATGTATCCTGTCAGAACCAGATAGACAGCAATGCGCGAAGAAGCGCAATCAGATTCAAGAGTAGTGCGGGCAGAAGCCCGGCTGCTCTTTTTCGTTGGAGGTACGAGCATGAAAGAGTCCCATCAACCCAGAGCCCCCACCGTGCCGCGCACGGGGCGACCCAATCGGGAACCGCTGGATGCGGACGAGGTTATCGCTTATGCGATTGCACTGGCAAAAAATTTGGGCGTCTCGATTCCAAAGCGCAAAAGGCTGCGCCGGATGCTGAAACGGAGGATACCCATTCCCCAGATATATCAGGGCGCGGATTACCGGCTGTGGATCGACCGATACTACATCGCCGCCCAGCGTCTTGCGGATGAAAGTATTCGCTACGCCTACCTGACCCGGATCCACATTCACAGCGAGCTGCTGGCGAACAGAAGCTCAATTCGAAAAAATGGATTCGCCCTTCTGGATTCAGAAGCATTGGCGGAGTTTGCCGCCGCGCGCCGCGCCATGGAGCGCTATCAGACGGATTATGCCCTGCGCCTTTCCTGCCCCACAGAGGGCGGCACGGCGCGGCTGAATCTGGACGCGACATGGAGCTGCGCGTGAACGTTCTCCCCGACACAGGGCAAACGTTGCGGCAACAGGGGCAAAGGAAACGCCAACGGGCGGCGGCGTTTCAAAAGCGTCAGGCCAGCTGAAACCAGATGGTCAGCCAGCCCTTCGGCGTAGGATAGCACAGCTCGGCGGTGGGATCCGCGAAGAATTTCTCCTTCGCGTCCTCAATCATCCGGCGGTAGCGCTCCTCGCCGCAGCGTTGCTTCACATAGCGCATGGTAATGGTCTCGCCTTCCAGCAGGAAGGTCTTTCGGATGGTTCTCCTCATGGGCGTTCCTCCGATTCGGTATGGCTGGGCATGCTTCCATAGCGGAAGGCGCTGCTGCACTGCAGATTTCGAAGCAGCACGGCGCGGGCGTCCTTGTACTCCGCGCCGATGAACCCCAGCCGCAGCAGAAAACAGCGCATGGCATACTTCTCGTTGGGCGCGTCCTTTTCGGCGTAAGCCGCCCATTTCAGGCGATTGGAAAGCTCCGCCAGCCGCTCGATGAAAAGCGTGTAGGCGGCTCGTTCCTCTTCGTCCTCGGTTTGCTCGAACCAGGGAAAGGCAATCTTTCCGTCTTGTTCCTCGACAGGCAGTTCCGCCGCGTTCAGCGCGTCGCAGAAGAGCCTGTGCCGGGAGACGATCAGCTTTCGAAGCCGCGCAAGCGCGTCAGGCGAAAGCCTGTCCGCCGGGATGCTTACGGTGAAGCGGTCATCGGGAAGCGGTGCTTCCTCCGGCGCAGCCTCGCCGGGTGCGCTGTCCTCCGTCTCTATTTCGGAGCACACCGTTTCGACCGTGCAGGAGAATCCCCGTTCAGCAAGCGCCGCTGCCAGCCGTTCCGCCGCCGTTCCGTTCAGCGACGGAACCAGGCAGAGCGAAGCGTCTCGCGCCAACTGACCGACGCCGAATTCGTAAGCGAAGGTGGGCGCGCCGCAGTAGCGCGGCTTTTCGTGAAGCAGTTCGGACAGCGCTCCAACCAGCGCCTTGCGGTTGGACTGGGCGTCGGTGCGGATGATGATCATATACATTCCCCCCGTTGTCTATTTGAGAGCATGGCTCCCGCGACGCGCCCCGGCAATGCCGGTTCCATTGGCGCGTTTCGGCTCCTGCCACGGAGCCATCGTCAGGCGGGACGGACGTTTTCCGGGTAGGCGCCGTAGCGGTCGCCGTCGGGGAATTCGATCCACACGGTGTTTCTTGATTTCACCGCTTTCACCACGACGCCGGTGCGGCCGCAGTAGCGTTCGCGATGGCGTTCGATGGCGACGTTGACGAGCGTGACGCGCATCCCCTTGGGGAACTGATCTCGGATATCGGTTTTCTTCATGGTGATAACCTCCCATCGTATTCAGGAGCATGGCTCCCGCGGGTTTCCCGCGACGCGCCCCGGCAGTGCCGGTTCCATCGGCGCGTTTCGGCTGGGTACCCTCTCCCAGCCTCGTCAGGCGGGTCATTCTTCGTCGCCGGCATCCTGTTCGCGGAACTCCCGCATGATTTCATAGATTTCCTGCGGGTCGCAGTCGATTCCGTCGTACCTGCGAATGTCCTCAGCCAGAGCGAAGGCGTCCGAAAGCGTCCAGCCATCGTCCCAGTCCATGTTGTCGTAGAGCTTGTCCAGCAGAAAGGCCGGGAGGTCAAAAGATGAATTCAGCATGATGTGCTTACCTCTATTTCGAAGCGTCAGTCGTTGCGGGGTGCCAGCAGCCGGAAGGTTTTGCCACGCGCCTCAATTTCGTAGCCGTAGAGCGCGGGCGTAACCTCGCCCCAGCTGCTGCGGTTGACGCGGGTCACGCGGGTGACGTCCGAGAGCTTGCAGCTCTTCATCCGCGGCTGGCGCTGGACGTACTTCAGCGCCGCGCATTTGAAAGCGTCGGGCAGGTTTCGGCGAACGCTCTCGTGACGCGCTTCCCGGCGCGCGCGGCGCTTTTTCTGAATGGCTCTGCCGGTTTCCGCGTCGGTATAGTAGTTCTCGCCAATCTGGCAGAACTCGATTTCGGAGAGAATCTCCAGGCGATTGTTCCAGATGGTGTTGCCCAGCGTGTCGAAGCAGTTCATGCGGATGCGGTCGGTATTCCGGCCGACGATGAGCCGGAAGCCGTCGGGCTTTTCGCCGTGGCCGCAGAAACGGTCCAGCAGCACCCGGATAATTTTCTCGCCCTTGTACAGGTCGACATGGGCAATTTCGCCCTGCGAGCCGCCCATGGTGCCGGGGTAAATTTGATAGCCCCGGCTCAGCAGTTCGGCGACCTTCTCGGTGAAGGCGCGGTTGATATCGTTCTGGTTCATGATAGTACCTCCTTCTCATTTGGAAGCTGTGGCTCCCGCGACCCCTTGCGGGGGTTTCGGCTCCTGCCAGAGAGCCATCGTCAGGCGGGTCAGAGGTACTGGTCGAGGCTGTCGACCATCAGGGGGTCGTTCCGGCACCACTCGGCCACCGCGTTCAGCAGCCACTTCTCGAAGGCGGCGTGGGAGTCGAACTCGTCGGCGCAGAAGGCGGTGCGGTCGCCGCCTTCCATGTAAGATTCCAGGTCGTCGGTGAACACCAGCTTGCCCTCCATTTCAAAGAGCTCGCGGTCGCTGAGCGCCTTCCAGGCGGCGACGGCCACCTTGCAGTAGCCATCGGGCAGACGGGTAATCTTGTATGCGCGAGTCATAAACATCCTCCTCTCGATTCAGAAGCTCAGGCGAAGAGCATGACGTAGTCGTGGGCGGCCTGGGCGATGGCGGCGACTTCGGCGGCGGTGGGCGCGACGTACCACTCGGCCCTGCCGCAGTCGACCCAGATGTGCGGGCAGCAGATTCCGGAGCATCCGGCCTTCCGGGGCGCGAAGAAATCGCTGAAGCGGAACCGCAGGCAGTCGATTTTTCCGTCGGCGGTGCTGAGGATAGTGACCTGCAGCGCGTCATACTGGTCGGCCACGCCGCTGGTGACGAATTCCAGCCGGGCGCGGCGGCTGCCGCTGAGGGGAATGAAGCAGGCGCGGCCTGCGTAGAGCGCCTTGCAGGATTTGAAAGCGGTGGTTTTGCCGGTGAAACGGCGGAGTTCCTGTTCGAAGAAATTCATGGTGACGCCTCCCTGATTTCAAAGATATTGCGGGCTTCCCGCGACGCTCGGGGCGTTTCGGCCCGGGGCCGCCGGGCCATCGTCAGGCGGGGATATTTCAAAGCATCTCGCAGGCCTCGAAGGCGGCGAACTCTTCCTCGCTGGGCAGACCGCCGGCAGCGGCCCAGAGCAGGTCGTGGGCGACACGCGCCGTCCGCCGATTTCCAAGCCGCGCCGCGGTTCGGGCAAAAGCCAGCGCCTTCTTGCGACACTCCGCGTTCGATTGGTAACCCATGGCGATTCGGGCGGCGGTGCAGGCGTAGTTCCGGTAGTCCGCGACTTTCCGGTTCACCGAGCGGCCAAAGCTGCCCGTTGCGGCCAGTTCCGCCGCGCTCAGTTCCAGAGTGCCCGCCCGGTCCGCCGCGGCGGATGCTTCCCGCAGAAGCTCGGCGGTGGTGATGGCTCCCCTATGGTAGCAGGCGACGGCCCTGCCCAGCCGGGCGATGGCGGCGTCGGTGCGGCAGCGCAGAGAGGCTGCGCGGCGGAGCGTGGCGTTGGATTTTTCCTTCATGGCGAGATTCCTCCTTCTAAAAACTGTCCGCCGCGTGTTTCAGCGGCGGATTTCGTGATTCGCTTCTTCGGCCAGGGAGACCAGTTCGTCCGCCTGGTCGCAGGTCTCCTGCGCGGCACGGCTGGCGATGAGGTGCGCGGTGAAAACGTCGGCGCTGGTCTCCGCCTCTTCGGGGTCGAGCGCGTCGGCGGCGCTTTCGCAGGCCTTCTGGGCCGCGCGGCAGAGCCAGTAGGCGGCGTCGCCCACCTCCCAGGCGGACGGGTCTTCCGCGAGCAGTTCCCTGGCCGCGACGGCGGCCTGGGCGGCGAGATTCGCGGCGACGGCGGCCGCACGGGCTTTTCGGACTTCGAGTTTCATGGGGCAGACCTCCTGTGTTGGTTTTGCGGGCTTTCCGCGACGCCCTGGGCGGTACGGCCGGGGACGTTTCGGCTGGGAGCCCTCCCAGCCCTCGTCAGGCGGAGTCGTAGTCAAAGCGGGGGTGCGCGTTCCATCCGGGCTTCCTCCTTTCCTTTTCCTTTCCCTTTCGGGCTTTCCGGAAGGCGCCTTCCGAAAAGGTTCGGTCGTTGGGGGCGCCCAGAGCGCCTTCTCGAGCAGGCGGACTGGGGCGGGGTCGCCGGGACGGGCGTTCGCGCTGGCGGCGCAAAAACCGGGAGCCGGTCGCGGTCGTTGGGCGGGCCGCCGCGGGGCGGCCGGGGTTCGGGCGGCGGGCTTTTCCCCGCCGGCACCGTCAGTTTCGCTCGCCCGGGGCCAAAAAGCAAGCCACAAAAGGGCGAACTAAATAAGACTTTCCGTCGCCGGAACGTCGCCGTTTCGTAAAAACTGGCTTTTCCGCGCGGTATAAGGAAGCGAACCGTTTTCGCCGCCGCCGGGGCCGGTCGCGCGGCCAAAAGCCCGGGCAAAGGCGGCCGCCGGGGTCGGCTTTTGCGCTTCGCCGTAAAAAAGTCCTGCGCCCTGGTCGGCTTTCGCGCTTCGCCGTGCGAAACTCCGGGCAGGCTGGTCGGCTTTCGCACTTCGCCGCAGCAAAGTCCAGGGGCGTTGTCGGCTTTCGCACTTCGCCGTGCAAAAGTCCCGGGGTGCAGTCGGCTTTTGCACTTTGCTTGGGGAAAGTCCTGGGGCGTGGTCGGCTTTGCGGCCCCAGGGGGGATCGAATCTCCGGGAGCGTGTTCTCCGGGACCGGGGGCGCCCTGCCGTGAAATATTTCGCAAAAATAAAGTGTTTTTTCGGAACGCAAAAAAATAGCGCCAGGGCGCTCGAAAGGGTTGATTTTATGGGCTTTTTGCCATCTGTACAGACGGAAATAAACGTTCAAAAAGTGCCCGTTTTCATGCTGAAACCGGCAAAATATAATCCCCGCAAGGATCTGAAGCCGGGCGACCCGGCTTACGAGAAAATCAGGCGCTCCCTGCACGATTTCGGGTATGTGGATCCCATCATCTGGAACGAGGTCACGGGGAATATTGTGGGCGGGCATCAGCGCTTCAAGGTGCTCAAGGCGGAAGGCGCCGAGGAGATCGCCTGCGTAGTGGTGCGCATCCATAGGAATGATTCCTCATCGACCATAGTGGGGCGCCAGTTGCCCATGAAGGCGTGGCAAAGATCAGCGAGTTCATGAAGAAAGTTAGGCGATGGGCACAGGTGCTTTGGTCTCAGGCTGAAGCTGAAGCGTTTTTCTACGCTCTATTTCGTGCCTATTTTATTCCTTTCTATAAATTATTCTGTTTGACATTGACACGGCGCACATCGTTTGTTATACGGTATCGGTCATAGTCTGTCAAAGGAGGATCTGGTGTGAATAAAAAGAAACTGCTAAATGCGCTTTCCCAGAAAACAGGAATGACCAATCAGGAGGCGAAAAAGGCGGTAGAAGCCTTTGTAGAGATCGTGACGGAAACCCTGGCGTCCGACGGAAAGGTTCAGATGGTCGGGTTCGGCACATTTGAAACAGCCAGCCGCAGCGCCCGTACCGGTCGAAATCCGCGTACCGGCGAACCCATAGAGGTTGCCGCGTCCAGATCGCCTGTGTTTAAGGCCGGAAAAGCTCTGAAGGACGCTGTCAAAAAATAAACGACGAGAACAGCAAACCGCCTTTGCCCTGCGATGACTGCAGGTGCGAAGACGGTTTTTTGACGTCATGCGCTATTGGGGCTATCGGGATAGCCACAGCCGAAATTCAGCCTGTTCCAAGCTCCAACCGACAGATTCACATCGCGAAGGAGGGACGAGATAGTGGCCTTGACGCTCTTGCCTGGCATCCTCCCTGTTTTCTATCAATCAAACCAAGCATGAATTTTTCCTGGCAAATGGGCAAACGAGTTTTTTAAATCAGGCGAAACACATTATAAACGCAAAGGAGTAAAATCAAAATCAAAACCATACAAAACAATCGATCTATCTGCTTCACGCTCATTTTTCCCTGCAGGCGAGAGGCGGTAAACCCGCCCGCTATTCCGGCGCAGACCATAACGACCAGCGTGAAGACCTGAAAATCCGGAATCGTTTGGCTGATAAGACTGTAAAGAAAACTGCCGCATTGAGAAATCAGGACGACCAGCAGAGAATTAACAGCGGACGTTTTTGTGTCCATGGAGAAAAAGTAATGGAATACGACGATATTCATGGGGCCGCCGCCGATTCCCAGAAATGCGGAGATCAATCCCAGAAGAATCCCTATCAGCCCGCAGACAGTCCTGCTTCGAACATGGCGGGTTTGGATGCGTCCCCGAAAACGGAAGTAGAAAAGGATTCCAAGGATAAAAAGCCCCAGCGCTGCGGCCTGGACGAGACCAACCAAACGATCCGCGCCAGTCAGACCGCGCAGGACGCCGAACAGCCATTTTCCCAATACGCCGCCAAGGGCTGCGCCAATCCCCAAAGGCAGGCTGCGCTTCCATTGCAGACTGTCGGTTTTTCTGTTTTTATATACGGAGATCGCCGCCATCGACAGAACAGTCAGCCCAGACAGAAAAGAGACGGTCGCAATCGGCATGACGCCCGCCGCATCCAACAGCGGTTTGGCCAATACGCCGCCGCCGACGCCGCACAGGCCGCCAATGACGCTGGCGGTAAAGCAAACCAGAAAAGTAAACAGATTTATCATCTCAAGCTCCGCAGGGGTGAAGAACGCCGTCTCTGGAACGACTGTTTTGCATGGGATCCCTCATGCACAGGTGCACCGCCGTCGTCGTGAACGCGCGCGGCAGGGCGAGGATGTTCGGGTTCGGCCCGACGATCTTCTTCTTCGCGTCTTCGAGCGCTTCTTCAAACGTCGCGCGGGTCTTGAGCCCCATGCCGCGGGCGATGCCCGGCTCGCGCGCGCCGACGATGTAGATGGCGCTGGTGTTCATCTCCGCAATATGTCCGCAGGCCA
>ERZ773147.4157-NODE-4157-length-10321-cov-3.368108_pt1 | contig 10321 bp, 9 predicted proteins | sample MGYA00580851_ERZ773147 | MGnify/ENA primary metagenome ERZ773147 (study PRJEB29015, sample SAMEA2737818) | human gut metagenome | biome: human gut; feature: human-associated habitat; material: faeces | place: China | collected 2012 ... | reverse complement strand
TTGTCAAGCGCGATATCATCCGCGTCATCACGCCCGGCACGGTCATCGACAGCGCCTGCCTCGACGACCGGCGCGGCAACTTCCTCTGCGGTCTCTTTTTCGATGAGCAGAACGCAGGCGCTGCCTTTTGCGACATGACGACCGGCCATGCGCACGTGACGGCCTTTTCCGGCGATGACCGCTTGGAGCATCTTGAAAACGAGCTTTCGCGCTTCGCCCCCGCCGAGGCGGTGCTGAGTGCGCTCGCCTACGAAAACGAGGAGCTCGTGTCGTATCTGCGCGACAGGCTCTCCTGCGCCGTTGAGCGCGGGGAAAGCCGCTTTGAGCTCAAAGCGTGCGAAAAAGCCATCCGCGCGCAGTTTGGCGAGGAAGCGTTTGCAAGCCTTCCGCGCAACAACCCGGCCGCGTCGCTCGCGCTGGGCGCGCTGCTCTCGTACCTGCACGAAACGCAGAAAACCGACCTTTCCTACATCAAGGACTTGGAATACTACGAGCAGGGGCGCTTCATGGAGCTTGACCTCTCCGCGCGCCGCAACCTTGAGCTGACCGAGACCATCCGCGCCAAGGAAAAGCGCGGCAGCCTTCTCTGGGTGCTCGACAAGACGAAGACCGCCATGGGCGCAAGAAATCTGCGCGCATGGCTGACGCGCCCGCTGCGCGACGTCGCCGCCATCGAGCGCCGCCTCGGCGCGGTGGAGGCGCTGACAAAAAATACCGTCGCGCGCGAGGAGCTGATTCTGGCGCTCTCCGGCATCAGCGACATGGAGCGGCTCATCGGCCGCATCGCCTACGGCACGGCGGGCGGGCGCGATTTTGCCTCGCTTCGCAACTCCATCGAGAAGATCGTCGAGGTCAAGGCTCAGCTTTCAGCCTTTTCCACAGGCCGCCTGCACGAACTGGACGGCGAGCTTGATCCGCTCGCGGACATCGCCCGGCGCATCCGCGAAACGCTCGTCGACGAGCCGCCGTTTTCCGTGCGCGAGGGCGGCTTCATCCGCCCCGGCTACAACGCCGAGGTCGATCGGCTGCACGAAATTCTCTCCGGCGGCAAGGGACTGCTCGCGGGCATCGAGGCGCGCGAGAAGGAAAAAACCGGCATCCGCACGCTCAAGATCGGCTACAACAAGGTCTTTGGCTACTATATCGAGGTCTCGAACTCCTTCAAGGAGCTTGTGCCCGAAACGTACATCCGCAAGCAGACGCTCGTGAACGGCGAGCGCTACATCACAGAGGAGCTTAAAAATCTCGAGCAGGAGATCCTGACCGCGGGCGACCGCGACAAGGCGCTCGAATTTGAACTCTTCTCCGCCCTGCGCGACGAGGTGACCGCCGAGAGCGTGCGCGTCCAGCGCGCGGCGGGGCTCATTGCCGAGCTTGATACGCTCTGCTCGCTCGCCTCCGTTGCGGTGAACAACAACTACTGCCGCCCCAGCGTGGACGACGGCGGCGTCATCGAAATTCACGACGGCCGCCACCCGGTCGTCGAGCGCGTGCTCAAAGACGCGCTCTTTGTCCCGAACGACACCTACATGGGCGAGCGCGAGGATCGCGCCGCCATCATCACCGGCCCCAACATGGCCGGTAAATCGACCTACATGCGCCAGGTCGCGCTCATCACGCTCATGGCGCAGACCGGCTCGTTCGTGCCCGCGCGCTCTGCGCGCATCGGCATTGTCGACCGCATCTTCACGCGCATCGGCGCGAGCGACGACCTCGCCGGCGGCCAGTCGACCTTCATGGTCGAGATGACCGAGGTCGCCGACATCCTCAAAAACGCCACGCCGCGCTCGCTGCTCATCCTCGATGAGATCGGCCGCGGCACATCCACCTTCGACGGCATGGCCATCGCCCGCGCCGTGCTCGAATACGCCGCCGACCGCAAGCGGCTGGGCGCCAAGACGCTCTTTGCCACCCACTATCACGAGCTGACCGACATGGAGCAGACACTCCCCGGCGTCAAGAACTTCAACATCGCCGTCAAAAAGCGGCAGGGCGACATGATCTTCCTGCGCAAGATCGTTCCCGGCGCAGCTGACGACAGCTACGGCGTCGAGGTCGCAAAGCTCGCGGGCCTGCCGGACCGCGTCGTCTCCCGCGCGCGGGAGATCCTCAAGAAGCTTGAGACGCAGGCGCCGCAGGCCGCGCCGAGACCCGCTCCGGAGGACGACGCGCAGGTCTCGATGCTCGACATGGGCGCGCGCGAACTTCGCCGCGCGCTCGAGGCCGTCACCGTCGAGACGCTCACACCCATTGAGGCGATGAACGTACTCTATAAGCTCAAGCAGATGCTCTGAGCGTCCACGCGGCATATTTTTTCGGAAAGGAGCGCCGGTCATGGCGAGAAACGCCAATACGCGCTATTTTAACGCGCGGCTGACAAAAGCGGAGATCATTGCGGGCTGGTGCTACCTGCCGTTTTATCTGGTCCTGCTGAGCGTGCTGCTCCAGCACCTCTTCCGGGCGCTTCAGATCCCGCTCGATTCGATCGTACTCAACATTGCATATTTTTCGGTCAATCTGGCCGCCGTCCTGCTGATCTTCCATAATTTCCTGCGCCAGCGGTTTTTCGGCGAAAGCTTCTGGGAGTTTTTGCAGGCGTGCATTCTCGGCTTTGTGTTCTATCAGGCGGGCACCTGGGCGGTGCAGTTCGCCGTGACGAAGCTCGGCGGCACGCTGGAGATCTACAACAACGACACCGTCGAGGGCATGGTGCTGCAAAACCGCTACGTCATGCTCGCCATCTCCGTTGTGCTGGCCCCGGTCATCGAAGAAACGCTGCTGCGCGGACTGGTGTTCGGCTCCATCCGCACGGCCTCACGGCCCATGGCCTATATCACGTCCATCTTTATTTTCACCATGATGCACAACTGGCAGTATTTCGGACTGTATCCCTTCGGGTCGATGCTTCTGAGCTGCCTTGCCTATGTCCCGGCGTCGGCGGCGCTCTGCTGGACCTATGAAAAAGCGGGCACCATCTGGGCGCCCATCACCATTCACGCCATCATCAACGCGATCTCCTTCGGGATCGTCGTTCTGCCTTAAGCTCCGCTGAGCGGAGCCGTGGAAACGGAGGTGCTTCCATGCCGAAGATCCAACAGCTTGACGCGCATGTCGCCGACCTGATCGCCGCGGGCGAGGTCGTGGAGCGTCCGGCCTCCGCCGTCAAGGAGCTGGTCGAAAACTCGATCGACGCGGGCGCGTCGTCCATTACGGTCGAGATCCGCGACGGCGGCATGACCTTCATCCGCATCACCGACGACGGCTGCGGCATGGAGCCTGCCGACGCACGCATCGCATTCCTGCGCCATGCGACCAGCAAGCTGCGCACAAAGGACGACCTCGCGGCCATCGGGACGCTGGGCTTCCGCGGCGAAGCGCTGGCGGCCATTTCGTCGGTCTCGAAGATCGATCTGCTGACCAAAACGCGCGAAAGTGCCGCCGGAACGGCGCTCTATCTGGAGGCGGGCGTCATCCGCTCCGAGGAGCCTGCCGGCTGCGCGGACGGAACGACCATTCTGGTGCGCGACCTGTTCTACAACACGCCCGCGCGCATGAAATTCATGAAATCCGACATGGCGGAGGCCTCCGCCGTCTTTGCCGCCGTCCAGCGCGAGGCGCTGGCGCACCCGGAGATCTCCTTCCGCTTCCTCAAGGACGGCGCCGAGCAGCTGCACACCTCCGGCGACGGCGACCGCAGGGCCGCGATCTATCAGATCCTCGGGCGGCAGCTCGTGAACGACATGGTCCCGGTCGAGAGCCGGTGGGAGAAAATTTCCGTCAGCGGCTTCGTCACAAAGCCGACCGCGACGCGCGGCAACCGCAGCTTCCAGTATTTCTTCGTCAACGGCCGCTTCATCAAGTCGCGCACGCTGAGCGCCGCCGTGGAGGAGGCCTATAAAAACCAGATCATGGCTGGTCGGTTCCCGGCCTGCGTGCTGGAGATCGAGCTTCCCGTGCAGGCGGTGGACGTGAACGTCCATCCCGCCAAGACCGAGGTGCGCTTCCTGTCCGAGCGGAGCGTATTCGACGCGGTACACTACGGCGTCCTCTCCGCGCTCAACAAGACGCCCGGCGCGCCGGAGATGCGGCTTCCCGAAAAGAAGGCGGCGCAGGCCGCCGTTCAGCCGCCTCAGAACGCTTTCTTCAAGACCATGACGGCGGAGGCGTACCGCGCGTCTGCCGCAGCGCCCAAGGCGCCGTCCTTTGCCTCCGACGTGCAGCTTCCGAAGCGCCCGCATCCGCCTGCGGAGCAGTCAGACATACCGGAGCGCTGCGCTGTGCCGGAAAAACCGGCCCCCGCGTTCAGCGCGGCACCCGCCGCGCGTGCGGCACGGCCTGTCAGCGTGTTCCCGGACGATCTTGAGGCTGCGCTTTTCGGCGGCAGCGAGTCCCGGATCGAGACGAAGCCCGCCGCGCCGGAGCCTGCCTCCGAAGAGCCGGAGGAAGCTGCGCTTCCGCCGTTTGCTCCGGCGGAGCCGGAAAAACCTCGAGTGCCGATCGAAGCCGAGTTGAAAGAGGCAGCGCCCGCCGCATCGGAAAAGGCCGAGCCTTCCCAGCCCGACACGCCGCCAGCGCAGGATGCGATCCCGCTCCGGGAGGAGCCGTGGCACATCATCGGCGAAGCGCTGGACACCTATATTATTGTAGAAGAAAAGGACGCCGTGCTTTTCATCGACAAGCACGCCGCGCATGAGCGCATCCTTTTTGAAAAGCTCAAAAAGCAGAACGCCCCCGTCATGTCACAGCTGCTGCTTGCGCCGATCCCAGCGCCCTTGAGCCGGGAGGAGGCCGCCGCCGTGCTGGAAAACGCCGCGCTTCTGGAGCAGTACGGCTTCGGCGTCGAGGACTTCGGCGACGGCACGGTGCTTCTCCGCCGCGTTCCGGCCGACATCGCTCCCGAGGACGCCGGGGCCGGTCTTGCCGAGCTTGCCGGTCATCTTCTCGAGGGCCGGACGCTTGCGCCGGAGTCGCTCCGGGACGAGCTTCTGCACACCGTCGCCTGCAAGGCGGCCATTAAGGCGGGCTATCACACCCAGCCGCGTGAGCGTGAGGCGCTGGTGCGTGAGGTGCTGACGCGCGACGATCTCAAATACTGCCCGCACGGGCGGCCCATCTGCATCACGCTGACGCAGAAGCAGTTGGAGAAGCAATTCAAGCGCATCTGACCTCCGGGCTTGTCTCTCACCGCATTCCTTCCGTTCGGAAGGCTCGGAATACCTCATGTATGCCGTCGCCCTCCAAACGTCGGCCTGCGGCGAGACCCCGCGCCCGGCGGGCGTGCCCTTTACCGAATTTCTTCCGTTCGGAGGGCTCGGAAAATTCGAAAGGCCCAAAAGCTGAAACAGGCCGTGAAGCGGCAGAAAGGAGGCCCGGAGGGCATGAACACCTGTGACCGTATCGTCTGTGTCGTCGGCCCGACGGCCTCCGGCAAGACGAGGCTGGCCGTCGAGCTGGCCAAACGGCTGGACGGCGAGGTCGTTTCCTGTGACTCCATGCAGCTCTACCGCAGCATGGATGTCGGCACGGCCAAGCCGACCGCCGGGGAAATGCAGGGCGTCCGGCATCACATGCTGGACGTCGCGGAGCCGGACGAGGATTTTTCCGTGGGGCGCTACGTCGAAATGGCGGACGCCTGCGTGCAGGACATTCTTTCGCGCGGAAAAACCGTCATTCTGGCAGGCGGCACGGGTCTGTATGCAGACAGCCTGATCGCCGGGCGGAGCTTCGCGCCGTTTCCGGCGACCGGAAAGCGCGAGGCGCTGGAAGAGCGCCTGCGGCAGGAGGGCGTGCAGGCGCTGCACATGGAGCTTTCCGCGGTCGATCCGGAGACGGCGGCGCGGCTGCCGCTGGGCGATGCGCGCCGCATCCTGCGCGCGCTCGAGGTCTATCAGGAGACTGGCAGGACCATCACGCAGCACAACGAGGAGACGAAAAGGCTCCCGCCGCGCTACCATCCGGTCTGGCTCGGCATGACCTTCCGCGACCGCGCCGACCTCTACGCGCGCATTGACCTGCGCGTGGAGCAAATGCTCGAGCAGGGGCTGGTCGCCGAGGTGGAACGGCTGCTGGCGCGCGGCGTCCCGGACACAGCCACCGCCATGCAGGCCATCGGCTACAAGGAGATCGTGCAGGCGCTGCGCGGCCAGACCACGATGGACGAGGCTGTCCGCCTCATTCAGCAGCGCTCGCGCAACTATGCCAAGCGCCAGCTGACGTGGTTCCGGCGCAACCCGGAGCTGCACTGGCTCGAGCAGACGCTTCCACTGGATTTTTCCGCGACTTTTGCGCAGGCCCTCCTCCATATTCCTTTTTTCGCGCCGTAGGAATGCTACGATATGGGTATCACAAAAGAAAAGGAGCCGATACCCATGTCACATTCCGAAAATTATCAGGATCAGTTTTTGAATCAGACCCGCAAGAGCCGCACGCTTGTGACCGTTTTTCTGATGAACGGCTTTCAGATGCGCGGCGTCATCACGGGCTTTGATGCGTTCGTGATCCTGCTGCAATCTGAGGGAAAGCAGCAGATGATCTATAAACACGCGGTATCGACGATCATTCCGTCGGTGCCGGTCACCCTGACGCAGGAATGAGCCTTCTGGCTCCCTGCGCCGCAAAGGAGCCGCTATGAAACAGGGCAAGCATTACACGACCGTCATATTGTGGATCCTGCTGATCGCGATCGCAGCCTATTTCGGCTACAGCGTCGTGACCTCCATCCACCAGCCGCTGACCACCGCGACGGTGATGGAATATGAGGCAGGCTCCGGCTATTATGCGGCGGGCTTCGTCGTGCGCGACGAAACGGTGATCGAGTCGGAATACGGCATCACCGTTCTGACCGCGAAGGAGGGCGCGCGCGTGGCCGCCGGAGAGCCGGTCGCCACCGGCTACCTCACCGGCGACGCGCAGGACCGCCAGTCCCGCATCACCGAGCTGACCAGTCAGCTCGAGCAGCTGAATTACGCCTACCGTTCCTCGTCCAGCATCGCCGATCAGGCCGCGCTGGATTCGGAGATCGTCAGCGACCTGACCGCGTTTTCCCGCTATGTCAGCCGCCGGGACATGAACTCCATCGCCGACCTTTCGCCGGAGCTGAAGGGCCTTGTCCTGCGCCGAAGCTCCGACGAGAGCGCGACCACCGTCATTGCCGCACAGATCACTGCGACCCAGAACGAGCTGGAATCCCTCCGCAGCGAGGCTGAGCAGGACACCCGCACGGTCGCTGCACCGTCGGCCGGATACTTCTCCGGCACGGTGGACGGCTATGAGTCCGTGCTCACGCCGAAGCGGCCTGAGCGTGCAGGACTACAACACGCTGGAGCCGGAGACGATCCCGGAGCATACGGCGGGCAAGCTCATTTCCGGCAACACCTGGTACTATGTGACCGCCGTCCCGTCGGGCGAACTTGGCGAGCTTGCGGAGGGCGACCGCGTCAAGGTCACGTTCGCGCGCGACTTTTACGACGAGATCGAAATGACCGTCTCCCGCATCAGCGAAAATCAGGCCGGCTTCCGGCTGCTGGTACTCTCCTGCGACCGGTATATGCAGAACGTCACGCTCCTGCGGCAGCAGTCGGCGGACATCGTCTTTGTCTCCCACGCAGGACTGCGCGTGCCGAAATCCGCTGTCCATGTGGATAAAAACAGTCAGCCGGGCGTCTATGTGCTCGAGGGCGCGACCGCTGTCTGGAAGCCCATCCAGATCCTGCACGACAACGGAGAGAGCTATGTGGTCGAGCTGGACCGGACGTCCACCTCGAACCTCTGGCCGGGCGACGAGGTGATCGTCGGAGCAAAAAATCTTTATGACGGAAAGGTGGTCGGATAAGTATGCCGAACATTGCAGAAAATATCAGAGCGATCCGCGAAAACATGGCGCAGGCCGCGAAGAGCGCGGGCCGTGCGCCGGAGGAGATCCTTCTTTGCGCCGCGACAAAAATGAACGATGCCGAAGCCGTGCGCGAGGCGGTGGCGGCGGGCGTGGACTGCTGCGGTGAAAACCGCGTGCAGGAGCTGGTGCAGAAGCTGGCCGAGGGCGCCTATACCGGAAGGCCCGTCCATTTCATCGGGCATCTGCAAACCAACAAGGTCAGGCAGGTCGTCGGGAAGGTCGATCTGATCGAATCGGTCGATCGGACGGAGCTTCTGGAGTGCATCGAGAAAACGGCGGAAAAAATGGACGTGATCCAGCCCATCCTGCTGGAGGTCAACATCGGCGCGGAGGAGAGCAAATCCGGCTTCACTCCGGCGCAGGCGATGGAGATCGCCGCCAAAATGGCCGAATTTCCCCACTGCCGCCTCCGCGGACTGATGGCAATTCCGCCCGTCAGCACCTACCCGGGCGAAAATCGAAGATATTTTGCCGAAATGCGCAACCTTTTTGTTGACATAAGCAAGAAAAAATACGATAATGTAGCCATGGAATGCCTGTCGATGGGGATGAGCGGCGATTACGCCGACGCCATCGCAGAGGGTGCGACGATGATCCGCGTCGGCACCGCAATTTTCGGCCCGAGAAATTATAATGTCTGACAGACACAGATATTGGAGGATACAAGATTATGGGATTTATGGATGAACTCAAGAAGCTGGCAAAGCCCTACAGCGAGGATGCGGACGACGATTTCGACGAATTCGACGACGACAACAGAAAGCCGAATTACAGAGCCGACCGTGCGAACAGAACCTCTTCCGCTCCGGCGCCCGCCGCTTCCAGTTCTCTTTTCGACGATATGGATGACAGCCTCTCCGGCACCTCCTCCCGCCGCAGCTCCGGCGGAAGCAAGGTCGTCAACATCCACGCGACCACGCAGATGCAGGTCGTTCTGGTCAAGCCCGACCGCTTCGACAACGTTTCGGACATCGCCGAGCATCTGCGCAGCAAGCATGCCGTCGTTCTGAACCTTGAGGCGACCAACAAGGATGTCGCCCGCCGTCTGGTCGATTTCCTTTCCGGCTGCGCCTACGCGCTCGACGGAAAGATCAAGAAGATCGCCATCAGCACCTACCTCATCACGCCGTACAACGTGGATATCCTCGGCGACGTGGTGGACGAGCTGGAAAACAACGGCCTTTATCTGTAACGCCGCCAGGAGGAAGAATACGTCATGTTTACACCGCAGGAAATTCAGGAGCAAACCTTCTCGAAGGCCGTTTTCGGCGGCTACGATATGCAGCAGGTCGATGATTTTCTCGAGCCGCTGACCGAGGATTATATCACGCTCTATAAGGAAAACGCCGTTCTCAAGTCCAAGATGAAGATCCTTGTCGAAAAGCTTGAGGAATACCGCACGCAGGAGGAGGGCATGAAGCGCGCCATGGCCAATGCCCAGCAGACCTGCGATAAAATGATCGCCGAGGCACAGGCCAAGTGCGCCAGCATGATGAACGACGCGCAAGGCTCCGTCCGCAGCCAGACCGCCGGCCTCCAGCAGACGCTGGCCGAGGAAGAAGAGCGCGTAAACCGCGCCAAGCAGACCGCGCAGAACTTCATCAGCGTCGTCGAGCAGGATATCCGCGGCCATCTGGAGCTGCTGGAAAAGCTCAAGGCGATGGATCTTCACGTCGAGGAAAAGCCGAAGCAGCCCGTGCGGGAGAAGCCCTACGACTGGAGCAAGCAGGAGCAGCCGCCCATGGTCGTTCCGTCCGCTCCGGTGCCCACGCCCTCTGCCTCGGACATCGCTTCGGAAATTTCGGAGAATCTGGAAAAGCTGGTCGGCTCCGAGCCTGCGCCCACACCGCGCACCGCTCCGGCCCAGAGTGCGCCGTCCCATCCCGACAGCGCGACCATCAAGTTCACCGATCTGAAGTTCGGCAAGAATTACGACCCCACCTCTGTCTGAGTCCGGCCTGCGCCGGAACGGCAGAGAAACGCGCCGCCCTATAAGAGTGCGGCGCTGTCATAGAAAATATGCGCTGATAAGGACGAGTAGGTCGCTCCAACGCGCGCAGAGAGCTGCCGGACGGTGTAAGGCAGCGGCGTGAGCGGCTGAATATCCCCTTGGAGCATCCGACCGAACGGAAACCAGTAGGCTTGGACGGGCCCTCCCGTTACAGAGGCAGAGTGTCCGCGCACCGCGCGGGAATTCAGGTGGTACCACGGCATCCCGCCGCCCTGAGCAATGCTCAGGGCGGCTTTGCATTGTTGCTTGGAAATAACGATTTTCGGAGGAAAATGGTAATGGAATACAAAAAGACACTGAACATGAACAAGTCCGGCTTCCCGATGCGCGCAAGCCTGCCGCAGCGGGAGCCTGCGATGCTCGAGCACTGGTATGAGATGGATCTGTACCACGAGCTGCTGAAAAAGAACGGCGGA
>ERZ773147.4156-NODE-4156-length-10322-cov-4.044512_pt1 | contig 10322 bp, 5 predicted proteins | sample MGYA00580851_ERZ773147 | MGnify/ENA primary metagenome ERZ773147 (study PRJEB29015, sample SAMEA2737818) | human gut metagenome | biome: human gut; feature: human-associated habitat; material: faeces | place: China | collected 2012 ... | reverse complement strand
CCTCTTTCAGCACTTCAATACGCGGCAGATAAACCACGCGGAAATGATCCGGCTGATGCCAGTTAAATCCACTTCCCTGAACGATCAGGATCTTCTTGTCACGAAGCAGATCAAGAGCAAATTTCTCATCATTCACAATATTGAACTTCTTCGTATCAATCTTCGGGAACATATAAAATGCAGCCTGCGGTTTTACTGCGCTGATTCCCGGAATATCCGTCAGAGCCTTGTAAACATATTCACGCTGCTCGTAAATACGTCCACCCGGAACAATATAATCATTTACACTCTGGTGTCCGCCGAGAGCTGTCTGCACAATGGACTGCGCCGGAACGTTAGAGCAAAGACGCATGTTGGAAAGCATCTTGATTCCTTCGATATAGTCTCTTGCAATATTTTTATTTCCACTTAAGATCATCCATCCGATACGGAATCCGGCGATCATATGGGACTTGGACAGTCCGCTGAATGTCACGCAGAACAGATCCGGTGCGAGAGAAGCGATAGAAACATGCTCTTTTCCATCCATAACAAGACGGTCATAAATCTCATCAGAGAAAATGATCAGCTGGTGCTCTCTTGCGAGATCTACAATCTGCTGCAGTACTTCCTTCGGATAAAGAGCACCGGTCGGATTGTTTGGATTGATGATAACAATCGCTTTTGTACGGTCGTTGATCTTCTTACGCATATCCTCGATATCCGGATACCAGTCAGACTGTTCATCACAGATATAATGCACAGGCTTTCCACCGGCAAGTGTAGCACAAGCTGTCCAGAGCGGATAATCCGGAGACGGGATAAGAATTTCATCCCCTGTATCCAAAAGAGCAGACATCGTAAGATTGATCAGTTCACTGACACCATTTCCAGTGTAAATATCGCTCATCGTTACATTCGGCAGGTGCTTTAACTGGGCATACTGCATGATCGCTTTTCGCGCAGAGAACAGACCGGCAGAAGCAGAGTAGCCTTCGCAGTCAGAAAGCTGACGGCTCATGTCATAGATCACCTCATCCGGTGTACGGAAGCCAAACGGAGCCGGATTTCCGATATTAAGCTTCAGTACATGAGTTCCCATCTCTTCCATTCTGGCAGCCTCATCAACAACCGGACCTCTCACATCATATAATACATTATTTAACTTGGATGATTTCTTGAATTCTCTCACTTTCATACCTCCTGAATTATCTGCGGATGTCTGTATCTTATCAACATCTGACAGTGTGGAATCATTATCATTATTATTGTTTAACCAGTCAGGGTCAACCTGCAGGGCATCTGCCAGAAAATGTAAGATGTCGGTACGCGGGATTGTCTTCCCACTGACATACTGGCTGACATGACTTTTCCCAAGCTTGATCCCTTTCTGCTGGGCAAGACGAACAAGATCAACCTGCTTCAGGCCTTGCTCGTTCATAGCGGCTTTTAATCTGTCTGCAAAGGTTTCCATAAAGCTCCTTTCTGGGGTCATCCTCCCAGAGGTCAGACCCCATTAATAAAGTATTAACAAAATACAAAGTTCAATTTAAAATCTGCTTCAATACGAAAATCTCTAAAAAGTTCAATTTAAAAGTTCAAAACTTTAGTCAGAGTATACCACGATAAATGAAAAAGTTCAATAAAAAAATTACTGTTATAGAAAATCCGCAAAATCACGGTATCATTAAGAAAATATGATATACTAAAAGTGTTTATTACAGCAAAATACAAAGTACACAGAACGAAGGGAAACAGGGAAATGATTCTTGAAAATGAAAAAATAAAACAGGCATTGGAATATATAAAGGAAGAAGATCCGGCGACGACTCAGGATACGCTCAATATGTGTCAGATCCCGGCGCCTTCTTATAAGGAAGAGAAAAAAGCGGAGTATATCCGGGAGCGGTTCCGGGAGATCGGGCTTAGGGATGTCAGGATTGACGCTGTTGGAAATGTGCTTGGGATCTGGCCGGGAACCGGTGAAGGACCAAGTGTAATGCTTGCAGCACACACAGACACAGTATTTCCGGAAGGGACAGATCTGTCGATAAGGAAAGAAGGAAATCGTTATTATTGTCCTGGAATTAACGATGACACACATGCAGTGGCGGAGATGATCGCAGTAGCGAAAGCAATGATCCATGCAGATCTTCACACAAAAGGGGACTTGATCTTCTGTGCAAATGTGTGTGAAGAAGGACTTGGAGATCTAAGGGGCGTGAAGTATCTGTTCGGATACGACAACAAAGCTTCAGAAGAATGTCCAGAGGTAGATGCATTTGTCTCGATTGATAATCAGTATACGGGCGGGGTGATCTATACGGCAACAGGAAGTCACCGTTATGAGGTGACATTTACCGGAAGAGGTGGTCACAGTTTCCAGAACTTTGGCATTCCTAATCCAATCCATGCAATGGGACGAGCCATCGCACAGATCGCAGAATTCCAGGTCCCGAATGAGCCGAAGACAACATTTAACGTAGGCGTGATCCAGGGAGGAACTTCTGTAAATACAATTTCAGGTTCTGCATCCATGCTGGTAGACCTCCGTTCGGACAGCGAAGAAGAGCTGAATCGATTGGACAAAGAACTTCATAAAGTGATCAAACAGGCAGTGGAAGAAGAAAATGCAAGATGGGATGCTTCAAAGCCGCAGATCAAAGTGCAGATCGAAGGACGCGGTGTGAGACCGGCGGGGGCACAGCCAAAGGACTGTGCGATCGTGAAAGCAGCATTCCGGGCGGCAGAACTGCTGGGGATTGAACCGGAGTATCGGTATGAGAGCAGTACAGATGCGAATATCCCGATCAGTATGGGAATCCCGGCAATCACTGTTGGAAGAGGTGGAGAAGAAGACGGAATCCATACCCTTCAGGAATGGTACGAGCCAAAAGAAGCATGGCTTGGACCACAGAGAGATTTGCTTCTGATGATTCTGCTTGCCGGGGCAGAAGGAGTCTGTGAGCCGGCTATAGAAAAAAGATAAAAAATCTTAAGAAAATATCAATGTCTTTTTAGGCACATTTCCTGTATACTGATGGTATGAGAGAATATTTTGTGCAGATTGTACCGGGTGTTTCGGAGATTTTTATCTTTTGCACAAAAAGAAGAAAAATAAAACAAAGCAGGAGGGCAAACGATGCGGGGAATCAGAAAGCAGTCATCCGACACACAGAGTTCCAGTCAGCCGAAAGAAAAAAGAAGATTGGATACAAAACAGAAAAAAGGAATGTTGATTGGTGGAGGAATCTTCCTTGTGGCAGTAATCGCCCTGATCCTTGTGAAGAATCTGACAGGTGGAAGCGGAGCAGATGGAGAGAATGTTCTTTATGCGGATTCCGTTGGAATGATCACAGGGACAGGACTTGGGACACAGAACCGGTTTACAGGAGTGGTTGAAGCACAGGATACGTTGAAACTGACACTGGCAGACAACCAGAAGGTAAAACAGATCTTTGTTGAAAAAGGGCAGGAAGTAGAGCCTGGAACAAAGTTGTTTGAATACGATACAGAAGAGCTTGCCATGACATTAGATCAGGGAAAACTGGAGCTTGAGAAGATCACGAACAACATCAGCAGCCTGAATTCACAGATCGCGACACTTACAACGGAGAAGAAGAGTGCGCCGGCCAGCGAACAGCTTTCCTATACGACACAGATCCAGGAACTTCAGATGGAGATCAAGCAGGAAGAGTACAATTATAAAGTAAAAGAGCTGGAAGTAAACCGTACACAGAAGAGCCTGGAACAGTCTACAGTAACTTCTACAGTTGCCGGAATTGTACAGGAGATCAACGAACAGCAGGGAACAGACCCTTCTACAGGAGAGTCCAAACCGTTTATGAGTATCCTTTCTACAGGAAAATATAGAATCAAAGGAAAGATCAGCGAGCAGAACATCGGAGATCTGACACCGGGCACACAGGTGACGATCCGCTCCAGAGTGAATGAAGATGAGATTTGGACAGGTACAGTAGATAACGTAGACACAGAGAAGCCGGAGAACAGTTCCCAGGATTCTATGAGTTATGGTTCTGAGAACAGCGATAATCAGGCAACAAAGTATCCATTCTATGTCACATTGGATACAGTGGATGGATTGATGCTCGGACAGCATGTCTATATCGAGACAAGTACTTCACTGGAAGCAGACAAGATGTGGCTGATGCGTGACTACATTGTAGACGCAGATTCAGATCATCCATATGTATGGGTAGCAGGAGATAATGACAAGCTGGAGAAGCGTTCTGTTACACTCGGAGAGACGAACGAAGATATGGGAACCTGTGAGATCGTAGACGGACTGAAAGCTTCTGATTACATTGTATGGCCAAGCGAGGAGTGCAAAAAAGGTGCAGCTGTTGTGAAGAACGATTCAGGTACATCAGGCAGTACTTCAGATATGTCAGGAGCCGAGGGCGGTTACGAAGAACCTGTAGAAGAGAATGCAATGCAGGAAGGAGTTCCGGGAACGGAGGAGAGTGTGGATGAATAAAAAGAAAATAATAAAGATCGGCATTCCTGTGGCAGCAGGCTGTATCGTTCTTGCACTTGGAATCGGTTTCGCAGTGAAGAACAGCGGAAAGGCTGTTAAAGTAGCTCCTGTCAGCAGTTTGAATTCCGGCGGCTGGTACGATGATAGTGGGATTGCAAGTTACGGAACCGTCACAACGAACCAGAAGCAGGACATTTACGTGGATGATACTATGCCGATCACACAGGTTTACGTGAAAGCCGGGGATATGGTGAAAGTTGGAGACCGTCTTGTGGCATATGACACGACACTTTCTTCCCTGGAACTTGAGATGAAAGAAATGCAGATTCAGGGGATTGACCTGAACATTCAGAACCTGCAGAAAGAGATCACCCAGCTCAAGGGGACAAAGACCGCGAAGGCAGATACAGGGGCATCCGTCGTGCAGACAAGTGCAGATGGAGAACAGCAGCCAACTGTACAGAAGATGAGTGCTGTAAAGACAACCATTCTTAATACATCAAAAGAGGATGAGAATAAAAAACCGGATGGTGATACCTCGAAGGATGATACGACAAAAGATGATACGACAAAAGATGACAACACAAAAGACGATGCTTCGAAAGATAATAATGCGAAGGATGACACATCCAAAGATGATAATAAAAAAGACGATGTACCGTCTTCCGCAATTGAGCGTCCATTCCCTGAAGCATTAAAGGGAAAAGAGGTTTACAGTGAGATTACATTAGATTCTGTTCCTTATAATAAAGAAGACGCAGACGGAACAATGGAAAAACCGTATCGTTATCTTTGCGCACCGGGGGCAGCCGTAAATGCACCGTTTATGCTCAAAGTATTAAAAGAGGGTCAAGTGTGTGCCTTTGATGTAGTAGATAACGCAGAAGCGCCGACAAAATTCTTATCCTGTTGGATCCTCGATGGAAAAACAGGACAGGTAGTCATACCGGATTCACAACCAACTCCAGACCCGGAGCCGACTCCGGAACCAGAGCCAACTCCAAATCCAGAGCCAACTCCGGAACCAGAGCCAACTCCGGAACCGGATATTTCAGAAGATCCGGTTATCCCAGACACCCCGGACCTCCCGTCAAAGGAAGAAGTGACGAAGCAAATCAAGGAGAAAGAGCAGAAGATCAAAGATCTGGATCTTTCCAAGAGATCCGCTGAACTGGAACTGAAAAAGCTGAAGAAAAAGGTCGGGGACGGCGTGATCAAAAGTACGGTAGAAGGTGTAGTCAAAGAAGCGACTGACGAAGCGTCTGCAAAGAATGAGAACAAACCGGTTGTCAGCGTTGTCGGAGAAGAAGGTTTCTATGTGACCGGAAGAGTCGGAGAGACAATGCTTGATCAGATCAAAGAAGGAATGAATGCGACTGTAATGTCCTGGCAGTCGGGAGAATCCTACGAAGCGACAGTTACAGGTGTTGGCAACTCACCGGTAAGCGATTATTCCACAGGAGAGAACCAGAATCAGTCCTTCTATCCGTTCACGCTCGTGATCCACGGAGACGCAAATCTCTCGAATGGTGAGTCTGTGAATCTGTCGATGGATGGAATTGCAGCAGGCAGTGATGGATCAATCTATCTTGAAAAAATGTTTGTCCGCGAGGAAGGAAACCGCTATTATGTCTACAAGCGGGGCGATAACGGCAGATTAACAAAACAGTATGTAGAGGTTGGCAAAAATATGTACAATTCACTGGAGATCACCTCCGGCCTCACAATGGACGACATGATCGCATTCCCTTACGGCAGAGATGTTAAAGAAGGCGCAAAGACACAGGAAGCAGATACCCTGTACGACTATTATTAAGAAGACTGAACAGTATCAAAATGAAAGAGAGTGAGGTGCCATTATGTTAGAAGACATCAGACTGGCGTTTCAGGGAATCTGGAATCATAAATTAAGATCTGCGCTCACAATGCTCGGAATCATCATAGGAATCGGTTCCATTATAGCAATTGTGTCCACGATCAAAGGAACGAATGAACAGATTAAGAAGAATCTGGTTGGTGCAGGAAATGACGCGGTAAATGTACAGCTCTATCAGGGTGACTGGCCGATCGATCTGCAGTATCAGTCACTCCCGGACGGAGTGCCGGAGATCTCAGACGAGACATTGCAGGAAGTCGTTGAACTCCCGGAAGTGGAGACAGCGTCTTTATATCATACAAGAAATGAATACGACGCAGTTTACCGCGGCGCAAAGTCATTAAGTAACAGCGTGATCCTTGGAATTGACAGAAATTATCTGGATGTTTACGGATATCAGGTGACCAAAGGAAGAGGATTAACAGACAAAGATTATTCCGAAGGACGAAAAGTAGCCTTGATAGACAAGACAACAGCGGCAAGTTTATTCGACAATGCAGATGTGATCGGAAGAACGATCGAAATTAAAGGAGAACCTTTTGTTGTCGTTGGAATGGTTGCAAAGAAAGCAGAGTCCCAGCCGGTAATCAACTCAATGGAAGATTACTACCGCTACATGTCAGATGACCAGAGTGGAAAGATCATTATTCCGGATAATGTATGGCCGGTCATCTACCAGTATGACGAACCACAGAACCTTGTCGTGCGTGCAAAAAGTACAGATGATATGACAACGGCAGGAGAGAAAGCCGCAGATATTTTAAATGCTATGCTGACAGTTTCAGATGATACCGTGAAATACAAAGGAGAAGATCTGTTAGAACAGGCAACACAGATCCAGGAGATCAGTAACTCGACAAATCAGCAGCTGATTTGGATCGCCAGCATTTCCCTGTTAGTTGGTGGAATCGGAGTTATGAATATCATGCTCGTGTCGGTTACAGAACGTACCGGCGAGATTGGATTAAAGAAGGCACTCGGAGCGAGAAAGCGCAGAATTCTGACACAGTTCCTGACAGAGGCGGCGGTACTGACACTGCTTGGAGGAATTATAGGTGTTCTTGGAGGAATCGCACTTGCGTACATTATATCCAAAGTCTCAGCGGTTCCGGTAGCGATCAGCGGAGTTTCGATTGTGATAGCAGTGCTGTTCTCCACACTGATCGGTATTATCTTCGGACTGATCCCGTCCGTGAAAGCGGCGAACATGAATCCAATCGAGGCACTTAGACATGAATAAAAAAACAGAGGAAAAAGAAAATACTTGTTTCAATTTCCTTCTATATCTGTTATAGTATGTGTTAATTAAAAGAGTCAGGAGAATCTGAGTGATCGGATTCTCCGTCTTTCTATGCAAAGAGAAAATAGCAATTATTAAAAGGAAAAGAGAAAAGGGGCATGTAAATTTGAGCAGCAGTACACTCGAGGGAAAGAAAAAGACAGAGAACGGAACAAAGAGGCTGATCTTCACAGCAGTATCTATCTTGCTGGAGATCGTCTTCCTTCTCTTTCTGTTTACAAAGGTAAGTGAATACGCAACCATTATTGACTGGGCAACAAGAATCGTGGCAATCTTTCTTGTGCTTGGACTTTACAGCATGGATAAGACTTCATCAATGAAAATGCCATGGATCATACTGATGCTTGCATTCCCGATTCTAGGTGTGAGTCTGTATCTTCTCGTAGGTCTGAACGGAAGCACGAAGAAGATGCGGGTGAGATATGAAGAGATTGATAAAAAACTGCTCCCATATCTTCCGGATAACAGACAGATTCTCGAATGGATGAAAAAAGAGAGTCCGCAGGCGGGGGCAATCGCTTCTTATCTGACGAATTACTCTTGTTACCCGGTTTATCAGAACACAGATGTTACCTATTATGATGAGGCGATCAAAGGGCTGGATGCACAGCTGGAGGATCTTTCAAAGGCAGAAAAGTTCATCTTTATGGAGTATCATGCCATCGAAGACGAAGAGGCATGGCAACGGATCCAGACGGTACTTGAAGACCGTGTGAAAGCAGGCGTAGAAGTTCGTATCTTCTATGATGATATGGGATCAATCTGGTTTGTGAACATGGATTTTGCAACAAAACTGAAATCTTTAGGAATCAAATGCCGTGTATTTAACCCGATTCTGCCGGGACTGAATATGTTCCTGAACAACCGCGATCACCGGAAGATTACTGTAATTGACGGAAAGGTTGCTTACACAGGTGGATACAATCTGGCGAATGAGTATTTCAACATCACACATCCGTATGGAATCTGGAAAGATACCGGGATCCGTATGGAAGGAGATGCGGTCAAGTCTATGACAGTAGCATTTCTGGAAATGTGGAATGCAGCCGGAAATGTAAAGTCAAAAGAACTTGTACCGGAGAAATATGTGATCAACCATGCATACCAGGCACAACAGCGTGGTTATGTCCAGCCATATGCAGACAGTCCGCTTGATGGTGAGCAGGTAGGTGAGGAAGTATATATCAGTATGGCGAACAAAGCGGAGAAATACTGCTGGTTTATCACTCCATACCTGATTATCACAGACGAGATGACGCATGCACTCACACTGGCAGCAAAGCGTGGTGTTGATGTACGTATCATAACACCGGGTATCCCGGACAAGAAGATGGTCTACAGTGTGACCCGTTCCTTCTATCATAATCTGGTTAAGCATGGAGTCCGTATCTATGAGTGGACACCGGGATTCTGTCATGCGAAGATGAGTGTGGCAGATGATAAAATGGCGACCTGTGGAACGATCAATCTCGATTACCGCAGCCTGTACCATCACTTTGAGAATGGATGCTTCCTGGCAGATTGCGACGCAGTGCTGGAGATCCGGGATGATCTGATCCGCACGATGGGAGAAAGCAGAGAAGTGACTGAGCAGTATAAAGAAGGAAGAAGTGCGGGTTTAAGACTCGGACAGCTGATCTTACGTCTGTTTGCGGAGCTGCTCTGATAATATCGTTTGTGGGTTGAATTTGCATTGGATTGATTGTATAATGAACTTGATTGTTGAGAAATTAACAATAGGTTTTTTATGAAATGGATGGTCTGCCGGTCAGAAGATACTGAACCCGACAGCCGGATATGAACTTTATTTTATGAAGGAGGAATCAACGATGATTACCTGGAACAATTTGGATAAGCTTACTTCTTATCAGGAACTTGAGAAGACAGAAAGTGTAGACCTCGCAGCAGTGATGGCCGGAGAGAACGGAGCAGAGCGTGTGAAGAACTACAGCGTTCCGATGGCAGAAGGATTAGCATACAATTATGCAGCGAAGAAAGTGGATGACACAGTTCTCGCAGCTCTTGAGAAACTGGCAGAAGAAGCACAGCTGACAGAGAAGTTCGAAGCACTTTACAACGGAGAAGTTGTGAACACAGGAGAGAAGCGTCTCGTACTTCACCATATGACACGCGGACAGCTCGGAGATGCTGTTGAGGCTGACGGTGTTGACAAGCGTACTTTCTATGTAGAGCAGCAGAAGAAGATTGCTGAGTTCGCGAACAAAGTACATGCAGGTGAGATCACAAACGGTGCCGGAGAGAAGTTTACAACAGTTGTTCAGATCGGTATCGGCGGAAGTGACCTCGGTCCTCGCGCAATGTACCTTGCACTTGAGAACTGGGCAAAGAAGAATGATACATTCAAGATGGAAGCAAAGTTCATCAGCAACGTTGACCCGGATGATGCGGCAGCAGTTCTGAATTCTGTAGATGTTGCTCACTCTATCTTCGTACTTGTATCCAAGTCAGGAACAACACTTGAGACTCTGACAAATGAGTCCTTTGTAAAGGATGCTCTTAAGAACGCAGGACTTGACGCATCCAAGCATATGATCGCAGTAACAAGTGAGACTTCACCACTTGCAAAGAGTGATGATTACCTTGCAGCCTTCTTCATGGATGACTATATCGGAGGACGTTTCTCTTCTACATCAGCAGTTGGCGGAGCA